>Ga0306920_100011859_pt1 | contig 11813 bp, 9 predicted proteins | sample flu12Cox44000170_FD_204666 | JGI IMG/M metagenome (GOLD analysis project Ga0306920, IMG submission 204666) | Lab enrichment of tropical soil microbial communities from Luquillo Experimental Forest, Puerto Rico - flux4day.12C.oxic.44.000.170 (v2)... | ecosystem: Environmental > Terrestrial >...
ATGTTCTTTTCCGGCATGTGCGGTGAGTCACGAACACACATGTCGGAGACGATTCCGGCTGCGCCCTTCATCTTGATGCGAAGCGTTAGGAGATCTCCAAACAGCCCCTCGTTGGTGGCGCCGCGCCCATCCAGCACGACGACATCGCCGGGTTTGATGGCCTCGATGGCCTCGTCGGGATGGCCGGGGAAGAGCGTCCCGGGTTCATAGGCGATCGGCTCGAGATCGTCTCTGCCGGGCACGCTCCTGATCGTAAGCGCCGGGCCAACGGTTCTCATGCCGTGAACCAGCGGTTTGAGGGACATCCAGATGTTGTGAATGCCTTTGTGCCTGAAGATCGATGTGATGGTAGCCGAGCTCGCCCGACTCAGCGGCTGGATGGTTTTCATGCTCGGTCGCGGGAAATCTGGACCGTGCATCCCCTCGCCCCCCGTCCCATTTTGCTTCAGGAGTACGATTAGCTCTTCGTTCTATCCTTTTTCACATTGCAATATCGGTGCCGCTAAGGGGCTCGATTCACCGCGCCCCGGAAACGCAAGCCAGTTCGTGCTTGACATTCGCCATATCCAATGCGAGAATGATCGCTACAACGATGTAAGAACTTCCGGAGGAGGTGGCGAGAAATGACTATGGTTTTCACGCGACGGCTCGTCACCCCACCGGACGCTATGCTCCCGTAACATTTAAGCCCAGCTCATGAGTGTCCGGCTACGGGGAACAGCCCGTGGCCTTTTTTATTGCCATCGGGCTACGACGGTGCAAGCTCTGCAGGCCGGGCGGACCCGCGTGGACGAATCCGCGCGCGAACCAGCATCCGGAGACTACGTGCTTGAGGCCCGGAGACGTACAGGTACTTCACTTCTGATCAGCATTTTGATCCTCGGGCAGTCATCAAAAGGAAGGAGGAGGAGCCATGGTTGATCCCGTGCCTGCTTTGCACTCGGGGGTTGGAACCAGGACCCGTGCTCTCTTCGCGGCGGCCCACGGAGCCCTGGCCGGCATCGATGACAGATTCGATACAAGCTAAGGAGGCAACTATGAGCCACCACAAGCACCCAATTGACTTAGCCCTGCAGGTCAAATTGAAACGCGACGATTTGGAGCGGGAAGCCGACCGGTGGCGGTTAGCCGAGCTCGCACGCGCGTCTCCGTCGTTATGGGACTCGATTTCGCGACTCGTCAATAGATTGCGACACCTGCTGTGCGGCATTCGTGCGGAACCGCCGGTTCTCGACAGGCGAGATGAGCCGGCAAAGTGAGACGTCCGCGTGACCGAAAGCGGTCACTGGATCGAGTGTTCATGCCGTACGATGAGCACGAAAGGAGGTTGTTGGTGGAGATGACTCTATGTCACAAAGTGGCAGGGGAGCCACGGGGTCTCGGCTCTCCTGCTGTGCCTTGACGATGTGCTCGAACCACCGTGACCTGCTCTGGCTACACAACCGGCACTCCGGCGTGCCACACAAGGATCGCTTGAGGATCGCGTCGGCCTTTCGATTGAAAGGCTGCGAGATCATCGTCAGCTCCTTGCTCGGGGGGTCGACGTTCGGATTGCCCGCGCCACTCTCGCCTGGTGAGCCGGCGTTGCAGGAGATTAGCAAATCGGCTGGTGCGGGCGACTTCGGGGATGCTGACCGCGCGGAACGCCCTGAAAAATATGGCGCGCCCGGAGGGATTTGAACCCCCGACCTACGGATTCGTAGTCCTCAGAGGCCGGATCGCAGGCATCGCGCGCGGAGCCGCCAAAATCGCGGCTCCGCCTTATTTTATGCGGCCTAGCGCGCGATTCGCCATCATTGTCTCTCTGCGTCCGACAGCGCCAATCTGCACCGGTTTGGGCACGTGGTGGGCACGTAGTGATGTTTTGATAGCAGGTGCCGGGGGCGGCAAACGGCGCTGACTGTGGCCAGCTCCTCCCTGTGGGAGAGCGCGGACCGGAAGGTGCCGGAATAGTGCCAGAAAAGTGTCAGGACGAGACGCATATAAGGAGGAGTTGGACGGTGTACCGTGAATACCCCGGGCCAATCGAATAGCCGGACGCTGGCACCCCATAAGCAGCCCCGGGGAAGTAGCCGTCAGGGCTCCCAGTAGGGGATGACACCTAGTAAAGGGTCGGAGGCTTGGCGCACCGCTCCGACCGAAGCGAGAGTGGCCCTCGCATACACGCGGGGCCACCTTCTTTTTGGGGTCCCGCACCAGGGAGGGAAGAGTGCGGTGACGACAACGACGATCCGATTGGTGCCGATTGGGATGGCCGCGATGCGCTTTGGCATTTCGCGGGAGCGGCTCCGGCAACGGATCGACAGAGGCGAAATCCCGGCGATCCGCGATGCGGCTGGCCACAGGTTCGTCGAGGAGATCACGATCCAGCGGCTGCTCGCGGAAGGAAAGATGCCCGGGCCGATGGCCGCGGCCTACCCAAAGACACGGTAACGGCCTCATGGACCAGCGCCGCACAGCGTCGCCGGCCGACGGGCCGGGCGGTTCCTCCGCCTATTTCACGCCGCGGGGCCTCGCTGAGCATCTTGACGTCAAGCGCGACTGGATTTATCGCCATGCATGGATGCTCCCGGGCCGGGTGAAGGTTGGTAATCAAGTTAGGTTCCGCCGTGTTGCGGTGCTGGCTTGGCTCGCGCGGCTCGAGGATCAGCAGACATCGGACGCGTCGTCCGACGGTCGTTTCGTTGATCGCGCGGCCCGGCTTGTTCGCGAGGCAGGCCTGCCCGATCCCCGTGCCCACGACCTGCCCCAGGATGCACAGATAGCAACAGCCGCGCCCAGAAGACGCGGCCGCCGCCGTCAGTGGCAGATCCCCGGCCAAGGAGCTCCGCCGTGACTACTATAGCACAGTTCTTGGAAGTGCTCGCCTGCGCACGGCCGTCGTGCCCGTGTCAGCGGTCGTCCGGGCGGACGGGTCGCACACATTGCCCGGCGCATGATGACCAATGGCCTAGCCTATCTGTCACTGAACGTGATGGTCGGTTGCTCGTGTACTGCCACGCCGGCTGCGCGCAGTCGGCGGTGATCGATGCGCTCCGCTCGCGCGGGGTCTGGCCGCGCTCAAGGGCAGGACGCCGATGACGAGCGCTTCCCCTCCCCCACGCGGACTGACCCTCGAAGCGCTGGCACAGGCGAAGAAGTTGCCGGTCGATTTCCTCATGTCCCTCGGCATTCAAACGGACTTGTGGACCGGGAAAGCGCGCGTCCGGATTCCCTACATGGACGAGCATGGGACGATCCAGTCGATCCGCTACCGGCTGGCGCTCGACGGCGACATGCGGTTCGCCTGGCGCAAGGACGATCACGTCTTGCTCTATGGGCTACCGAGGTTGCGCGCGGCGGTTGCGCTCGGCTGGGTGCTCATCGTCGAAGGCGAGAGCGACTGCTGGACGGCCTGGCATCATGGGCTGCCGGCCGTGGGGATCCCGGGGAAGAGCACGTGGCGCCCGGAGTGGGCAACGTTCTTCACCCGACCCGGTCTCGAGGTCGTCTTGTGGTGCGAACCTGATGCGCCCGGCCTGGTCGCGGAGATTGCCCGCGACATTGCCGATCTGCGCGTTATCATCCCCCCTGCCGATCTCAAGGACCTGAGTGATGCCCATGTCCGCGGTGAACGGGTCTCGGACTTTGTCGCGGCGCTCAGGAAGGGGGCCCAGCTCGCGTCGGCCTTCCTGGAGGGAATCGCCGCCGAGGGCCGGGCGGCAGCCGGGGCGGAAGCGTTGGAGGCTGGCCGTGCCCTGCTTGAAGACCCCGACTTGCTGGAGCGGGTCGCGGAGATTCTCAAGGAGAGTGGGCTGGCGGGCGATCCCAAGAACGCGAAGGTGCTCTATCTCGACATCACCTCGCGCCTGTTGCGCCGGCCGGTTAACCGGCTCATTGAGGGGCCGAGCGGTTCCGGCAAAAATTATCTGCTCGATCACGTGCTTCGCTTGTTTCCCGATGAGGCCTATTACCGGCTCACTGCGGCCTCGGAGCGCGCGTTCGTGTTTACTGCGGAGGACTTCCAGCACCGGATCGTCGTCATCGATGAATCGGCCGGTCTTCACCAGGACGGAATCGGTGCTACCATCATGCGCAACCTCGCCTGGGGCAAGGGCATCAGCTATGAGGTCGTCGAGAAGATCGACGGCGGGATGCAGACGCGCCGCATCGACAAGCTCGGCCCGACCGGGTTGATCACCACGACGGTGCGGACAATCGACGCAGAGATGCAGACGAGACTGCTCACGATCACTATTCCCGATACGCCCGAGTTCACGAAACTGGTCATTGAGGAGATCGGCCGGCAGATGGCCGCTGGGCCCGCCAAGGTCGACGTCGGCGCCTTCGTGGCGGCGCAGCGGTGGCTCGGGATTACCGGGGTGCGCGAGGTGATCGTCCCCTACGGACCGGCGCTCTCCGCGCTGGCCTATGCCGGGTCCGTCAGAATGCGGCGCGACTTCCAACAACTGGCGACCACGATCGAGACGAGCGCCCTGCTTCACCAGCTCCAACGCGAACGCGACGAGGAGGGGCGCATACTGGCGAGCCCGGCCGATTACCGGATTGCCTACGATTTGGCCGCCGAGTCCCTGCGCGAAGCGGCGGGCGGTCTCACACTAGCTCAGACCGAGGCGGTAAGTATCGTGGAAGCCCTCTGCGCCAGCAAAGGCCCCGAGGAAGGTGTGTCGCGGGCGAAGATCGCTGCCGCCCTTAACCTCGATCCGTCGGCAGTGACGCTCCGGCTCCGGAAACCTCTCCATCTCGGAATCATCGTCAACCTCGAGACGGTCAAGGGGAAACCGGCGAGGTATCGACCCGGCTCAGGGATTCCGGAGTCCGTGCCGGTGATCCCTACTCCAGAGGAGCTCTTCAAGGATGCCTATGTGTAAAGGCTGGAGGGGGGCTCTATCTTCCCGACATCACTACCTCACGGGGTGCGCGCTAGACCGTGGTTTGCTTGAAATTCGCCTCTATTTTCCGGGTGAAATTGCCACCTCACTGGCCCCTCACGACCTCACGGGTCGGCCGGTTCGGCGGGCGGAAACCCGTGAGCCTGTGAGCAGCCGTGAATTGGGCACCTCACGGATTCAACTGAGAAAAATCGCTGGTGTTATTAGGGCTGGCGCGATACCTGTGAGCTGTGAGGTTTATCTGGGAGGGGATCCCACCCACCTTACCCCTTTATCCGGCGGAGGGGGCCTCCGACAATCGGCGTGAGGAAACGCGCGATAAATCGTGGAGAGGAGGGATGCCAGATGTCACGTCACCAGAATGTGCCCGTGGGCGGGGACGCAATGGCGAGCAACCCCTATGTTATCGATCTTCCATTTGAAGTCGATCTCTGCCTTCGGCAGATTCAGGGATGGGCACTCAGGCAACGGATGTCGTGGCGGACGCCGACGGAAATCATCACCGAGGCGCTCTATTTCTTTGCCGACCACTGGTGCGATTACGGCGATGATGACGACGAAGACGATCATCGCCCCCGGACCCGCCGCCACCATTGCCCCGTCCTGATGATACGACGGCCCTAGATATCGAGTTGCGTGAGCTGGTCGCGGCACGAGGAAGACGATAGCACCCCGGCCCGGACGCGCCGCCGCCACGTGGTCGCCCGGGCCGCGCCTGCGGGTCGCTCGTGCTGGGGAGCGCTCGAGCCGGTCGGGGAAATTCCGACGGCGTCGATGCCGGGGAGGGAGGTGGCGTGATGGGGGAGCGGACCAGCATCGCCTGGTGCGATGGCACCTTCAATCCGTGGTGGGGGTGCAACGAGGTCAGCGAAGCTTGCGTCGGCTGCTATGCGGCATCACAGGATCGACGCCTGGGCGGTGGCCACTGGGGGATTCCCAAGGACACGCCCCGCCGCCTGTTCGGGTCCGCCCACTGGGAGGAGCCGCTTCGGTGGAATCGAGTCGCCGAGAGGGCCGACGTCCGCCGCCGTATTTTCTGCGCCAGCATGGCGGATGTGTTTGAGGTGCACCCGCAAGTGGGGCCGGAGCGAGCGAAGTTGTGGGCGTTGATCGAGGCGACGCCCGCGATTAACTGGATGCTGCTGACAAAGCGCCCCGAGCAGATCACGCGCATGATCCCGCCGGCGTGGCTCGAGTCCCCCCGACCGAACGTGTGGCTCGGCACCTCGGTGGAGACGCAGCGCTGGGCGGACCTCAGGATCCCGCGCCTCCTTGCGGTGCCGGCGATCGTGCACTTCCTGAGCGTGGAACCTCTGCTAGAGCCCGTCACGATCCGCCGCTATCTGACGCCACGGCGACCCGGCGACCTCCATCGCATCGATGGGGTGGTGATCGGCGGCCGGAGTGGGCCGAAATGGAGGATCGAGCCGATGGACATGGCCTGGGCGAGGAGTCTGCGCGATGAGTGTGTCGAGTTCGAGGCTGCCGTATTCTTCAAGCAGGACGCGGACCTTCGTCCCTCGCAGCGACCGTGGATCGTCGAAGAGGATGGCCGGCGGGTTCAGTGGTTCCAGTGGCCGGACGAGCTGCGTGCGCCGATCGAGCTGGATCCATGACACCTGAGCGTGTGCACCGAAGACGCCTCAAAGGGTGGCGGCTCCCGCCGAACACCGTCTGCGTGACACGGCCTGGGCGGTTGGGGCAACCCATGGAGGAGAGAGGCCAATGCAGCCACACGGTATGAGGCCGCTCTCCTCGCCGGTGCCCTGCCCGTCACGGTCGCTGACGCCCAGCGCGAACTGGCTGGCAAGAACCTGGCCTGCTGGTGTCCACCTGGTCGCGCCTGTCATGCGAACGTGCTCCTGCGCGTGGCGAATGCGCGCCCCAGAGAAGAGACCTGACATGGACGTCGAATCCCCTCCCGACAGTCAGGGGCGCGCAGAAGGGGACAGGGCTGGATGCCGGGCATGATCGGCGTTGGACCGGTGCCTAGGGCGTGCCCCGAAGATGGAGTCACCCAGGAACCACTTCGCAACCATTTCCCCCTCCGAGGGTCGGGGGGAAGGGGGCCCGGGAGCGGCGAAAAGCAGAGGCCGACGGGCGTTGTTCCTGGTGTTGTTCTCAACGCGAGGGCGTCACGAACGGACAACCGGCACAGACCAACCGCCGGCGGCGGGCCCGCACCGCCGCCTGCTCAGCGCGGAAACGGGCGGCCTCGGGTCCGCCGATGATCTCGGCGAGCGTCGCCTGTGTGTGCAGACTGCGCCCTTCCCACTCCCAATTCCGGAGACGCTCCATGTCCCAGGCCCGGGCTCTTACCCTCCACTGCCACCGCCGTCGCCACCGGGCCATGAGCGCATAGGATCGACCGAGGAACCGTGCTGCGGCCGCCGCGGATCGTCGGGGCCCGGGCAACTCGAGGTACACGGTGAATGCCGCAAACGCCTGCCGGCTTTCCCCGAGCTGACGGTCCCACGGCCGGCCAACGCGCCCGAGCGACATGACGGCCGGACGCAGGCGCTCCGGCAGGACGCGCCGCGGACCCCATGACGGGTTCAGCGAAGCCACGACCGTTTCCAGATCCCCATGGACAGGTTCATTATGCACAACAGGTTCATTATGTACACTTATTCGCGCCCCGTGGTAAAGATTCGCCTGGAAACGGCGACCACGGAGGCGCCAAGGTCGTGTCGAAACCGACGTTGCGGGTCAAAGGAGGCCCGCCTCGGGGAGGCGAAGCGGAGCGTGATGGGAAGAATCTCCATGGGATATGGATTCGTGATCGCAGTGGTCGTCGTCGCCGTGCTCCTGGCGTGGAACGGGGTTAAGATTGTCCGCGAATACCAGCGCCTGGTGGTGTTCCGCCTGGGCCGCAGCTTCGGCCCCAGGGGTCCGGGGCTCGTCTACCTGATCCCGATCATCGACAAGGCAGTTTGGGTCGACCTCCGGGAGGCGTTCCTGGAGATCCCCGCGCAAACGTGCATCACCAAGGACAACGCGCCGATCTCCATTGATTTCCTGATCTACTGGAAGGTGTTCGACCCGCAGCTCAGCGTCATCCAGGTGGGCAACTTCGCCCGCGCCGCGCAGGGGATCGCCACGACGGGGCTGCGCGCGGTGATCGGCGACCTCAGCCTCGACGAAGCCCTGACGAAGCGGGACCAGATCAATCAAATCATGCGCGCCAAACTCGACGAAGTCACGGAGCGGTGGGGGGTCAAGGTGACTACCGTCGAGATCCGTGAGATCACCCCGCCGAAAGACGTCCAGGACGCGATGACGCGGCAGATGTCCGCCGAACGGAGCCGGCGCGCGCTCGTCACGGAGGCAGACGGGAAGAAACAGGCCGCCATCACCATCGCAGAAGGCGAAAAGCAATCGGCGATCCTGAAGGCGGAGGGGGACCGCCAGGCCGCGATCCTCCGTGCGGAGGGGTTTTCGTTGGCTTTGGGCAAGATCTTCGAGGTCGCCAAGACCGTGGACACCAACACGATGAGCCTCCAGTACCTGGAGGCCTTGAAAGCCCTCGGTGCGGGCCCGGCCACGAAGTTCGTGTTCCCAATGGAGTTCACCAAACTGCTCCAGCCCTTCGTGGATGGGGTGCCTGGGACTCCGCCGCAGAGGACGCCGTAGCCGCACCCGACGTCGGCCGCAGAGAAACCACGCGAACCCCGGGGATATATCCTGGGGCCCGTGACTCCGAGGCCACGCCGGCGTGTACCGCGCCAGTTGCCGATCCCTGGTTGGGACCTGCAGGCGCATCCGCTCAGGCCGGCTGCCGATGACACTCCAAGGAGGTCCCTATGCTGTTCAGTGAAAAGATGAACGCAGCGATAAATGAACAGATTGGCCGTGAGTTCGCGGCGTCGCTCGAGTACGTCTCCATCGCGTCGGGCTTTGCCTCGGAGGGCCTGACGGAACTGGCCAAACATTTCTACCGCCAGGCGGAAGAGGAGCGCGATCACGCCATGCGTTTCGTGAAGTACGTGGTGGACGCGGGGGGCAAAGTCACCATCCCGGCCATTCCTGCACCCAAGAACGCATTTGCGAGCGCCGAGGAAGCCGTGAGGAACTCGCTCGAGTGGGAAGTGACCGTCACCAAGTACATCAACGGATTAGTGGATCTGGCAATGCAACAAAACGATCACATTACCCAGAACTTTCTCCAGTGGTTTGTCACCGAGCAACTGGAAGAAGTGTCCAGCATGGAGACACTGCTGAGTATCGTGCGGCGCGCGGGTGAGAGCGGGCTGCTGACCGTTGAGGCGATCCTCGCTCGGCAGGGCCCCGCGGGAAACTCTTAGAACGCGGCCATGCGGCGGGACTCGCTGTGCTCCACCTACAATCCTGCCCTGGCCTTTGGCCTCGGCCCCTTCCGTTAAAGGGGGGGGTTATGCGTGAAAACTGGTCCAAAGGATAAAAAGCTGAAACAGTCCGGGAAGTTGCGACGAAGGAAGCAATCCAGGGAACAGCGCGCTTCATGGCAGTTCCGTAGCGTTAGCGGCCACGTTGACCTGCTGGACGCCGATGTTTTCGAGAATCCCCAACTTCCCTTGCTGGAGAGATAGCGCCACGTAAGGGAGGTGCGTCCGTTGTATATTGGGCCCCGAACTCAAGAGTGGCACGCGGATAACCCCCTGCGCAAATGGCGCATCCCACAAAGTAGGGAGGCGCGGGAAATCGAAGAGCAGATCGGCGTCCCGCGAAACCGAGTACAGTACTGGGAAACCGGAGAGGCGTCTCCAAATAAGGCGGAAATGCGGAAACTCATGCGCCTCACCGGGATCGCCAATCTGCAAGAGGAGTGGGCGAAGTGGCGTGAGCGAAGGCCGAGGCCCAGGCTCGCGCACCATCCGTCGCAGAGCGCCCCAGTGGAGCGCCGGCAGGCCGAACCGCCGGCCGCCCTCGCCAGGTCGCTTGTTCCCTGGTCGGAGCTTGGGTCCCGTTTGGATGAGGAAATTCAGCGCTGTGTCGAGCTGGGGCTCACGTTCTCACTCATCGAGATTCAACTCAACGATTTTGAAGCGGATGCTTGGGGCGAGCGGGGCGATCAGGATACAGCGGTTCAACATCTCCTCGGAACTCTCGAGCAGGTCTTGCCGGAGCCAAACGAGCTCTCGCACGACGGGGCGGGCCGGTTCGCCGCTCTGCTGATGCGGACGCCCAAGCCTCAGGCCGTTGAGTTGGTACAGAAAACGCTCGATGCAATGGGCGCAAACTCTGTCAGCCCGCTGCTGCTGGGCGTCGATAGGCTCAGCTTTTCTTCGGCCGTCCTGACCTACCCAGAGGATGGACGCACCGGGGCGGCCCTCCTTCATCGACTCAGCGTTTTACTCACCCCCGAGCGGCGGGTCTGAAGTCCCAGCCCTTGCGGCACGATGATCGTTACGGAAGTCTTCTTCTTTTGTCGGCACACCACTTTCCTCACCCCGGGATCCATCCCACCTGATAGGACCGCTTTCGTGCTTTCGGTCGCTTCGCCATTCACGCGTTCTGAGAAAGACACAGTCCGAGCCGCGCCATCCCCCCAGTGTTTTGAGGCCGTCAAGGCAATTACATGTTCATGTCCTCCGGGTTGTAGCCCCCCGGAGCCGCCGCCTTCTTGTCGCGCTTCTCGACCAAGAGCGCCTCGGTGGTCAGCAACAAGCTGGCGACGCTCGCGGCATTTTGCAGCGCCAGCCGCGTGACCTTCGTCGCGTCGATGATCCCGGCCTTGAGCATGTTGGTCAAGCGACCTTCGGCGACGTCGTACCCGACGCCCGGCTTCTCCGCCCTGATATGCTCGACAACGACCGCACCCTCCATGCCGGCGTTCGCGGCCAGCCACCTGGCCGGCTCTTCAATCGCCCGCCGGACGATCTCGACGCCGCTCTTCTCGTCGCCGTCCTGGACGTCAACCTCATCCAAGGCCTTGGCGATGTTGAGCAGCGCCACCCCACCCCCTGGGACGATCCCCTCCTCGACGGCGGCCTTGCTGGTGTTCAGTGCATCTTCGAACCGGTGCTTCTTCTCCTTGAGCTCGGTCTCGGTGGCGGCCCCGACCTTGATCTGGGCGACCCCGCCGGAGAGTTTAGCGAGCCGCTCCTGCAGCTTTTCCTTATCGTAGTCGGAGGTCGTGGTTTCGATCTCCTTCTTGATCTGGGCGATCCGCCCCTGGATGTCTTTCTTGTTCCCGCGCCCCTCAATAATCGTCGTTTCTTCCTTGGCGACCCGAACTTTGGCTGCCCGGCCCAGCATCTCCACCTCGACATTCTCCAGCTTGATGCCGATGTCGTCGCTGATCACCTTGCCGCCGGTCAGGACCGCTATGTCCCCCAGCATCGCCTTGCGGCGGTCTCCGTATCCAGGAGCCTTGATCGCCACGCCCGGCATGACGCCGCGCAGCTTATTGACCACGAGCGTGGCTAGCGCCTCGCCATCGACATCCTCGGCGATGATGACGAGCGGCTTGCCGAACCGTATCACCTTTTCCATCATGGGGACGATGTCTTTGACCGCACTGATCTTCTTCTCGGTCAGGAGGATATACGGATCCTCGACGACCGCCTCCATCTTGTCGGCGTCGGTGATCATGTATGGGGAAATATAACCGCGGTCGAACTGCATGCCCTCGACGACCTCGACCGTCGTCTCGATCCCTTTCGACTCCTCAATGGTGATCACGCCGTCCTTGCCGACCTTGTCCATCGCTTCAGCGATGATCTGTCCGATCTCGGGGTCATTACCGGCGATGCTGGCGACGTGGGCGATGTGCTCCTTGCCTTCGAGCGGGACGCTGATCTTCTTGAGCTCGGCCACGAGGGCGTCGACAGCCTTGTCGATCCCATGCTTCACGATCATGGGGTTGGCGCCCGCTGCGACGTTCTTCAGGCCCTCCTTGACGATCGCGTGCGCGAGCACCGTGGCCGTCGTCGTGCCGTC
>Ga0306920_100011860_pt1 | contig 11813 bp, 5 predicted proteins | sample flu12Cox44000170_FD_204666 | JGI IMG/M metagenome (GOLD analysis project Ga0306920, IMG submission 204666) | Lab enrichment of tropical soil microbial communities from Luquillo Experimental Forest, Puerto Rico - flux4day.12C.oxic.44.000.170 (v2)... | ecosystem: Environmental > Terrestrial >...
TCGCTTCCGACGTGGTGCGCGAGATCGTGTGAGCGGAGCCATGGCCGAGGAGCCGCGCATCCGGTGCGTTGCGGCGCGAGCGTTCCGCATTCCAACCGATGCTCCCGAAGCGGACGGGACGATCGCGTGGGACGCAACGACGCTGGTCCTGGTCGAGATCGAGGCGGGCGGGAAAATGGGCCTCGGCTACAGCTATGCCGATGCCGCCGCGGCGCAGATCGTCGAAAGCAAGCTTGCCGAGGTTGTGCGCGACCAGGATGCATTCGCCATACCGCAGCTGTGGTCGGCCATGGTGCGCAGCGTGCGCAACATCGGCTGGCGCGGGATCTGTGCCTGCGCCATCTCGGCCATCGACGTTGCGCTCTGGGACCTCAAGGCGCGCCTGATTGGCGTCCCGCTTCTCACCCTGTTTGGCCGCGCACGCAGCGAGGTGCCCATCTATGGCAGCGGCGGCTTCACCTCGTATTCGCTCGACCGCCTGCGCGAGCAGCTGGCGGGCTGGGTCGAGCGCGATGGCTGCCAGTTCGTGAAGATGAAGGTTGGCACCCGTCCGCAGGAGGACCTCGCCCGCGTCAGAGCGGCGCGCGAGGCCATCGGCGCGGCCGAGCTCTTCGTCGATGCCAACGGTGCCTATGACCGCAAACAGGCTCTGGACTTTGCGGGCCGCTTTGCAGAGCTCGATGTGAGCTGGTTCGAGGAGCCGGTATCCAGCGACGATCTTGCAGGCCTGCATCTCCTGCGCGATCGCGCGCCCGCGGGAATGGAGATTGCGGCAGGCGAGTATGGATACGATCCGTTCTATTTCCGGTGCATGATCGAGGCCGGCGCCGTTGATGTGCTGCAAGCGGACGCCACGCGCTGCGGCGGCTACACCGGATTCCTCAAGGCCGCGCATCTCGCTGATGCCTTTGGCGTGCCGCTTTCAGCCCACACGGCGCCCGCCCTGCATCTGCCGGTCTGTTGCGCCGCGCCCCGCCTGCGTCACATCGAGTGGTTCCATGATCACGTGCGCATCGAGCGCATGCTGTTCGACGGCGTTCCGGTGCCGCGTGACGGGACCATCTGCCCCGATCTCGCGCAGTCGGGACACGGCCTTACCTTCAAGAGCAAGGATGCCGAGCGCCTGGCAGCCTGATCCCGGCAGCAATGCGCGGGGGAGGACAATGTGCGGGGGGCGGAGAGGAGCCCTGGATGAGTCATGTCATCGAGATCGATCGGCGCAGCAAAGATGCTGACCGCAACATCACCCGGGCTCCCGGCGGGCGGATCGCGAGCGAATCCGCCGCCGGTCCGCCGGGCCAGTATCGGGACCTCGGTCGCGCGCTTGCGAGCAGCGTGGAGGCCGAGGTTCGCTTTGATGCCGGCAGCCGCGCGCTCTATGCCACCGACGCGTCGAACTATCGCCAGGTGCCGATCGGCGTGGTGATTCCGCGCTCGACCGACGCGATTGTCGGGACGGTGGAGCTCTGTCGCAGGTTCGGCGCACCGATTGTGATGCGCGGCGGCGGCACGAGCCTTGCCGGGCAGGGCTGCAACGTCGCGGTGCTCATCGACTGCTCCAAGTACCTGCATCATGTCCTCTCCATCGATGCCCTCTCGCGACTGGCCGAGGTCGAGCCCGGCTGCATCCTCGACCATCTGCGGACAGCCGCCGAGCGGCATCAGCTCACTTTCGGTCCCGATCCCGCAACCCACGACCACAACACCCTCGGCGGCATGCTGGGCAACAACTCCTGCGGCGTGCATTCGGTGATGGCTGGGCGCAGCTCCGACAACGTCGAGGCGTTGGACATCCTCACCTATGACGGCATCCGGATGGAGGTGGGGCGCACCGGAGAGCGCGAATTGCAGGAGCATCTGGCGGCCGGCGGGCGCCGCGCCGAGATCTTCCGCAGGCTCGACGAGTTTCGCGGCCGCTATCGCGATCTCATCCTTGCGAAGTTTCCCAAGATCCCCCGTCGCGTCTCCGGCTACGAGAACCTCGACGAGCTGCTGCCCGAGCGCGGCTTCAATGTTGCGCGGGCCCTGGTCGGCACCGAAGGCACCTGCGTGACCATTTTGCGCGCCACGCTCAACCTCGTGCCCAGCCCCCGGCATCGCGTTCTCGTCATCATTGGATTCGATGACGTGTATAAAGCCGCTGACGCTGTGCCGCAGGCGCTCGAGTTTGGCCCCATCGGCCTCGAGGGCATGGACGAGATGCTGGTGGATTTCATCCTCAAGAAGCATCTGCATCCCGATGATGTGAAGATGCTGCCCGCGGGCAAAGGCTGGCTGATCGCGGAGTTCGGTGCCGGCAGCATCGATGCGGCGGTCGAAAAGGCGCATCCGCTCTGCGAGGAATTCAAGCGGCAGGGTCATTCGGCGAGCCTCCTGCGTGAAAAGCAGCAGCAGGCGAAGATCTGGGAGGTCCGGGAAGCCGCGCTGGCGGCGACTGCGCATGTGCCCGACTGGCCCGATACTCATCCCGGATGGGAGGACAGCGCGGTTCCGCGCGAGGACCTCGGCCGCTACCTGCGTGAGCTCAAGGCGCTGTTTCACAAGCATGGCTATGACGCCTCCGTGTACGGGCATTTCGGCGATGGACTGGTGCATTGCCGCGTGCCGTTCGAGCTGCGCACCGAAGCGGGGCTGCGCAACTGGCAACGCTTCCTGGAAGAGGCGGCCGACCTCGTCGTGCGTTACGGCGGCTCACTCTCCGGCGAGCATGGCGACGGCCAGGGTCGCGCCGCGCTCCTTGAGAAGATGTACGGCCCCGAGCTGATGCAGGCGTTCCGGGAGTTCAAGGCGATCTGGGATCCCGAAGGCAAGATGAATCCCGGGAAGGTTGTCGACCCGTTCCCCATCACCTCCAACCTGCGTACCGGACCGGCTTACCAGCTGCCCGAAATGCAGAGCTACTTTGCGTACCAGGAGGATGGCGGCAGCTTCACCCGGGCGACGCGACGCTGCGTCGGGGTGGGCGCCTGCCGCCGTCGCGACAGCGAGAAGGGGGTCATGTGCCCGAGCTACATGGCCACCAACGAGGAGGAGCATTCCACGCGCGGCCGCGCGCGGCTCTTGTTCGAGATGCTGCACGGCGGGCCGATCGACGATCTCTGGCGCAGTGCTGCGGTAGAGGAGGCGCTTGACCTTTGCCTGGGATGCAAAGGCTGCAAGAGCGATTGCCCGGTGCAAGTGGACATGGCGACCTACAAGGCGGAGTTCCGCGCGCATCATTACCGAGGCAGGCTGCGGCCGCGCGCGGCCTACTCGATGGGACTGATTCACGAGTGGTCGCGCATCGCGGGCGCGATGCCGTGGATGGCCAACGCGTTGCTGCAGACGCCGGGCCTGGCCTCGATCGCGAGATGGGCGGGCGGCATCGCCCCCGAGCGCCGCATGCCGCGCTATGCCGATGAAAGTTTCGTGCGCTGGTTTTCTCGCCGCCGCAAGCCTGCGGATGGCAAGCGCAAGCCCGACAAGCGCGTCCTGCTGTGGCCCGATACGTTCAACAACTATTTCCGGCCGCAGACCGCCATTGCCGCGACGCGTTTGCTGGAGGCGCTGGGCTATCAGGTCGACATCCCCGCGCGCGTGCTCTGCTGCGGCAGGCCGCTTTACGACTGGGGGATGCTCGATCGCGCGAAGGCGCTGTGGGAAGCGACGCTCGCCGAGCTGACCCCCGCAATCGAGGAGGGCACGCCGGTCATCGGGCTTGAGCCGGCCTGCGTCAGCGCCTTCCGCGACGAGCTGCCGGGCCTGTTTGGCGGCCACGAGCGGGCGCAACGGCTGGCCGGTCAGACGCTGTTCCTCACCGAGCTTCTCGATCGCGACGCCGACGGATTGCAGTTGCCGAAGCGCGCGGGGACGGCGCTGGTGCAGACGCACTGCCACCACCACGCCGTCATCAAGGCAGACAGCGAGCAGCGAGTGCTCGATCGCTCGGGGCTAGAATACGAGATCATGAACAGCGGCTGCTGCGGCATGGCGGGCGCGTTCGGCTTCGAGAGGGCGAAATATCAGGTCTCCATGGCCGCTGCCGAGCGGGTGCTGCTGCCGAAAATCCGGCAGGCGCCCGACGAAGCCATCATCCTGGCCAACGGATTCAGCTGCCGCGAGCAGATTGAGCAGGGCAGCGGGCGGGAAACGCTGCACATCGCGGAGCTGCTGGCGCAGGGTCTTCGCGATCGAAGCTGAAGCGGAGCGCCAAGCCAACGCCAATCTTAGGCGGCATTACGTGCCGCCGATCAGGGCGGCGTTTGCGTGAGCTGCCCCTTGCAACGCAGGAGCAGGGATAACGGCAGAGTCAGCAGGACAACCCCTGCGATGATCAGGACGGCGGGAATGACGCCAAGTGCATCGCCGACGGCCCCGTAGAGGATGGGGGCAGTGGCGCCCGCGCCGATGGCTCCCGTATAGAAGATGCTGAAGGCACGGGCGCGGCGCTCGGGCGCAACCAGATCAGGCACTGACCCATAGAGCACGGACGATGTGCCATTAAGGGCGACCCCGATCAGCGGCAGAAGCGGCAACGCGGGCGCGAGTGTCAGGGGCAAGAGGCCCACCATCAAAACTGCGGTCAGACCTTCCGTCAGCCAGACCGTCGGAATGGCGCCGATGCGCGCCCCGATGAAGCCGCATAGCAGCTTGCCCGCTGCGCCCCCCGCAAACACCAGCGTCAGGGCGATACCAATGGTGGGCACGCTTGCGCCTTTGGCCGTGAGAATGAACGGCAGAAAGAGCAGGAAACCCATGCGCGTGGCGCTATCGATCATGGCAATTGTTGTCAGCGTCGGGAACGCGATCCAATGCACGGCGGATACGCGTTTGTCTGCGCTTGCGGGGGCGCCATGCTCGGTCGCGCTCTGTCCGGCTAACCGCGGTGTCACGACAAAGATGACGAGCCCCACGACGAGTCCAAGAATGCCAAACAGCGCGAGCACCGGTCGCCATGGCAGCACAAGCAGCAACAGCGATGCGATGGCGGGAAACGACATCTTCCCGAGGTCGCCGGAGAAATTGTAGGTGCCGATCGCCTTCATGGAGCGCGCGCCGGCGAACGCGTGCGCCATCAGCGAGGAGGCCAGCGGGTGCTGCGTGCTCGAGCCGAGGCCGGCGGAGAACAGGGCGAGCGCCAGCACGCCGAGCGCGGTGCTTGCGCCGGCCAGGCAGTAACCAATGCCCGACAGCGCGGTGCCAAGCGCCAGCACTAGGGCCGGGCCGAGGCGCTCGGCAAGGAGCCCCGAAGGAATCTGAAATCCCGCCATGGTGCCGGAAAAGACGGCGCGCAAGAGACCGAGCTCGCCGTAGCCAAGCCCGAATTCCTTTTGCCATATCGGCAGCAGCACGTAGATCAGATCAGTGAAGCCATCGTGGAGCGCGTGCGCCCCGCATGCGACGGCTGCAACCCGACGCTCATCCCGTCTGGTCGCAAGCACCGCTTCGGTACCGAGCCTCTGCTCCTCCGCAATCGCCATTGCTGTTTTCATCCCAAGGTTGGTGAAGCCATTCGCGCGAAGGGGGTCGCGCGAGATGGCTCCTTTTCAGCGGGACCAATCAGAGGCCGGGGTAAGATATGCTGCAAGTTCGGTTCTCAGCATAGATCACGAAGGTCGCGCGCGCATGCCAAGCGCGCATGCCACGGGTGCAGCGATAGAGCAGTGAATAGAGAGTGTGATAAGGGTTGCCGGTGCTTCGGAACATTGCGATGAACCGGAAGTCATGCAACCGGCCGAGAAGCCCGATCAACAAGGCAGTCTGCTTGTGCTTGCGGCGCTCGCCCTGCCGGTTGGCGCGCTCGCCGGACTCGTGGGGGCAATGTTCCGGCTTGCTCTGCAATACGCCGACGGTTGGCGTGACGCCCTGATTGCCCAGGCGCATGGCGCCGGGCTTGCAGGCCTTTTCTGCGTGCTCGGCGGCTGTGCCGCCGCCGCTCTGATTGCAGCGTGGTTGGTGCGGGGATTCTCCCCGCATGCGTCGGGGAGCGGCATCCCCCACGTCGAAGCCGTGCTGCACGGTGAGGTGCCGCAGGCGCCGTTTCGCCTGATCTGGGTCAAATTCGTCGGCGGCCTGCTTGCAATCGGCTCCGGACTTGCGCTCGGGCGCGAGGGGCCGAGCGTGCAGATGGGGGCAAGCATTGCCCACCTCGTTGGGCGAATATTCCGCCGCGGCTGGCCGGACTGCCGAACATTGCTGGCGGCCGGGGCGGGTGCTGGATTGGCCACCGCGTTCAACGCGCCGATCGCCGGGGCAATTTTCGTCCTGGAGGAGCTGGTGCGGCGCTTCGAGCTCCGCATTGCGATCGCGGCGCTGGGCGCATCGGCGACGGCAATCGCCGTGGCGCGCGAGCTCCTCGGTCATGCCCCGGATTTCCATGTTGACGCGCTTGCCTATCCCACCAACGAGATCACACCCCTGTTCCTCGCGCTCGGCGCGCTGTCTGGGCTCGCAGCCATCGCCTACAACCGCGTCCTGCTGGGAACCATCGCCGCGGTGGAGCGGCTTGCTCGATTGCCGGTGGAATTGCGTGCCGGGCTGATTGGCGCGACCGTCGGGACAGTCGCGTGGCTCGCGCCTGGCCTGGTCGGCGGCGGCGACGTCATTACGCAACGCACGCTTGCCGGGGCTGAGGCGCTTTCCATGCTTCCGCTGGTTTTCCTGCTGCGTTTCGGGCTCGGCTCGCTGTCATATGCGGCCGCTACACCCGGCGGGTTGTTTGCACCCATGCTCGTGCTGGGCGCGCAGCTCGGCCTGCTGTTCGGGCTTCTTTGTCGGCTCGCTTTTCCCGGCCTGGACATCGAGGCGCAAGGCTTTGCCGTGGTCGGGATGGCAGCCTTTTTCACCGGCGTGGTACGCGCTCCGCTGACCGGCATGGTGCTGGTGACCGAGATGACCGCCAGCGTGAGCATGCTGCTGCCGATGCTGGCGGCGTGCTTTGCAGCCATGCTGGTGCCGACGCTGCTCCGCGATGCGCCTATTTACGACGCATTGCGCGAGCACACGGTGCGACAGGAAAGAGAACGCACAGGAAAGGGGAGGGAGGATAGGTGCTGACTTGGAGCCTGTTCGATGGAGTCGAATGGGTTACGCGGCCGCGCGGCTTGCTTTACTTCTCCCCCGCCCGGCGAGGTGACAACGCGCCGGTCCGGCGTGAAAGAGAGGACGCACATCCGCTACGGGCACCGGAGGAAAGCACGGTATGGCCAAATCGCATCACGATAAGATCGCGGTCATCTCAGGCGGCTCGCACGGTATCGGGCAGGCGTTCGCAGAAAGGCTCGCCCAGGACGGGGCGCACATCGTCATTGCCGACATTGCCAAGGCCGATGATACCGTGAAGATGGTCGAGCAGGCCGGGCGGCGAGCGCTCGCCTGCACGTGCGACGTATCCTCGGTGGACTCGGTCAAGGCGCTTGCCGATGACGTCGTGCGACATTTTGGTCGCTGCGATATCCTGCTCAACTGTGCCGGCATTTTTCCCAATCAACCCTTCGATCAAATGACGTTTGTGGACTGGCGGCAGGTGCTGGCGATCAACCTGGACAGCGTGTTTCTCATGAGCGCTGCCTTTGTGCCCGGCATGAAGGAGCGGCGATGGGGAAGGATAGTCAACATGGCTTCGAGCACGCTCGGCTCTGTGGTGAGCGGCTTCGCGCACTACATGGCAAGCAAGGCGGGCATCGTCGGCATAACACGGGCGTTGGCGAGCGAGCTCGGACCGTTCGGGATTACCGTCAACGCGATCTCTCCGGGCCTCACGCGCTCGCCCGGCACGCTCGCTCGCACGCCACGGGCAGGAATGGCGAGCATGGAGGACGAGTATGCCCATGCTGCCTCCATGCAGGCGATCAAGCGGCCGGAAGTGCCGGCCGACCTCGTCGGCACCGTGTCGTTCCTGACCAGCGATGACGCCGCCTTCATGACGGGACAGACGCTCAACGTGGACGGCGGCCGTGTCCGCAGCTAGAGCATGTCCCGGCGATATGTGATCAGCAGTGCGGCGCACTCACTCTACTCCCTCTCCCCGTTCTTACGGGGAGAGGGTTGGGGTGAGGGGTGTGACCCGCGCGGATCAGTGTGCCCCTCACCCCCACCCTCTCCCCGCTCCAAGAGCGGGGAGAGGGAGTCCGGGCTGAGCACGTGGCAGGGTTGTGGATCAACTTCAGCGGAACGTGCTCTAGACGGCGCGTACTCGATCAGGTCGCGATCCTGACCAGCATCTTGCCGAAATTCTTGCCTTGCAGCAGGCCAAGAAACGCAGCCGGCGCGTTGTCCAGCCCGTCGACGATGTCTTCCCGATATTTGAGGCGACCTGCCCGGACCCACTCGCCCGCTTCGCGCAGGAAATCGGCTTGCTTGGCGGCAAAATCAGAGACAATGAACCCGCGCAGAAGGAGACGCTTGCGCAGCACCGAGAACATGTCGGGACCAGGCATCGGCCCCTTCGCGTTGTACTGCGCGATGAGGCCACAGACCGGTATTCTCGCAAAATCATTGAGGTGCGGCCACACCGTCTGCTGAACGGCGCCGCCGACGTTCTCAAAATAGATGTCGATCCCCTTCGGGCAGGCACTCTCGAGCTGTTTGGCGAAGTCGGGCGAGCGGTGATCGACGCAAGCATCGAAGCCCAGCTCGCCGGCGACGAAATGGCACTTCTCGGGTCCACCGGCGATTCCGACAACGCGGCAGCCCTTGATCTTTGCGATCTGCCCGACGACCGAGCCGACGGCGCCGGAGGCAGCTGCAACGACGACAGTCTCTCCAGGTTTCGGCTGGCCGATTTCGAGAAGCCCCACATACGCGGTCATCCCGGGCATTCCGAGAACGCCCAAGGCGGTTGATGGCGGCGCGGTTGCCGGGTCGAGCTTGCGCAGGCCTTTGCCGTTGGACACCGCGTATTCCTGCCAGCCGCCATAGCCGAGAACAATGTCGCCGGTGGAGAAGCCGGGATGGCGCGAGCTGACGATGTCACCGACCGTCCCTCCGACCATCGGCTGTCCAATCTCGGCCGGTTTCGCATACGATTTCGCGTCGCTCATTCGGCCGCGCATGTAGGGGTCAAGCGAGAGGTAGCGAATGCGCATGAGCACCTCGCCCTCGCCCGCTTGCGGCATTGGCCTCTCCACGAGCTCAAAATTATCGAGGCCAGGCGCGCCTTCAGGCCGTGACTTCAACAGAATCTGGCGGTTCATCCTTTCAGGCATCGGAATCTCCAAGTTATCGCTGATGCATCACAAGATAGTGGACAACCAAGTTTGTAAACCTGGCGATGACGAAGGAGATTCCATTCGAGTGGAAACTGCTTTAATAACCCCACGGCTGCCGTATCCGGCTTCGCTTCCATCGAGTACTGGTCCTCGTCGCGCGCTGGAGGATTCTTCTCATGCGCAAACTCTCGTTCTGCCGCGCGCCTCGCGCAGCTTGCCAGCTTGGCTTTATCGCGGTGGTGCTTGAATGTTTTGTCGCGGCTGCCGGCGCGCAGACTACCCGGACAACAACAGAGCCCGCGGTTCGACCGGAGTTCCGAGAGCCGGTGACGCTGGCGAGCAAGGACGGCGTCCTCGAAGTTCGGCTCACGGCGCGGCAGGGTCAGGCCAGGCTCGATACGGTCGCCACGCCGGTCCAGAACTTTCTCCTTTTCGACTACGAGGTGATCCGCGGCACGGCGTCGGACGGGCAGAGCTCGGGCGGCAATCTTTATCCGGCGCCGACTCTGCAGGTGTTTCCCGGCGAAACACTGATCGTGCATCTCGAGAACGACCTCAGCGGCCTGACCATCCGGGACTACTTCAGCCCACAGTATACCCCCATGGGTCAGTCGGTTCCGATCTACCCGGAACAGATGACCTCGTCACCCATCAATCTCCACACTCACGGGGCGCATATCAGTCCGAAGGGAAATGCCGACAACGTTTTGCTGCACATCCCTCCAGGCATGTCCAACACCTACACCTACGACATTCCCAGGAACATGCCGCAGGGCCTTTACTGGTATCACAGTCATCTGCATGGGCTCACTGCGGCGCAGGTCTATGCCGGTCTGGTCGGCCTGCTTGCCATTGGGCGAACGGATGGCAACCTGCCGCTCGTCAGCGAGAAAAGCATCCCGATCCGGAACATGGCGCTGCAGTATAACTTCGTCTTTGACCGTGCCGGCGGTCTGGCGCAACTCAACAATCTGACCTGGCCACAGTGGGTCAGCTCAATAACCCCGCCGAAGGCGGGCGAACTCGCAAACGGCGCCTATCGCCCTTTGCTCGCGCCGGTCAACTTCGGCCGAGCGAAGGCGGGAACGAAATATTTCACAGTCTGGTACGACGGGCCGCTTTCAATCCACAATCATCGCGGGCGCCTTCAGTTCATTCCCAGCAATCTGCAGCAGTTCATTGCGGCGAGCGGCAAAGCGGACGACGGGGTGCCGGCGAATCCCTTGCTGCCGGATTACCAGCGCGACGTGCAATTCACAGTCAACGGCCAGTTTCAGCCGCTCATCAGGAGCAAGGCGGGCCAGACCGAGATCTGGGTGCTCGCGAATGTGAGTGACTTTGCCTACATCAACATCCAGCTCACGGAAACCGCGACGGGGCGCCATCCGCCGATCGCCATCGTTGGCCAGGACGGAAACCCCTATACCACCGTTCAATATCCACCGACCGACAACGGCACCCGGCTTCTCATTCCACCGGCGAGCCGATTCGCGATTGCGGTGACGATTCCGGCCGAAGGCGAGCTCGTGCTGGAAATGCCGGAGCGCGCAGGCGATGCCAAGACGATCACCGAGCCCGGCGTGCTGTACACCAGTAATGGAACGGACAGCCCTCCAGCCGTGCTGGGCAGTCTGAGCGTCCCACCGTCCGCCATCAGCTATGCCGACGGGTTCTTTTTCTCTCCAACCCAGGTGCTGGCAAGAGCCACGCCCTCGGCAGGGGCCGGCGTAACCACCTCTTTCATGGAGGGCCAGCCGCTCGGCGCCTACACGTCCTTTGTCGACCTCGCGAGCAGCATGCCGGACGTCACGCGGCAGATCCTGATATCCGGGGGATTTCTCAACAACATGACGAGCAGCGAGGATCCGAAAGCGTTCGTGTATGCGTTCGACGGCGGCGCATTCCCGAACGTGCCGCTGATCCAGCCGCGATTGAACTCGGTCGAGGAGTGGAGATTCGTCAACCACAACAACGACGAGCATCCGATCCACATCCACGTCAATGATTTTCAGATCATCGAGTATTTTGATCCCACCACGGGCCTGCGCACCGGCCCTGACAAGTTTTCGATCGACAATGCCAATGCGCCGGCACCGACCATGCACAGTGATGAGAGCGTGATCCAGGCCGGCATTCTTGCGGTTCGCACGCGCTTCGACGAATACACCGGGCTTTACGTCATGCATTGCCATCGCCTCAATCACGAGGACAATGGGCTGATGGCGCTCGTTAACGTCATCCCGGCCGTTTCCATTTATGCGGTGGCCGTCCCGGGCGCGCCCGGCAAACCTGCCGAGGTCCGTCTCTACGACGGCAATGGCGACCGGTTCGTCGCCACCGTCATCCCGTTTCCCGGTTTTGAAGGCAGCGTCAGTGTCGCCATGGGCGATGTTGATGGTGATGGCATTCTTGACCTGATCGTCGGCTCGGGGAAGGACCACGCACCGGAGGTCGCGGCCTACGCCGGCGCGGCCATACGCGGCAAAGGCGCCTTCGGCACGGAGCTGGCGCGCTTCCAGGCGTTCGAGTCGGCGGCGCGTGGCGGTGTCAGCGTCGCTGTTGCACAGATTGACGGGACAACGTCCGACAACATCATCGTAGGATCAGGTGCCGGCGTCCCGAGCG
>Ga0306920_100011862_pt1 | contig 11812 bp, 12 predicted proteins | sample flu12Cox44000170_FD_204666 | JGI IMG/M metagenome (GOLD analysis project Ga0306920, IMG submission 204666) | Lab enrichment of tropical soil microbial communities from Luquillo Experimental Forest, Puerto Rico - flux4day.12C.oxic.44.000.170 (v2)... | ecosystem: Environmental > Terrestrial >...
CGGTCCAGCATCCTCCGCAGCGACGCCACGGTGGCGTCGGCGCGTTCCTCCGACATGGTCTGGAGGAACCGGCGCCAGTTTTCGCCGAACTTGAAACGTTCGCCGCGAGCGACTTCCGCGGCATGCGTGTCGGCGGCGTCGTGGCGAGGCGTGTCGGTCGTGCGGCGGTCCAGCGTGCGTGTCGTCATGACGAGGATGTCCTCGTCGAGCGAAGCCACTGCATCGCGATCAGCACCGGCCAGAGTCGCTCCGCGTGATCTTCCCCGCGCTGATGTGCGCTCCACACGGCCCTCACGGCGGCCGGTTGGAACCAGGCTTCGAGCAGGGCGTCGGATTCGAGCATCGCGTCGCCCCACGACTTGAGCGCCCCGCGCAGCCACGCGGCGAGGGGAATGGCGAATCCACGCTTGGGGCGCTCGATGAGCGCGGGCGGCACGTAGCGAGCGAGCAGGTTTCGCAACAGGAACTTGCCCTTGCCGTCGCAGATCTTTCGATGGAGAGGCTGGCCGAGCGCGAATTCCACCACGTGATGGTCGAGCAGCGGAGCCCGCGTCTCGAGCGAGAAGGCCATGGCCGATCGGTCGACCTTGACGAGGAGGTCGTCGGGCAGGTAGTGCTCCATGTCGAACGCCATGCGGGCTTCGACGTCGGTCCTGGCGTCGGGCCAGCGCGGGCTCTCGTGCGGCCCGCCCCGTCGGGCCTGGGCGGCTGACAGGATCGTCCCCGGCTCGACCCACGCGGCGAGGAGATTCTCGTACGACCCGGCCCTGGAGGGGTTCTGGAGCTCGTGCAGGAGGCGCGCGCGGGCATTCGGAGCCCACGTGCTGCCACGCGCGAGCAAGGGCGCCAGAAGCGCGGGCGGCGCGGCGCCGAGGACCGCCGCGAGCGGGCGGCGCAGCGCGGGAGGAACGCGCTTGACCATCTCTCGGATGGAATCGCGCGTGAGGTACTGGGAGTATCCCCCGAACAGCTCGTCGCCACCGTCGCCCGAGAGCGCCACGGTGACGTGGCGCCGGATGACGGACGACAGCAGCAAAGTGGGAAGCTGCGACGAGTCGGCGAAGGGCTCGTCGAAGACTCGCGGGAGCCGTTCCACGAACGCCAGCGCGTCCTCGGCGGACAGGATGATCTCGGTGTGCTCGGTGCCGAGATGCCGGGCCACCTCGCGGGCGTACGGGCTCTCGTCGTGGGTGTTCTCGCGAAACCCCAGGGTGAACGTGCGGACGGGCCGGCTCGCCACCTTCTGCATCAGCGCGACGATCAATGAGCTGTCGATCCCGCCGGAGAGAAAGGCGCCGATCGGCACGTCGGCGATCATCTCGTCGCGTACGACCTCGGTGAGCAGCTCGTCGAGCGCATCGGTGGCGGCCTCGTCCGATGCGGCGTGAGCGGCCGTCCCGGCGTGGAGGTGATCGTGCAGGCTCCAGTACTGCTTGGTGTGGGCGACGGGCCCGCGATCGGTGGCCGTGACCACCGCGAACTCGCCGGGGCGGAGGCGACTGACCGCGCGATGGATGGTGTGGCGACCGCCGATGCACCCGTTGCGCACGAGATCCGCCACGGCCGCCGGGTCGATGTCGGCCGGAAAGTCGGCAAGTGTCTCGAACGCCTTGAGCTCGGAGGCAAACGCGACCAGGCCGTCGAGCTGCGCGAGGTAGAGCGGCTTTTCCCCCATGCGGTCGCGCGCGAGCCACAGCTCGCGCGTCTGGGCATCCCAGACCGCGAACGCGAACATGCCGGAGAGGCGGGGGAGGGACTGGGCGACACCCCACTGCTCGAAGGCCGCGAGCAGGACCTCGGTGTCCGAGGTGCCCTGAAACCCGGCGCCCATCGCCGCGAGCTCCTGGCGCAATTGCGGGAAGTTGTAGATCTCGCCGTTGAAGACGATGGTGTAGCGGCGCGACGCCGAGTGCATGGGCTGGGCGCCCGTCGGCGACAGATCGACGACCGAGAGTCGCCGGTGCCCCAGGGCGACCCCGCATTCGAGATCGATCCAGTGACCGTCGGCATCGGGTCCGCGGTGGGCGAGCGACCTCGTCATGCGCGCGAGCGCCGGTAGATGCGCTGTCGCCGCGCCGAGCTCAGGGCGCCAGAAGCCCGCTATGCCGCACATGGAGGGTGGTGTCCCGGGCCCACACTTCGAGTGTTGGCCGGGCCAGGACGCCCGGCAATGAGGGAAATACCCGAAGGGGCCCTCAGCAACCCCCCCCGGAGCCGCGCGCGATCTAGAAGCGGAACGAGACCCCGACCAGCACGTAGTGCGTGTTGACGTCGGTGCTCAAATCGGTGATCCCACGGGCGTTGTCCGCGAACGTGAACTCCGGGCTGAAGTGCGTGTACCGGTATTCGCCGAACATCGCGATGAGCTTGGTGAAGTGCCACGCGACCCCGGCGCCCACCTTCACCCCGAGCGACGTGTCGCTGTCGGACTGATTCGACGGTACGAAGTTGTGGCTGTCTTCCGCGTGGGCCACGAAGATGGCCGGCCCCACCGTGATGTAGGGCTGTAGCTGCCCGTTCGGGAACGCCGTGCTCTTCAGGAGCGGGAAGCGGAACATGGCGTCGAACCCGACCGTCCAGACGGACAGGTCGACGTCGTCGAAGACCCCGCTGACGCAGAAGCTCGAGCAGAAGGTGCGCGTCTGCCGGCCGATGTTCGGCCGGAAGTGTGAGAAGTCCAGCCCGACGCCGAAGTTGACGGGTCCGAGCTCGAACGGAAACCAGTAGCCTCCGCGGATCCCTCCCGCGAATGAATTGTCGAGCGAGACGTCCAGGGTCGTCACGCGGCCGGGCGCGGCGTTCGTGTCGACGTCGTGCTTCTCGGTGAAGGCGCCTCCGAGGTAGAGGTCGGTGAACCATTCGGCCCGTGCCGGCGCGGCCGCCGCCAGGCACGCCAGGACCAACGTGAGCATCAGCAGCGACTTCGTCCACCGGGCTGAGCCGATCTGTCTGGTGAGCACAGGCCCCTCCTTGCTCGGGCTCGATCGGGGGAGGTCGGTCACGGTCGCGACGCGTCCACTGACTACACGATACCGTCACGGGCAAGAGCCCCGGCCGGACACCGTGTCCCGCCCAGCGGGACGACGCGGTGTCGGCCGAGCTCACGCGCCGTCAACGACGAGACGCTCGACTGTCCGCCGTGATCCAACACGGCACTCCATGATTCGCCCGAGTGTGCGGACCCGCCTCACGCGCTCGAGACGACCATACTCGGCCCTCGCGATTTCCATGACCTGTTGGGTGCGAGTCGTGGCTGGCACTTCGTCTGCACGCGGGGCCCAGCGAGACGAGAGTCCACGTGACGCGCAAGAGCTGAGGAGTCGAAAGCGATCAGATTGACGGTGCACATGGGATGGCAGATCGAGCCGCGATCCTACGAAGCTGACTCCGATTGCTGGTGGCCGCGGGCGCTGGTAAGCATCTTCGAAGGCAGAAGGCTGTGTACGCACGACGTGCGCGCCTTGCTCAGCGTGACGTTCGACACGGCGCACGAGGCGAACGAGTACGCCATCAGGATGGCGAAGCGGTGGATCGAGGACCGTTACTACCGACCGCTCGGTTCCCCCGTCTCGGTTCGCCGCGGAGCGGACGGCCCGGCGATGCCGGCCAGCTCACGGGCCAGCGCCACGCACGAGCGTGTGTCGTAGGTGGCCGCCAGGCGCTGCTTGTTGGTGGCGAGGCTGCCCACGTTGTACATCTCGAACAGGAGCTGCCGCGACCCGAACGAGTCGCAGGCGTACTCCCAGGCCAGCTTGAGCAGGCGAAAGCGCTCTGGCGCTGCCTCGTCGTGGGCGACGAAGTAGCGATGCAGGTGCGGCCCGATGTCCGCGCTGTGGAGATCGGCCTGGCCTGGCGCCATCAAGAGACCGGGGCCGCAGAGCTCGCGGATGTGCTGCAGGAGGGCCGGATAGCGCTCGATCGCGACCGTGCGCGCGGCCAGCGCCGTCGTCGGGTTCGGCAAGGCCATGCCGGACGGCGAGCGGATCGGATTCGCCTCGGCCGCCTGGATGCAGGCGCGCAAGGTCTCGAGATACACCATCGCGTCGGCCAGCGCCGTCTGCACTGACGGCTGCGCCGAGCTGCCCAGCGAGTCGACGATCGCCGCGCAGAGGCCGAGCAGCACCTCGGCCTTGACCGCCATGCGGACCAGCACGTACCAGGGGCCGAGACCGATGGCGCCCTGGAAGAGCCGCGCCTCGAAGGCCAGGTCGATGGACGGCGATTGCCGCAGGTAGAAGACGCGCTCCCACGGGACGAACACGTCGTCGAACACGACAATCGAGTCCATCTCGTCCCAGGACGAGCTCACCGGGTGGTCCGCCGGGTTCGACGACGCCAGAGGCTCGCGACAGATGACGTGGACGCCCTCGGCGTTCACCGGTGTCGCAAAGTACACGTCCTGCTCCGGTGCGAGGTCGGGCCGAGGCGGCGCCATGCAGAAGAGCTCGTTGGCGTAGGGGGCCTGCGTCCCCACGCCCTTGGCTCCCTGCACGACGATGCCGCCGGGGCGGCGCGCGGTGACGCGCAGGGGCTCCTGCCTGGAGACGGGATGATTGCGATGATGCAGCGGATCGCTGAAGACCGTCGCGATGCTACGGTCGTTCTCGCGGCAGTACTCGAAGTAGTACGCGACGTGCCCCGCGAAGGCGGGATCCTCCTTGCCCAGGAGGTCGCGAATGTCGTAGAGCCCGAGCACCACCGTGGCCAGGTGCTGGGGCAAGCGCGCCGCGACGCCGCCCGCGCGGCGTACGAGGCTCTCGTACATGCGGCGCTGGAGCGCCAGATCGTCCACCGAGCGGGGCGGCAGATAGGCCCGGCTCACGGACTGGCCCGTGCTCGGCGACGGAAACGTCAGCAGATCGCGGTGCGCCGCGTCGTGCTGCAGATCGTAGACCGCGGCCACGCTGCGGGCGCAGCCGGCCAGGGCCGGATGGGTGGTGACGTCCTCCACGCGCTCGCCCATCAGCCACAGGCGCCGTCCGTCCCTCAGGCTCTCGAGATATTCCTCGCCGCGACGTATGGGCATGACGGACCTCCTCGCAGCGCGTCACCGCGCGCCCGCGCACCGGTATACCTCGGTCGTGGAGGTGACGGACCGGTACCAGGCTGCCGACGCCCGGGCCTCCTGTGACTCCGTCGTGATGACCGCCACGTTTCCGCCGATCCAGGCCGCCTTCCTGTGCAGATCCTTCTCGCTGTCGGCGCTCGCCATCCCGATGAATGTGCAGTCCCGAGCGAGCTCGTGGTCGATCGTGACATGCACTCCGGCCGCGTTCGCTTCGTCCGCGGCCGACAGCGTCGTCGCGCAGCCCGCGAGGAGCCAGGCGATCAGCCATGCTGAGGCGATCGTGGCCGATGGACGCGATGCGCTCACCGCGCGTGCCCTCAACGGAGCGGCGCGGCGCCGGCGAGGGTGGTCCGTCGCACGTCGCGCACTTCGCGGTGATCGAAGCGCCGGGCGCGGTGCATCGTCGCGCGGTTGTCCCACATGACCAGATCACCCGGCTTCCACGCGTGCGAGTACACGAACTCGCGCTGCGTCGCGTGCTCCGTCAGGTCGCGCAGGAACAAGCGCGCCTCCGGAACGGTCCAGCCCACGATGGCACCCGCGTGGGCCGACAGGAAGAGCGACGGGCGGCCGGTCACCGGATGGCGCCGTACCAGTGGATGGCGGACCGGCGCGAAGGCCGCGATCTCCTCGGGCGTGAGGTCGACGAAGCCGATCGCCTCGCGCGAATAGATGAGCGAGTGCTCGCAGATCAAGCTCGCCACCTCGGCCTTGGTGCGCGCGTCGAGCGCGTCGTGGGCGGCCCGCATGTCGGCGAGCTCGGTGTTGGCGCCCCACGACGGGACGACGCGGCCCGAGAGCAGCGAGTACTTGGCCGGCGCCGGGCGGAAGGAGCTGTCGGAATGCCAGAGCCGGTCGCCCAGCTTGAAGAACCAGACGCGATCCTCGGCCGACATGATCTGGCCGTGGCGGTCCAGGTTGGAAAAGTCCGCGATGCCCGGGCCCAGCCGGCTGTCCTCGCGCTTGCGGATGTGGCCGGGCGTCTGATAGCTCTCGAGCTCGCCGAAGTTGAGCGTGAACGCGATCTGCTGCTCGTCCGTCAGGTGCTGATCGTGAAAGACGAGCACCGCATACGCATCCATCCCCGCCTCGATCGCCGCGACGTCCGCGCCGTCGAGCGGCCTGGTGATGTCGACACCGGAGACCTCTCCCGCGAACGTGCCACGCAGCGGGCGGATCGATATTGGCACCGCTTACTCCTTTCGACGACGCGTCGCGATCACGCGACGACGCACCGCGATCACGCCGCAATCACAGGCTGTCGAGGCCGTTCGACCAGCGCCGGCAGATGTGATGGGCGATCGCGATCGGCGCCGGCAGCGACGCCCGTTCTGGATGGTCGGTTCCGGCCGCGGCGCGCGCCGCCATCTCGCGGATCTCGTCGCGGTGAAACCAGCGCGCCTCCGCGAGCTCCTCGGGATCGACCGTGATCTCCTCGGTCAGCGCCTCGGCGAGAAACCCGATCATCAGGCTCGACGGAAACGGCCAGGGCTGCGCGGCCAGGTAGCGCACGCGCCCGCAGCGGATGCCGGACTCCTCGCGCACCTCGCGGCGCACGGCCTCCTCGAGCGTCTCGCCCGGCTCGACGAAGCCGGCGAGGCACGAGAACCGGGCGCCCGCCCGGCGCCGATTGCGGCCGAGCAGGCCCCGCTCGCCGTGGATCGCGAGCATGATCACCACGGGATCGGTGCGCGGGAAGTGCGAGGCCTTGCAGTCCGGGCAGCGCCGCACCCAGCCGGCCGAGGCGACCTTGGTCGGCGAGCCGCACTGGGCGCAGAAGCGATGCCGGGCGTGCCAGTCGAGCAGCGAGCGCGCCTCGGCGAGGATCGCCGCCTCGCCGGTGCCGATCGCCGGCGCCAGCGCGCGCACGTCGATCAGCTCGGTGTCGACGTCGGGAGTGACGCTCGCGCCGGTCGCGTCGATCGCGAAGTGCGCGCGCCCGTCGCCCAGGCCGAGGAAGATCAGCGACGCCCCCGTCTCGATCTGATCGCGCCAGGGCCCCACCGGTTGCCAGTCGAGCGCCGGCGTCCTGCCGCGCGTGAAGGGCTTCAGGCCGCGCAGCGCCAGGATGCGCGTCTGGGGATCGTCGAGCAGCCCGGCGATCCACGCCCGGTTTTCCCGGCGCTCGCTGGCCCGGTCCAGCGGATTGCCGGCGAAGCTGTAGACGTCCTCCACGGCTATGGGTCCAGCTTCACCGACCGGCCCGAGGCCGCGGACCGCTCGATCGCGTCGACCAGCTTGTGGCGCTGGACAGCGAGATCGAAGTCGACGTCGAAGGGCCCGCCACCGCGCAGGGCGTCGGCCGCACGGGCATACGCCTGGGCGACGTTGTAGGGCTGGCCGGCCGGCGTGGTCTCCGGCACGAACCGGTACTTGGCGGGCACGGGCATCGCCACCATCGACTCTTTGCCCTGGCCCGCGTGCATCTGGTTCGGTCCCAGGCTGAGCGCCCCGTTAGCCCGGATGACCAGCGCGCCCTCGCGCCCGTAGATCTCCAGCCGATTGCCGCTCGGGTTGGAGGGGACGGCGGCCACGTTGACTGCCACCTCGGCGCCACTCGTCATGCGGCCGACAAGGTTGATGCTGTCCGGCGAGTCGACGGAAACCGGCTTGCCCTCGAGCGTGCGCCACTCCGGAATCCGTGTCGACACGCGGGCCGAGAGCTCGGCGAACTCGCCGAGCACGGCGCACAGCGCGTCGATGGCGTGGCCGCCGGCGATCGTCAGCGTGTTGGCGCCGTTGGCGCGCAGGCCCTGCCAGATGCGGCCGGGGCCGCGCTGGAGCTGGGCCTGCGCGACCGTGCTCAGGCTCGCGGTGAGCACCTCGCCGATGTAGCCCTGCTGGATCAGGTCGCGCGCGTAGAGGATCGTCGGGTCGCTCCGACCCTGCAGGCCGACGATGCTCTTCAACGAGCGCTGCCGGGCAAGCTCGGCCATCTCCTGGGCCTCGGCCAGATTCGCGCCGAGCGGCCACTCGCAGAACACGGCCTTGCCCGCCTGCAGGCTGGCCATGACCAGCTCGCGGTGACCGGGCACCCGCACGCAGACGACGACCAGGTCGACCTCCGGATGCGCCACCATGTCGCCGAACCGGTGAAAGGCCCGCTCGGCCCCGAACGCCGCGGCCGAAGCCTTCGCGGTGTCCTCGTGCGCGGTGCAGACCGCCTTCAGCTCGTAGCCCGGCAGAGCCTTCAGCGCGGGGACGTGCGCGTTCTGTCCCCAGCCGCTCCCGCCCTGCGTCACGGTCGCTCCCACGATTCCGACTCGAATCTTGTCCGCCATGCGATCCTCCCGGTCGTGCAGTCAGCCTTCCGACCGGCTGGAGTGTAGCACCCGGCCCGCGGCATCTGGCGCCGAGCACCTGCAGGTGTGAAACATCTCTTGACCACAACCCGGGCCTTGCCTAAGCTCGCGGCAGCGCACTGCACCCACGCACCCGGGAGGATCGCCCATGCCGGACGCGGCTCGCCTTCGCTACCTGCGCATCGCGCTCATCGTGTTCGGCCTGATCTTCACGTTCGCGATCTACCCGCTGGCCATCCTGTGGCCGTCCGGCTGGACATGGGGCCAGGGCCATTCGCACTACCTGATGATGATCATCGGGGTCTACGCGACGCTCGGCGTGTTCCTGCTCATCGCGTCGCGGGACCCCCTCCGTCACACGGGCCTGATCTGGTTCACCGTTTGGTCGAGCCTGGTGCACGCGGTCATCATGGCGGCGCAGTCGTTCTCGGATTCGGCCGAGCGGGGGCACCTGGTCGGCGACGTCCCCGCGCTCCTGCTCGTGGCCGTCGTCCTGGCGGCACTGACGCCGCGCGCCGCGCACTGAGGACGACCGCCGCGAGCGCTGGAGGGACCGCCTAGCGGGTGCTCTGCGCGGTGACCGGCTGCTCGCGATAGCGCGCGGGGAACACGGTCTTGAGACTGGCGATCTTCGGGAGATCGTTGATCACGATGTAGGGATAGCTCGGGTTCTTGATCAGGAAGTCCTGGTGGTAGTCCTCGGCCGCGTAGAAGGCCGTCAGCCGCTCCAGCCTGGTCACGATGGGTCGGCGGAACACCTTCGCGCGATCGAGCTGGGCGATGTACGCCTCGGCGATTCGCTTCTGCGATTCGTCGGCGTAGAAGATCTTGCCCGGCCCGATCGCGCCGTGGCCCGAGAGATCGATGCGAATGGTCAGGCGCGCCACGAGCAGTAGCGTAGCACCGGCCGACGTCAGCTTCGAGCCGGCCTGATCTTCTCGCGGTAGAGCCTGGCCGCCTCGCCGATCACCCGCTCGGCGTCGGCCCGCCCGTGCATGCCCCCGACGCTCACCGTCTTGTGCTCGAGCACCTTGTAGTCGAGGAAGAATCGCTCGAGCTCCTGCAGCCGGTGCGGCGACAGCTCCGCGATGTCACGGTAGTGCGCGTACTCCGGGTCGTCGGCGTGGATCGCGATGATCTTGTCGTCCGGGCCCTTGTCGTCGACCATCGTCATCACGCCGATCGCCTTCGCATTCAGAATACAGAGCGGGACGACCGGCTCCTGCCCGAGGACCAGGACGTCGAGCGGGTCGCCGTCGAGGCAGTAGGTCTGCGGCAGGAAGCCGTAGTTCGCCGGATAGTGGACCGCGCTGTAGAGAATGCGGTCGACCCACAGAAGACCGGTGGACTTGTCGAGCTCGTACTTCACCTTCGAGCCCTTGGGGATCTCGATGATGGCCCGAAAGCCGTTCCCGATTGCGTCGCCGAGCTCGACGTCGTGCCAGGCATGCATGCGATCGCCCTCGCTTGACCTCTTACCTTGGATTCCGCGTAGCATAGCACCGGGGTGACGGCGGTTCCCGCGCCGGCCCCGGCGATGTGCGCGCTGCAGGGCTGGGTTCCCGCCCGCCGAGGCGCGCCCATAAAAGGGTAGTGTGAGCCGCAGGACGTCGCGGGGCTGGGGCCCCGCCGTCCGAGGCGAACCTGTGAAAGGAGAAAGCCATGAGCGACACGACGCACTGGGTCGGCACCTGGACGGCCACCCCCGCGCCCGGCGAGGGCGCCGCCTTCGCGAACCATACCTTGAGAATGATGCCGCGCGTCAGCCTCGGCGGCAGCGTGCTGCGCGTGCGGATCTCGAACGCCTACGGCACGCGCCCGCTGGCGATCGGCGCGGCGCGCGTCGGCGTGCGAAGCGGCGGCCCCGCCGTGGTCGCCGGCTCGAACCGCCGCGTCACCTTCGGCGGCGAGCCGAGCGCGACGATCGCCGCCGGTGCCGTGATCGTCAGCGATCCCGTCCGGCTCGAGGTGGCGCCGCTGTCGGATCTGGCCGTCAGCGTGCACCTGCCGGGCGATCTGCCCGCGAGCTTCGGGATCACCGGACGCTATGCGCGACAGACCAACTACGTCTCGCCGCCCGGTGATTTCACCGCGGAGGACGTCATGCCGGTCGGCCGGCTCACCGACGACTGGTACTTCGTGTGCGGCGTCGACGTCGTCGCGCCCGCGGAGACCGGCGCCGTCGTCGCCGTCGGCGACTCGCTGACCGACGCCAACATCTCCACCCACGACGGCCACCACAGCTGGCCCTCGCAGCTGGCGCGCCGGCTCGTGGCGCGGCCGCACGGGCGGCCGATGGCGGTGATGAATCAGGGGCTCGGCGGCAACCGCATCCTGCACGACATCCGCGGCGACAGCGGCCTGCGTCGCTTCGATCGCGACGTGCTCGCCCAGCCCGGCGTCACTCACGCCGTCATCATGCTGGGCACCAACGATCTGCGGAACCGTCCCGGCAAGGCCGAGGAGGAGGTCACGGCGCCGCAGATGATCGCGGGGCTGAAGCAGTTCGCGGTGCGCGGCCAGGCCCGCGGCATCAAGGTCATCGGCGGCACGCTCACGCCGTTCGAGAACGAGACATTCCTGCCGGGTGCCTGGAACCCGCGGCGCGAGGCCGTGCGCCAGGCGGTCAATGACTGGCTGCGGAAGGGCGAGGGCTTCGACGGGATCGCCGACTTCGACCGGGCGCTGCGCGATCCCGACCATCCGACCCAGATGCTGCCGATCTACGACTGCGGCGACCACCTCCACCCGAGCGATCTGGGCTATCGTACGATGGGCGACGCGATCGACCTGGCGCTGTTCGAGTGAGATGGGGGGCCTCGAGCTGACGCCACCGGTATGATCCCAGATCTCGGCGTCGCTGCCCCCAGCGATCAACCGCGCGCGTTCCATGCAAAGCCCGAACAATGATTCCCGGTGGCCTGTCCGGGACGCAGCCAGGGCGGGCTCGGCTAATAAGTGCAGCATGAGTTGGCAGAAGTCGTCGTACCGTGGGCCGTAGGCCGGCCTGACGTTGGCCACGCGCCCGAGGCCGCCGCGCAGGGCGCCGTCGTACCGCGAAATTCCGGCAAAGGTCCAGGCGCCGCGGCCGACCGGCCGGACCAGGATGCGGCTGACCAAGACCTTCTTCAGGATCTCCCGGGCCGTCGGCACGTCGGCCTCGAGGGCGGCCGCCCAACCGCCCCACACATGGCGCAGGCGTTCGACCTGCTCCTGCTGGTCCCGGAGGTCGCGCTCGTACCCTTCGAGGTCTGTCCGTCGCGCGTAGAAAGGCCTCACGCGCGGCAGCGAGACGGGCGTGGGCGGCGTCCCACGGGTCCTGCTCAACGATCCGTAGCGATTCATCGCTTCGCGTCTGCCACTGTTGCCTGGGTAGCTTCACACGCGATTTCGGTCCCGTTCTGCGGACCTTGCCGAACGTGACGACACCGCGGTAGAGCTC
>Ga0306920_100011863_pt1 | contig 11812 bp, 10 predicted proteins | sample flu12Cox44000170_FD_204666 | JGI IMG/M metagenome (GOLD analysis project Ga0306920, IMG submission 204666) | Lab enrichment of tropical soil microbial communities from Luquillo Experimental Forest, Puerto Rico - flux4day.12C.oxic.44.000.170 (v2)... | ecosystem: Environmental > Terrestrial >...
GAAGGTGGCGGATTACCGCCCTCGCACCGTGAATCAACAACATGCGAAGGTAGCGATCGCCCCGCTTGCTGATGCCCAGAAGCGTCGGCTTGCCGCCTGAGGAATGCTGTCGAGGCACGATGCCGAGACTGGCCGATACTTGTCGCCCATTGCGATAGCGAGTGGGGTCAGCGATGGTGGCCACATCCGCGGAAGCCACCATGGGCCCGACACCGCGCTCACCCATCAGCCGCTGGCACAGTGGATCCGAGTGCACAAGCTGCTGGATGCGCCGGGTATGCACGTCCAGATGCCGCTGTAACTCGACGAGTCTCTCGTAAGCTTCTTGCAGCAACGGTCGCAGCAGGGCCGGCAGCCGCTCGAGCCGCTGGGGAAGCTCCCGGCTGCGCCAGAACGGCGAGCACCTGTCCCCGGCGCAACTGCTTGCGCAGCACGCACACCCCGCGCGCATCCACTCCGTGAAAGGCGTGTGCCGGTGCTCATGATTGGGGACGGCGTGTCACAGCCCTCGGCCATCGGGTGAAGCTGATTCCCCCGCAGTACGTCAAGCCCTTCGTCCGAGGAGATAAGACCGATCGCAACGATGCTCAGGGGATCTGCGAGGCCGCCTTGCGTCCTGCGATGCCCGAGGTGGCACTGAAGAGCCAGGAGCAACAGGCGATGCTGGCGGTGCACCGCGTGCGCGAGCTCATCGATAAGCAGCGCAGGCAGTTGGCTAATCAACTGCGTGGGCTGCTGATGGAGTTCGGTGAGGTGATGCCACAGGGCATCCCAACACTTCGGGCTCACCCCAACAGGTGAGCATTCATCATGCACCAAGATGCGCGATTTCTTGGGGACCCCGGTGCGAGGGAAGGCGCCTTACCGGCCGCGATAGATGATGCGGCCCTTGGTGAGATCGTAGGGGGTCATTTCCACCGTCACTGCGTCACCGGTGAGGATGCGGATGTAGTTCTTGCGCATCTTGCCGGAGATGTGCGCGGTAACCACGTGGCCATTCTTCAGCTTCACCCGGAAGGTCGTGTTGGGCAGGGTCTCGACGACCTCCCCCTCCATCTGTATCGCGTCTTCTTTCGACATACCGCCCTGAACGACTTTACGGGGCGCGAATTGGAGCACAAAGCGCGCTGTTCTGGCTAGCCACCCCACGAAATCAAGCTCGCCATGACTGGCGAGCAGATACCGAGAATCAAGATGCTTGATTTCGTGGGGACCCCGGGGTGGCACCCCACAAAATCACGCTTGTCGCTCACGGCAACGGTCACCGTCGAACAAGACGCGTGATTTTGCGGGGACCCCGCTAGCCACCCTACGAAATCAAGCTCGCCATGACTGGCGCGCAGACACCGAGAATCGAGATGCTTGATTTCGTGGGGACCCCGGGGTGGCGCCCCACAAAATCAGTGTCGGAAGTGCGTGTCAGGGTGGCAGGAGCGGAGCGGGGGCGCTGCGCACGTGCTCGCGCAGCAGGGCCTGGAACTGACTGCGCGGGATGGTGCGCGCACCGAGGCTGGCGAGATGCCGCGACGGCAGCTGACAGTCGATGGCGGCGATCGCGTTGCGCTGGCAGAGCGCCACCAGGTGCGCAAGCGCAGCCTTGGAGGCATCGCGCGCGCGGCTGAACATCGATTCGCCGAAGAACACCCCACCGAGGCGTACACCGTAAAGCCCACCGATCAGCGTGCCGGCGCGCCACACCTCGATGCTGTGACCGTAGCCGAGGCGGTGCAGCTCGAGGTAAGCCGAGCGCATGTCGGGTGTTATCCAGGTGCCGGGACTGGCAGCGCGCGGTGCGGCGCACCCGTCGATCACCGCGGCGAAATCTCGGTCCACGGACAGCACAAATCCCCCGTTGCGCAGGCTCTTGGCGAGACTGCGCGCGCAGCGGAATTCCTCGGGGAAGAGGACCGCCCGCGGGTCGGGCGACCACCACAGCACCGGTTGTCCGGGGGAATACCAGGGGAAGATACCGGCGCGATAAGCGGCGATGAGCCGCTCCGGAGAGAGGTCGCCGCCGGCTGCCAGGAGCCCGGACGGCTCCTCCAGCGCCTGCTCGAGCGGCGGGAACCACTCCGGCGCATCCTGCGGCGAGAGCCAGGTGATCGTCTTCACGCGAGCCGCCCGAGACTGCGGCGCTCCCTGTAGGGTACGTGGCCCTGCACCTCGAGCGCATAGGCATCGACCGCCGCTCCCTCGCGCTCGAGGTACTCGCCGATGGCAGCGCGAAACTCGGGATCGGCGATGTAGTGCGCCGACCAGGTGATCGCCGGCTCGAAGCCGCGGCTCACCTTGTGCTCCCCTTGCGTGCCGGGCTCGAAACGCTCCAGGCGTTGCTCGATGCAGTACTCGATGCCCTGGTGATAGCAGGCTTCGAAGTGCAGGCTGTGATATTCGGCGGCGGCGCCCCAGTAACGCCCATAGAGCGTGTGCGAGCTCAGGAAGAAGACCGCTGCCGCGACTACCGTGCGCCCGCGCACCGCGAGCTTGACCATCAGCGACTGCGGCATGGTGCGCGCGGCGTGGCTGAAGAAAGCACGCGTCAGATAGGGCTCGTGCCCGTGGCGCAGGAAGGTGTCGCGATGCAGGGCGTAGATGCGATCGAGCAGCGGCTCATCGAGCTCACGGCCCATGCGCGTCTCGAAATGCATTCCCGCCTCTGCCACCCGCCGCCGCTCGCGCCGCGCCTTCTTGCGCTTCTCGGCAGTGAAGGTCGTGAGGTAGTGCTCGAAACTGGTGTAGCCGCGGTTGCTCCAGTGAAACTGGCAATCCCGCCGCAGCAACCAACCGCGCCGGGCAAAGGCTGCGCGTGAGCTCTCATCGAGAAACAGCGCATGCACGCCCGAGAGAGCATGGCTCGCGGCGTAGCGCTCGAGCTCCGCGAGTAACCGCGGGGCGAGCTCGTCGCGCACGAGATCCGGACGCACCAGCAGACGCGCCCCGGTGGCGGGGGTGAACGGTGCTGCGAGCGTCAGTTTCGGATAGTAACGGCGGCCGAGCCGCTCGTAGCCGCGCGCCCAGGCAAAGTCGAACACGAACTCACCGTAGGAATGAGTCTTGACGAAGGCGGCCGCGGCCGCGGCGAGCCCGTGCGCATCGCGCAGCGTGAGGTAACGCGGCTCCCAGCCGCTACCGCGCCCGATGCAGTGCGCGTTCTCGAGGGCTGCTAGAAACTCATGGCGCGTGAAGGGATTGTCCCCCGCGCCAAGCGCGTTCCACTCCGGTGCGCTCAGCTGCTGGATGCTATGGTGATACTCGGGTCTGCTCACGTCGCTGTAAGTGCGCTCTGGCGCTGCGCAGGCGCCGCAAGCATCTCCAGGTAGCGGTCGGCATCGAGCGCCGCCATGCAGCCTGCGCCCGCCGAAGTGATCGCCTGCCGGTAGACGTGATCGGCGACATCGCCGGCGGCGAATACCCCGGGGACGCTGGTCGCGGTGGCATCGCCCTCGAGCCCGGTGCGCACCACCAGGTAGCCCTCGCGCATGGCGAGCTGTCCGGTGAAGAGCGCGGTGTTCGGGGTATGCCCGATCGCAACGAACAGGCCAGTCACCGCGAGCTCGCGTGATCCGGAGCCCGCGAGCGACCGCAGCCGCACGCCCGTGACACCCTGCTGATCGCCGAGCACCTCCTCGACAGTATGGTTCCAGACCACCGAGATCTTGCCGGCGTGCACTTCGCGGAACAGCCGGTCCTGCAGGATCTTCTCTGCGCGCAGCTTGTCGCGCCGGTGCACCAGCGTCACGTGCTGCGCAATGTGCGACAGGTAGAGCGCCTCCTCGACCGCAGTGTTGCCGCCGCCGACCACCGCCACGCGGTGCCCGCGGAAGAAGAAGCCGTCGCAGGTCGCGCACGCCGACACTCCGCGGCCGCGGAATTCTTCCTCCGACGGCAGCCCCAGATATTTCGCGGCCGCGCCGGTTGCGATGATGAGCGCATCGCAGCTGTAGTGACCAAGGTCGCCCCTGAGCAGGAAGGGTCGCACCGCGAGCTCCACCGACTGCACGTGGTCGTTCACGATCTCGGTGGCAAAGCGCTCGGCGTGGCGCTTCATGCGCTCCATCAGTGCCGGCCCCTGCAGACCTTCGACATCACCCGGCCAGTTGTCGACATCGGTCGTGGTCATCAGCTGCCCGCCCTGCTCGACGCCCGTGATCAGCAGCGGTGCGCGATTGGCGCGCGCGGCGTACACCGCTGCGCTGTAGCCGGCAGGCCCGGAACCCAGAATGATGAGGCGGCTGTGACGGGTGCTCGTCATGAGTATCTCACGGTACCAAGCCCTATAATGGCAGCCATCTATCTTAAGACGGAGCGTCGGGGATTGGCGGAAACTTCCGTGCAGGCGCGCAATGCGTCGCGTTTTACTTCGGCCGTGAGCCGCGGCTTGCGCGAGAGCGCCATCATCACTCTCGCCATCGTGGCGCTGGTGCTGTTCGTGGCGCTTGCCACGTATAGCCCCGAGGATCCAGGCTTTTCCTTCACCGGCAGCACCGGGCTCGTGCACAACCGCATCGGTGTGATCGGTGCCTGGGTCGCCGATGTGCTGTTCTTTCTGTTCGGCCGGCCGGCGTTCCTGTTCCCGCTGGTGCTTGCCGGGGCCTGCTGGAGTCTGCAACGGCGCTTGCGCGCCGAAAGCGGGGGGTCGCGCGCCAACACGCTGGTGCGCGGCCTCGGTTTCGTACTCGTGCTGATCGCGAGCTGCGCGCTGACGACACTCCACTGGCAGCCGGGTGTGCTGCGTCAGAGTGCGGGCGGTGTCGTCGGCAGTGTCGTCGGCGGCGGATTAGCCGCCGGGGTGGACTTTCTCGGCGCGACACTCCTCATGATCGCCGCGTGGATGGCGGGGCTGTCGCTGGCGTTCGGCGTTTCCTGGCTCACGATCATCGATCGGCTCGGGGCTGCCGCCTGGGAGGGCATCGCCCGGGTGCGCTCGCGCCTGAGCGCTTCGCGCGATGCCGCCGAGGGTCGCGAGCGGCGCCAGGCGCGCAAGGAAGCACAGGAGAGTGCTCAGAAGAAGTCCGCCACACGCGCTCCGCCGCGCATCGAAGCGCCGGCGCCCGTGGTGGAGAAGAGCGCACGCGTCGAGCGCGAGCGGCAGGTGCCTTTGTTCGATCCGCCGAAGGCGAGCGAGCTGCCGCCGCTCAAGCTGCTCGATGATCCACCGCCGCGCGAACCGCTGTATTCCGCCGAGGCGCTCGAGGCGCTCTCGCGCCTCGTGGAGATGAAGCTCAAGGATTTCACCATCGATGCCGAGGTGGTGGCCGTGCAGCCGGGTCCGGTGGTCACTCGCTTCGAGCTGCGTCCGGCGCCCGGAGTGAAGGCGAGCCAGATCACCGCGCTCGCCAAGGACCTGGCACGCGCACTGTCGGTGCTCTCGGTGCGCGTGGTGGAGGTCATCCCCGGCAAGAGCGTCATGGGCCTGGAGATCGCGAACGAGAAGCGCGAGGTGGTAACGCTCGGCGAGATCATTCGCTCCAAGGCCTACGACGAGCTGCACTCGCCGCTCGCGCTGGCACTCGGCAAGGACATCGGCGGCGCCCCAGTGGTCGCGGATCTCACGCGTATGCCCCACCTGCTGATCGCCGGCACCACCGGCTCCGGCAAGTCGGTCGGCATCAACGCCATGGTGTTGTCACTGCTGTACAAATCGACCGCCGAGCACGTGCGCCTCATCATGATCGATCCAAAGATGCTGGAACTGTCGGTGTACGAGGGCATTCCGCATCTGCTCGCGCCGGTGGTCACGGACATGAAGCAGGCCGCCAACGCGCTGCGCTGGTGCGTTGCGGAGATGGAGCGCCGCTACCAGCTGATGGCCGCACTCGGTGTCCGGAACATCGCCGGCTTCAACCGGCGCGTCAAGGAAGCCGAGGACGCGGGCAGGCCGATCCGCGATCCGGTGATGATGCTCAAAGCCGTCAACGACCCGAGCATCGACCAGAGCGAAATTCCCGACCTCACACCGCTCCCCTATGTGGTGGTGGTGGTCGATGAGCTCGCGGATCTCATGTTGGTCGTCGGCAAGAAGGTCGAAGAGCTCATCACGCGCCTGGCGCAGAAGGCACGCGCCTCCGGCATCCACCTGGTGCTCGCCACGCAGCGCCCCTCGGTGGATGTGATCACCGGTCTGATCAAAGCCAACATTCCCTGCCGGATCGCTTTCCAGGTCTCCGCGCGCGTCGACTCACGCACCATCCTCGATCAGATGGGGGCGGAGACGCTGCTCGGCCACGGCGACATGCTGTATCTGCCCCCCGGGACCTCAGTGCCGACGCGGGTGCACGGCGCGTTCGTCTCCGACCAGGAGGTGCACCGGGTGGTCCAGGTGCTGAGGACTCCGGCGCCGCCGAACTATATCGACGAGGTGCTGTCGGGGCCCAAGGCACCGATTCCCGGCCTCAGCGGGGAGGAGAGCGAAGGGGGCGGCAACGACGAGGATGCCGAAGCCGACCCGTTGTACGACGAGGCGGTGCGTATCGTCACCACCGAGCGCAAGCCCTCGATTTCCTATGTGCAGCGGCGCCTGAAGATTGGTTACAACCGTGCGGCGCGGCTACTGGAAGCGATGGAGCTCGCCGGTCTGGTCGGTCCACTGCAGGCGAACGGCGCGCGCGATGTGCTCGCACCGGCGCCGCCGGAGGAGTGAAGCCGTGCGGTTGCCGTGGTACGTGCTGACACTCCTGTTTGCGGCTCCACTGATGACCGCAACCGCATTGAGTACCGCCGGGCCGACGGCTGCCGCGCCCGCGGCTGGTGCCGCGGCGGCTGGTGTCGCGCCGGCTGCTGCGCCTGCCGCGACCGGACCGACACCGCTCGACAACTATCTCGATAATCTGCGCACGCTCCGTACCAGCTTTCTGCAAACGCTCGCGGACCCGCACGGCCGCGAGATCGATCGCGCCACCGGCACGCTGATCGTGCAGCGACCGGGCAAATTCAGCTGGGACATCCATCCGCAGCCCGTGGCCGAGGGCGCGGCCGCTACCAACGCGGCCGCCGCAAGCGCGAGCGGCGGTGCGGGGCAGCTCATGGTGTGCGACGGCACGAACCTGTGGTTCTATGACCGCGATCTGCAACAGGTCACGGTGAAGCCGGTGGATGCCGCGCTGTCGGCGACCCCGGCCATGCTGCTGTCCGGCGCGGTAGACGTTCGCAAGAGTTTCAAGATTTCGCCGGTGGGCGAGCGCGAGGGGCTCGACTGGGTGCTGGTGGAGCCGGCCGGTGCGCAGGCGGATTTCCGCAGCGCGCTGTTCGGCTTCGAGCATGGCGAGCTGCGCCGCATGATACTCGAGGACAAGCTCGATCAGACTGCCACCATCATCTTCCAGAAGATCGAGCGCAACGGGCCGGTTCGCGCCACCGAAGTGAGCTTCAAGACACCGGCGGGCGCGGACGTCATCGGCACGCCACGCAAGTGAACGACGCGCTGCGCCCGCTCGCCGATCGCATGCGGCCGCGGAATCTCGGCGAGTTCGTCGGACAGCGCCACCTGCTCGGGCCTGGCAAGCCACTTGCGGCGAGCATCGAGTCAGGACAGCTGCACTCGCTCATCCTGTGGGGGCCACCGGGCACCGGCAAGACCACCCTGGCGCGACTGATCGCCAGTGCCGCCAACGCACAGTTCATCGCACTCTCGGCCGTAATGGCCGGAGTCAAGGACATTCGCGCCGCGGTCGAGGCGGCGCGCACGGCCCGTACCAGCCACGGGCAGCCGACTCTGCTGTTTCTCGACGAGGTGCACCGGTTCAACAAGGCGCAGCAGGATACCTTTCTCCCCTATCTCGAGGACGGCACGCTGACCTTCATCGGCGCAACCACCGAGAACCCTTCGTTCGAGGTGATCAGCGCGCTGCTCTCCCGGGCGCGCGTGTACGTGTTGCGACCGTTGTCGGTCGAGGACCTGCTGGCGCTGCTGCATGGCGCACTCACTGACAGCGAGCGCGGACTCGGTAGCCAGCAGCTCGCGGCCGAGCCGGCCGCGCTCGATCTGCTGGCGCGGGCTGCCGACGGCGACGCGCGCCGCGCACTCAACATGCTCGAGCTCGCCGCCGGACTCGCGGAGGCGGCGGGCCCCCGGCAGCTGACGCTTGCCATGGCAGAGGAGGTGGCGAGCGGCACGCACCGGCGATTCGACAAGGGCGGTGACCAGTTCTACGAGCAGATCTCCGCCCTCCACAAGGCGGTGCGCGGCTCCGATCCGGACGGAGCGCTTTACTGGCTGTGCCGCATGCTCGATGGCGGCTGCGACCCCATATATATCGCGCGGCGCGTGACGCGCATGGCGGTGGAGGACATCGGCCTCGCGGATCCCCGTGCGCTGCCCCTGTGCATCGACGCCTGGCAGGCGTACGAGCGCCTGGGTACCCCCGAGGGGGAGCTGGCGATCGCCACTGCGCTGGTGTACCTCGCGTGCGCGCCGAAGAGCAACGCCGTGTATGTCGCGATGGGCGAGGCGATGGAGGATGTGGCGGAGTTCGGTACGCTGGATGTACCACTGCGGTTGCGCAACGCGCCCACGCGGTTGATGAAGGATCTGGGCTTCGGTCGCGGCTACCGCTATGCGCACGATGAGCCGGATGCCTTCGCCGCCGGGGAGCGTTACCTGCCGGATGAACTTCCGGATCGGCGATACTATCGTCCGGTATCGCGCGGGCTGGAACTGAAAATCGGCGAGGCGCTCGCGCGGCTGCGGTCGCGCGCGCCAACGAAAGGCTAATCCAGTGATCGATCCAAAGCTGCTGCGCTCCGATCCGGACGCCGTGGCGCGCAACCTGGCGCGCCGCGGCTTTGTCCTCGATGTGAGCGCGCTCAGGGCGCTGGAGGAGACGCGCAAGCCCTGGGCAGTGGAGGTCGATCGCCTGCGTGCCGAGCGCAACGCGCAGGCGAAAGCCGTCGGCCAGGCGAAGGCGCGCGGCGAGGACCTGACAGCTCTCATCGCTCGTGGCGAAGGCCTCACCGCGGAGCTCGCCCGTGCGGAGGGCGAGCTCGAGAGCGTGCAGCGCGAGCTCGAGCAGTGGCAGCTCGGATTGCCCAATCTGCTGCACGAGTCGGTCCCGGAAGGTCACGACGAGAGTGCCAACCGCGAGCTGTCGCGCTGGGGTGAGCCGCGCCGGCTGGAGTTCCCCGTGCGTGATCATGTGGAAATCGGCGCGCGGCTCGGCGGGCTCGACTTCGAGGCTGCGGCGCGCGTGTCCGGGGCGCGTTTCGTGGTGATGCGCGCTCAGGTGGCCCGACTGCATCGTGCGCTCGGGCAGTTCATGCTCGACCTGCACACGCGCGAGCACGGTTATACCGAGGTGTACGTGCCGTATCTGGTGCGCCCGGAAGCCCTCACCGGCACCGGGCAGCTGCCGAAATTCGAGTCGGATCTGTTTGCCGCACACGGTGGCCCGCAACCCTACTTCCTCATTCCGACCGCCGAGGTGCCGGTCACCAACCTGGTGCGCGGTGAGATCCTGAGCGCGGAAGCGTTACCGTTGAAATATGTGGCGCACACACCCTGCTTCCGTTCGGAAGCGGGCGCAGCCGGCAAGGACACCCGTGGCATGATCCGCAATCACCAGTTCGACAAAGTGGAGCTGGTGCAGATCGTGCGCCCGGCTGATTCCTACGCGGCGCTCGAGGAGCTCACTGGGCACGCCGAGACGGTGCTGCAGCGGCTCGATATTCCCTACCGCCGTGTCGCGCTGTGCGCGGGCGATGTCGGTTTCAGCAGCGCCAAGACCTATGACCTCGAGGCCTGGCTGCCCTCGCAACAGCGCTATCGCGAGATCTCCTCGTGCAGCAATTTCGAGGCGTTCCAGGCGCGGCGCATGCAGGCACGCTGGCGCAACCGCGAGAGCGGGAAGCCCGAGCCGGTGCACACGCTGAACGGCTCGGGGCTCGCCGTCGGACGCACGCTGGTCGCGATACTGGAGAACTATCAGCAGGCGGATGGCTCGGTGAGCGTGCCCACCGCGCTGCAACCCTGGATCGGCGGCCTGACGCGGCTCACCGCGTAGACTATCGATAATCGATAGCCATATACTGCGGACTCAATGAAGCGCCCGTCGCGCAAGGATGGTCTGGTGCGCCTGCGCGACCCGCTGTTCAACAGCTCGGTGCAGAAGGCGCTCACTCTGCTCGAGACCTTCGGTGGTGACCGGCGCACGCTCGGCCTCGCGGAACTTGCGGCGGCGGCAGGCATGACCGTCAGCTCCGCGCAACGCTGTATCCATACGCTGGTGCGCATCGGTTACCTGCGCCGCGACGCGCGCTTGCGTCGCTGGGTGCTGACCCCCCGCGCCCTGTCGCTCACCGAAGCCTACCTTTCGGGCCACACGCTGCTCGAGCATGCGAGCGCGCATCTCATCGCGTTGAACCAGGCGAGCGGGGAGTCGGTGAGCCTGTCGGAGCCCGATGGCACCGACATGGTCTTCATCGCGCGCTTTCCCAGCCTGCAGCCCTTCCATATCCACATGCCGGTCGGCCGGCGACTGCCCATGTACTGCACTGCCTCGGGACGCGCCTACCTGTCGGCATTGCCGACTGCCGTGGCGCGCCGCATCCTCGCGCGCTCACGCCTGACGACACACACCCCGCAGACCGTCACCGACGCGCAGCAGATCTGGAAACGTATCGAGGCGGCCCGCGAATCCGGCTATGCCTGGTCCGACCAGGAGTACTACCGCGGCGATGTCACCATCGCAGCTCCGGTTCTGGGCGAGGACGGCCAACCGCTCGCCGCAGTGAATATCTCCGCGCCCACAAGTCGCTGGACCTTGTCACAGCTACGCACCAAGCTCGCAGCATTGCTGCTGCAGAGCGCGCAGGCCGCCTCACTCGGCCACACGCTGCGGTCGCAGCGACGCGTCGCCAGGTAGCCCGAGGGAGAAATGTCGGAACTCAGCCGCTCACTGCAACCCCGCCACGTCACCATGATCTCGATCGGCGGCATCATCGGTGCCGGGCTGTTCGTCGGCAGCAGCGCCTCGATCGCGGCGACCGGACCGGCGATCGTATTGAGCTACCTGATCACCGGAACGCTGGTGTTGCTGGTGATGCGCATGCTGGGCGAGATGGCCGTCATGCTGCCGGCGGTGCGCTCCTTCACCGAGTTCGCGCGCGTGGGCCTCGGCCCCTGGGCGGGTTTCGTCGCCGGCTGGCTGTACTGGTATTTCTGGATCATCGTGGTGCCGGTCGAGGCAATCGCCGGTGCCACGATCCTCCACGGCTGGCTCGGCCTGCCTTCCTGGCTGCTCGGGCTCGTGCTGATGGGAATCATGACCGGTGTCAATCTCATGTCCGCCCGCTCGTACGGCGAATTCGAATTCTGGTTCGCCTCGATCAAGGTCGCCGCGATCCTGGTGTTCATCGCTCTCGCGGCGGCGTTCGCCTGCGGTTTCACCTCGCCCAACGGTCCGACCTTCGGCAACCTCACCCGCTACGGCGGTTTCGTGCCAAAGGGCTGGGTGTCGGTGCTCGCCGGTGCCGTGACCGTGTACTTCTCACTCACCGGTGCGGAAATCACCACCATCGCGGCCGCCGAGTCGCGCGAGCCGGCGCGCGCGGTCGCGCGCATGAGCAGCTCGGTCATCGTGCGAATCCTCACCTTCTACGTCGGCTCGGTGCTGCTGATCGTCACCGTGGTGCCGTGGATCGAGGTGCGGCCCGGGGAATCGCCATTCACACTGGCGCTCACCACCATGCACTTTCCGTGGGCGAGCCGCGCCATGAGCGCCATCATTCTCACGGCGGTGCTTTCCTGCCTGAACTCTGCTTTCTACGTGTGCTCACGCGTCCTGTTCGTGCTCGCGGAGCACGGCGATGCCCCTCAGTG
>Ga0306920_100011864_pt1 | contig 11812 bp, 14 predicted proteins | sample flu12Cox44000170_FD_204666 | JGI IMG/M metagenome (GOLD analysis project Ga0306920, IMG submission 204666) | Lab enrichment of tropical soil microbial communities from Luquillo Experimental Forest, Puerto Rico - flux4day.12C.oxic.44.000.170 (v2)... | ecosystem: Environmental > Terrestrial >...
CCAGGGCGAATACGAGCCTCCGAGTCGGAGCTCGACCGAGCGCGCGAGGCCTTCGCTCGTGCCCGCCGAATCGGTCCGCCGCTCGAGATCGTTGTTCAGGAGTGCCCGGAAGCCGAAGAGGAACCGCTGGCTCGGCTGCCAGGCAATTCCAAAGCCCCCGGAGGGACGCCAGAACGTTTCGTAGCGAACCGTGTTGTCGGGCGCTGCGATCGCGCTCGCGTCGAAGTGGGACCTTTCGTACGAGATCAGGACGCCGGCCGACACACCATGGCCAAGCGGGAGCGCGATTTTCGAGAACAGCGCGTTGTCGGTTCCGCGACCAACGACCGGTGTTGGCTCCGGACCGAGGCCCGGCGACTTGAGTTTGAACTGTAGGTCGTTAGTCGTCTCGGTCATGGCAATAAGGTAGATCGCGAGGTCGTGCCATAGCGGACGAGTCGTCGCCCCTACCGCCACGAAGTGGAAATCGTTGCCGTTCGTGTAGGACGTATTGCCATAGTCGAACAGGGCCGTCCCCGCATCTCTCCAGACCAATCCGTAGTTTCCCCACGTCGCGCCGTCGCCGCCAAAGCCAATGGAGCGCACGCCTTTCTTGATCTGACCGGAGGAAAAGTCGCGCATGGCGAGTTCGGGTGAGGTCTGCCCGAAGCTTGGATTCGGGCACAGGAGGCCGAGCCCGATACACGCCACGACGAGCCATCGGCAAGACCCCGACCGTGGATCTGCCGGAGCGGCCGACACTGTTGCAACCGCCAATGTCACTCAAGCGGTTCTGATACAGACTTCACTTGCGTACCCTTCAGAAGCGTTACAACGGCAACAGCGTGGCCACTACTAAGCTTCGGTGTAACGCTGACCGCTCGGTAACCGGCGGAAGCCTGTTCCGCCTGGTCAACGGCGGAGCCGAGTGACTTCTTCGACTTGGCGCACGCTTCCACTTGCTTTTTGGCGTCGGCGAGGTCGTCGCCTTCGGTGATTGCCTCGGTTTTCGCGACCTTCCCGGTGTTGTGATCGACGAGAACTTCCGAGAACTTTCCGTCCTGAGCGGTGTATACGGAGAGCTGGAAATGCCCGTCCTCCACTTCGTATTTCCCCGAGATCGGTTTTCCCTGAGATTCAGCTGCCGCCAAGCCTCGCTGCAGAGTCACCTTCGCCATGGGCAAATACTTCGCGACCGCTGCGGATTCGTCTTCGTCTGACCAGGCGAGCGAGCCGGTACCCGCGATCACGCCAATCGTTAAGACTGTTGCGAGCTTTCTGTTCCACATGACAAGTACCTCCTCGTAGGAAGGCAAGTACCGAGCGTTTGCGTATGGCCTGTTTTATAGTGCTTCACCATCACCCAAGCTGGGTGCAGTGATCACGGCAGGGAAGATCTCGTCAACAATATAGCAATAGGGTTGTATCTTCTACAATTCCACCCATAGCTCCAGCCCGGCAATTGAATTCGCTGCGCCAGCGGCCTGATGGAATGGTCCTTGACCTGTTTGCCATACGCGGCTAGAGCGGCCTGCTTGTCGGCTAAGTCCTTCAGTTCGTCAATGCGCACGCACTACGCAATTGCCTTGCAGCCTTGCAGGCTGTACGGGCAACAGTTGCAGGGGATGCGTTTTTTTTCGGCTTTCTACTTGGGGAACAAAAAAGCGATTTGCAGGCGTAGCCCCCAGGGTGAAGCCCCTGACGGATACAATGCGTTGGCATAAACCTGCGCGGAAATGTTCACCGGCTGAGTTCCGAACTTCATGATTCTTCCGACACCGCCTCCAAACGGCACCGTCCATATGTCCTTGGCGTTGCTCGCGGCCCAATTTGCCGTGATGATCGGAGAGATAGTCACGTACCACCCCTTCGACAGGTTGTAGTTGACGAAGTACTGGAACAGCATCTGATTGACGCTCGCGCGGTCGCTGCTGCCCGCGAACGACCAAACGTTGCTGACGAGCACACCGAGCGTCCAGTGATCGGGCTGCGCCAGCGCCACGAACGAGGGCCCGATGCTCCACTTTCCTTGGCCGAGAGCGGGATCTGTGGCGGTGGGCAGGATAAACGCAGGCCCCACGCCCCAGATGAGTCTCCCGGGACGGGCAGGCGAGAAAAAGAAAGTCGGGTTCATGTCGCCAAGACCGAAGGTACCGCCGGAGTTCGCGTCCAGGTTGGGCTGCCAGACAATCGGCTGGATGATCCGCGTGATCAGGTTCCAATCTTGCGTGAGGTGCGTCGGTATTACCGGTTGAACGTTCAAGACGTTTTGGGTGCGGTCATATGGCCCAATGCCGAAGTTGCTGTTGTTTTGAAGCGGAACGCTGATCAGGTCAGCAACTGGATTCTGCGTCGCCTTCTGCAATGCTTCGGTCGAGCTGCTTGGCTGGTTCTCACCCGGGCTACCCGTGGCTGTCGGAGGTTGGTCGCTGCGCGCAAGAGGCTGTTGCGCAAGCACGCAGTGACATGAGAACAGAGTTGCGAAGATCAATAGAGCAGAGATGCGCGACTCTTCTGCCAAGGGAGACGAGAACCAGTTTTTTCGCATAGCCGTTGAAAATTATGAATCTAGGACATCGCTAGTCCTAGTCCCCTTGGGGCAGTAGCAGCGGTCTCGATCTTTCGCTAGCTTTTGCTTAGCATGCGCGATGGCGAGCTGCAGCCACCCGCGTCTGCAGCTTTCTCCGACCGGACTCTTGCCCGGACGACCAGCGAGAATGCGTGCCAGACACAATACCCTCATTTGGGGCCTCACTACACATCCACTCCAAGGGCGCTGCCTATGTCTAATGCATCCGATCAGAGGGACTGGACGAAACCAGCCGCGATGGCGATTCCGAAGGGCGGCTTCTTCCCCGACAAAGTCGAGCAGGGGAGATACGGGCCGATTTTCCCGAAAACGCCCGCCTGTTACGGTTTTACAATCTTTGCGAAAATCATTCCCGGCCGTGAGGAAGCTTTCTATAAGCACGCCAAGACACTCGAGACGGCACTAGCGAAGGATCCGCACACCCTCGACGTATTGAAGCTTCACTATTTGCGCTGGCAACTCATTCCCGTCAACGGTGCGACGTATTTCCAGTATCAGGGCATCTTTGATACGGATTTTGATAAATATACTGAGGATGCCGTCGCGATCTTTAGCTCAAGCGGATTAACCACAGTGTTTGAGAACCTCGAAGGCTTTCCGAAGGATTGGAAGACGAATCCAGCAGCCTTCGTCAAGTTTGTGCGCGAGCACCACCACCCGAGCTTCCTTGAGATCGGCGAATACCCATATGTGTCGGCCGAGGAGATCAAGAAGGCGCTGCGAGTGAAGGCCGCACTGTCGGAGATGCTCGATCAGATGCAGTAAAGCGCACGTGTGCCGCCGCGCTGCGCGGTCGGCACTTGCACTGTCCGCTTCTTGCATTTCGGATGACGGGTTTGGGGCTGATCGAGAGCCCGCTGAGGGTCGACTCCAGCCGGTCAGCAGGTCCGGCGTTGCGAAGGGGTAGTGTAGGCCCCGCACCGGACTCTCGGCATCGCGTTTGAGTTTCCCCGAGGCGGTCAGTTGGAGCGGGTCCTTTGGCTCAAGGTTCTTCACCTGCGACAGCTTCCGCCTCTTCAACCTCAGACCCAACACCGCTTTGAACGTCGGCCGAAAACCACCTCTGTGTAATGAGCGTCGGCGCTACTATGCTCCCGATAACCGCGGTTACAAGGACAGTGTACTTTGCTGTGGTCAATGATCTTGTTTGTGAGCCCAAACCGTGCCGAGATCGACCCGAATGGGGCAATTCAGGCTCCGACAGGAACGTCGGCGCGAGCGCCATCCCAACGAGATACGCGGGCAGAACCGCCTCACTGCCCGCGACGCTCGTAGCCGCGGTGGGAGGGCGGCTCTGCTCATCACCCGCACGACCGAGCTGCCCCTCGACGGAAAATCTCACTATCACCGGTTCCGTTGCCCGCATCATCGTCGTCGAGCGCGCGCGGCCGGAACTCCATAACGGTTTTCGGGAGTACTTTCGGCTGATCGTGCTCACGCTGACACGCGCATGATCTGGCTGAGCCTGGTCGGTTTAGAATGTGCAACCGGCGAATTGCACTGACCTGAGGGGAGAACGATTCAATGAAAACACTCAGAAAAGCGACGAACCTGCTCGGCCTGGCCGTCTTGATGACGCTCGGCGGCATCCAGTTGTGCAGTGCGGATCCCGCGGCCGAGGTGCGGGCAATCCACGCGGTTGATGATGTGTGGGTCAAGGCCTTTAACCGCGGCGATGTTGATACGATGGTCGGTCTCTACGACGAAAAAGCAGTGCTCCTCCCGCCGGGTGCGCCAGCCGCGAAGGGGCGTGCCGCGATTCGCGCATTCTTCACCAAGATGGTCACTACGGCCGGCATGGAGGGCCTGGTATTCCTCTTGGACACCAGGTCCTCGGGCGGCGGTGCGTATGGTGCGTTCGGCTGGTCGTCGGGGAGCTACGTGCTGAAGGACAAAACGGATCGTGTCGTCGACACCGGCAAGTATCTCTCCGTCTCCAGTAAGAAACATGGCAAGTGGCTGTACGTTCGCGACACGTGGAATTCGGACGGCCCGCCGGCCCCGACGGAGCCCGCCGCAGGAGCTAAGAAGTAGTGCGCCTATACCGCGGTCACTAACGACTCAGCTGCCTAAGGGCGGCGCCTTGCATGCGCGCTGCGGTATATTCGAAGCAGGCTCACGGGCCCTGAAGGGTCGATTCCGCCGATTCGTGAAACTTCCGCTGTCGGGCCATGAGGAGACAATCGGTACCCACGCCCAGATTTCCCGGAAGCGGTCGTCCGTGGGCCACGCAGATGAGGCCAGCTAGGATCATCGCACCGGCCCGTCCGACCTATGCGGCCCCGCTCGTGCCGGCCAAAAAAGTCCTCATTATTTCTTCTCCTGCGATTCTAGCTGTCTCTCCGTTCGTAACTCGCACACGAAACTTACAGCCGCAGACTCTTGCCAAGCCATGCCGGCTCTCTCGCACTCTTCCTCGCTGAGGTACTCCTTGGTCACTATCTCGGTCTCCTCATGCACAGATGTCATTGGCGGCCCATCTCCTGGCGGCCCGGAGTTGAACTGCAGGATCAGTACCCAGACGACAGTCATTGCTCTTCTGGGGAGTGAAGACACGCAGGACACAGCGGGGCGCTATGCCCTGCCTGGAATCACTCGCGCATGTAATCCCAATTGCCGCAACGCCGAGACTCTACCGCATTGGCGTATCCCTGCGTCGTCGTGAACATCGCGCCGTGCCACATACCGTGGGCGTTGGCGTACTCATGTGCCTCGGCTATCAGCATCATGCGCCTTGCGGCAGCAATTCCGCTGTGCGATAGGCCGACGAAACGACGAAACATCGCGAGCCGGACTCTCGCTTAAGTCGGGAGCCGGCCAGGAGGGGACATCGCGTTGGCCAACAGAAAGATCCACAAAGCGGACGCGGCAGCCTAGCTCTTATCGCTCCCTACTCTTAGTGCCCGCGGGGCCTACCCGCTCACGCGTCACAGTCGCTCCAACGATTGTTCGAACGCCCGTCCACCTACCGAATGAGCTGGTTCAGCCCACGTACGTCAATTCCGGCCTCGCGGTAGTACTTCCGGCACAGGTCGAGAACGCTAAATCCATCCTCGTAAGCAGCCATGCTGCCGTTCGTGGGCTTATCTAAGTAAATAAGGCCAGCTTCGACCATAAACAGAATCTGAGCCGGCCCGGGCGAATCGTCTGTGACCACTAGAGTGTGAGCTTCACCTGCTGGTTCGTAGATAAACGTTCCTGGTTTCGCAATCCAATCGTGCTCCAGATATCTCCAATGGCCGGATATCGTGTAACCGCGGACCGTGCCAACATGGTAGTGAACACCAAGCTTCGCGCCGGGCAAACCTTTGAGAAGAACGCTGAATCCTCCTGACGTCAAATTGAAGTGACAAGGTTGAAACCACACGCCGTCTGCATAAGGTATCCACATGCGTTCGTCGTTGACGTCGATGTTAGTAATGAAGTGTCCGCGATGTCGTTGATTCGCATCGAGCCCATCATCCACATTGCTAAACATTGTGATTGGCATGTTGTTCTCCCCTAGTGTGATACCAGTCTCGCCCGGGCAATCGCGCCCCCGGCAATCTAAGCTACGACCGCAAAGAGCCAAGCTTTGAGCGTTTGGCGATGCGGTCTCGATTTTATTGTCTCGCTCCCCGAAAAGACGGCCGCATCTTAGGTGATATTTCCCGAAATCAGATACTTATCGGCGCGTAAACTGCCCGAGACATTCCATGGCCCGCGCAGGAGAAGGTCTTGGTGCTCAATGGGCCAGCGCGTTTTCGCGGCACAACGTGCGCACTGCCGGGCTGCCGGTTTTTCCGCTCTTGACAGCCGGAGGAGCAGGCGTAGTGTTCCACCCGTCTCCTTTGGGAGGGAGGGCCGCTATGAGAAGTACAACTATGCGTCTTGTCGCCCTGTCGTTGCTCGCCCCACTGGCGTGTTGGCTACCCGCAACCGCAGGACTTGCTGACGACGACAGGGTAACTCCGGTGCAGATCGTAGCCCTGGACGAATGCGATCCGCCGACCTTCAACGCCGTGATACCCGACTTCTGCAAGAACGTCACGGGCACACCCGCCTTGCCATTCTCCACGACGTTTGCAGATCTGTTGGCAAAGGCAGCCGCTCATACTCCAGACCCGGGCTGGGACTTCGAGCCCGACAGCGTCACAATCAAGAAGGGAACCCCGATCATCGTCGTCAACCAGGGCGGTGAGCCTCACACCTTCACCGAGGTGGCGAACTTCGGGGGTGGTTTCGTGCCGCCGCTCAACGCGGGCGAGGCGCCCGTTCCAGAATGTGCCGGCGGGTTCAAGGACGTGGCGGTGGCCCGGACTCGCATCCTGCAAGGCAGCCAGCTGCAGGTCACGGGGCTATCAAAGGGTACCCATCATTTTGAGTGCTGTATTCATCCCTGGATGCGGGTGACGGTCGAGGTCAAGTGACCCCGGCAGTGCGCGGCCCTCGCTGACCGCACCGCGCTCTCGCGCAGCCACGCCTTCTGGGCGGGTGTGTTTCCGCGCCCGAGAAGGCAGTGCGGTGCGGGAAGCGCCAGAAGCGGTCGTTGAGCGCGCGATGGTGCTCAGCGTGTTCCAGGGAAATGATATCGGCGCACGCTACCGTTCAGCTACTTTCTATACGAGCGACGACCAAAAACGTATCGCTGAGGATACTATCGCGGACGTTAATGCATCGGGTCGGTGGCCGGGACGAGTCGTCACGGAAGTCGTGCCAACTCGCGAGTGCTGGGAAGCGGAGCCAGAGCATCAAGACTATCTCCCACGCATTCCAGATGCGTATACGTGCCGTTTCGTGCGTCCCGGCTGGAGGCTTCCACGCAGAGCCGGCTCGACGCCTCGCCCTGAAACAACTGGGTTGCTCCTGCCGAAGAAAGAACGGCCATTGGTAAAGGCGTGATAGGTAGTGCTACTGTCCGCTAAGCTCGTTTTGACTGACCGCTTTGGGGCGGCGATTGTGACCGCTCGGGGTGGTGGATTCAGCCGGTTGACGCAACACCTAGACTCTCAAGGTAGAGCGGAGGGTGTTGCATATGAAGCAACGGACGAGGATTTACTACACTGAGGCGGATAGAGCCTTGATGTGGGAGCGCTGGCGACGGGGTGAATCGCTGGACTCGATCGCCCGGCTATTCGATCGCAACCACTCGGCGATCGGCGGCATATTGTCGAGGTCGGGCGGTATCCGACCGAGGCCGCGACGGCGTTCGGTACGGGCGTTGGCGTTGACCGAGCGTGAAGAGATCTCGCGCGGGACCATGGCTGGGCTCTCGGCTCGAGCCATCGCCCGTTCTCTCAGACGCGCACCGAGCACGGTGAGTCGCGAGATCTGCCGCAACGGCGGTAGGGACGGATAGCGTGCGAGCGAGGCGGATACGGCGGCATGGGATCGGGCCGAGCGGCCGAAGCGCTGTAAACTGGCCCAGAACCGAGCCTTGGCGCACTTGGTCGCCGACAAGTTGCGGCTCCAGTGGTCGCCAGTCCAGGTGGCCGGGTGGCTCAAGCGCACCTACCCGCACGACGAGACGCATCAGGTGTCCCACGAGACGATCTAACGCACGCTGTTCATCCAGGCCCGCGGGGCCCTGAAGAAAGAGCTGCTGCAGCACCTACGGCGTACTCGCGGGATGCGCCGCTCGCGACACCACACCCAGAAGACACCCGACCATGGCCGGATCACCGGGACGGTGTCGATCCGAGAGCGGCCGGCCGAGGCAGAAGATCGGGCGGTGCCCGGCCATTGGGAAGGGGATCTGTTCTTCGGCAGCCACAACAGCCAGCTCGCCAGCTTAGTGGAGCGCCAGACCCGCTACCTCATGCTGGTGAAGGTAGCAGGCAAGGACACTGAGACCGTGATCGATGCGCTCATCAAGCAAGCCCACAAGCTGCCTCGAGAGCTCTACAAGTCGCTGACCTGGGACCGTGGCGTAGAGATGGCGGACCATCAACGCTTCTCGTTGGCGACCGATATCAGAGTCTGCTTCTGCGATCCGCAGCACCCATGGCAGCGTGGCTCGAACGAGAACACCAACGCTCTACTGCGTCAGTACTTCCCGAAGGGGATGGACTTGTCGGATATTACTCAGAGCAAGCTCAATGCCATCGCCCGTCGGCTGAACGAACGCCCACGGAAGACGCTAGGCTTCGAGACACCGGCAGAACGCTTTGCTCAATGTGTTGCATCGATCGGCTGAATCCACCGTCGGAAGCGGTCTCTGGCACCCGAGCCTCAGATGTGCACCGCGCTGTCAGCGCCAGATGCAGTACGTTTTCCGCAGCGTCTCGTGAATCGTCCACGTGCCGCCGGTGCGGGGTCGAAAGTACGCGGCGTCGCCCGCCTTGAACTCGAAGCGGCGACCGTCCTCCGTAACGAACGTCGCCCAACCGCGGACGAAATGGCAGAACTCCGCATCGACTACCGCGCGCACGAAGCTGCCGGGCGTTGCTTCCCAGGTGCCGGTCTCGACTGCGCCGTCCGGGGCGGCCCACGCTTCGGCGCTGCCGAGCGTCGGTCGCGGCAGATCACCGACCGGGGGTGGCTGAAAGAGCTCGAACGCGCTCGGATCCAGGTTCGCTGGCCGTTCGATGTGCACAATGCTCATGGAAGTCACCTCGGAGTCGGTGCGTACCAGGTGTTTCGTAAACCGCTGTCTGATCAGCGTCCGTTGGCGGTGCGCGCAGTGGAAGGAGAGCTAACCGAGCGTGCACAGCGAAATCCCAGGTCTGCCGTGGTCGAGTTTCGATTCAAGGAGGCCAACACGGCGAGCCGCAGAATCATCGGATAGTTCTCCGGGTCGCTGACCGAGAGAGCTGCCGCGCCGCACGACATGGCGGTATCGCCGTGACTCATCGGCATGCCGGCGTGCTCGTGCTCGGACTGCCCTCGTGGCATAAACAGCGTGTCGAAGTCTTCCACCCATTCCCACACGACTCCGTGCAGATCGTGTATCCCGTAGAAATTGGCGACCTTCAGCCCCACGGCCGGCAGAGGCGATCCCGGAGAACGGCTGAGAGTTGCGAGTATCCGCTGCCGCCACAGCGGATCATGCCGTGCATCCGCAACGTGCTCATCCGCGGCAGCCGCGAATTCCCATTCGATCCACCTGGGCAAACGTGCCTTGTGCGAGTCGCAATAGGCACGCGCGGCAAACCAGCTCACCTGGGTCACAGGCTGATCAGTGCGAGCCTGCGAGCCGGGCTCGAGTGGCCCGGCCCAGTTCAGCAGGTAGTGGCTGTCGGCCAATGTGCCCGGTACCTTTCCGCGCTGCCACTCAGGGTGCGTGCGCACGAAGTCCAGATAGTCGCCGTTGGTAACCGGCACGCGCTGCAGCGCGAAGGGCTCGATGGGCGAAGCGGCAGCGGCAGCGCCTTCGGGGAGCACGGAACGAAACTCTCCGCCAGGGACTGAGGCATAGGACTCAAGTGTGCCTGGGCGTGAAGCGACTTCTGCGGCACTGATCGTGGGCGCCCACATGGCGAATCCCACGCCCAGGAGCGTCAGGCTGAGGTTTGCGCGAGCGGTTGCAAGCATGGACAGTCCTCGCGGTACATGCACGCCGGATGTGCGGGCTATATTGGTATATGCCGGACTATCTTGCACGGCAGTAGGCACAGGGGAGAACGGGCATGCCGTTTGCGATCAAAGTCGAGGTTCGTGAGCCGCGAGCGAAAACGTCCGCGTTCAGGGCTCAAAAGACGATGTACGGCGGCAAGCATATCGCCAAAGGCGACACCGTGTTCGTCTTTGCCAGCGAGAAAGACGGCGGCCACGGCCTTATCGCACGCGCCGTGGTCACTGCCGCCGAAGCGGTTGCCCGGAAGCGGGGAGTCCTGCGCCAAACACCCCGCGTGAGCATCGCCGTGAGACGCACGGCGCTCGCGAACCAGCCCCTGGGCCGGCGCGAGCTCAAACACTTCACCGACTGGAAGGACGGCCGGCCGGAGACTGAGCTCAATTTCAAATTCTATCGGCAGTCAACCAACAAGATCGTCGGCATCTCCGCAGAAGCGGCGGCGTTCCTGGATCGATTCTTCTAGGATGGCAGCGGGAATGGTCACTGGTTGGGCCGCGGCGCCGCGGAACGCTCAATGCGACTGCGGGCGATTGCGTGCGCGCGGCATGGTCACTTCGGCATTGCCGTAGCCACCCGAGAGTCGCCCATCACGGGCGAAGTCGCGGATCATTGCAAAATATCCGGGCGCGTAGCGGGTTGAATCCCGGGAACCGTCCGCAGTGACTTCAAACAACGTCATGCCGTGCTCTGCGTCGGGATAGCGGGCGAGGGTGAAGGGGTGGCCGGCGGCGATGAGCTCTTTGAGGCGACGACTCGTCTCGGCGCTCGGTGCCTCGTAGTCCTCGCCGCCGACTATCCACAGCTGCGGCACCGTTCCAGCGCGCAACACGGGCATCGGATCGTAGTGGAATGGAGTGGTCCGGGTCCAACTCAGCTGCGAGTCGCCCAGCTGTCGAAGTTGTGTCTCTGAATACGGCAGCAGCATGTAGGTGTAATTGCCGTGGAGATCCTTGTACCAGGGCGCGCCGGCGTACTTTGCGCGCGCGGCGTCGAGCTGGGGAAACCCGTCCCTGAAGCCGCTGGCGATCACACCTTCAGCCGCGCTTGCGACCTCGAGCGCCTGGGCAATCTCAGCGGGGGAGTGCCCCTTCTCGCGCATCTCGATTTCGACCTCCTCCTGGTCCTCGTCAATCACGGAGACGGCCAGGCCAAAACACACGATGACGAAATCGACCGAGGCACGCTCGGCCGCCAATGGAGCCACCCATCCTCCCTGGCTACCGGCCTGATAACCGATTCGCCGCAGCCGCGCGCCGGCGAGGCGACGGGCTTCGCGCATGGCGGCCACTGCGTCCTCAGCCAGCAGGGTGAAATCCTGGGTGTAGGTGCCCGCAGATCGACCCGTACCCCGCTTGTCATACACGAACGCACCGACGCCGTGCGCGGGCAACATGCGCTGCAGGGAATAGGTGTCCAGAGCCGAGTCCTGCTCTGAGCCGTGCAGAAGCACCACCACGGATACCTTACCCTCTCCCGACGGCATCACGAGACGACCGGCCAGGTTGGTGTCGTGACTGGAAAACACCGTGTTACGTACCTTGAAGACGATCCGCTCGCCGCGGACGCCATCGAAATTCAGCGATCCGCTGTCGCAGTCGGAGAAGGAGGCTGACTTGCCATCTGGCCGCCCCGTCCAGCCATAGGTGCTCTTCCAGTCGCCCGCTGCCGTTTTGTGCAATGCCCCGGTT
>Ga0306920_100011865_pt1 | contig 11810 bp, 10 predicted proteins | sample flu12Cox44000170_FD_204666 | JGI IMG/M metagenome (GOLD analysis project Ga0306920, IMG submission 204666) | Lab enrichment of tropical soil microbial communities from Luquillo Experimental Forest, Puerto Rico - flux4day.12C.oxic.44.000.170 (v2)... | ecosystem: Environmental > Terrestrial >...
ACAACGGGCCCTCGCTCAATCACGTGGCGTATGAGTTGCCGAATATCGACGGGTTGATGCGCGGTACCGGGCGCGTCAAGCAGAACGGCTTCGACATCGAGTGGGGCATCGGGCGCCACGGACCGGGTAGCAACGTGTTCTCCTATTTCATCGAGCCGAACGGCTTCGTCGCGGAATACACGACCGAGCTCGACCAGCTCGATGACGCCACCCACGTTCCGCAAAATGCCGAATACTGGCAGAAAATGATGCCCCTGCCGGATCGGTGGGGAACGGCAGGGGCGCCGTCGAACCGCATGCGGGCCGCCATGTCGGGGGCGCTCTATCTCGGCGAGGAGCGCGACGACGTGCGTTGCGAAGACATCATTGGACGCAAGCTCGGCTGATCGACCGATCGCGCGACTGTTGGCTTGCGATCTCGACTTGCTGTGCGGCCCCAGGCGGCCCGTCCGCTCCGGCGGCCGGTGCGCATGAGCGCCGATATTCCTTTCGACCGCAGCTTCGACCTTCCGCCTGAGACGGTGGAGGAGGTGGCGCCCGGCGTGCGGCGGCTGCTCGCCAACAATCCCGGGCCATTCACGTTCAAGGGGACCGTGTCCTACATCGTCGGCCGAGGTCAGGTCGCCATCATCGATCCCGGCCCACTCGATGAGATGCACATCGCGGCACTTCTCGACGCCGTGCGCGGGGAAACCGTCACCCATATCTTCGTGACGCACACCCATCGCGATCATTCCCCAGCGGTTCCCCGGATCAAGGCGGCAACCGGCGCGTTGGTCCTCGCCGAAGGCGCGCACCGGCCCGCCCGTCCGCTCCACGTTGGCGAGGCGCCGCGCATGGACGCGAGCAACGACACCGAGTTTCGGCCCGATCGCTCGCTCGCCGATGGCGAGGTCGTCACCGGCCCAGGCTGGACCATCGAGGCGGTGACGACGCCTGGCCACACCGCCAACCACATGGCCTTTGCGTTCAGGGAGGCCGATCTTCTGTTCTCGGGCGACCACGTCATGGCGTGGTCGACGCCCGTTGTTGCGCCGCCGGACGGCGCTATGAGCGATTACATGGCTTCGCTGCAAAAGCTCGCGCGCCGGGCGGAACCGATTTACCTGCCCGGCCACGGCGGCGCCGTGCGTGAGGCACCCCGCTTCGTGCAGCACTACATTCGCCACCGCCAAGATCGCGAGGCCGCGATCCTGCGCCGACTGGCCAAGGGCGAAGCCGATATCCCCACCCTCGTGCGCGGCATCTATATCGGGCTCGATCCCCGGCTCGTGAAGGCGGCGGGCCTGTCGGTTCTCGCCCACCTCGAGGACATGGTGACGCGCGGGCTCGTCGCGACCGAGGGGGAGCCCTCGAGCGAGGGCCGCTACCGCTTGAGATGACTTTTATCGTTTGGGCTGGTCCTTCTTGCCAGTCGATTTCTTCGCCGGCAGCTGCGTCGGCGGCGGCCGCTCCGGCTTTTGGGCGCGGATCGCGTCTTCGATGTCGTTCATCAAGCCGCGCACGCGCGCGGCATTGGTGCCGAAATCGAAGGAGCCGTAGCGCGAGGAGGAACGCGCGTCGATACGCGCGCCGTCGGTCTCGGCCCGCACCCGGATCACGACGTCATCGCGAAACCCCATGATCGGGGTGCGCGCGACGGCTTCGATGCGCCCCTCGCGCCGTCCGGCCTGGGGCGCGCGTGCGTCGACGATGCGCCATCTGCGCTTGTTGACCACCGCGAGTGCGGCATCGTAGGCGGCCTGCACCGTGGCATTGGTTCCGAGCGGACCGACGTCCGGATAGGCGGCGCGCTGCTGTTCGGCGGCATAGAGGCCGGCATAGGTCGTCGGGTTGGCATCGCGCACGCGCAGCCGCGCCAGCGCCTCGAAGCGCGGCGGATCGATCGGATCCGTGGTGATGTCGTAGATCCAAGGCAGTCGATACGCCTTGAGCCCGAGATAGGCTGGGTAGGCAAGAAGCGCGAGCGAGATCGCCATCGCCGCCAACGCGGCGCCGATGCCCGCCAATCCCTCCATCCAGATCACGACGAAGGCGGCGAGGGCGAGCAGGAGGGCAATGACGGCAATGGCGAGCGCGCCCGCAAAGGTCGCGAGCGCGGGTCGGATTTCGAGCAGGCCCGAACGCACGATGATGACCGCGAGGAAGGAGGCCACAAAAGCGAATCCCGCCATGCGCCGCGCCCAGATGGCGAGCCGCGAGGTCGGCTCCGAGTGCATGTGATAGCGCGCCATCGGTCGGCCTCACCAAGCCGCGCAGACAATATCCGCTTGCGCCGCGGAGACGGTCGCATCGAAGGTGGTCATGCGCTCGCTTTCCTGGAGGAGACCGCGATGATTGGGACCCCACCTTACCGCATCGGGCCGTGAGAATGCGAGGGTTCCGCGATGAACGACGCCAGGAGGAGTGACAAGAGGCTTCACCGTGCGGCGGCAGCACTTGGTAGGATGAAATCCTTGAATCGCTCCCGCAGCGCTGTCTTCTGGATCTTGCCGGTCGCGGTATGCGGGATCTCGCCGACGAAAACGACGTCGTCGGGCATCCACCAGTTGGCAATCTTGCCGCGCATGAATTTCAAGATCTCATCTTTGGTGGCGGACATATCCTTCCTGAGAACGACGACGAGCAGAGGCCGCTCGTCCCACTTCGGATGCTTCACGCCGATCACCGCTGCTTCCGCCACCTTGGGATGGCCGACGGCGAGGTTCTCGAGGTCGATCGAGGAAATCCACTCGCCGCCCGATTTGATCACGTCCTTGGCGCGGTCGGTGACCTGCATATAGCCGTAGCGGTCGATGGTGGAGACGTCGCCGGTGTCGAAGAAACCCTCATCGTCGAGCAGGTCGTCATCCTCCTTATAGTAGGCCCTGGCCACGCACGGTCCCCGCACCTTGAGGCGCCCGGAGGTCTTGCCGTCCCAGGGCAGCCGCTCGCCGGCATCGTCGGTGATTTTCATCTCGACCATGAACGGTGACTGCCCCTGTTTCTGCTGAATGTCGAGCCGCGCGTCTCCCGCCAGGGCGGCGTATTCGGGCTTGAAGGTGCAGCAGGTGCCGAGCGGGCTCATTTCGGTCATACCCCAGGCGTGGATCACCTCGACGCCGTAGATGTCCTGGAAAATTTTGGCCACGGCGCGCGGGCAGGCCGAGCCCCCGATCACGACCTTCTTGAGATGGGGCAACTTGCTGCCGGTCCCTTCGAGGTGTTGCAGCAACATAAGCCAGACCGTCGGTACCGCGGCGGTGCAGGTCACCTTGTAGCGGTCGAGCAGTTCGAAGACCGATGCGCCGTCGAGCTTGGCGCCCGGCATGACCAGGGAGGCACCTGCAATCGGGGCCGCGAACATCATCGCCCAGCAATTGGCGTGGAACATGGGCACAACCGGCATCACCACGTCGCGGGACGAATAGCCCTTCATGTCGGAGTTGTTGGCCGTCAGCCCGTGCAGGACGTTGGAGCGGTGCGAGTAGACGACGCCCTTCGGGTTTCCGGTCGTTCCTGAGGTGTAGCACATGCCGGAAGCGGTATTCTCGTCGAACGTCTTCCAGGCAAAGTCGCCGTCGACTTCGCCGATCCACTCCTCGTAGGAGACGGCATTCTTGAGCGAGGTTTGCGGCATGTGCGCGCCGTCGGTCAGCACCACGTAGCGCTCGATGGTGGGCAGTTTGTCGGCAAGCTTTTCCAACAGCGGAATGAACGTCAGATCAGCCAGCATCATGCGGTCCTCGGCGTGATTGACGATCCAGGCGATCTGATCGAGAAACAGCCGCGGATTGACCGTGTGATAGATCGCGCCGATCCCCATGATGCCGTACCAGGCCTCGAGATGGCGCCACGTGTTCCAGGCCAGCGTCGCCACGCGGTCGCCGAGCCGGATGCCGTCTTTGTCAAGCCGTTGCGCCAATCGTAGCGCCCGGGCGCGGACCTCGGCATAGGTGGTCGAGTGAAGCGGGCCTTCGATCGAGCGCGTGACGATCGGCCGCTCGGCGTGGTTGAGCGCCGCGTGGTCGATGATGCGATGGCAAAGGAGTGGCCAGTCCTGCATCAGCCCAAGCATGGCGTTTCCCCTTGGTTCTTGCTTATGGCGTCGGAGCGCGTAGCGCAGCCGACTATGCTTAACCGCGCTGGCTCGGCTGCATCCGCAACACCGCGGTCCGCTTGGCCGGACGCGCGCCCCAAGGTTACCGGCGTGTCGCGGCCGTGCAACTGGAGAATCGGCGCCATGCCGCTCACGGCTCAGCCAAACCGCCCGAGAGAAAACCGTGCGATGTCATGGGGTGTTGCACCCGTGATCGCGAGGTCGGCCAGAATCTCCCCGATCACCGGCGCGAATTTGAAGCCATGTCCGGAGCAGGGCGAAGCGACGATGATATTGGAGGCGCCAGGCAGGCGATCGATGAGGAAATCGCCGTCGGGAGTCATGGTGTAGAGACAGGTCTTGGCGGCGACGAGCCGGCCGTTGGCCGCCGGGATATGTTCGGCGATGGCGGCGCGGATCAATGCCTCGTCCGCCGCGGACACGGTTCGGTCGTAAGCGTCGGGGTCGACCGTTTCGTTGCGATGGTGGTGCTTGGCGACTTTGACGCCAGCGTGGACGCCTCCTTGGGGTGGAATGCCGTAATGCATGCCATGCCGGCTCTCGATGATGAATACCGGAGTGCAGCCGCCCGAAAATAGCCGAGCGTCAGTCGGTTCGAACCAGCCCATCACCTCGCGGGTCACCCGCAGCGGGGCGGCAATCTCGGGCAGCAGCGATCTCACCCACGCGCCAGCCGCGACGATGGCAGCCCCGGCCTCGACGCTCCCGCGATCGGTAACGATGCGCACGCGGCCTGCGCGCGGCTCAATCGCTCGGACCGCTTCGCCCGTGCGAATTTCCGCCCCTGCGGCGGTCGCGAGTGCGAGCTGCGCGGCAATCGCGGGCTCGACTTCGAGAACCCCGCCATCCGGTTGGACGACGGCGACATAGTCCGGCGGCACCCTGAAGGCAGGGAAGCGGCGCATCAGCTCCGGCGCTGCCAGCAGCTCGTGGCGCAAGTCGTGGAGATGGGCGCAGGCTAGCGTTCCCCGCACCAACGCGCTGTCGGGCGGCCCGATCTCGGCGATGCCGGTGACATGGAGAAGCCGTCGTCCGATTGCTTGTTCGAGTTCATGCCACAGTTTGTAAGCGTGGCGCAGCAAGGGGACATAGGAGGGATGTTCGAAGTATCCAAGTCGAATGATGCGCGTCAGGCCATGGGAGGAGCCACGGTCGTGACCTGGGGCGTAACGCTCGAGCCCCAGCACCTGCTTGCCTCTGCGCGCCAAATGCTCAACCGCCGCGCTCCCCATCGCGCCCAGGCCGCAGACCACCACATCGAAATGAGCCATACTGTCGGGCCCGCCATCCGTTTCTCCAACTCTAGCGAGGGTGGTTGCGCGTTTGCTACGGCGAAGGAGCTGCCACCCCAGATCAAATCCGGGGCCGGCCTTGGCCGGAACTGCTGTGCCGTGGTTGTTTGCGGAGGTCAGCCGAGCAATGCCGATCGGCCGCTATGAGGTCGCAATCCTTGCCGATATCGCGACGGTGAAGCCCCTCCGCGCACTCATCATCCTTGCCGCCCTTTGCACCGTCGCCCCTTGCGACTTTGCAGCCGCACGGGTCATCCCATTGCCGCGCCCGCGGCCATCGGAGATTTCACCCGTCCCGTCCGCGCAAGAAGCGACGCCCGAGGAGGCGCCGCCGCCCTCGGCCTGCCGGCTGCGGCTCACGGCCGAATTGGCGGTCGCGCCGTCGCTGCCGGCACTGGCCGGACCCGGCGAGTGCGTCGCGGACGATGTGGTGAGGCTCGAGGCGGTGCGGCTCGCCGACAAGCGGCAGGTGGCGGTGACGCCGCCCGCGATCGTCCGCTGCAGTTTTGCCGAGGCCATCGTGCATTGGGTGCGCGATGACGTGGTGCCTGCGGTGCGCTCGCTGGGGGGAGCGCTCAAAAGCATCGACAACTATGCCTCCTTTGATTGCCGCGGCCGCAACCGGATCATCGGAGCCAGGCTCTCCGAGCATGGCAAGGCCAACGCGCTCGACATCCGCTCGTTCAAGCTTGTTAACGGCACTGTCGTCGAGTTGACCGACCCGACTGTGGTCAAGGATTTTCGCGAGCGTTTGCGGAAAGATACCTGCGCCCGTTTCAGCACCGTGCTCGGCCCTGGTTCAGACGGCTATCACGAGAACCACGTCCATGTGGATCTGGCCGAACGCGTGGGCGGCCACCGCATGTGCCAGTGGGAGGTGCGCGAGCCCGGCGATGAGGCCGCGCAAGTACCGCTGCCACAGCCGCGCCCTGCGTCTGCCGCGCCATGAGGGTAAAGAACCGGCCGGGGCGTAGCGGGCGACACGGCCGGTGCTTGGCGCGATATTGCGTTTCGCCAGTCTGGCCCGGGCTCGCGGGCCTCGTGAGTTCGCCCACGGCCGGGGAGGCGGGAGCCTTTTGACGCCGGCTCGTTTCAGCGCCTATATCGCTGATAAACCGAAAGCAAAGCCATGCCGCCGCTTCGCAACCTCGCCGTCCGCGACCTCGAGACCCTCGTTCACCCCTACACCAACCTCGCGACCCTGCGCGAAACCGGTCCGCTGATCATCGAGCGCGGGCAGGGCGTGTTCGTCTACGACAGCGAGGGCAAGGCCTATCTCGAGGGCATGGCGGGGCTCTGGTGCACCGCCCTCGGCTACGGCAACGAAGAGTTGGTCGAGGCTGCGGCGGCGCAGATGCGCAAACTCCCCTTCAGCCATCTCTTCACCGCCAAGAGCCATGACCCCGCGATCGAGCTCGCCGAAAGGCTCAAGGAGATCGCGCCGGTACCGACGTCGAAAGTATTCTTCTGCTCCTCGGGTTCGGAGGCGAACGACAGTCAGGTCAAGCTCGTCTGGTACATGAACAACGCGCTCGGCCGGCCGAGGAAAAAGAAGATCATCAGCCGCCGCAAGGCCTATCACGGTGTGACCGTCGCGGCGGCTTCGCTCACGGGGCTGGCGAACAATCAGCTGGATTTCGACCTGCCGATCGCGGGGATTTTGCATACGGGCTGTCCGCACCACTACCGCTTCGCCCATGCGGGTGAGACCGAAGAGGAATTCGCGCGGCGGCTGGCGGAGGAACTCGAAGAGCTCATTCGCAGGGAGGGTCCGGAGACGGTCGCCGCCTTCATCGCAGAGCCAGTGATGGGCGCCGGCGGCGTGATCGTGCCGCCGAAAACCTACTTTCAGGAAATGATGAAGGTTTGCCGGACATACGACGTGTACATGATCTCGGACGAGGTGATCTGCGGGTTCGGCCGGCTGGGAACGATGTTCGGCTGCACGGCGCTTGGGTTCGAGCCGCACTCGATCACGGTCGCGAAGGCCTTGACCTCGGCCTACGTTCCGATGGCCGCGCTGACGGTGCCCGAGCCGATGTACCAGGCGATGCTGGAGGAGAGCCGCAAGATCGGCACCTTCGGCCATGGCTTCACCTATTCGGGTCACCCGGTCGCGGCGGCGGTGGCGCTCAAGGCGCTCGACATCTACGCGCGCGAGCGCATCGCCGAGCAGGCCGCGCGCAAGGCGCCGCAGTTCCAGGCCCGACTTGCCGCGCTTGGCAAGCACCCCCTGGTTGGGGAGGCTCGCGGCCTGGGGCTCGTCGGCGCCGTCGAGCTTGTCGCCGACAAGAAGACCAAACGTTCGTTCGAGGCCAAGGCTGGGGTCGGGGCGCGGGCCGTGCGCTGCGCCGAACAGGAGGGGCTGATCGTGCGCTTCCTCGTCGGCGATATCGTATCGATCTGTCCGCCGCTCATCATCGCGCCGGCGGAGATCGACGAGCTGTTCGACCGCCTCGGCCGCGCGCTCGATCAAACCCTGGATTGGGTCAAGCGCGAACGGCTCATGGAAGCCTAAAACTGCAAAAATGAAACGGCGCCGGGCTGCCGCCCGACGCCGCTCCCAGCCCCCTCGAGCCCTCAGTAGTTGTAGCGTGGGTCGGCCGTCGCTACCCGCGACTCACCCGATCTCGGTCCCAGCATCACCACGATCGTGCCCATTTTGACGCGGTTGTAGAGATCGATCACGTCCTCGTTGGTCATCCGGATGCAGCCCGACGAGATCGCGTGTCCGATCCATTCCGGCTGGTTGGTGCCATGGATGCGGTACAGCGTGTCCCTGCCGCTGGAGTAGAGATAGATCCCGCGCGCACCCATCGGATTGGCTGGTCCGCCTTCGACATAGTTCGGGAGCGGGCCGAGGCGCTTCTTCTCGCCCTCGGTCGGCGTCCATGATGGCCATTCTTCCTTGCGGCCAACCTTCGCGACGCCGGACCACGACTGCGCTTCTTCGCCCACGATCACGCCGTAGCGGATCGCCTGGTTGTCCGGCAGCACGTAATAGAGATAGCGCGCGTCGCTATCGACGACGATCGTACCGGGCGCTTCTTTGCGGTGATAACGCACGATCGCGCGCTGGTAAGCGACCGGGATGGTCGCTTTCGCATAAGGCGCATTGGCGAGCAGCTTCTTGTCGCGCGCACTCATGGCGGCGTCGGAGGATGGTTCCAACTGCGTATGCACGCATCCAGCGAGCAAAAGCCCGGCCAGCAGCAATGCGATTCCCCGTACCGCCATACCTGCCCCCGTCACGCTCTCGGCGCGCCCCACAATCGATTCTTTCGAGTCCCCTCAGCACCAATTAAGTAACCAAAAGAACTCCGCAGTTCCAGCGCGATAAGGGCCCAATTCCATAGTCGTCGGAACCTGTTGCAGGAATGCCGCAGTTTGGACCCATGCCGTGGAAAGTCGCCTCTCCCGCGACCCGGAATCAGTCCCCGGCCGCACCGCAGAGCCTAACGCGCAATATCTTAACTTCAGGTTTACCATGTTGGAGGCACCGTAGGGTTGCAAGCAAACACGCGGCCGGTGCGCCTCCCCGGAGATCGATCTCCACGGCCATCGGCGGCAGTGAGTCCCAAATCCCTTTACGCTCCGTCTGAAATGTCACGATAGGACACGATTTGTTGCGCATTTCGGCCGCACTCGCTCGCCATCTCAATAATCGCGAAACCTGCCCAGCAGACGAACGGGTGAGAATTGAGAGTTCCCACGGAGCAGAAAATGACCAAGAACACTGCGGCGCAATCCGGTGAAAACGCCCGCCGCGACGAATCAAGTCTCGACAGCCGCTACGGCGAGATCGGAATATCCGCCGTTGCGGCCGCGCTGCAGTTCCGGAGCGAGGTCAAGAACCCCGCCTATGCCCCGGCCGTCCATCAACCGGACAAATGGATCGCGGGGTTGGCGGCCTGATCGTTCCGCGCAGGCGTCGCCTCCCGCAAGCGTTTCCCCGCACGATCAAGCCCGTCCGCAAGCCGCTCGGGCTGCGCCCCTGCGGCGTTGCTTGCATCCCCCGCTCATTGTTCTTGCAAGAACAGGCTTGATTGGGCCATCACTGGCGCCATGAGGTCGCTGGCGGCGCACCGCGCTCGCCCGCGAAGCCAGGACGCGCCGGGGCTGGCGGAGGGGTCATGCTGTGGGTTTACGTTCCGCGCGGCACATCGCTCGACCGCATGGCGGTCACGTCGGATGTCGACGTCCCTGACAGCGCGGTCTGGTTCGACCTGGTGAACCCGACTCACGAGGAAGACAAGATCGTCGAGCGCAAGGTCGGCATGGCCGTTCCCACGCGCGAAGAGATGCAGGAAATCGAGGTCACGAGCCGCCTCTACGTGGAAAACGGCGCGCGTTACATGACCGCGACGCTGATGTGCCAATCCGACACCGAGGCGCCGAAGACGACGCCGGTGACCTTCATCCTGTCCGGCCACCGGCTCATTACGGTGCGCTACGACGAGCCGCGGCCATTCATGATCGTGGGCAACAAGCTCGCTCGGGTTTGCTCACCGACCGTGACCGGGGAATCGGTCATGATGGACCTGCTCGACGCCGTCATCGATCGTGCGGCCGACATTTTGGAGCGCATCGGTTCCGAGGTCGACCAGATCTCGCACGATATTTTCGAGCCGGAGGCCGGAGGCGCCGACCGCAGTCGAAGCTACAACGAAATCCTCAAGACGATCGGGAAGAAGGGCGACCTCGCTTCCAAGGTGCGTGAGAGTCTGGTCTCGATCGGGCGGCTGCTGCTCTACCTCGCCAACGAAGCCGACAGCATGCGTTGGGCAAAAGAGTCGCGTGCTCAGCTGCGCGGAATGCAGCGCGACGTCCACTCGTTGTCAGACCACGCTGCCTATCTCTCGAACAAGATTCAGTTCCTGCTCGACGCCATGCTCGGGGTGGTCACCATCGAACAGAACAACGTCATCAAGATTTTTTCGGTCGCGGCCGTGGCGCTGATGCCGCCAACGTTGATCGCGTCGATCTACGGCATGAATTTCAAGCACATGCCGGAGCTCGACTGGCAACTCGGGTATCCCATTGCGATCGTGCTGATGCTGCTCGCCGCCGCGCTGCCGTACTTCGTCTTCAAATGGAAGAAGTGGCTCTGAACCGAGAGTACCGACGACGGTCGTTGCCGTCCGCCCCCGTCGTCGGTCCTTTCGTCCTCAAACGTGCTGGCCTCCGTTGATGTGAATTTCGGCGCCGTTCACGTAGGACGAGGTGTCGGTGCATAGCACGTAGATGATCTTGGCAACTTCGTCAGGGGTGCCGAGTCGGTGCATCGGAATTTGATGGGCCACGATTTCCGAGGTCCCGGGGGACAGGATCGTAGTATCGATTTCGCCCGGCGCGATGGCGTTGACGCGGATGCCGAGCGGACCGAAATCAGCCGCCATCTCGCGGGTGAGCGCAGCCAGCGCCGCTTTTGAGGTGGCGTACGCGGCGCCCGCGAAGGGGTGAACACGCGAGCCGGCGATGGAGGTGACGTTGACGACGGAGCCCTTGGCGGCCTTGAGCTCTTCCAACAGGCCGCGCGCGAGCATGATCGGCGCGAAGAAGTTCACCCGGAACACGTGGTCCCAAACATCGACGGTGGTATCGATCGAGGAGAGACGCGTGCCGCCGTTGGCCTTGGGCGAGATCGCGGCGTTGTTGACGAGGGCGTGCAGTTCCCCGTTCTCGAGCCGCTGCTTGATGTCGGCGATGGCGGAGAGCGTGCGGTCGGGATCGGCAAGATCGACCTGGATATGATCTTCGGGCCCCATTTCCCAGGGGCAATTCTCCGGGAACGGGTGGCGCGAGCAGGTAATCACGCGCCACCCGGCCGCCGAAAATCGCTTAACGGTGGCATGGCCGATGCCACGGCTCGCTCCGGTGAGCAGGAGGGCGCGGCGCGGCTGGTTCGAGTGCGGCGTCGCCATGAAGGTCAAATCCCAAAACCTTAACCAATGCTAGAGCGGTTTGCGTTCCGGTGAAACCGGAAACCGCTGTGGCGCCGTTGCGTTTTCGGGGCCTAACCGGCTTCCGCCTGGCCCGGCAACGCGATCACGGATAGAGCCGCGTCTTATGCCAGGGGGCCTCGAACGCTTCGCGCCGGAACTCGACCCGGTCATGCAACCTGAATGGCCGGTCTTGCCAGAACTCGATCAGGAGCGGCCGGAGGCGGTAGCCGGTCCAATTCGGCGGTCTTGGAATCGCCCCAATGGCAAATTTCGCGGCGTAAAACGCGATCGCCTTCTCGAACGCATGTGGGCTCTCGAGCGGTGCCGACTGCTTGCTGGCCCAGGTACCGATCTGGGTGAGGCGCGGGCGGGTCGCAAAATAGGCATCCGCTTCCGCATCTTCGATCCGTTCCACGGGGCCGCGCAATCGCACCTGCCGGTTGAGCGATTTCCAATGAAAAAGGAGTGCGCCTT
>Ga0306920_100011867_pt1 | contig 11808 bp, 12 predicted proteins | sample flu12Cox44000170_FD_204666 | JGI IMG/M metagenome (GOLD analysis project Ga0306920, IMG submission 204666) | Lab enrichment of tropical soil microbial communities from Luquillo Experimental Forest, Puerto Rico - flux4day.12C.oxic.44.000.170 (v2)... | ecosystem: Environmental > Terrestrial >...
AAGAACTGCCCAAGGAGTTGCCCAAGCAGCCGGCTCCACCACCGCCCGCCGCAGCGCCACCACCTCCGCCGCCACCCGCGACGAGCCCACAGACTCGCCCTGAGGAGCGTCGGGAGAAAGGCACGCCGCCAGCTGGCGCGACGCCTCCCGCTGGTACACCGCCCGGTGCCGCCCCCATCACGCCACCGGCCGGCCGTACGCAACAGACGCCGCCCACAGCGCCGACGCAGGCTGCCCCTGCGGCCCCATCCGCGCCGGCTGCCGCTCCGCCACCCAACGCCGCCGCGCCGAGCGTCACGCCCGGCTCCCCGAACGCCGCGGTGCCGGCCGGACGTGCGCAGAACGCCCCACCCACGGTCGCGCCGGCCTTCCGGCGCGCGCCGACCGTCACGGCTCCGCTGCCGGCGGTGCCGGCGCCTGCGGCCGCGTTGACGCCGATCGCGCCCGGCGCGGCGCCGCAAGGGCCGCGCCGCATGGAGGATTTCCGAGCCGAGCGGCGCGAGGTCCAGGAAGGCGGCCGCACCGTCATCATGGAGCCCGGCCGTCTCATCATCCGTGATCCGAGTGGCCAGGAATTCGTCCGTCACGACGAGATGGATCGCTTCCGCTTCGGTGCACGCGACATCCGCCGTGAAGTTGTCGGCGGCGAGACGCGCACGGTCGTGATCCGCCCCGATGGCAGCGAAGTCATCACGGTGATCGGCCCTGACGGCCAGCTGCTGCGGCGCATCCGCCGCGACCCCGGCGGCCGCGAAATCATCATCATCGACAACAGCTATCGCGATCCGCGCGCGGTCGGCGGCTTCTTCGTCGAGCTGCCGCCGCCGGTGGTGCGTATCCCCTACGACCGCTACATCGTCGACTACGCCGATGCACCGCCGGAGGTGGTCTACGACACCCTGGTCGCGCCGCCGGTGGATCGGATCGAGCGGCGTTACTCGCTCGATGAGATCCGCTACAGCCCGAATGTGCGCATGTTGATGCCGAGCATCGACGTCAACACCATCAACTTCGATCTTGGCTCGTGGGAAATCGCTCCGGACCAGGCATCGAAGCTGCAGGTGATCGCCGACGGCCTCAACCGCGCCATTCAGCGCAATCCGCGCGAGGTATTCCTGATCGAAGGCCACACCGATGCGACCGGCAACGACACCGACAATCTGTCGCTGTCCGACCGGCGGGCGGAGGCCGCCGCCGAATTGCTAACCCAGCAGTTCGGAGTGCCGGCCGAGAACCTGACCTCGCAGGGTTACGGCTCGCAATACCTGAAGGAGCAGACCGACGGACCGAGCCGCATCAACCGGCGCGTCACCATCCGCCGCATCACGCCACTGCTCAATGGCAACACGGCCTCGCTGCCGCCGCCCCCGCCCGGCACCGTGCCCCCGCGCTGATAGCGAAGGCGGATCGACCCACAGACGGCCGGGAGCGATCCCGGCCGTCTTTGTTTTGCGCGGGCTCTTAATTGTTTGCGCATGGTCTCCGCGCAAGCGCGTCCCGCGTTTGTCGCGAGGGAAAACCGCTGCACACTTTTCCGGATCATGCGCTAGCGTCTCGTCTGCTGAGGATCGTAGAAGAAGCGTTCCTCGATCAGATCATCGCCGCGCCAGGTCTGCCAGGCGACCTCTTCCATGCTGCGAACCTTGCCGTCCTTGCCGGTGAACTCGAAGCGCCAACAGATCGCCGAATGATCGCCGTCGAGCAGGAGTGGCCCGAGCCGCGTCGTCTTGACGCTTGCGACCGAGGCCAGCACCGCCCGCTCCCGCTCTGCCAGCGCTTCGCGGCCGACGCGCCAGGCGCCGTCGTTTTCCTGCGTTCGCGCATCACTTGCGTAGAACTTCTGGATGGCGCCGACGTGATCATTAGCCTCGACGGTGGCGGCAAAGGCTTGCAACCTCGCGAGCGATGGCATGTTTCAGTCTCCCTACAAACCGACTATTAGTCGGTATTTAATGACTGCCGGTCGGTAAGTCAATTGGCGCGGGTCAAGGAACTGCGCTAAACCGTGACCATGGCAACCCAGGCCGAGCGGCGGGAAAGAACGCAAGCCGCGATTGTCAAGGCAGCGCAACGCATTTTCGGCGAGCGCGGCTTTGCGGCTGCAACGATGGACGATATCGCCGCAAGCGCACGTGTTGCCAAGGGCGCGGTCTATCACCACTTCGCGACCAAGGAGGCGCTGTTCGAAGCCGTATTCGAGCAGGTCTCCCACCAATTGATTCTAGAGCTCGATCGCCTTGCGCGCGCCGAAAAAGATCCGCTCGCCGCGATGGCGGTGGGAACCGCGGGCTATTTCGAGGCCTGCGCGAAAGGGCCGACCGGACAGATCATCCTGCGCGACGGACCGGCCGTGCTCGGCTGGGAGCGTTGGCGCGAGATCGATGCGAAACATTTCGGCGGCAAATTTCCGCGCGCGATCGCAGCCGCGATGGAAGGCGGCCTGATCGCACGTCAGCCAGTCGAGCCGCTGGCGCGGCTGCTGCTCGGCGCGGTGACGGAGGCGGCGGTGGCAAGTTCAGCCGGTCATGACATCGGCAAGACCGGCGCCGAATATGCACGCGCGTTCCGCTCGTTGCTCGATGCGCTCAGGCTGAAATAGTCTAACCCTTGTCGCTTTCGAGTTTGAAGATCTCTGAGCCTTCCCCGAGCGACACCAGGCCTGTGTCCGCGTAGAGCTTCAGCTTGGCGGTCGTGTCGGCGATGTCGAGGTTACGCATGGTCAGCTGGCCGATACGGTCCGCCGGAGTGAACGCCGCATCCTCCACCTTCTCCATGCTCAGCCGCTCGGGCTGATAGGTCAGGTTGGGGCTCTCGGTATTGAGGATCGAGTAGTCGTTGCCGCGGCGCAGCTCCAGCGTCACCTCGCCGGTGATTGCGCGCGCAACCCAGCGCTGGGCGGTTTCGCGCAGCATGAGGGCTTGGGAATCGAACCACCGCCCCTGGTAGAGCAAGCGGCCAAGGCGCATGCCGCTGATGCGGTATTGCTCGATGGTGTCTTCGTTGTGGATGCCGGTGACCAGACGTTCGTAGGCGACACGCAGCAACGCCATGCCGGGAGCTTCATAGATGCCACGGCTCTTGGCCTCGATGATCCGGTTCTCGATCTGATCGCTCATGCCCAGGCCATGCCGGCCCCCGACGGCGTTGGCCTCGAGCAACAGCGCAACCGGATCGGCGAAGGTTTTTCCGTTCAGCGCGACCGGCTGACCCTCCTCAAAGCGCACGGCAACTGCCTCGGCCTGGACGACACAGTCGTCTCGCCAGAATGGCACGCCCATGATCGGATTGACGATCCTGATGCCTCTGTCCAGACGCTCGAGGTCCTTGGCCTCGTGCGTTGCGCCGAGGATATTGCTGTCCGTCGAGTACGCCTTTTCGGCGCTCATCTTGTAGTCGAAGCCATTGGCGGTGAGAAACGCCGACATTTCCGCACGGCCGCCCATTTCGTCGATGAACTGCTGGTCGAGCCAGGGCTTGTAGATCTTCAGGCTTGGATTGGTCAGCAGACCGTAGCGATAGAACCGCTCGATATCGTTGCCTTTGTAGGTCGAGCCGTCGCCCCAGACGTTGACGCCATCCTCCTTCATGGCCGAGACCAGCATTGTGCCGGTCACGGCGCGGCCGAGCGGCGTGGTGTTGAGGTAGGTGGTGCCGGCGGTCGAGATATGGAAGGCGCCCGATTGGATAGCGGCGATCCCCTCGTGCGCCAGCTGCGTGCGGCAATCCACGAGCCGCGCTTTCTCGGCGCCGAAGTCCAGCGCTTTGCGCGGAATTGCCTCATAGTCGCTCTCGTCGGGCTGGCCGAGATTCGCGGTATAAGCAAAGACGCGGGCGCCCCTTTGCTTCATCCATAGCAGCGCCGCACTGGTGTCGAGGCCGCCCGAGAAGGCGATGCCGACTTTTTCCCCCTTGGGCAGGCTTTTCAAAATCGTCGTCATAGAACGTCCAATCGATCGAATGAGTTGAGTGCGCGAATATCAGCTTTCGTGCCCACGGGCACGCGTTTAATGGGGTTAACGCGCTGAGAGGCGCTCACACCGATGGCGCCGGACCGCTCTCGCGCCCCAACCAGCGCTGGCGGAGACGGTAACCGGGCCAGGCCAGGCGCGTCAGCGCGGCATCGATGTCCGCGTCCGACAGGCTCGTTCGCGCCCAGCGGTAGATCGCGCCATGGACGACCCAGATCACCAGGAATGTCACGAGGCCTGCGACCGCCACGTCACTGAAAAAGTGCCCGCCGAACGCCATCCGCAGCACGCTCGTGACAATCCCGAACACGGTGGCCGCCGCGTAGGCGAGCGGCCGCCATGGCGGCGGCGCCAGCACTGCCGGAGCAAAGGTCCAGAACGCGGTCGCACCTTCGCCCGAGAAGAACGAGCAGTTGTGGTCGCAGCCGCCGCGCGGATCCCACCATGGCTTGAACGGCAGATCGCCGTTGAACTCGGTCACCACCACGGGGCGCGGCCGCCCCCAATAGCTCTTGAACGTGAGGTTGGTGAGCACGCCCGCTGACAGAATCAGCGTCAGCAGCAAGAAGATGACTGCACGTCCCGAGATCAGGAGCGGCCGATCGGGTCGCGCGATCTTCACTATCAGCGCGACAATCGCGGGCGCCGCCAATCCCCACGCGATCCACATCGCGCCATCACGCGCGAGCGCGGCCCACCAGTTCATCTTCAGTGGAAACGATCGCGTCGCGGGATCGTAGAACAGCGATGCCAGCTTCAGGTCGAGCTCGGGATAGACTGCAAAAATCAGCCCGACCACGAGCGCGAGCGACAGCGCGATGAAAAGTCCGGTGCGGTTCATTCTAGTGTCCCGGTTCTGACATTCGCATCATGTTGCAGCACGTTCCTTTGCGAATGTCAGAAGCAAAGGGACACCGGCAAAACATGATCCGCGTGCGGTTTTGGATTTGACCTTCGCTTGAAGGGCTCGCGGAAATACTGAAGCGAAGCCAAATCCACCGCACCAGCCGGTTTAGCGAAGCAAGACGGGCGTGGAAACCCCTTAGGCCTGCGGTGGTTGCGGGGGCGAGGCAGATGGCATGGGCGGAGGCGGCGTTAACCTACGTTGGGGTTCCCGCCAGGCGCCGGCAGTGCGGCCGGCGATCATCCAGTACACCAGCCCCGCGACAATGCCGGCTCCGGTCATGATCTCGAGATGCCGCTGGACGATACCCTCAAAGCGCATCGTATCGGGATCGAACGGGACAAGGCCGAGATAACAGGCGAGCCCGACGAGACCGCCGCCGATCGCATAGGCGAGGCTGCTTCGGATCGAAAAAGCCTCGGTGATGGCAGCGATGATCAGCGCCGGCAACAATGCAAATCCGGAGATGAAGATGAAGCCGAAGCCGAGCACGACATCGAGCGCGCCCTGGTCGATCGGACCGGCACCGAGATCGCTCAACTCCGGAAACAGCACCGCGCCGACCACGATCATTCCCGCCGCCAGACAAGCGGCGAGGAAGCCGAACAAGATGACGAACAGGCGGCCGATCAGTGCCATGGGATTGCCGATCTCTCTCCATCGTCATGGCCGGCTCGTCCCGGCCATGACGATGCCTCTCAATCCGTCATCGCCATGGCGCGTAGCGCCTGCCGCTCGCGCGCCGACAATTTTTCCGTCTCCGATTTGAGCTGCCCGCAAGCCGCCAGGATGTCGCGGCCGCGCGGTGTCCTTACCGGCGATGAATAGCCCGCGTTGAAGATGTATTCGGAGAACTTTTCGATTTGGCCCCAATCCGAGCATTCATAGGCCGTGCCCGGCCACGGATTGAACGGGATCAGGTTGATTTTTGCCGGAATGCCCTTGAGCAGCTTCACCAGCAGCTTCGCGTCATCGAGCGAGTCGTTCACATCCTTCAGCATTACATATTCGAAGGTGATGCGCCGTGCGTTCGACGCGCCCGGAAAATCGCGGCATGCCTGCAACAATTCCGCAATCGGATATTTGCGATTCAGCGGCACCAGTTCGTTGCGCAACTCGTCGCGCACCGCATGCAGCGAGATCGCCAGCATCACACCGATCTCTTCCCCGGTACGGATGATGTTCGGCACCACGCCCGAGGTCGACAGCGTGATGCGTCGACGAGAAATGCCGATGCCTTCGTTGTCGGCCACGATCAAAAGCGCATCCCGCACCGACTCGAAATTGTAGAGCGGCTCGCCCATGCCCATCATCACGACATTGGTGACGAGGCGGCTCTCGCCCTCGCGATCAGCCCAGTCATTCAGCCGATCGCGTGCCACCATCACCTGGCCGACGATCTCGCCCGCAGTGAGGTTGCGCACCAGCCGCTGCGTGCCGGTGTGGCAGAATGCGCAGTTCAGCGTGCAGCCCACCTGCGAAGAGACGCACAAGGTACCGCGATCGGTTTCGGGAATGTAGACGCATTCGACCTCGTGCGGTCTCTCGACCTTGTCACCGCTCGGCAAGCGGAGCAGCCATTTGCGCGTCCCGTCGTTGGAAATCTGCTCGGCGACCACTTCGGGACGGTCAACCGTAAAATGGCTTGCGAGCTCGGCACGCGTCTGCTTGGAGACCGAGGTCATCTCGTCGAAAGTCTTGGCGCCGCGGAAATAGATCCAGTGCCACAATTGCTGCACACGCATCTTGCGCTGCGCCGGCGCGACGCCGATATCGGCGAGCCGATCGCTGAGCTCGGCGCGCGACAATCCGATCAGCGAGGGCTTCGCCGGCGGCACGTAGGTCTCGAGCGGGGTCTTTTCCAAAGGCGCCGTCGCGGCGGCGCGATCCTCGGCCGGATCAGCGATTGTCTCGGTCATGGCCCACCAGATAAGCCCTCCGGCTCGCGCTGAAAAGCCGTCAATGGCGATGGTTTTCGGGATTTTGCGGTTATTGTTGGCGCGTGATCTCCGCGCAAACGCGTTCCGCGTTTGTCGCGCGGGAAAACCGCTGCACACTTTTCCGGATCATGCGCTACCGCTTGCAGTCCTGTGCGATCTTGTCGAGCGCCTGCGAAAGGCCTTTCAGTGAAAACGTGTCGGTCGTCTCGGTGCCCTTGGCCGAGGTCCCCTTGATCACGGCATCCGCCGAGCGGCGCATGGCCTGGACCATCTGCTCCTCCTCGGCGGCGTTCTTGATCCACAGACCGTCGCCCTGGGTGTACATCGCGTAGCTGGCGCCGCCGACCTCCAGCGTCGATTCCGAGCCGGGCTTTAGCGCGTAACCGATCATGACGGAGACTTCGTTGGTGACCTTTTCCGCCGGCCGCGTGGAGACGAAGGCATAGGCCGGATCGCGCGGCCGATTCGGCGGGTTGGTCTTCGATGAGGTGGGCTTTGCCAGCGCGAAGCAGACCCGCTTGCCATTGGGTGTTGCACTATAGGCGCCCCAGGTGCCGAATTGGCCGATCAGGGTCGGCTCGGCGCCACCGGCCATCGCCGCGACCGCCTTCGGTTCCGGCTTGGCGCTCTTGGCTGCGGCCTTGGGCGCGGCGCTCTGGGCATGAGCGAAGCCAGCCACTCCGCTCAGCAGCACGATTGCCGTCAACGCTGTTAGAATCCGCCGAACCAACATAGCAAGTTTTGGTTCCCCCATTATTGTGACTGGAAGATGGCCCGACACGGCTTGGTCACAAGCCGTCGAGCCATAGCCCAAAACGCTTGATTTGCGAAGGCAGTTCGCGTTCAGCCCTTTGTCGGTTCTCGTTCGTTCTTGGCGCGCGCGGCCCGCTGCTGCTGCCATTGCGCGTCGGTCCATTGCAGCAGGTCCTCCGCGCCTGACGTACGCAGGTGAGCGCCGCCATCCTGCACCACCATTTCGCCATTGATGTAGGAGGCCGAGTCCGAGATCAGGAAGCTTGCGAGATCGGCAAGCTCGCGATGTTCGCCGGCGCGGCCGAGCGGATTGCGGGCGGCCCACTCGTCGCGGCCCTTGGGACGAAGCTGGCCCGCGGAGCCCGGCGTCGGGAACGGGCCGGGCGCGATCGCGACCGTGCGGATACCCTTCGGCCCCCATTCGACCGCAAGACTTCTGGTCATCGCCAGCACCGCCGCTTTCGCCATCGATGACGGCACGGTGAAGGCGCGCCCGGTGATGGTCGAGGTCGAGAGGATGCTCAGCACCACGCCCTTGTGCCCCGACGCGATCCAGCGCTTTCCGGCGGCGAGCGTGCAGTACATCGTGCCGTGCAACGTCGGCGCTAGAATGGCATCGGCTGCGCGAAACGACAGATGCTCGGTCTGCGCGATGAAGGTCGCAGCCGCATTGTTGACCAGCACGTCAAGCGGTCCCTCGCGGCAGATCGCGTCCATCATCGCTTCAACGCTTGCGCCGTCGCGGATGTCGCAACGGATCGCGGTGACTTCGCCGCCGGCGCTGAGGCGCATCTCGGCCGCGCTGGCCTCCAGCAATTCATACCTGCGGCCGCAGATGATGAGCTCGGCTCCAAGCTCAAGAAAACGCCGCGCCATTGCAGCTCCGAGCCCGGAGCCGCCACCGGTGACCAGAACGCGCTTACCTGCCAGCAGGCCTTTTTCAAACATCGTTTGACCCTCCAATATGATTGTCGCGCGGCTCCAAATCCGGCATGAAGCGTTAGCCTCAAGTTTGAGCCCGAAAGCAGGTCAAGTCCATGAAAGCCATTCTTTGCTCGCAATATTGCCAGCCCGACGATCTCGTGCTGGCCGACGTGCCGGACCCCGTGGCCGAGCCTGGCCAGGCGGTGATCGCGATCAAATCCGCAGCGCTGAATTTCTTCGACATTCTGATGATCCAGGGCAAATACCAGATCAAGCCGCCGTTCCCGTTCTCGCCGGCCGCCGAGGTCGCCGGCGTCGTCGAAAGCGTGGGCGCCGGCGTCACGCGTGTGAAGGTCGGCGACCGCGTGATCGGCTCCTGCGGTCACAACGGTGCGCGCGAGAAGATCGCGCTGCCGGCGGACAGCCTGGTCAAGATTCCCGACAGCCTCGACTTCGATCGCGCCGCCGGCATTATCATCATCTACGGCACCGCGCTGCATGCGCTGGAGGATCGCGCTAACCTTAAGCCCGGCGAGACCATGGCCGTCCTGGGTGCGGCTGGCGGCACGGGCCTTGCGGCCTGCGAGCTCGGCAAGCTGATGGGAGCAAAGGTGATTGCCTGCGCATCAAGCGACGAGAAGCTCGAATTCGCAATGGCTCATGGCGCCGAGCTGACGCTGAACTACGCCAAGGAAGATCTGAAAGAAGGACTGCGCCGGCTGACCGGTGGCAAGGGCGTTGACGTGATCTTCGATCCCGTCGGCGGCAGCTATGCCGAAGCCTCGCTGCGCTCGATCGCGTGGGAGGGACGCTTTCTGGTGATCGGCTTTGCCGCCGGCGACATTCCGAAAATGCCGCTCAATCTCGCGCTCTTGAAAGGCTGCGATATCCGCGGCGTGTTCTGGGGCCAGTGGGCGCGGCTCAATCCCGACAAGAACCACGTCAACCTGGAAAAGCTGGTGAAGTGGACCGCCGAAGGCAGGCTGTCATCGCACGTCGACCGCACCTTCCCGCTCGCACAAACCGCGGACGCACTCAAAGTGCTCGCCGGCCGCAAGGCGATGGGCAAGGTGATCCTTCATCCCTGAGACGGAGAGCGACAAGCATCGCTGTCGCTCGCAGGTCTCAGGGCTTCACTGCACCTCACAAGAGGCGGAGGCGACGCGCGGCCGGCCGCAATAATGAATGGTCGAGCCGTCAAACAAGGTGTCGTCGCGCTTTCCCGGAAAGCAGATTGGCCGCGAGCGACGACGTCGAGCAGATCTTTCCGCGGGTGACGACGTTCACCACCAGCGCATTGTTGGGCAGATTCCAGATCAGACGAAGGCTGTTCCTGCCCTGGACGCGAACCATTGGGGTGCCGCCAGGCGCCGGTTGCGCCCGCGCCCCGATGCGGCCGTCGAAAATCAATGGTGTTGGAAAACACAAAGGCGGTCTCGGTGACGTCGGCTGAGGCGCTGCCGTTACTGTTGAGCACGCCCCGTACCGTCGCCGCTGGTCGGAATGTTGCTTGCCGTGACCGGCTGCCGGCAATCGACGCTTCCGGAAAGCGAATATGGAACTTTGCGACCGCGGTGTGCGCCGCCGCAGGCGAGGAACACGCCATCGCGGCCGCCACAACGAATGTGGACGCAACAACAGGCTCATTTTTCACGATGCTTTCTCCCCTGCCCCGGCCACGAAATGGCCACAGTCAGCCGACGCCCGGGAAGGTGCGACGAAAAGACGGCAGCCCTGCTTGTGCGGTGCGATGTCGGGGAGGAAATGGCAATGCAAAGAGTGTCTTAGCCGGCGCCATGCCGCTACTTCCGGATGAGCAGACGTGTCGGTTCTTGGTCACGTCGACCGCCATTCGGCACCCGACCCGGTAGCGATCGTGCCATGGAAAAGAAAGATTCGATCCAAAATCTCGCTGTGATTTGAGGTCCGCTGCCGCAATGAATCCAAAATATCTCCCAATTCACGCGGGTGAGGGGCCGTTTTTTGGGCCGATTCCGGCGGCGATCATGCCGGCCCAGCGGCGGGGCAGTGCTGAGGGCAAGAAGAACAAAAAACCGGTGCAAACCGGTGCCTTTGGTTGCCCCGATATTGGCGTCACAGTAAGTGGGGAACATCATGGTGGAACAGTCTCCGTTTGGGCCGCGGGACCCCGACTTCAATGGTCATGGCGAAGGCATGGGCTCTTCGCGCACGAGGTCGTACGCCTTCGGACGATCTGCAAAGGACGACGAGTCCGTTCCGCTCTTTCTGAGTGATCCCGACGGCGAGCCCGATCCAAGCGAATATGACTACCCGGATTTCGAGGCGCCGCGGCCGAGGATGTCGATGTCGCTGAAGGTTCTGATAGCGGTCGTCGCCGCCGCCGGCGTCGCCATGATGTTTGCGATGGCGACGTCGGACGCGACGCGCGACGTCATCATGAGTGCCAAGGCCTCGATTTCAGGCATGCAGCCGATGTCGGCTGAAGCCGCGCAGGCGGAAGCCGCCCCCCAACCGAACGCCACGAAGCTCACGGCAAACGATGTGCAGGCGAAAGACCCGGCGCGATGGTCGGCATACGCCGGCGCCCCGCAGGCCGCGGCGCCTGCCCGCGGTCCGGTGGTCGCAATGACCCCCGCGCGCGAAAATATCTCCTCGGCCTACCAGAACGCGCCGCAAAATCGCGCACCACCGCCCGCGCCGGCGGCGCCGGCCGCTGTGAGCGCTCCGCCGGTGACCGTCGCACCGGTGGCCGCAGCGCCTGCGGTTGCCGCGCCGGCGCCGGCAAGGGTCGTTGATGCCGCCGAGCTTGCGCTGCTGATGAAACGCGCCAGGGAGATGCTCGCCGCAGGCGACATTCCCGTCGCCCGGCTGCTGCTGCGGCGTGCGGCGGATGCGCAGGACCCGACCGCGGCCTTGATGCTGGCCCAGACCTACGATCCCGACGTTCTCGGAACGCAGGATGTGCGCAATATCAATCCGGACCCGGAGATGGCACGGGTCTGGTACCAGAAGGCCGCCCAACTCGGCTCCACTGACGCGCAGCGGCGGCTTGCGCAGCTTCAGAACTAGCTTTCAAACAAGGGGGATATATGCGTCGCGTAGTTGGACTGGCACTCGTTGCCATGATGATGGCGTGCGGCTTGAACGCACGCGCCGAAGAAGGCGAATACGATCCGGCGAAAGTCAGTGACAGCCTGAGAGCCATCTTTCAGTTTGGCTCGGGTACAACCAAGCAGGCATTGAACGCCAACACGGTGACCCTGATCACCGGCACGATCGGTGGCACCTATGTCCAGATCGGCGCCGACCTCGCCTCCGTGCTCGACGACGGCAACAA
>Ga0306920_100011869_pt1 | contig 11806 bp, 9 predicted proteins | sample flu12Cox44000170_FD_204666 | JGI IMG/M metagenome (GOLD analysis project Ga0306920, IMG submission 204666) | Lab enrichment of tropical soil microbial communities from Luquillo Experimental Forest, Puerto Rico - flux4day.12C.oxic.44.000.170 (v2)... | ecosystem: Environmental > Terrestrial >...
GCTTGCCACGCTCTCTAGCTCCTTGCAGCCTCGCATCCAACGATGCGCCAAAAAAGTGGCTAGCTTTCGAACCACTGAAGTGGCTATTGTTTCCAACCTCGGTTCAAGATAGTTCTTTCGCTTGCAAGATCGCAACAAATCGGACAAAGTCGCACTCATTCCGAACCTTCCACCCTATAAGGAACGCATGACTTCAAATCTGGTGTTTTGGGCATCCTGCGTTGGATCAGCATTTCTGCTCGCCGGACTTATCCTCATTCGCACCGACCTGACCACAGCTCGTGGAATCGACAAAATTCTCCTGCTGGGATATGCCTTTGTCGCTGCGCCGCTGGCGACCTTCAGTATGGAACATCTGCTGACGCCCCGCGCACTTATGGGAATGGTTCCGTCCTGGATTCCGGCACCGTTGTTCTGGACGTATTTTGTCGGCTTCGCTCTGTTCGCCGCGGCACTCAGCTTCACGGCGAGAAAGTATCTGCGTTGGTCGGCGCTGCTGCTCGCGCTGATGTTTTTCATCTTCGTCGCGACCATGGACGTGCCAGCCGTCTTCGCGAGTCCCAAATCAAGACTCATGTGGACGCTGATGCTGCGCGAAGGCTCGTTTGCAGGGGGAGCGCTGGCGCTGGCTGGATGGGCGCGTCCGGAGAATGCTGCAATTTCGAAAGCGATGATCGCGATCGGCAGGACGTGCGTTGCGGTGGCGCTGATCTTTTACAGTGTTGCGCACTTCGTGTTTCCAAAGTTCGCGCCCGGTGTTCCGCTTCCGAAAATGACGCCGACTTGGGTGCCGTTTCCAGCATTCTGGGCTTATGCCGTGGGCGCCGTACTGCTTGTTGCGGGAGTTGCCATGCTCTTCAACCGGCAAACCAGGACAGCGGCGGCCGCCGTCGGGATCGTGATGACATTCCTCACCGTGTTTCTGTACTTTCCCATCTACGTGAAGGAACTGGGCACGCCGGATGCTCTAGAAGGGCTGAACTATGTGGGAGACACGCTGTTTTTTGGCGGGACTGTTCTTCTGATTGGCATGGCGGCGGGCCAATCCGGCAGCAGGTCAGAGATTGATAGACCGCGTCTCCAGGCGTCGATGCTCGCCGGCTAGCGATCGCATTTGTACGCTGCGCTTCGGACACGCCACAAAGGCGAGCGCAACCGTGGAAGAGCGGCCCTTCAGGGCCGCGTAAAGCGACAAGAAAGCAATGGGCTTCAGCCCTGGGGCCTTGCGCCTCCCAATCTTGAAAACTCCGAACTCATCGACCCTGAAGCCCTTCGTCATGGTCAAGATCGAGTCCGGGTGGACAGCCTGGGTCGGGAGACCCCATCAAGAGGCGTCTGGTCGAAAGTATCTCTAACCCCAGGTAGCGTCCGGAGAACAGACGCGAGCCTGGGGCACCTCGCACATCTTCGCCCATAGTCGCCCTTTCGCGTTGACTTGGGTTTCGGTTCGACATACGATTTCTGCAAGAGACGGGGTAGCTCGAACGACCAACGCCAGTTCTCTTCTTGCCTCGCACGTGGGCCAGCAGTAGAAAACAAACCTTCGCCGCGGCCCGGCCTGCATTTTCTGAATGTCGGAGCTTGCAAGAAGAATGGGTGTCTTATGCATTGCACAAGACTTCTGGGCGTTCTTGCCCTGATTTTGGCGTTCTTCCATTTGTCGAACCCAACCGTCGCGGACGGCTGCAGCACGCGGTGCGGGATCGCTTTTATCCCGAACCATTTGACGTTTGCTGCGCAAGCCGTGGGGACGACCAGCAAGCCGCTGGGCGTGCGGCTGCTCAACAGCCTTCCCACCAGTACCACGGTCGGCGCCGTTTCAACCACAGGCCTGTTCCACGCAACGACGAACTGCCCGAAGACGTTGCCAGCGGGGCAAAGTTGCTTTTTTCAGGGGACTTTCCGGCCGTTGACCAGAGGGGCGGCCAGTGGAGCCATGCGAGTCAGCGTGGGCGGTGCGGCGCGCTCGGTGCCGCTCGCGGGCACCGGCGACTAGCAGATGTTTCTGCGGCGCTCCCGGACCTGCGAGCGCGTCGGCTTTCGGAGTGTTTTCGGCCTGGTAGCGACGGCTGGTGGCCCATTCAAGCCAGGTTTTGGCTTGAGTGGGCGCGGCATTCATGACGCGTGCGCAACGCGAAACGCCAATTCGCAGCCAAAACGGGTTCCTCCGTGTCTCCGTGGCAAAAAGGCTCCTTCGTCCGAATCCTTCTCTTTTCAATGCTTTACGGCAGATTCCCCATCCCCAACCAATGCCGAAATCCCCCATTCAACCTTAAAATCCACCCGCTCATTGTCTTGTGGATGCAATCACTTGCAACTCCCCCTACCATGATCCTCGACGCAGTGTAAGCCGCGTGGGTCACTGTCGGGTGCCCGCCGGTTGAGAGTGAAGGCAACACTAGCATTAATCGAAGATAGCTTTCGCAGGATCAAGCTCCCAGGGTCGGGTTCGCCCGTCCCGTTTGCCAGCTTCTACGATTTCGAGGAGAGCAAAAGAGGATATGCATAAGCCGATTAAGTATGTGGAGAAGGCAGTCACCCTCAGCGCAACAGCAGCCTGGGCGGTCTTCGAGCGCTTCAACCGCATTAAGCCCAATCCGTCGCCCACTCCCAAGTGGTCCGATAAGCCGCTGCTCAAATCCTATGAGAAGTCGAAGCCGCCGCTCGGCTGGCCGCGCTCGACCGACTCGCTCTGCCCGAAGTGCGTGCCTGAAATTCGCCAGCAGATACTCGACGGCAAACTGCCCTACGAAATTCTGCTCAACGAAAAAGTCGGCGAGATCAAGGCGCAGATCATCGAGCGCGACGGCAAGATCTTGATGGTGAAAGATTGCCCGAAGCACGGGCACTTTGAAGACGTGATGTCGATCGACACCGTCTTCTCGCAGCATCTCGAAGAAGTTTTCCCTGGCCGCGACATCCTCGCGCATAACGACGAGAAGCTGCATAACCACGGCTCATCGACCGTGAAGTATGGCCGCGGATCGGTGCTGACGGTTGACCTTACGAATCGCTGCAACATGATGTGTGATCCCTGCTTCATGGATGCGAACCAGGTTGGCTTCGTCCATGAATTGACGTGGGAAGAAATCAAGACCGTTCTCGACAACGCGATCACCATCAAGCCGCGCCGCCAGATGTCGGTGCAGTTCTCGGGCGGCGAACCGACGTTGTCGCCGTACTTCCTCGACGCAGTGCGTTACGCCCGCAAGGTTGGCTACAACTCCGTGCAGGCTGCAACCAACGGCATCGAGTTCGCAAAGAGCCCGGAGTTCTGCCGCCAGGCAGTGGAAGCAGGTCTGCGCTACGCGTACCTGCAATTCGACGGCATCGGCAACGCGGCTAACTCGCACCGCGCAGTCGGCAACTTGTTCGACGTGAAGTTGAAGGCGATTGAGAACCTGCACGACGCCGGCTGCGAAATCGTTCCAGTAGTCACGATCGTGAACGGCATCAACAACGAACAAGTCGGACGCATCATCCAGTTCGCGTTAGACAATCCAAAGCGCATTGGCTTCCTGAGCTTCCAGCCAGTAAGCTTCACCGGCCGCGACGAAGCGGTAACCGACCAGCGCCGCCAGGCCCAGCGCTACACGCTGAGCCACTTAGCGCACGACGTAAAAAATCAAACCGGCTTAGGCGAGCCCGCCCGCGACTGGTTCCCAATCAGCTTCATGGGCACCTTCAGCGATTGGGCTGATCTGATGCACTCGAACGACGCCGACAACAACTGGGGCCAACTCTCCTGCGGCTGCCACCCGAATTGCGGGACGGGGATGGCTGTGATGATCGATAAGGAGACTAAGGAGGCTGTGCCGGTTACGGCTTTCCTGAAGGGCGATCAGCTCGCGAAGGATATTGCCAAGGTCAACGATGCGGCGCGCGGAAAGTTCTGGTCTGGGGTTGGGATGGCGCTTTGCCTGATGAAGAACTTCGATCCGTTCCAGTCGCCGAAGCATTTCAAGATGATGGACCTGCTGGAGAAGTTCGATAAGAACTATCACATCACGGGGAAGGACTATGGCAAGGTCGGTCCGGACCGGACGATTGATGATGTGATGAAGCGGCGCAAGGATCGCTGGAACTTCCTGTTCATCGCGGGGATGTGGTTCCAGGATCTGTTCAACTACGACTTCCGGCGGACGGAGCAGTGCATTATTCCGTACGCGACACAGGAAGGCGAGATCAGCTTCTGTGCGTATAACACGGGTGTGGGCTGGCGGAACATCATCGAGAAGATGCACATGACCGCGACGCTCACCAAGTGGTACGAAGAGCACGGGCGGCATGAAATTTTCGCGGGCGGCAAGAAAGTGAACATGCCAGTCGTGGAGCACTCGCTGGTACTGCGTGACGGGATCGTGACTGAAGATGTGCAGCATGATCTCGACAGCCTCGGGATCGCGAAGACGGCACGGGAAGAGAAGACCCGGGCGCGGGACGCGAAGGCCAAGGCTCGCAACGAGCAGACGAAGCAGGAAGTTGAGCACAACGAGAAAATGGCGCGGCTGTATCGCGAGGTCGTGCTGAAAGAGAAGGCTCCGGTGGCCGAGAACGGGTTCCTGCCGTTGACGGCACTGGGCGGCACGAACGGGATTGCTCTTCCAGCTCCGGCCGAGGTTCGGGAAGTGGAAGAGCCGGTGGCTGGGGATTGAGTTTCTAGCTGCTGGCTACGAGCTTCTAGTTTTTAAGGGCCGCCCAGAAGGGGCGGCCCTTTACTTTGGCCGCAGATTTCCCAGTTAAGCGCAGATCTTTCTTTCTTGCTCGTTAGGGGTTGGTAGGATTCCTTTGGGTTTGGAGTGCTGGTCAGCCTGCACACGTGGCGGCGCTGGCGGCGCCGGTCCTTGCGTAGAGAGCGCACAGGGATTGGGCACCCTCGGCTTGGGTGCCTGTTTAGCCTGGGTCACTCGCCATCAAACGTTCCGGGGCTGAAGCTCTTTTTGTCCTAACTGACGCGGCCCTGAAGGGCTGCTCTTCCACGGTTGTGCAGGCGTTCGAGGTGGCTTGCGATGTTTAGTCGGATCGAACGCGGCCGGTGCAGACAATGGTGTCCGAGGCACCTCGAGAAGCTGTTCGGGGCGGGCCGCACGATGCAGTCGGATCCGGTCCGGGCCGTTCGCGGACAGGAGTGTCCGCGCCACATTTATTTGCCTAAGTGTTGGTCGAAGAAGTGGGACATGAGTTCATGGGCTTCTTTGGTTTCTGGGAGGGTGGGGTTATTCCAGAAGGCGTGCGGGAGGGCTTCGAAGACTACTAAGTCGGATTGGTTGCCGGCTCTGAGATACGCTCGGTGGAGGATCGTCGTGCCACTTAGTAATAGGTCGCGTGTGCTGGTTATGAAGAGGGTCGGCGGCAAGCCGGTGAGGTCGGCGTAGACGGGAGACAGAACTGGGTCTTTCGGATCCAGGTTGGCGGGGATGTACTCGCTATTGTGGTCGCCCTGTTTGGGTGGGTCGAGGTGGCCGGCGAAGCCGTTGAGGGCGTAGATGGCGATGGAATCGCCAACCTGACTAAGGTCTCCCATGCCGGAGAAGATGCCGGTTGCGGCGGGGAGCGGGAGATGGAGTTGCTTGAGCTTTGCCGTCACTTCCGCGGTCAGGATGGCTCCGGCGGAGGTTCCGTAGATTCCGATGTTACCCGGCTTATAAGTCTTGAGTAAGTCTTTGTATAGGGAGATCACGTCGTCGAGAGCGGCAGGGAAGGGATGTTCGGGCGCAAGGCGGTAGAGGACGGCGATGACTTTGGTGCGGGTGAGATAGGCAACGGGGATGGATTCGGTGAGGGAGCCGGAGTCGGAGTTAAAGCCTCCCCCGTGGAGGTTGATGAGGACGCGGTCTTGTTTGTCAGGCCCCATGGTTTGCGGCGTTATGACGCGCACGGGAACGCCGGCGATGGTCGACGTGGAGAGGTTCACCGGGTAGAGCTTGCGAAAGGCTTCTCCGGCGCCGGCTTGCCATTTGTCGGTGGAGGTGCGGCGCTCCTCGAGCGATTGGTTCGTGGGGGCGTCGGAGACTACTCGGGCCAGCGATTTTTGTGCTTCGGGGCTGATTGTGGTGGGGACGGGCACGATACGGGTGACGGTAGCGGTGCCGTCTTGCGCGATGTGGCTGGAGTCGGCGGGTTGCTGGGCGTGAGCCGCGGTGTTCGCAAGTAGGATCAGGGAAATTGTTAGGAGGTTGCGCATTGGTGCGGACAGTTTAGCGGAAGTTTCGGGCTTTTGCTGCGCACCGTTTGAATAAGGTCGTAAGAATGAAAGAACCACGAAAGGACACGAGGAAATCATGGAGCGGAACTTCGGCGGGAGGTTTAGGCGGGATTCCTTCGCGCATCCCGCTAGGGACTTTACTTTGGGTGGGCGGGCCGCGAGACTTGAGTGGTCGTAAGGTCGTCGAAAAACTATGACGCACGCGCAATTGGTTCGGGTGGCGGAGATGTGGTTGCGGCGGTACCGGTGTGGGGTAGTGTTGTCGGAGCAGGCTTGTGTGAGCGGGGAGATGCCGGACGCGATTGGGTGGAAGCGGGCTTGTCACTCGGTGCTGGTGGAGTGCAAGATGTCGCGCGCGGATTTTTTGGCGGATCGAACGAAGGCGTGGCGGGTGAAGCCGGAGTTGGGCGTGGGGTGCGAACGCTTTTATTTGGGTCCTGCGGAAATGATCCGCAAGGATGAGTTGCCGGCAGGCTGGGGCTTGCTCGCATGGAAGGCGCGGCGCGTGGAGATCGTGAAGGCGGCGAAGAAAAATCTCCGGTCCGAGAAGGGATTTGCTTGCGAGATGAATCTGCTGCTTGCGAGCTTGCGGCGGGTGGAGATTCGGATTGAGCCGCAGACGATCACCGACTTTTTGAAATGGCAAAATCGGATGGCAGAATACAACGGGGGTCGGGCGCCGGAGGGAGTTATTGTTCCAGGTGCAGAAGAGAATTTGTATTTGGACAGTAACGAGTATCTAGCGCCTGTTACCGAGTAGGGTTCAATGGACGAGTGAGAACCTAGTTGTGAATCTACACAATCTAGATTGGACGCGTGTTGCCACGCCGAGACCGATCGGCAAGAAATCCCCTGAATACTCCAACCCACGGCCCATACGGTGATCCCGAGTCCTGCCAGATTGAGCGCGACGAGGATGCCCACAACAAATTCATGACGAGCCAATACAAGGTGCACAGACTCCGGCGATCGTCAGCCCAAACAGTGTGACACTTTGCCCGCCGTCATGATGCGTCGCGCGCCTTCGCTTCTGGCCATATCGATTCGCCCACAGTATCACAGATTGTGCAGCCTTCGCCTCCACTCGAAACAGGGACTCGCCTTTCTCCTCGAAACCCGAGACTGGGTCGGAGAGGTCCCGTTGGCGTCCGAAACCCGGATGGTCGTGAAGTTACTCGCTGAACACGAGCACGTACCCGTTGGGATCGACGACCTCGAATTCCAGGTCGCCATAAGGCTGCTTCGTCAGTTCCATTTTGATCGGGGTCGTCTGGCGAACTAACTCGTAAAAATCGCGCACTCCTTGCATACGAATGTAGGCATCCCAGTGGCCAGTGGGTCGGTCCACCGCCGGTTTGCGATAGCCCTCCAGGCGGAGCAACATGATTTCTACCTGATCCCGATGAAGGCTGGCATAGACGTATGACGGTTTCTTGGGAAAGAAGCTTGCCGTGAAGCCGAGTTGCTTCTCATACCACTCGGCTGTGGTCGCAACGTCGGGAACGAGAAAAGTCGGGGCGGCCATCATGAGTTTAGGAGTAGACATGATTCCTCCGAGGAGAGAATGTTAGCGCCTTTGGCACTGATCGGATTAAGGCTTCAAAAAAGAAAACCGGGCTGGTTGGCCCGGCTTCTTAGCGCCGCGGGCGATGCGGTTACATCGCTCGACGACGCGGCTGACGGCGAGGTGCGGCTGGTCTGGTTGTGGCCAGTATCGGTTGCCCGAAAGGCGCTGCCTCGCGTCAGCAAGAACTGGAGACGAGGTGCACTGCCCCTCTTATGGTGCAACCGGAGGACCATTGGATGGATTTGAAGCGATTAGTGAGAAATTCCTGATAATATGTTGATTTCATTAGTGGTTGACTGTTTGTTAATGGAGTGTGACGATCCTCCCCAGCCGGCCGTATCCAAAGCTTTGCACAATTGCAGCAAGCCGAGTGCGCACGGTTACTCGAGAATGCTGGGTCAGAACTACGCCAGAAAAACTTAGAAGAATGCCGGCAACGGCAATTCCAACGTGGCTTGGCTGCTTACTCTTGGGGAAGAATTTTGCGTGCTCGCCAAGCAGGTCCAACGGGTAACCGGTGGTATGACACAACCCTTGGCGAATAGAGCGTGGAAGCCGCGGCGGAACAATCGGTTTACTGCCTGACGGAGGAACGGTCTGGAGTTCCTTGCGAACGCGTTCCAGCAAGAACCCAGACCAGCCGACGAAGCCACCCATGAAAACAGCGCATAACAGGTTGGCGAGGAAGATGCCGTGCAGCACTACAGTTCCCGCCGGCCTTCCATCGCCTTCAGCAGGGTGATTTCGTCGGTGTATTCGATGTCACTGCCTACTGGGATGCCCATCGCGATGCGCGTTACTTTCACGCCCTGGCGCTTGAGTTGTTGGGAGAGATAAGTCGCGGTGGCTTCGCCTTCGACGGTCGGGTTGGTGGCGAGGATGAGTTCTTCGATGCCTCCGGCTTCGACGCGGCGGATCAGGTTGCCGATGCGGAGTTGGTCAGGGCCGATGCCGTGGAGCGGGGAGAGCGCGCCGTGGAGGACGTGATAGACGCCGTTGAAGTGCTTGGTCTTTTCGATGGCCGCGATGTTGGTAGGCTCTTCAACGACGCAGACCAGGTGTTGGTTGCGGGTCGGGCTCGAGCAGTAGACGCACGGGTCGACGTCGGTGATGTTGTTGCAGACGGAGCAGAGGCGCAGGCTGGCTTTGACGTCGCGGACGGCGGCGGCGAGGGCCTCGGCATCGTCGTCGGTGGAGCGCAGGATGTGGAAGGCGAGGCGCTGCGCAGTTTTGGCGCCGATGCCGGGAAGCTTCTTGAGTTCGTCGATGAGCCGGGTCATGGGCTCGGCAAATTTAGACATAGGGAGGCTGCGCCCCGAGCGGTTTCGCTTGCCAATTTCGTTGCCGGAGTCTGAGTAAGAGAAAAAGAACAACGCTGAATGCCACTGTGTTGACCGCGACCGTGATCTCAAACATTTGCCCAGCAGGCCCGGCAACTTCCCCAAGGCAGTCCAAAAAGCTCCCGCAGGCTTGCGGCGTTGTGAAGTGAAGCCCGAGCCACCCGCCGGGGCAGATCACGTACCGAATGCCGTCGGGCACTAACGGGCTATCGCAGATGGCGAAGGACAATATTGCTGCAAGCAGCGCCAAGCAAGTCGAGAGAATAGTTTGTTTGTGTAACGCGCTCAGAAGAGGAGGTCGGTGGCCGATTGCGCGACTGATTCTTTGCCGGTATGCGGGAGACGAAGGCAAGCAGCGGACTTCGCGGAGAATCATTAAAGCCCCAGGCCGCTGAGGCCCATGCCACCGAGCATGCCGCCAACTGTGGACTTCATGGTGTCGTCGACTTTGCGGTTGGCTTCGTTGACGGCGGCCACTACCAGGTCCTGGAGCATTTCTACATCGCCAGATTTCACGGCTTCGGGATCGATCTTGATTGAGAGAATTCGCTTGGAGCCGTCCATCTTTACGGTGACCGTGCCGCCGCCCGAGGAGGCTTCGATGATGGTCTCCTGCATTTTCTTCTGCAGGGCTTCGTATTGTTGCTTGGCTTGCGCCAGCATGTTTTGGAGATTCATGCCGCCCATAGGATTCTCTTTGATTTAGTAGTTGGGAAATTTGGTAATTGGGTAATTTAAGAACGTCGTCGTTCGTGCTTCGGGTTGGCGGGTCGAGTTCCACGCCCTAGGCTTCAAAATTACTCAATTACAAAATTACCAAATTTCCCAATTGCTCAATTCTTCTCGCGCTGATCAATGATGGTGCGGATTTCGGCGCCGAACTTTTCCTGTAGACGGCGGACAATCGGGTCTTGCTCGGCACGGTTACGGGGGCTGCCTGCCGGGGCCGAGCGCGCTGAGGCTGCTGAGCCATTGGCTGCCGTCGTGGTGCCTCCGGGTAGCACTTTGAATCTTGCTGGGCGTCCCAACACGCCTCTGGCGCTTGCGGTTGCGATGCGGCGGGCGTCGGCGCCGATGGTCATGCCGATCATGGAGGCAGACGCTGCAACTTTCACGGTGACTTCTCCGCCTTGCACCGTCCAGTCACCGCCTTCGAGCATGGTGACCACCATGCGATGGCCTGCATCGCTGATGGCGTTTAAGACGGCGTCGCGAACAGCGTTGGGGCTCGGTTCCCCTCGTGGTGCATTAGGTTGGGAAAGCGCCGGAATCTTCGGAAGGGTGTCGAGTTCTGGAGCCGGAGCGGGAGCATCTGGAATCGCCTGGGCATCGGTCACATCAGGTTCCGGTTCGGCAATGGCGACTGCACTGCCCATGATCACCGGAGAGGATGCTGTGCCCGCGATGGTTTGGCGTGAAGTGTCGGACGCGTTTGATGCCAACGAGAGTTCGGATTTCGGGCCGGACTTGCGGGCGGAGTCGGCGGCGAAGGGTGAGATTGCGGTTGAGCGCGGGCTTGCGGGCGGGATGGCGCCGCGATTTTCGCCTACCGCGGTCGGGCGCTGTAGCTTCGGGCCTGCACTTGGAGTTGCGATTTCGGCTTCGCTCAGCAGTTGCTCGATCGGCAGCAGGCGCGCGGCGTGGGCCATTTTCAGCAGACCGAGTTCCAGATGGAAGCGCTGCTCTTGCTTGTAGCCGAGTTCATTGTGGGTACGGAGCATGATCTGCAGGTGGCGCGCGAGGTCTTCTTCGCTGAAGAGGGCGGCGATGCCGGCCGCACGGGTGCGTTCGTCATTCGAGATCTGCAAGAGGTGCGAATCCTTGCCGGCGATTTTTGCTACCAGCGTGTTGCGCAGAAAGCGGACGAGTTGCTTCGCGAAATACGATGGATTCTGGCCAGAGCTAACGAGTTGGTCGGCGAGTTTGAGAACGTCTTCGCTCGAGCCCCGGGCTACAGCCTGCATCATGTCTTCGAGAACGGCAGAGGGGACGGAGCCGACTAACTGGCGAACGGATTCGGCGGTGATGCGGCCGTTGGTGGATGCGATGGCTTGGTCAAGGATAGAGAGCGCGTCACGCATGGAACCGTCGCCGGCTTCGGCGAGCATGGCCAGGGCGTCTCCGTCGGCTTCGAGATTCTCGCGGCGCATCAGGTCGCTGAGTTGACCGAGAATCTCTTCGAAGCGCACGGCACGAAAACTGAAGTGCTGGCAGCGCGAGCGGATTGTCTGCGGGATGTCTTCCGGCTGCGTGGTCGCGAGCATGAAGACCACGTGTCCGGGCGGCTCTTCGAGCGTCTTCAAGAGCGCGTTGAAAGCGGCGTCGGTGATCTGGTGAGCTTCGTCGAGGATGTAGATTTTGAAGCGATCGCGGGCGGGACGGTAGCGGGCGGCCTCGCGGAGTTCGCGGATTTCGTCGATGCCACGGTTGGTAGCAGCGTCGATCTCGATGACATCGACCGAGTTGCCGGCGCGGATTTCGGTGCAGGCGTCGCAGACGCCGCAGGGCTCGGCGACGGGGTGGTCCTTGGAGCGGCAGTTGAGGGCCATGGCCAGGATGCGGGCGACCGTGGTTTTGCCGATGCCGCGATGGCCGCTGAAGATGTAGCCGTGGGCAGTGCGGCCCTGCTCGATGGCGTTTTGCAGGGTGCGGGTGACGTGCTCCTGGCCGATGACCTCGGAGAATTTTTGGGGG
>Ga0306920_100011873_pt1 | contig 11803 bp, 6 predicted proteins | sample flu12Cox44000170_FD_204666 | JGI IMG/M metagenome (GOLD analysis project Ga0306920, IMG submission 204666) | Lab enrichment of tropical soil microbial communities from Luquillo Experimental Forest, Puerto Rico - flux4day.12C.oxic.44.000.170 (v2)... | ecosystem: Environmental > Terrestrial >...
GATTGGCTTGCGCGACCTCGAACGCCTGCTGAGCAGCCGAAAGCGACGCCTTCGCGCTACTAACTTGCGCTTCCGATTCGAGGTCCTTGGCCTGCGCGTCGTCCAGTTCCTGCTGGGCGACCAAGCCTTCGCGGGTCTTGGCGGCATCGCTCAAGCGTTTATACGCCACGTGTGCGGCGGCGTGGGATGACCTTGCCCGCTCGAGGTCGCCGAGCGCTCGCCCAATTTCCTCTTGCGCGCGGCGAGCGGCGGCATCGGCGCCGGCCAGCTGAGCGGTTAATTCGGGAACTTCGAGGATAGCCAGCGTCTGGCCCTGCTTCACGTGGCTGCCAACGTCGACAAAAATGGTCTTGATGTAGCCGGCAACCTTGGCGTGAACATCCACGTCCTGGAACGGTTTGAACTCGCCCGAAATTTTCAGGGTATCGGCGATGGTCCGACGTTCGACCCGCGTCACGGCGGCCGGGGGATCCGCGGATGCGGCCGCGGGATCATGATCATCGGCTTTCGTGGGCGCGCGCCCGTGCCATCGCCACGCGAGCAGCACACCTGCAACAAGAATAGCGATAAACAACCAGTTCTTCTTTTCCGTCATACGCACATCCATCGCGGGCATCCGGACCCGGAGACGACGCGCCTCCGGGCTCCCGACGCCTCGAGAATTTCCCGAGGGCCTAAGCGACCGTGAAGGGCCGGTCTGATCCACATCTACAAATCCAATCAATCAGAAGGAAAAAGAGTTCTAGTGAGCGGGCGGCGGCCTGAACCACAGACCGGGACCGTAAAACTGCTGCGAGGAGGATGGGACGAAAGGCAAAACGAAGAAAAACTGGGCCGTAAGATCGGGGCGGGGCAAAACGATGGAGGCCTCCACCCGGTGCGCCGCGGGGAGATAGTCCCACCCATCGGTCGGCGAGAAATGGTCGAGCTCAGAAGCACCCACCGTCGCGCGGTGACTCGCCGGAGTCGAAACTTCCAAGCTGTGTCCGGAGCGCGGCGCCGCGAAGAAAGGATTGAAAAGCAGAAGAGCGGCGAGGACCAGACACACCCAGCGGTATCGTCCTATGGCGACAATGGTGCCTGGACCATGTGGAGAACGCTTCATCCTGAACTCTTCTAGAACGATAGTAGGACTGCCGGGCTGGGTCAAGAGGTTGCCAGCACCCCGTTTCCGCCGCATCTTGGGGGAGAAGGGGACCGGAGCCAGGGGTGCACCGATCCCCGAGGTGGGACACTAGCTGAAGATCGCGTGATCAGCGTGGCCGCCTGGAGTCACATGGGAATGACGGGCTTGTGAATTCTTCGTGATGTTCGACTCCGGCAGACTGCCAATACCGCGGCCATGCCGAACATCGAGGCCGCGAATCCAGAAAATAATGTCTTCGGCAATGTTGGTGGCATGGTCGGCGATACGTTCCAGATGACGCGTGGCCAGAACAAACTGCAGACCGGGGCCGACCAACCCCGGCTCGCCGGTCATGCGCTCGAGCTGGCGTTCAAAGATGCGGTCGCGGTACTTGTCGACGGCGTCGTCGCTTTCGAGCACCGTTGTGGCCATCTCGACGTTGCGGCAGATGAGCGCCCCGAGGCTGTGGCTGACCATGGCGCGCACGGCCGAGGCCATAGGTGAAAGCTCTTCCGGGACCTGGACGTTCGGCATTTCGCGAAGCGAGACTACTCGCTCGGCCAAGTTTACGGCGAGGTCGCCGATGCGCTCCAAGTCATTGTTGAGCTTTAGCACCGCCACAATCAGACGCAATTCCTCCTCGGGAAGCGGGCCCTGGCGAAGCAGGCGGATGGCCTGTTCATCGATGACAATCTCCATTTCATTGATGCGCGGCTCGAGAAGAAACACTTCACCCGGAAGAGTGGCGGTGCGGGGATCGTCGAGGCTGACGATGGCATCGAGCGCGCGGTTCATGGCACTCTCAACCGTGCGCGCCATGGAAACGAGATAGTTCATGAGCGTGTCGAGCACCAGGGGTTCGGTCGTTCGTGGGATGGTGGCCATCGATCTCCTTTGAAGTGGCTCGAGTCTCTACACTTCCGATCGCAAGCATCATTCTCAGCCGGTTATGGTTACAGTTTGTTAACGCAATTGTAAAAAGTAGGCAAACGTTGCGGGAAGGCTCAATGTCGGTGTCCGTCGTCCCTACCTACCGGTGCGGTAGGCGGCATGCTGCGGCTGAAACACCGGGACCGTGAAATAGAACTGGGAACCGTGGCCGACTTCGCTTTCGACCCAGATGCGCCCACCGTGAGCTTCGACGAGATGCTTGGCGATAGAAAGCCCGAGGCCGGTGCCGCCGACCTCACGGGACCGCGCCACATCCACGCGGTAGAAACGTTCAAAGATGCGAGGCTGGTCCACCTGGGGGATGCCGATTCCGGTGTCGGAGACGGTGAAGGTGACCTCCTGTCGATCAGAGGAGACGGATACCACAATCTCGCCGCCGGAGGGGGTGTACTGCATGGCGTTGTCCAGCAGGTTCTGTAAAACCTCGGCGAGACGGCGGCGGTCGGCCACGATGTCCGGAACCGATGACGGCAAATTGACGGAAACGCGAAGATGCTTCTCGGTCGCCACCCGTTGCGCGGTCTCGACGCAGCTCTGCACCAGTTGCAAGACGCTGAGCCGGTCGACCTCCAGGTCCAGACGGTCAGCATCCATCTTGGAGAGCTCGAGCAGGTCGTCGGTGAGCCGCGCGAGACGCCGAGAGTGTTCCAGAATGATCTGCAGGAAACGAACGCGATTCTGAGGATCGTCCATCGCGCCCGAGAGCAGCGTTTCCGCAAAACCCTGAATCGCGGTGAGCGGCGTCTTGAATTCGTGGGAAACGTTGGCGACAAAGTCTCGGCGGACTCGTTCGAGCTTGCGCAGATCGGTGATGTCGTGCAGCACCACCACCGCACCGGAATTTTCCGTGGCTTTGACCGACGCCACCGTGGCCGCAAAAAAACGCTGGCGCAGCGTTCCGGTAATAATTTCCGCTTCCACCCGCGGCGCGCCTTCGAGAACGTTGCGCACGGCCTCGATAAGCTCGGTTTGCCGCACGACCTCAACGAGGGAACTGCCGGACTCGGGCGGCGAGTCCAGTTCGAGGATTCCCACGAAACCTTCGTTGGCAAAGAGCAGGCGCTCGGCCGAATTAACCACCGCGACGCCTTCCACCATGCTCCCGAGAATGGCGGCGGACAGGTTGCGCTCCTCGGTCAACGTGCGAATCGCGCGATCCAGGCGGGCCGCCGTGTCGTTCAAGGAAACGGCCAAGGCTTCGAGGGCGTCGCCGGAGCGATCGGCATCAATGGGACGAAAGTCCCCTTCCGCCACGCGGCGGGAAAAAGACTGCAGGTGCTCAACGCGGCGAGCAAAAGCCCGGGAGATCAAAAGCGAGGCCATTCCCGCGACCAGGAACATGATGAGAGACGAGAGCCAGAGCCTGCGGCGGAAAGCCCACACTTCGTCGTTTACGGTCCGAACCGGCAGTGCAAATCGCAAAACTACCGGAGGACCGCTGGGCATGGAAAAACGGGCAGCGTAGTACAGCAGATCGCGATTGATGGTGACGCTGTGGCGAATCGAAAGTCCGTCACCAGTGGCCAAAGCGTCCCGAATCTCCGGGCGCCCGGCGTGGTTTTCCATGGTCTGCGGATCGGACTGGGAGTCCGCCAGGACCAGACCATCGGAGGTGATCACCGTGACGCGGACGCCGCTCGCGGCCATCTTCGTGAGCCACTCGCGAAGGGCGGGAGAAGGCGGGCGAGAAGTTGTAGAGAGGGAGGAAGCCGGGGGCGGGCTGGCAAGCGCGATGCGTGCAATCGAGGAGAGTTGCTCGAACCCGGTGCGCTCGTAATCGCGGCGCAGGGTGCGCTCCGCGTAGTAATCGACCGGCAGCAGGACTGCAATCAGCAGCGCGAAAAAAGCAAAGCCGAGTTTCCAGAAAAGATTAAGCCGCACGTGTCTCGAAAAGATACCCGGCGCCACGCACGGTTTTCAAGTGGGTCGGGTTTTCAGGATCGGATTCGATTTTTTCGCGGAGCCTTCTCACGTACACGTCCACGCTGCGCGGTGTGACAAAGCGGTCCGTGCCCCAAACGGCATCCAGCAATTGATCCCGGGTAAAAACACGGTTCGGACGCGAGGCCAGATAATAAAGCAGGCGAAACTCCAAGGTGCTGAGCACCACGGGCCTGCCGGACTGGCTCACGCGGTAGGACGCGGGGTCGATCGTCAGTTTGCCAACCTCGACAGCACGCGGGACGTCTGTGGGAAGTTCCGTGCGCCGGAGCAGCGCTTTCACGCGGGCGATGAGCTCGCGCGGGCTAAAGGGCTTGGTTACGTAATCGTCGGCGCCCATTTCCAGCCCGACTACGCGGTCGGCTTCTTCGCCTCGCGCGGTGAGCATCAGGATTGGCAAACGGTTGAGCCCCTCGTCGCGACGGATCTCCCGGCAAATCTCAAGGCCGGAGAGTTTGGGCAGCATGAGGTCGAGAAGCAGGATGTCCGGAGGGGTTTTCTTCAGCGTGGCGAGTCCGGTGACGCCGTCGTAAGCGGCGGTCACCTGATAGCCTTCGTTGGCCAGGTTGTAGCGCACTAATTCAACGATGTCGCGATCGTCTTCGATGATGAACACGCGTTTCATGCCGATGGCGCGCCTGATGCGCTTGCCTTGAGAAAGTGTATCGTAGCCGGGCAACCTGCGATAGGAACTGGAATGCTTCCGCTCACGTAGGACTTTTTGCTGCACAACTGATTGTGGCAGAAGGTGCCGTGCTCGAGGTAACACACCGTTTACATTTCCGTGAACGAAATGTTAAAGCCAGACGCCTAACTGTTGCTCGCGGTTGTGAATGCCAAGGAAAGAAGGGTTTTCTGCTCGAGTTCGTGGGCTTTGGCCGAGCCGGTTGCCGGGCTGGCGCTCGGTGAGCGCTTGACGGAGCGCAGCACCAGGCCTGCGGCTTTGACAATGCGTTCGAGTCGGGGGAGCAGGAAACCCGCCGCGCCCATGTTGCCCGGCTCCTCCTGCACCCAAACCACCTCGCGGGCCCGGGGATGCTCGGCGATGGCGGCGGAGATTTCCGCGCGGGGCGTCGGATAAATCTGGTCCAGAAAGAAGATGGCTGTCGTCGTGTCTTTGCGGCGGCGCCTTTCGGCGCGCAATTCATGGCCGACTTTGCCGCTGGCGATAAGGATGCGCGAGGCATCGCGTATTTCGCGATCGGGAACAAGCGGCAGGAAGCGGGGTATGGCGAACTCGTCGATTCCCGAGCTGGCGTCGGGATGCCGCAGCATGCTTTTTGGCGTGAAAACGATAAGCGGTTTGCGCCACGGGCGGCGCGTCTGGCGCCGCAGCATGTGAAAATACTGCGCGGCGGTGGAGGGCTGGCAAATCTGCATGTTGTCTTCGGCGGCCAGCTGCAGAAAGCGTTCCATGCGAGCGCTCGAATGCTCCGGCCCCTGGCCCTCGTAGCCGTGAGGCAAAAGCATCACGATCCCCGCCGGGAGGTTCCATTTGTCTTCCCCGGCGCTGATGAACTGGTCGATGATCACCTGGGCGCCGTTGGCGAAATCGCCGAACTGCGCTTCCCACAGGACCAGCGCCTCGGGGTAGTCGCGGCTGAATCCGTATTCGAAACCGAGGCAGCCTGCTTCGGAGAGAGAGGAATTGTATATTTCGCAGAAAGCCTGGTTCGGTGAAAGATGGCAGAGAGGCAGGTACTCCCGTTCGGTCTCCGTGTCGACCAGCACCGCGTGACGCTGATTGAAGGTGCCGCGCTGGGAGTCTTGGCCGGTGAGCCGCACCGGTGTGCCTTCGAGGAGCAAAGAGCCGAAGGCCAGGGCCTCAGCAAAACCATAATCGACCGGGCGCTTGCCGTGGCCCATTTCGGAGCGCTGCTCGAGCAGTTTCACAATCTTCGGATGAACGTGGAATCCGCGGGGAACGCGAACCAGGCCGTCGGTAATCTCGGCGAGCTTTTCGCGCGCGAGGCCGGTGTCGACCTCGTACTCCGGCTTGTAGCGGCCGTGGGAATAAGGCGCCCAGTAGTCGGGTAGCTGCCGCAGCCGCGGAATTTTCTTGAGGGCGCGCGCTTTGGTCTGCTCTTCCTCGTACTCTTTGCGCACGGCTTCGACCATCTGCGTTGCGTCGACGCGACTGGTCTCTGCGTAAATCTTCCACAGCGGCGCATGCTGCTTGATGCGCTCGTAAAGCTTCGGCTGGGTAATGGTCGGATCGTCCACTTCGCTGTGGCCGTGGCGGCGGTAGCCGATGAGGTCGACGACCACGTCGCTAGAGAATGTAGCGCGGTAGTCGGTCGAGATTCTCCCGACGCGCACGACGGCCTCGGGATCTTCGCCGTTCACGTGGAAAATGGGGACGGACTGGCGCTTGGCGATGTCGGAAGCAAAGCGCGCGGAATGTTCCTGGCGTGGCGGGGTGGTGAAGCCGATGAGATTGTTCACAACGATGTGGATCGCGCCACCCACGGTGTAGGCCGGCAGGTCCGAGAAATTGAGCGTTTCCGCCCAGATGCCCTGCCCGGCGAAAGCGGCGTCGCCATGCATCACGATGGGAACGACTTTGTTGAGCGTTCCACTCGAATGGTCGACGTAGGCGCCACGCAACCCGTAACGCGTCTGCTTGGCGCGCGAGCGGCCGGCGGCAACGGGATCGACAGCTTCCAGATGGCTCGGATTCGACACCAGGTGGATCCCGATTTCTTTGCCGGAACTGGTAACGTATGTCCCGGTCGCGCCAACATGGTATTTGACGTCCCCCGCGCCCAGCACGCTGCGCGGATCCACGTCCTCGAACCCAGCCACCACCTCATGCGGGCTTTTACACGCCGCATGCACCATGACGTTCAAGCGGCCACGATGACTCATGGCCATGATGGAAGACTCCGCGCCATGCTCGGCGGCCGCATCCAGGATGGCATCGAGCAAGGGGATCAGCGCCGTGACGCCCTCGAGCGAGAAGCGCTTTGAACCGAGATAACGCGCCTGCAGCACCTGTTCGAAAAGGTCGGCGCGAATCAGCCGCTCCAGGATTTTGTGCGCGCCGACTTTTTGTGCGGGAGCTTCGAGACGCTCAATGATCCAGCGGCGGCGTTCCGGCTCGAGCAAATGCATGAAGTCGGCGCCAATGGTGCCGCAATAAACGCGACGAGCCTCTTCGGCCACCTCGCCGGAAAAGCCCGCAAGGTCAGGATGCTTCAGCGGCAGAAACAGGCCCAACGGATCTAGATTCGCTTCGCAATAGCCCCAACGGCGAAAAGCGTCGAAAACGCGTTCTCGCTCCTGATCGCCTTCTTTCGGCACCTCGACGGGCCGTTCTGGCGTAAGTGTCGTACGGTCTGCCATCCATCCTGCTCTCTCTAAGCTTCTATTTTGCCACAGGAGCTAACTCCCTGCCTGCCGGAGAAGCCCTCTGATCGGCGCTAATCTATTGGATGCAGCGGGAGGAATTGCCATTACAGCGACTGCTGGGCGTGACCCCTGGCTACAAGGACTTGACCATGGCTTCGAGCCGGCGGGCAATTTCCTCCCGAGCAGTGCCCGGGGTGAAGCTGACCGGAGCGCCGATTCGCACGGTGATTTCGCCAAAGTGTGCGAGGCGGCGGCGCTCGCGCTTCATTTGCCAGACACCGTCGAGCCGCATGGGCACAATGGGAATGCCAAGATTCTCCGCGAGCAAGCCGATCCCGGATTGAAACGGCGCCATACGGCCATCCTCGGAGTTGTTCACCACGCCTTCCGGAAAAACGAGCACGCTGTAGCCGCGATCCACCGATTCGCCGGCAAAGCGGAAGCTTTGCCGGAAGCCCGAGAATTGCGGCAAAGGGAAAACGTTGAAGATCGCGGTAACCAGCCAGTAGCCCAGCCGGTAGCCCCAGCGTTTGGCACCAAACCAGTCGCGCGGCGGGCGGCGCATGTTTTCGAGCGTCTCGGCGCCCATGGCCGTAGCGAGACGATGACGAAATCGAGCAGGAAGCGCCAGGAGAATCAGCCCGATGTCCGCGCGGCGGGTGATGTGATTGGAAATCACCAGGAGCGGTCCCCGCAGGCCCCTTAGATTTTCCCGGCCCACGATTCTCGGATGCCCAAGAATCTCGGTGGCCGGCCAGGCCAGCGCATAATAGACCGCCAGACGAAGCCAGCGGACGAGTTCCCGCTGGGCCCAGCGTGGATAGATATGTTCGCCCCGGCGAGAGCCGGGCCGCTCGATGAGTCTCTCAACGTCCGCCACAGTTTTGGCTTGGGCAAAGGCAGTTTCGCTGAGTTCCACGTGGAACGCTTCTTCAAGCGCGCTCATCAGTTCAACGCGATCGAGCGAGGAGAGGCTCAGCGTTTTCTCGAGAGAATCCGAGGAAGGCGCAGTCTGGCCAAATCTCGAGAGCAAAGCATCCCATGGACGCGGCTTCGCTTCCCGAAGCCCGCTCGTTTGACGGCCGTCCAAGATCTGGACGGCGCGCGCGGCGATCAATGGAAGGCGCGGTTTGCCCGTCGAAGTGCGCGGAAAATCCAGATCCGGCCAGGCGAGCCAGCGCTCGATGCGCTGATACTCAGCAAGCGACGAATTCGCTCCTTCGATCACCGTGCGTGCAGCAGGCTCGCTCGAATCTTGCATCAGCAGAACCGCGCAGGGTTCGGCGTTGCCGCCGCGTTCGAACGGAATCACCACCGAATCACGGACGCCAGGCTGCCGCTCGAGCGCATTTTCCAGATCCTCAGGATAAATATTCAGGCCTGCGGGTGTTACGATGACGTTTTTCTTGCGCCCGCGAAAACGGAGGTTGCCCTCGGCGTCCATTTCCCCCAGGTCACCGGTCGGCAGCCAGCCACCTTCGCTCGATTGCTCCAGCGCGCCATTTTTCCAGTACCCGGTGGCCACGCTTTCACCGCGCACGAGAATCTCGCCGTCGCCCCCGAGCTTGCATTCGAGGCCCGGAAGAATCTTGCCGACCGAGCCTTCCCTGGCGCGAAACGGGTGGTTCAGGCTGATAAGCGAGGCGGTTTCCGTCATCCCATACCCCTGAACCACCGCGTAGCCCATGCGCTTGAAGAAACTCTCGGTGTCGTTCGCGAGGGCCGCGCCGCCGGAGATGAAGGCCCAGAATTTCCAGCCAAAACGGCGATGCATCCGGCGAAACATCCAGGCACGTCGCAGAAACTTTTTCCCGCCGGCTCTTTCAAGCGTGCGAGCGAGCCAGCGCGACTTTCCCTTCGATTCCCATTCGCGCTCTAAACCTGCCTTCAGGAGATCCAGCATGCGCGGAACGGCGACGAGCGCGGTGGCGCGGTCGCGTTTGACGCTTCGCACGATTTCCGCGGGATTCGTGGCAGGCTCAAAAACGATGGCCGCGCCGAGCAGCGGGGGAACAAAAAGCGCCATAAATTGACCGAAGACGTGAGTCAGTGGCACAAGTGTCAGGAAACGCAAGGGATGAAACCAGCGCTCGAATTTTCGATACTCCTCGATGCCACGCTCCAACGGCTCGAGATTCGCGAGGAAATTGCCGTGCGTCAGGACCACGCCGCGCGGCTCGGCGGTAGTTCCCGAAGTGTAAAGAATCTCGGCGATGGTGCGGCGCGTGGACCTGTCGCCGGGGTGATCTTGCGTTTTCACCCCATTCGCTCGAGAAACATCTTTGCCATCGTCGAGCACTAGGGAAGGAGGGCCACCGGGAAATTCGGGAAGCTGGCGATCCCGGACGATCAGCTTGACGCTCGCGTCCTTCATGCCGCGCCGTACAAAATCGGGAGATGCCGTTGGGTCCATCGGCACGGCGATTGCGCCGCGCAAGAGAATTCCCCAGAAACAGGCAAGCCATGCGGCAGAATTCGGTCCCCACAGCAGAACACGATCTCCCGGCGCAATGCCACGCCCCCCGAGCGCCTGGCTCCAGAGCCGGGCATGCGCGTGCAACTCCGCATACGTCAGCTTTTCCCTGCGGTACCCGCGGGTTTCGACGACGGCCACATCGCGACCGAAACGGCTGAAATCCTCGACGAGAGAGAGCAGATTTCGACGCGGCATAAGCGCCTTGATTTCTGTGCTTTGCCCAACTTTCGATTCTACCCCCGAAGTTGCGAACGAGCCGTATCTGGGCGTCGGAAATTCGCTTCGAAAAGTTGGCGGCATCTTAGAGACAGGTGCATTCGCTGTGCCAGCTCTCGAAGAAGTGTTGCGACGGGTTAAAAGGAACCGCGTAGATTTCCGGACTTCTCGGGTACAATAGGTTTACGGTCTCAGTTCTCAACAGAGACTTCGGGGGCGCAAGCGTACCCCTATCTCATTTCGTGGTTCGTGGGGAATGGTACCAATCTCACAAATGTGGTCGGTTGCGACCTACGTCCTGAGGCAAAAGCTCAAACGGCGCAAGCGCTACCCGTTCGTGCTGATGCTCGAGCCGTTGTTCCGCTGCAATTTGGCCTGCGCCGGCTGCGGGAAGATACAGTATCCGGCCCACGTTCTGAAAAAGGAATTGTCACCGGAGGAGTGCTTCAAGGCCGTGGAGGAATGCGGCACGCCTACGGTCGCTATCCCCGGCGGCGAGCCCCTGATGCACTCGGAGATCGATAGGATTGTGGAAGGGCTCGTGGCGCGCAAGAAGTATATCTATCTCTGCACCAATGCCCTGCTGCTCAAGGAAAAACTCCATCTTTTCAAGCCCAGCAAGTACCTCACATTTTCCGTACATGTGGACGGACAAAGAGAGCACCATGATTTCTCGGTTTGCCGCGAGGGCGGCTACGATTTGGCGCTTGACGGGATCAAGGAAGCACTCAAGCGCGGCTTTCGCGTAACCACGAACACCACGCTGTTCGACGGCGCCGATCCCAAGAGCGTCCGCGCTTTCTTCGATGAGATGATGGAGATCGGCGTCGAAGGCATGATGCTTTCTCCGGGCTACTCCTACGACAAGGCCCCGGACCAAAAGCATTTCCTGGGACGTGCGCGCACACGGCGACTGTTCCGCGCCATTCTGGCCAACCGCAACAAGCGCTGGAAATTCAACCAGTCGGCGCTTTTCCTCGAATTCCTGATGGGCAAGCGCAACTATGCGTGCACCCCTTGGGGAATGCCCACGTACAACATCTTCGGATGGCAAAAACCGTGTTACTTGCTCCAGGACGGCTACACGGACACCTTCGAAGAACTGCTGGGCTCGACCGATTGGGAAAACTATGGCACCGAGTCTGGCAATCCGAAGTGCGCCAACTGCATGGTGCACAGCGGGTATGAGGCTTCCGCCGTAGACCACACGTTCAGCGGCTGGCGCGGGTTCTTGGCCACCGTGAAAGCAAGCCTTTCCACGACATACTCGGATCCCGACGCTCTGGCCATGCTAAACGAGCCGGTTAGGCCCGTGCACTCTTACAACCCTTTGGTTCAAATCGAAACGAGCGAGGGGAATTTCGGGGAGACTCATGCATGAGTGGTCCCCGGCACGCTGACCGCCCGAGCCACACCGAAGGGTCTCCGCTTAACCCCGACAGCCTGGAGGTCGCCCCCGGGACTTTGCATGAGACGGTCGAGGGCTGGGTTCCCGAGCTTGCCACCGAAGAAGAATTGCGCATCGCCTTGGAGAAGGCTTTTGACTACCGCGGCGATGTGACTCTGAGGCTCAAAGACAATTCAGAAATCGAGGGTTACGTCTTTGACCGCGTCGCGGGAAATTCCCTCGCAAATAGCTTTGTGCGGGTTATGCCCAAACAGGCTGACCAGAAATTGAAAATTGCCTACGCCGATATAGCGGCACTTTTCTTTACGGGCAAGGACACGGCCGCGGGAAAAAG
>Ga0306920_100011876_pt1 | contig 11801 bp, 5 predicted proteins | sample flu12Cox44000170_FD_204666 | JGI IMG/M metagenome (GOLD analysis project Ga0306920, IMG submission 204666) | Lab enrichment of tropical soil microbial communities from Luquillo Experimental Forest, Puerto Rico - flux4day.12C.oxic.44.000.170 (v2)... | ecosystem: Environmental > Terrestrial >...
CCGCCTGGCAGGGTTCAGCCCCGCTGCAAATCGGAAATGGTGGATCACACTTTCGCTACCCCTGTGTTTTCTTACACATCCCGGCTTAGTTTGAAGACTACCCGTGGCGCCATTCCCTCCGGCACCCCGTCCTGCTTGGAGCAGCCCAGCAGCGAATGCCCCATCGAGGCGGTGACCCGTCACCACTACGTGCAGCCTCGCCCGCCGCGCCCTCCAACCAGCAGCCGTCTGCAACCAGCGGCGGCGACCCAGGCCCTTCCCCAACGCACCCAGAGCGAAATCCGCACCCGCCACCCCGGCCGCCTTATTACAAATTGCTCTGGAGCCGGGCACACCCCGTTTGTCTGGGTAACCACGACTCTCGCTCCGCCGGCGAAGCAGCCCATCGCGTCAACGCGCGCTTCATCGCCCAGACTTCGAGCGTTGTGCGTTGCAAGAGATCCATCACCTTCCGTCGGTCGTGTCCGGCAGGAGCGCCCGTACAGGGCTTGGTAGAGCCTCCTGTACTCTTCCAAGGCTCGGCTGGACTTGCCCTGGGTGGAGAGGACTCCGTCGCGGAGGGCCCGGATGTTATATTAAATTATAACTTACACTTCTAACATGTCAATCTGTAATTTTTACCAGGCGGGTGTTTGCCGAAGTGCTTATGCGCGAAAGTATCCGGCCCTGTAGCCTACGAAAAAGCCGCATCAGAACTGAGCGTGTAGCCTAGAAGTCGGCAGTCAGCACGCTACTTCTAAGTTGCTCCTACCAAGGTACTTAGCCGCGCCATCTCGGCAGCGGCACAGGCAGCGGCTAGTGGTGCCGGGGCAACGTAGAGGCACCGCTTGCCGTACCCTGCGGGCTCCGGCGCAACCCAAAGGGGTAGGGCAAGCCCTACCCCTCAACTCCTCCGGGGCGATCACAGGCTAGGCCTTCGACAGCAGCGACAATCAGGCGCAAGGGCTTTCTGGCGAGCCGGCGGCATGACGGAGATGGCAGCGAAGATGCGCCGACGGCGGCGGAAGTCGGCTCGAATCCAACCCCCAAGGTCACTCTGTCTGAAAACGTTCGTCAACTGCTTCAGCAGGGACTAGCCTCCGGCCAACCGGAGCCCATGGGACCGCAATGACCGGCCGCCGAGCAGTTCGCGGTTTTCAATTCTCCGAGCGCTGCTGCCCATCGCCCTTCTGGAGCAGTGCTCGGCCCAATTGCTCGCGAATGAGCGCCCTCTCCGGTGCCAGCCGCAAAGCCTCGCGATACTCAGAAATTGCTCCATCGAAGTCGCGCTTCCGAAAGAGCGCGGCCCCTAGCGCGTGGTGGAGGTCGGCGTCGCCCGGGCGTAGCCGAATTGCCTCGCGATATTCCGACATCGCGGTGTCGAGGCTGGCTGGATCACCTTTCATGTACAGCGCCAGGCCGGCATCGTAATGTGCCCTTGGGTCATCGGGCTTCAAGCGGGCAGCTGCCTGGAACTCCACGAACGCGCCGTCGAAGTTACCCTTCTCAAGAAACACGGTGCCGAGACCGATATGGCTCTCGGCCTGAGCAGGTGCCAGGCGCAAGGATTGGCGATATTCCACGGCTGCGGCGTTCAAATCGCCCTTAGCCTCAAGCGCACGCGCCAAATTGTGGTGTGTGGCCGGCTCATTCGGCGACTGCTTGACTGCCTCGCGGTAGGTTGCAAGAGCTCCGCGCGCAGTCTCGCCCGCCGGGCCAGCCGGGGCCGGGTTTGCATCATCTACGGGCTGCCGGGAGGATGACAAGGCCTTCATCGCCGGTACTTGCGACGGAACGGTCCGGACGTTCGACGGGTGCTGTGCGCCCTTCGGCACCTTGGCGCGCCGCTTCACTTGAACCGGCGACATGGCAGGAGCCACCTTGGAGTGGCCGGACACTGCTGGAGCCGAGGGTAACGGGCCGGGAACGAGGCCAGCTCCCTGGTAAGGCTCCGCAGGTGGTTTCGCGCCGACCGGTTCCGCATCAACGCTGGACGGGCTGTTGGTCTTGCTGCTCGATGCACTCGCGGTCTGGGCTAGGGAAGGCGGGGCGCCAGACTTTGGCTTTTCCGTGAGCAAAAGCACAAGGCAAACGGTCACGAAGACGGCTGTTCCCAGAACTCCGACCGGGAAAGCTGGCGCCGGCCGAGCGATCCGTTGAGCGCCCTGCTGGACGTCCCGTTCAATTGGCTCTTGAACCCGGGGCTCTGTCTGAGGTGCTGTCTTTGGGGCAGGCGAGGCTTCGTCGATCAGCGTATCCAGGTTCAGATCAGAGAGGACCTCTTGCACGATGGCGGAGTCGATCTGCTTCTTTTGCAGTGCGAAGCCCAAAGACAGAGCGTTGAAGCAGATGTTGTTAATGTCGCGTGGGATTCCCTTACCTCGCGCCACAATCATCTCCATGGCTTCGGGCGTGAACAGGCCCGACTGCGTGTAGCCAGCCACCTCGAGCCGGTGATCGATGTAAGCCCGGGTTTCCTCAGGGCTGAAAGGCTCCAGACGGGCCAAGAGGGAAATGCGCTGGCGTAACTGCGCCATTTCGGGCCGCACCAACCTCTCTGCCAACTGCGGCTGGCCGGCAAGAATAATCTGGATGAGCTTAGCCCGCGGCGTCTCAAAGTCCGACAGGAGGCGCACAGTCTCAAGCATTGAGTCGGCAAGATTTTGCGCCTCATCGATGATGAGCACGAAGCGCCGGCCGGCCCGCGCCTCGGCCAGGAGCACTCGGTTAAGCTGTTCGTGCATCCCTGCCAGATCCTGGCCCTTGGAGTCAATCCCCAGGTCGGAGAGCAGATAGCGAAAAAACTCGCGCGAGTCGCACTGGGTTTGAAAGAGGAAGACGGTGCGAGCGCCGTTTCCCAGACGCTCCAGAAGCTCGAAGAGCAATGTCGTCTTGCCCGTTCCCGGCTTGCCGATCAGAGCCATGAAGCCGCACCCGGCTTCGATGCCATAGATCAACGTAGCCAGCGCCTCACGGTGTCCCGGGCTGGGATAGAGGAACTGCGGATTTGGCGTGACCCCGAAGGGATGTTCGCACATCCCGTAGTATTGCAGGATCATGTGTCTCAACCTGGCGACTGCAAACACACTTGGTTAAGCCTGCCCCAGCGTCCCTGTGCCGGCCCGAGGATACGCTTGGCTCATGTGTGCCCACCGAGGGATTCCGGGCCAAACGCCAAGTTGCGACCCTTCCCGTCGGTTACGGGTGCGTCGGCTTGTTTTGCCCGCACCCGCGATGCCAGGTCGGAAGAAATCTGTAACTGACTAGCAAGGTAGGACTTACAAGGAACAACAACGGGCATGGAAAGGCCGTTCGCGGGGAATTCTTACAGGCTGACTTAGACTTTTCTACCATGCCACTCCCACGCGCCGCGGTCGCCAACTCGTGGCTTGGTCGCGTGGCGCATGCCGAGGCCGGGCAGGCCTAACCGGCTGGTCAGTCTCGGTGCGACTAAAGTGTTTAGTGCTAGCACATCCTTTACACTTGTCAGTGGCGCTCCCGAGATGGGTTGAGGGGCGAAACCCCTCAAGAAGCCTTCTCTCTCGCCTTCGCTTGTGCTCGGCTTCTTGAGCCCGAGTGTAAAGGATCTCCTGGCACGAGTGTAAAGGATGTCATGGCACCGTACACTAAAGTGTGACGCCAGCAGAATCGGCGGGTTCCGGCTTTGCCTCCCGAAGGAATTGGGAAATGAAAGTCCTGATTGAATTGACATTGTGAATGGCTTATGCTTTGTCGTTCCGGATCGAATGGGCGTTGTTAGGTATGGCGGTTGCTCCGCCTCGTTATGGCGGACGGCCATCGAATCCCATTTTCAAGACCTGTGCCAGCCGAGCCCGTCGCGACGGACGTTAGTTCCCAAAAGGCGGATTGCGCCCGATGGACCTCAGAGGAGGACCTTGGCCTTGAAATCTTCTTTTCGCTCTTGGATGTTCCCCCTCGCCGTTTTTTTGTTTGGGTGGTTCTCCTTGCCTGGCGCCGCCGGGAGGGAGCCATTATCCAGCGCAACCGAGCCTTCCGAGGAAGCGTCCACCTCGCCCGCTAACATCACGATTGCGGGTCCCCTGCGACCCTTCCTGCGCATGGCCGCCGTCAGCCAGAAGGCCTCGGTGGAGGAAGTACTGCCTCTGCTAGCACGCAAGGTCGCGATGGAAGGTTACGATCGCATGGGTAAGGTCGGCAAGCCCACTGAGTACTTGGTCTTGTTGAAGCGATATGTGGAACAGGCCAGGGAATTAGCCGCCCTAGCAGGTCGAGAAGGCGTCATCCGCGTCTCCAGTTGTTCCGAGGCAGGGCCATTGCTTAAGGTCCTTGGTTATCGGCTTCAGCAAGGCTGCGGGCCCGACGCTTCAGTGGAAACCGCCGATCCAGAAAGAGCCTTTGTCACCATTGACTCAGGGTTCCCCCTGACCGATCTGGAAGAAACACTCCAGGGCGGCAAGCCCTTTGTGCATCCGTTCCCCGCCTCACCGGTGCCGGTATTGTTCTCCCAGAGCGATTGGACGGTGAACGCCAAAGGTAAAAAGGCTACAGGTGACGTCTTGGATTGCCTTTTAGGCGATCCCGCTTTGTCCAGACTTTACTGGGCCATGGCTCAGATGGATGTGGATACAGGAAAGTCCCTGCGGCGTTCTATTGGCCTGGACGAACTTCTTCCCCTCGCACCCGTCCTGGATTTCTACGGTAGCCAGCTTCGCATCCGGTCTGAACGGGTGATAGTGCCCGGAGGAGTTCCCGCCGAGCCTGGGTGGAAGAATCTGGTGGGAGCCAGCCCGGCCTCACCCAAGGAATTCCTCATGGGGCTGCTCACAAAGGATGGCGGTTGGTTAGCGGCTTATTTTGATGCGCTGTCCTGGGCCTCCCCGACCCAGCAGGCTTACCTTACCGAGCCACGCCGGTTGAGGCTCTTCTATGAGGCACTGCGAGGACGGGATATTTCCCCCGGCCCGACCGCGGCTGTATTCCGGCCCAATCCAGCCCTTGTGTTGCTGGTGAGCCGGCTGCAGTTGGAGTCCAATAACCAACCGCATGTCCCCGGAAACCTCAATGCCTGGAAGGAAATACTTCGTCAAAAGTGGGACTCCAAAATGGTTCGGAAGGTGGCCACGCGTTACGGTGGTTGCCAAAGCCCCGAACAGTTACTGGAAGGGATGTTTGCCCTTTCCCGGGTGTACTCGGACGCCGGACCGCTCCAAATCTTTATGAGCTTGAATGAAGTCGATCGCGGACGCTCTGGAGACCAACGCTTAAGTGTGCAAACAGTCCGCCTGCTAGCCCAGAAGTTCGCGCGCTTCGGCAACCAGTTTCCTATCTTTTCCGAGTTTCATGCCCTCAATAACGCTTCGATCAGCGACTTTCTCAGCGTGGCGGAGGCCGTTGACGGCACGCCTAACCTGGTGCTGCGTGCCGATGCGATGGGTATTTTTCAAGCCAACGTGGGGCTGTGGCAAATCCTGGCGCGACAGGCACAAATCCCAAGCAAGGACTGGAACAACTCATGGCAGCGCGTCATCCACCCTTTTGCTGATGTTGCCTCGTCACCCCAGCTTTTCGACGCTGCCCGAAGTTCGCTCGGAGAACTCTTTCAGGCGGCCGGGACCAAACCTCAGCTTTCGCAGGATGAAATCATCACCTTGCTGGCAGGCCCGGAGCAAACCAGTGAAGAAGGGCAACGAGTGCGGCGAGAGCTGGCTGAGAGGATGCATTCGGCCCTTGAAGCACAACGCCTCGTTTCTCTCGATACGGTATTCGCTTTCGCAGACGACTTGAATCAAATGGCGCAGGGGAAGGCTGTGGGCGGTACGCTGGTACATCTGGCGGGGGAGTTTCGGGAATTCCAGATGCCCAAGCCGCTCTTTACCAGCGGAGAACGCATAGAATGGACCCCGGGCTACAAGCGTAACTCCCACATCCAACTTGAATTGGCGACGGATTTGGCCAGAAGTGTCAAATCCTCGCGCTCTCCCGCACAAGTGGCGATAGTTCGCGGCCAGCTCGTCCCTTTCCTGAGGGACATCTTGGTGGGACTAAACTACGCCTACTATGCGCCCCCTGCTGCTCAAATGCTTTTCAATAACCCGCTTTTCGTCCGGGCGCACGACTTTACTGGAGAGGGTGTGATCATGGGGGGAGAGCCAGGATGGAAGACTCCGAGCTTGCTCGGTCGTGGCTCGACGGCAAGCGGTGGCGCCCATCTCACCGGCTCTCTAGCTGACCTACCTTACGTTCTGGCACAGGTCGAGCAGGACTTTATTGTGCCGGAAAACGTCCAATCTCTGGTCTGGGAGGATATGGCACCCTCCCTTTTGACCAGCGCTGTCCTGCCGCGGTGGTGGTGGGTGAGCCGAAATGAACTCCACGCCGTCACCCTCTACCAGCTCTTGGGCGAGGAGGCTTTAAGAGCGGCTGCAAACAATGTGCAGTTGGCCCAGAGCGTACTGGTCATCCTTTCCGAGCGCATGCCCGCTCGAAGGCTCGAGCAGGTTGGGAACGATCTTCGTTCGGGGCGTGGCGATGAGGCCCTTTCCCGCTTGACGCCGGCAGAGTCCTTCTGCTTAGCCACCGAGTTGAGGCGAAAATATCCAGAGCAAATCGCAAGCTGGGGGAAAGCGGGGCAGGAGCTGGAGAAGTTGGGCCAGCATGATCCTCAAGCTGTTAGTTGGGAGCACCTTTCGGAAGATTTTGGCGTGCCTCATCCCGCACTCGCCCAGACCTACGCTCGCGAGTTGCTGGCTGTGAAACCCTTCCCAACTTTCCTCGGCTACTCCAGCCGCCTGATGGCTGAGTCCTGGGAGTCGAACAATCTGTACTGGGCTCGTTTAGCCGACGAAAAGGATTATTCCCCGGCGATGCTTAACCGCTTGGTTCCCGAGCTGACCTATCGTATGATCGAGAAGATCTTTGCCACAGACCTGGAAGACTGGCCCGCGCTGCTCCGCGCCTTGCGGGAAACGGGAGAGGAATTCCGTCACGGCAAGATCGCCTTAGTGACGACAGGCAGGGCGGTATCCGGACTGTGATTAGCTGTTTCGAGGTTTAGCAGGCCGATGAAGAGTGTCGCGCGCTCGGAAGGGCGGGCTTCAGGTCCGCCGAAAAGCGCGCCCGCAACATTTTCTACAATTTGTGATTAGGACGTCGGTGGGCGGGGCTGTAGCTCTGCCATTCCAAGGCACTGAATAGCGTTCATCAGCCTGCTTGAGAGCTTTTGGATAATGTCTTGCCGGCCCCGGCAGCCTGGGCCGGTACACGCGAGGGTGAACCGTGAAAGAGAGAGTGCTCTTGTTGCTTTGGGTAGCTCTAACACCATTCGCGGGCACGCCGGTTTGCGTGGCAGCGCAAGAGAATAAGCCGGATAAACCCGAGTATCGCCTGGCAGTCGACGTCGACATGGTCCAGTTGAACGTCGCGGTGACGGACAGTAAGGGGAACTACTTGACCGGCCTGCGGCCTAGCGATTTCACGATTCTTGAGGACGGGATTCAGGAAAAGATTGCTACTTTCGGAGAAGAGAATGAGGTCCCCCGAAGACTGCCCGGCTCGACGCCAGGGGCAGGCAGCCCGCCAGTGGAACATCATTCTGCCGAAGTTCCTGCTCCGGGAGAGAAATTGACGGGTCGGCCTACGTCTCCGGTAGCGGGGGCGAAGGTTTTCATCCTGTTCGATACAAGTAACTACATGTATCGAGGATTCGTCTTCGCGCAGGATGCCATTTGCCAATTCATCCGGTCCCTGGATCATCCGGACCGAGTTGCATTCTACTCTTATAGCCGTGATTTTTCCCGAGCCTCTCTGCTTGCGTCAGACAGGTTCCAGGTCGTGCGCGGCGTCCGGACGACCGTCGCCGGAGATGACGCTGCGCTTTACGACGCACTGCTGATGACTGTGAAGGATGCTGCCGGGTTCTCGGGAAGAAGAGTGGTGGTGGTCTTTTCTAATGGCCCCGACAACGCCAGTATGGTGGCGCCGGAAGACGTGCGCGAACTGGCTGAATCGGAGGGCATTCCCATCTACATGATCAGCACCCAGCAAGCCCGACTCGATCCGGTTTCCACCGCCGTCTTCGAGCGCATGAGCGCCACCACGGGCGGGAAGGCCTATTTTGCCAAGAACTGGACCGAACAGCAGCAAGCCTTCGTCTCCATCCGCGAAGACTTGGCACACCTCTATTCGCTCAGCTACTACCCCCAATTGAATCCCAATCGCGGCTGGCGCCGGATCACGGTAAAGCTCGAGGGCCAGCACCTACAGAAGTACCACATCCGCACCCGCAGCGGCTATCGTCCCCAGCTGGCCCGGACCACCCCTCAGGTGATGACTACAACGGAAGCCCCGTAACTGAATCAGGCTTGTGGCAGCTTAGTCAAGAAGCCTCATGGCAACTGCGTCCTGGCCGGCAATGCTCCAGGGCGACGGCCTGACCGTCGGGTCCGACGCAATTCTGGGTGTGGGAGCACCAGTAGATGCCGCTACCGGACTGGCTCACGTGGAAGCGGCGTCCCGTATCGATGAACATCTCCTTGCAGCGGAGAAAGCGGCAGTGGTCCTGACTCGCGGTCTGAGACTCATCGTCGTTGGTCAGCATCTTTTTTGCTCCTCTCTCGCTTAGCCGCTCTTCACAAAAATGGTACATCTCTGCGCGTCCCCTCACCCGGCCTGCGGCCACCGCCTCCCGCGGGGAGACGGCCGCAATCATCAAGAAGAACAGCTTCTCCGTCTGGGAGAGGGGGAGACCCGCCGCGGCGGGTGGGGGAGGGCATGGTCACTCCCCCAATACGTCACCGTAATTCTGAATTATCAGCACCTACCCTGGCCGCGGAGCGCGTCCTACGCTTCTTTGCCCGTGGCGCGCAAAACGGCACGCTTCACAGCAACGCGGGCAAGTTGGACCTTGTAGCCATTCTTACTCAGCGGAGTAGCCTTGCTCAATGCGGCCTTCCCGGCATCCCCCGCTACCCCGGCATTAACGGGTTTCCCGGCCAACGCCTGTTCCGCCTCTGGAGAGGGCCACGGCACCGGCGCCACCTGGCCTAGCACAACGCGAGCACTCTTCACCTTGTCACCGTCCATGTGCAGCACGACGGCGGCGGAAGCCAACGGCCAATCGAGGGCCTCTTTCTGGAGGACGTCATAAACTGCTGTTTTCGCGCCACCATGATGAGGCACGACGATCTCGACTAAGATTTCGTTCGACTTCAGTGCGTGCTCGCGTTCACCCTCGGCTTTCGGCGTCACAAACAGTTTCTCCACAGGCATCTCGTGTGCGCCATGGGGACCCTGCACTTTCATCTTGGCACCTAAGGCGATCAGCATCGGCGCCAGGCGGGACGGGCTGACAAAATAGGCCGGGCCGGAGTTGCCAAGAATGGCGTGATAGCGGTTATCGCCGTTGGGAACGAGCGATTTGCCGTCATGTATAGCCAGCAGTCCATATCCATTGCGGTAATACCAGCAGTACGGTCGTTGCAACAGGTCGCCGCCCACCGTACCCACTGCCCGGACCTGCGGACTCGAGATGTTCTCTGCCGCCTGGACAAGGCCGACATACTCTTGGCGCAGGCCGGGCGTATCGAGCAATTCCTGAAGCGTCGCCATAGCACCAAGTCGCAGTTCCTTGCCTGCCTTGAACTCGATCCCGCCCAGTCCTTTGACCTTCTGCAGGCTCACCACCCGTTTGGGAGTGGTGATGTAGTCTTTCATGAGATTGAGCAGATCGGTGCCGCCGGCCAAGACTTCGGTCTCGCCCCAACTGCCCGCGAGCAGCTTTGCGGCCTCCTCCGGAGCTGTAGGGCTTGCATATTCGAAGGCTTGCATCAGGAATCTCCTTTCCTTTCAGACTCTGCGGCGCCAAAACTGGCAATTCGAAGCCGCTTTCAAACCGTCTAGTGTTGCGTTACGAAAATGCCTTTACCTTTGGCGCTATATCAGGGCACGGCTTCAGCCGTGCCGGAGCATGATGCAAAATTTTACGGCTTTAGCCGCTGGTGCTCGGCCTCAGGGGCTAAAGCCCCGTTGTTGAACGCGTTTCTCGCGGCACGGCTGAAGCCGTGCCCTGATACAATACGAATTTCGCAAGCCACTGGGTGGCGGGATAGGTCAACCCATTTTCGTAACGCAACACTAGCCCATGCCTCCCTTTTCCAGCGCCGCCAGAACCTTGTCAGGCGTGATTGGCAGCGTGGGGACACGTACTCCGATGGCGTTGGCCACGGCATTCGAGACCGCAGCGCCGGGCGAAATCACCGGCGGCTCGCCCAGACCGATTACGCCGCGCTCGTCGTAACCCGGCCCGGTCATCATGTGTACCACAAGTTCGCCGATGTCGCCGATGCCGGCAAGCTTGTAAAACTCCATGTTGGGGTTCAGCATGCGGCCCGTCTGTGCGTCCATGATCTTCTCTTCATACAGCGAGTAGCAGATGCCCATGATCAGGGCGCCGTAGCACTGGCTCTCAGCGGTCTTCAGGTCGATGATCAAGCCGCAGTCTTGCGCGGCAACCATGCGGTTGATCCTGACGACGCCGGTCTCGGTGTCCACGGAAACATCTGCCACCTGGACGCCGCCTACGCCGCCGGAGTTGAGCTTGCACTCCGAGTTGCGCGCCTGCTCGCCTTGCGCTTCGATAGGCTTCACGCCCAGCTTGGCACACGCCTGCTTCCAGGTGAGGCTCTTGGACAAGTCGCCTTTCACGCGAATCTGCCCATTAACCGCTTCCAACTGGTCCGGCTGCGCGCCGAGATCAGGCGCCACTACCTTGAACAATTCGTCGCGCGCATTGACTGCGCCGCGCCGGGTGGAACCGCTTACCCCGCCCACGGTGGTGCTGCCGCCGGAAGGGCCGTCGGCCGGATACTTGCTGTCGCCGATCTCGACCTTTACGGCATCGAGCGGCAGACCCAGCGTTTGAGCCACGACAATGTTGATGACGGTTCGCGTTCCGGTACCAAGGTCCTGGCTGCCGAGCTTCACCGCCACCGATCCGTCGGGTTGGATAGTGATCGCGCATTTACCATTGTGGGGGTCGCCGCCCCAAGTGTGCAGCGAAACCCCTAGCCCGCGCTTGATGTGCCCCTGGCTCTTGTCGCCGCGAGGGTGCCAGTATTTCTGCCATTCCGAAAGTTCTGCAGCCTTCTTGAGTTCGTCTTTGTAAGTCCGCGCCAAGTCCTCGTTGGGCGCCAAGTCAGCGTTCTTGGTCAAGAGCTCCATGGGATCCATGTTGAGCTTGGCCGCGAGATCGTCCAGCGCCGCCATGGTGATGAGGCACGCTTGAGGGTGATTAGGCGCACGCCAGGCGCGCGCCGGACCAATGTTGGTAGTGATGAAGGTGTGGGTTCGGTTCTGATTCGGAATCTTCAGCACGTAAGGAATAGGAGGAACGCCGGCACCTCCGATGCCCCCGGTACCCCAGGATTCCGACTGCCAGGAGGTCAGCGTTCCGTCTTTCTTCGCCGCCACCTTCACCTTGCCGAACGCGGAAGGACGAGCTCCCGCTACCAGCAGCTCCGAATTCCTCTCCAGCATCAGCTTCACAGGCTTGCCGCTGTCCTTCGCGAGTCGCGCCGTCTCAATCGCCCAGCGGTCCGCCGCGAACTTGCTGCCGAAACCTGCGCCCATGTACTGGCAGATGATGTCGACGTTGTTGGCCGAGATACCCAGAGGCTCAGCAAACTGCTGACCGATGGCGGAGACGCCCTGCGTGGACGCCCAAGCTGTCATGCTCTGCGGGTCCGTCCATTCCACCACGTTCCCGTGCGACTCCAGGCAGCAATGGGTGATGACCGGAATACCGTAGTAGCCTTCCGAGACGACGATGTCGGAGTCCTGGAAAG
>Ga0306920_100011877_pt1 | contig 11800 bp, 12 predicted proteins | sample flu12Cox44000170_FD_204666 | JGI IMG/M metagenome (GOLD analysis project Ga0306920, IMG submission 204666) | Lab enrichment of tropical soil microbial communities from Luquillo Experimental Forest, Puerto Rico - flux4day.12C.oxic.44.000.170 (v2)... | ecosystem: Environmental > Terrestrial >...
AAGAGACTCCATCTCGGGGGCGAGGGTTTCGTGAATGAATTTGTAAAATGTATTCTTCCCTGAGTCTGAAGCCTTCGTTAGATCAAAGTTGTGTGCAAAGCTAGGAAGTTTAGCCAGCGGAAAATCATCCGCATGGACCGATGCCATAACGACAGCAGTGAAGAGTGTACCGAAAATCAAAGATCTACGATTCATACCTAGGGTTTCCTTGCCGTTAAAAAACGCTTAGCAAAGAGGCGTGAGGGTTTAAGGGGTGCTCTATTAGGTAATAAATCGAATGACAAGGGAGGTGATGAGTTCGTTGGTATCGGTGATTCGATTTCATAATACCAATCCGAATGCTACGTTTGAGCATAATTCCACTTGCTGAGTCGGCGCGCTTGGTTTCGTCCCAAACAGCGACAAGTAGGCAGGGAACCTACCCAGTTTAGCAACCGAGGCCCGAGGGGCAAACTGGAAATTTGCTGATGGACACGAGCCTGCCGAAAATGAATCCGCGCCAAGCGTCGAAGAATAAAGAGTTTCCTCCACACCGGGTCTCAATTCACCAAGGCAAATTAGAGGAAAGTGTGTTCCTCAGGCCAGCGTTTGGGCATCCACTCGTATAGGGCAGAACCGGCGGCACCGCTCCCAAGGAGACAACTCTTTCTCGGAACGCGTCTGACACATTTGAGGGAGTGTAATTTAATCGCTTGTCTCTAAATCGCTCGAGGACTGATTTATCAATTAAAGCGCCTTCTGGAATTGTCCGAGGTGTGCTGTTGCCGGGTTTCCATTCGTACTTTTTGGTCTGCATGTTCCACGTCTTTTTCGGCCAATATTCGGCTAATGGCCACCATCTCCCAGTCAACGATTCGTGTGTCGGATCAGCCCAAATTTCTCGTGGTGGCAACTCATTCGGTACGACGGTGGCCCGCCGATTTGGATCAACTGAAAGGCCCGCCTTCTCAGCTTCAGCAACGATCCAATCAAACGACAATCGCCACAGTTCAGACTTAATCTCTGGATTAACGCTAAAGACGGACGGATACCCTCCACCGACATCGCAGTGGCTGCCTGGAAACCAAATTTCGACTAAATCTTGCGCCGCTGAAGCCCGATGAAACAAGTTTTGTCGGAAGAACGCGCGGCGCTCGTCTATGGAAACAGCGTGTCTGATAACATCGATACTTGGATTTGTTGCTGTGAACGGAAACTTCGCCGGATTCGTAAACCACCCAACTGAGGAAACAGTGTCCCAAACTCCAATGAAGTGGACTCGACACTGTCTGTCGCTGTCGCCGGCGAACATTGGACGCGCAAACGTCCATCGAAAGTTGGTGCACAAGTCTTTCCATTCTTCAATTGTACTCGTGTCCCCTGAATGGTCATCCAATTGCTTGTACAGCCGCATTGCATACGGAATCATTTCGTTGCTGCCGTGACCGAGTAATCCAACAGTATGTAGCATCCCCGCGAGGACTCGCACCGTGTAAGCACCTCGACTAAAACCAAACAGAAAAATCTGATCGCCCTGCTCCCAAATCTCCATCAAAAACCTGTAGGCATCCTGAATGTTCTTAATTACACCCAGACCGAATGCCATTCCGAGAACATCATAGAATTTGGTCCACCATTTTGTGAGCGTGTCGGGTTCGGGCAGAGTGCCAATCCCAGGTTGGTAATAGAGTCGTTGCTTCGCATGATCTCGGTCGAGAATCTGCACTAAGCGGATTACGTTAGTGTTCTCTTTTTGGAACTGATTATTTGTGCCGTCGCAGCAGACGATCAGATTGCGACCAGTAGAGTTTGCCTCTATTCTGGGGGAGTCAGGCATGATGCTGTTTTATTAGTTGCCAGCAGGACAAACTAACTGTTTAACATTGTGAATTGAAACTTGAACCGGTTGAAGTGCCATTTCCCGCTCCCGGCTATTGCTTCTTACGTTTGAGGAATCCGACATATTTGTCCGAGCGATTGGTGTCAACCACCACACCGGCAAGCTCCCAACCCTGCGTTCCCTGAGTATTCGCCTGATTGAGTAGACTCGTCGCATCCGCCGCAGAGATCATCTGGTATTGCCATTGACCAGCAGTCGGCAAAGGCTGAGGGGTTGGAGATACTGCTCGGCTCGTAGTGGGATTCGGTTGGTCCAGAAACCGGATCGAAAGGATCGGGTGGATTTCAATGTTATTGGGAGCCCGACCCACCTGCCCGTGAGGCCGATCAAAGAAGCCGATTCCAGTGATTTCTACCGGCGCACCGGCTCCGTCATTCCATTTGCCTGATTGGTCTGCATTCGGGAAACGCTGGTCCATCGTTTGGCGAGCCGAAGTGATGCCGTCCCCGAAGGGCGTCTGCGAGCCGAATGACCCATCGCTACCCGAAAAGCAGCTTGGGTCGGGCACTTCGCCGATAAAGCTGTGACCGGTAGGAGGAATGGGAGGATGCGCAGTGTCATCCGTGTACTTCAGCGTGTCATCCGTGAGCACCAGATGGTAGTCGTCGTCCAATTCGTGTCCCCACTTCACCAATCGCGCCTGCACCCGGTAGACGTGTGTCTCGTCGGGAACAATGCGGGTGGTGTTATCGCTTGGGAGCTGCGGCTGATGAATAGCCAGAAGATCCGCCACAGTCGCGGGTGTGATATTCGTCAGGTCGATGTTCGCGGCTTCCTGATCTGTGCCGTCCTTTGGACCCCACCGCTCCGTGCCTCCACAGTTCTGTGCCGCTGATGTGCCCGCTAAGAAGAACATCAACAAAAAAAGGCCGCACTGTCCGCCAAAGGTGGTCGCGTCAGCCTTCCCCAATTTCATTGCGTAACTCGTAGCCTTCGATTTGTAGCAGATTTGCGCCTGAGGTGTCGAGGTTTTTCTACCCTGCCAGGAGCGATCGGGAGCGGGCAGGCTCCACTCCACGGTGATCGACCGGCTCCGATTTCTTCCGTGTTGGCCAACGGCTTGGTCACGCCCCTTTGCTGAAAAAATTCCGGACGAGAAATTGGTCTCACACACTTCTTTCGCCATTAGCGGCGAACCCTCGCTCCGGGGGTGCGATTAATCACTCCTTCACGGAGATTTCGTTGTTTGTAAACGCTAGTATGTTTTCCAGTCGCTGTTTCTTAAATCCTTTCTTTGCCATACCTTTCCACTACAATTCATGTGTTATGTTGGCGTTGAATGAGAGGCGGGCAATTGGTCGGCGCTTGCGCAACAAAGTAGGACGCTCTGCTCACGCTAAATGGGCTCCAAAAAAATCACGTCGCGATCCAGTTGCTGCGATTGTAGCGGCAAACGCCGACCGCGTTCGAGAGCTAGTGCCAATCAAGATGGGGAGAATGGCAGCAGCCCCGTTTGCCTTTTTCAGAGGAGCTGCGCCCCTTATGGCCGCTGATCTGGCCACTCTGCCCAAGACGGGCTTGCGCGTGCAGATTTGCGGCGACGCTCACGTTCGAAATCTTGGCGCGTATGCGGCGCCGGAAGGATACCTTGTATTCGACATCAACGATTTCGACGAGACGGTGCCCGGGCCTTGGGAATGGGACTTAAAACGCCTGGCGACGAGTCTGGTTCTTGCTGGTCGCGAAGCTGGGGCGGGTAAAAGCACCTGCCGGAATGCTGTTGAAGAAATGGCGCGGAGCTATCGTACCTCGATGGCTCATTTTGCCACGCTGGGTCTCCGCGATCTAGCCAGAGTGGAGATCCGCCGCGGGTGGAGGGGAACGCCGGTCCATGCCGTTTTGCACAAGGCGCGTCGGATCACTCCGAAAGCGACATTGAAAAAGCTGACCGTCCACGCAAGGCGAGTTAGTCATCAGTTCCACGACCGTCCTCCGGTATTGCGACACGTTAATCAGAAGACGTTCGATGGAGTCGTAAAATCCCTGCGAAGCTACCGCCAAACTCTTTTGGCAAGGTATCAATCGATTTTCCACGGGTACGAACCAGTGGATGTTGCCTTTAAGATTGTTGGGACAGGAAGCGTCGGAACGCGGGACTACGTTCTTCTCCTTTTCGGTAACGGCGTCGATGATCCTCTTTTCCTTCAAATTAAGGAGGAGCTGCCGTCTTGTTACGCGCCATACGTCACCAGCATACCGCCTAACGTGCATCAAGGGAAGCGCGTAGCACAAGGCCAGAAGAAAATGCAGACCGTGTCGGATCCTTTTCTTGGCTACACCACCATCGACCGTCGGCACTTCCTGGTCCGGCAGTTAGCCGACCACAAGGCGGCCATCGATCCTTTGGAGCTCAAAGGCAGTGCTTTGTGTGAATATGGCATCGTTTGCGGGGAAGTGCTGGCTAAGGCTCATGCACGGACTGGTGACCCCGGCGCAATTGCCGGATACTGCGGCAAATCGGCCGCCTTGGACAATGCCCTGGCGAAGTTTGCTAAACTCTACGCTGATCAAACGGAAAGCGACTATGAACGGTTTAAGAAGGCGATTGCAAAAGGGAGAGTGCGCGCCACGCTCGGGAAGTAGTCTGCCAACGAATTGGTCACGCCCCTTTGCTGAAAAAATTCCGGACGAGAAATTGGTCCCGCGAACTTCCTCTGCCGTCAATCGCGCCCCCCACCCCGGCGGTCGCGAGGTCGGGAATGGCAATGCGCTGGTAGATCGCCAGTCTAGTTATGCCATACATCGAAAAGAAAGACCAAGTCGGACAATCCCATCCGCGCGAAGGAGGGACTAAACGGAGATTTCATCGTCGCCCTGTTCCGCGCTTTCGACTTCCGGCAAGAGATACTGAAACTCTGTGGCTTCTTGTGCCCCGTACCTCAGCTAGATAGAGTCGATTTTTTGGTCTCCGATGCAGTGAGCAATCCTCGGTATGATGAATCTGGCAATGTGATCGAAACGCACGAGCACAAGGGCGATTTCAAAGAACCGTGAGTTCTTGCCTCAACGCTTGACGCAATCATCACGGTGCTAGCGTCACTTTACCAGTCCGACCAACGGTGACCCAGAACGTGTGCGTCTGAAAAGGCGCGTGCGCAAAATCGGTCGTAGAGAGCTCTACCTTTCGCCCTTGAATGGTCTCGACGCGCAAAAACCCCTTCGCGTCGCTTCTCCATGGCGGCGAGAGCAACTTCGCGACGCGCGCATTCACATCATTCACGAAGACAACGTTACCCTTGGCCGAAGTGAGGAAGAAATGCACAAATGCAGCTTTCGTCGCTGGTTCTACCGTGACTGCGAAAAGATCCTGCGCCGAATTCGCGAATCCCGACTGGTCCGTCGGGTTTGAGCTTGGCCCAAGCAAGCCTTTCCCAGTTTGAAAAGTAAAGGAGCAGCTCACCGGGTCCGCTTCCGGATTGGTAGCTGGAAGGGCAAGCGTGATCGTCACGTCCTGTCCGGGATTTGAGGTGATGCTCATCGTAGCCATAATGTTAAGGGATCTTTTTGCTAAAAAAGGGGCCTGCTTGTCAAGCTATTCCACCAAGAACCCAATCGCTAATCATCTTATTGTTGAGCTTGCTCGCTAGTCGAAGGGACGGAAGATTATGGTCGGATGCGTCGATTGTTCCTGCGATGCGCGGCTGTGCTTGTTTGGCTTTTCATTTCCCTGCCGCACGCTTACACGCAGACGCAGGCGGAGATGAACGCCGAGGCGCGCACGGATTTCAACCGAGATGATGCTGAGCTCAACAAAACTTATCAATCGGTTTTTGCGAAGCTTCCGAATGGCGAAAAACAGAAACTGAAGGAAGCGCAGCGGAGGTGGATCGCGTCGCGCGATGCGGAAGCGGCGCGCGCGGCCAGAGAGGCACAAGGCGGCTCGATGGCTTCGACAATTCGTTACGAAACGATGAGTGAACTGACTCGGAAACGCATCACCGAGCTCAAAGCCATAATCGACAAGCTAAGCGCGAGTGCACCACAAACCGAGGCGTCTCAATCGCCTAACGACTACGCAAACTCCGGTCCGCACGCAGAGCCCGGTGCCTCGGCGGCGCCCGATTCAATTTCTCCGGACAAAAAATGGAAATACACGTGCGAGGAATACGGCATTGGTCAATGCGCGCCGAAAATCGTCAATGCCGGCTCAAGTGACGTCGTTTTGGATCTCGAGGAGGACGTGCACGGGCCCGAGGCAAGCGACGCACGAGTCGTCTGGGCGCCGAATTCGAAACGCTTCGCGTTCAATTACAGCCTGCTGCATACGCGTTACGCGCAGTACGTGACGGTGGCGTGTTACCAGCTCGACGGGGACAAATGGGTGCAATTACCTGCCCTGCTGAACGCGACAGACCAGCTTTAATTAGTGAAACTGGGCAAGAAGCATTTGCTCAAAAATCTTAACCCACAAAACTGCTCGCCCGATCGCGAGATTCTGAAGCTACGCAGTTGGATCGACGATAATACCGCAACGCTCTACGCGCCTTGTTACAGCCAAAAATCGGGAGACCTGAATGCCGCCTTTGTTTTGGCGGTGAAGTTCGACGCGCAGGGAAAGTCAAAGATGATCAAAGCCGAAAAGCTCTCGGGCAAAGAAGCTGAGGACGAATGAAGGATCGTAATTGGCAGGATGTCGATCTCGCGATGAAAATAATTTTTGGCCTTACGATAACTGGGTTCGCGTTCCTCGCTGTTCCTGCCGTGCGCATTCACGCGCAAACACAGACCGCGATGAACGCACAGGCGCGCGCTCATTTTGCGAAAGCCGACGTCGATCTTAACAAAACTTACCATTTCTTTCCCCTGTTTCAGACATGCACTCGCTGGGTCAAACTACTGAGAGAAAGTTCCGATGACTGAGATCAGGAAGGGCATAGTAGTCGCGTATGTGGTATCCGGTACCGTTGCTGCCGGCGCAGTGACCCCGGTGGATACGGCCACCAATACAGCCGGCTCACCCATCGTGATCGGGGGCGGAGCGCAGTCAATCGTTGCGACACCCAATGGGAAGACCGTCTACGTCCCCAACGGCGTCCTCAACACCATCACTCCGATCCGCACCGTTACCAACACGGCGCGCCCGCCAATATCCGTCGGCGACGAACCGTTTGCACTTGTCGTGACGCCCGATGGCAGGAGGGTCTATGTCGGCAATACCAACTCGGGCTCGGTGACGCCGATCCGCGTCCGGACCAACAGCCCGCTCGCTGACATCCCGGTTGGTAATGGCCCGTTCCGCGTCGTGATCACACCCAACGGCAGAACCGTGTACACGGTAAACGACAGCGACAATACCGTCACGCCGATCCGCGTATCGACCAACACCGCTGAGCTGGCCATCCCCGTCCTCGGGTCCCCCAACTGCGCCGCCATTACTCCCGACGGCAAGACGCTTTACGTCGGCAACTTGAACGATGCCACCGTGACGCCGATCCATGTGTCGACCAACACGCCAGGGCCGCCGATTCCGGTCGGGCAATCACCCTCCGCGATCGTCGTCACCCCGAACGGGAAGATGGCGTATGTTTCCAACCGAGACGACGCCACCGTGACGCCCATCCGCACCGCGAGCAACACGGCCCTGCCCGCAATCCCAGTGGGCGACCAGCCCTTCGACATGGCCGTCACGCCGAACGGACGGACGCTCTACGTCCTAAATTCTGGCGGCAACACCGTGACGCCGATCCGGATGGCCACAAACACGGCGGGCGCCGCCATTCCGGTCCCGCCTCAGGCGTTCACCCTCGCCGTCACACCAAACGGCAAGACGCTCTACGTGACCGCGGGCCCGAATCTGCTCATCCCAATCCGCATCTCGACTAACCATCCCGGAACGCCCATCATTGTCGGGACCTCGCCGAGTGCGATCGCCTTCGCGGGCTTGGAGGACGACGACCTCCGGTAGCGGCTCACGCTAACGCCCTACCGATGCCACGGCGGCGCTGCTCAGGCGACACAAACACGCCCAGCGAGCTCTTTGAAATCGCCCTTGTGCTCGTGCGTATCGTTTGCTTCTTGGAACATTCCAAGTTCGACATATCCAACCGCACCTTTCCAATATTGAAGGTCTGGGGCTTCAATCAGCCTCGAAGCATCATCCTCGTCGTCCGAAATTTCCGTAGCGTATTCGGTAGCACTGGTTTAATTGCCTTGGAACCACCGCAGTTAAGAGTCAATTGTTAGCCGGTTTCATCTGTTCTCGTGCTTTATCGTTGCCACTTATTGCCAGATAAATGTCGGTTTTAGGCAGGAATTGGCGCTTTCTGACGATTCCAGCTGGCTTCGCTTCCCTCGTGCGAGGGAAAACCGGTTGGATTAGGAAACCTCCGTTCTATCCGTTGAACTACGGGAACAATGATCTGAAAAGAATAAAGCGATTGAATGAACATGGGCAAGTTAGCTTGTGCTCACAGCGGTCTTGACCGCGACCTTTGTGCTCGACTTTTGGTGGACTGCTTGTGAGTATCCGTCCGAAGGGCCTCCCCGTGTGAGTCCATATGGCTGAGGTTAGAAAGGAAATTCAGTTCGAGATCGGGCATGTCCTATTCATCGACATTGTCGATTACTCCAAGTTGCTCATCACCGAGCAGAGCGAGCAGATGCAAAAGTTGCGGGAAATCGTGCGGGGCACCGAGCAATTCCGTCTCGCTGAGGCGGAAGGCAAACTGCTGCGTTTACCGACTGGAGATGGTGGTGCTCTCGTCTTTCGGACCAGCCCTGAAGCGCCGGTGTTGTGTGCGTTGGAAATCAGCAAGGAACTGAAAAAAGCCCTGAGCTTCGGGTGCGCATGGGCATTCACAGCGGGCCGGTGAACGAGATTACCGATCTAAACGAACAAGCGAACATCGCGGGGGCCGGCATTAACATCGCGCAGCGGATCATGGATTGCGGCGACGGGGGTCACATTTGCTTTCCCAGCATGTCGCTGAACATCTGGAGCAATACCCGCGTTGGCGCTCGCTTCTGCACGATCTTGGTGAGTGCGAAGTGAAACAGGGCGTCCGCGTTCATGCCGTAAATCTGTACACCGATGAATTGGGCAACTCAGAAGTGCCAGAGAAATTCCGGCAGACAAAGGAATCACCACGACCAGCAACTCCCGTATCCGCGGGGGCGGCTCGACGATCACGCGGATTAATCGCCGCGTTAATCATCGCTGTGACCGTCATCGGAGTGAGATTTTATATTTCCTCACACCAGACTAGTTCGAAGGCGCTGTCCCCTTCTGTCGCGTCGCTATCGCCAGCCATTCCCGAAAAGAGCATCGCGGTGCTGCCGTTTGAAAATCGAAGCCCCGATCCCAACAACGCCTACTTCGCTGACGGCGTCCAAGACGAGATTTTGACACGCCTATCCAAAATTGCCGATTTGAAAGTCATTTCGCGCACCTCGACGCAACGCTTCAAAAGTTCACCCGATGATCTGCCGCAGATTGCGCAGCGGCTTGGGGTTGCCAACGTCCTCGAAGCCAGTGTCCAAAAATCTGGTGACAGCGTGCGGGTCAACGTGCAGTTGATCAAGGCGGCGACCGATGCGCATTTGTGGGCGCAAAGCTTTAATCGACAACTCACCGACATTTTTCGGATTGAGAGCGAGATTGCGAAAGCGATTGCTGATACTTTGCAGGCCAAGCTTAGTGGGGCGGAGCAGAGCGCAATTGCGGTACGACCTACAGAAAACATTGAGGCGCATGACCTTTACCTTAAAGGATGTTACTTTCTCGCAAAACGAACCGGCGACAATCTCAAGCGGGCGATTGACTACTTCAACCAAGCGATCGCAAAAGATCCAGATTACGCGCTAGCGTATGCCGGGTTAGCCGGAAGCTACGCGCTATTGCACGATTGGACTCGGGAGCCACTGGAGGAGGTTTTGCCGAAGGCCAGAGCGGCTGCGGAAAAAGCCCTCTCAATTGATAGCAGCTTGGCCGAAGCGCACGCCGCGCTTGGGGCTGTCCTGAACGACGAATTGAAATTAAAGGAGGCGAAGCCGGAATACGAACGCGCGATTGAGCTAAATCCAAACTACGCCACTGCTCACTACTTGCTTGGGTTCAGTATTCTTGTTCCCTTTGGCCATTTCGATCAAGGCATCGCTGAAGTAAAGCGAGCTATTCAGCTTGATCCGGTTTCTGCGATCACGAACACGAACCTTGCCCTTTGCTACTGGCTCGCGCGTCGCTATCCCGAGGCGATCGACCAGAGTCGCAAGACGTTGGAATTGGATCCGAACTTTCTCCCCGCTCGCGGCCTACTTGGGACATCGCTGCTGGCGAGTGGTGACTCCGAAGGAGCGATCAGGGAATATGAGAAACTCTATGAGGACGGGAAGGCGTATGATGACATCCACGCACAATATGCCGCGCGGATGTCCCTAGCGCATGCTTATGCGTTGCACGGGGAGCGGGAGAAAGCAATGCAGTTCCTCGGTCAGGCGCGCGAACTCGAACGGCAAGCGGGCGGCGTTTACGCTTACGACTACGCTGTATTGTACTTAGCCCTCGGGGATAAGAACGCGGCAATGGATTGGCTTGAGCGAGGCTACCAAGCCAAAAAGCCTCCCCTCGCCGCTATTAAAGTTGATCCGAATCTCGACGCGTTGCGGCGCGATCCGCGTTTCGAAAAACTCGCGAACCAAATAATTCCACCGGATTCGCCCTGATCTAGGCTTGCGCTGCTCCGGCTCCATTTGATGTTCGATCCGCTCCGAAATGATGAGTTTTTGTGTCACCCGTTGTGTCACCCGAATGGGTAAAAATGGGCTTACTGCTGATTATTCATGGGGAACACGACAAGCATTCAACGCGTTTGAATCAAGCGATTTGCACACATCTGACAATATGAGCGAATTGGTGCAAAAGTGCGGTTTTGCCTTAGGAAACCTCCGTTCTATCCGTTGAACTACGGGAACAATGATATTGTCGATTTTAGATTTTCGATCGCCGATTGCAAACGACGACTGCTAAACGCACCGGTGAGCTTTCGGCACTGTTACAACCAGAATTCGTCGCGCCTTGCGAAGATTTTTGTTGCCCGCGAATCACGCTAATTGACGCGAAGTCAAGAAAAGGGGAACCAAGTAGAAATTCTTGCGTTCCGGTTCGCGTTTATTCGCGTGTTTCGCGGGTTCAACTTCGGTTGCGGCAAAGCTACAGTGGGTAACCGGCGGTTGAACTTCGCACTCAGCGCGACTTAGAGCATCAGCGCGACCAGCCGGCTGCGACTGGGAACTTCAAGTTTTCGAAAAACCGCGTGAAGATGCTTTTTCACCATCGCCACACTCAAGTTCGCCGCATCGGCGATTTCTTTGTTGCTTTGTCCACTGCAGACAAGTTGCGCCACTTCCTGTTCCCGTCGGCTTAACCGGGCGAGGGCCGGCAGACGGCACTTCGCCGGCCCGCCGTTCCCGTTTCCGTTACGACTCAAGTCCTCGCACTCGATCAGGAAGTGCGGTCGCGCGACGCCTGCTGACTTGAGGTCTCTCAGACGAATAGTCGCGCGCAGATAAGGGAGCCTTGGATGATGTACTTGTTTTTCTTCAAACATCGTTCGTAAACCCGAAAGCGCGCGGCGTTTTGCTCCCATCCACTGTTGTTTGAGCTGACGGCATCGATCCAAAATCGCGCATGGAATCGGAGAGGCTGCTTTAGTCAGTTTCGCTTCCTCAGGACCTTTTTCCCAGACTGCGCAGAATTCACGCGCGGCTTGGTTCTGGTAAATTGGCTTCAAGTTCCATTGCAGGATGATTGTCGGCAACGGCAGTCGGCTGAGGAATGCTTCGAAATCGATTCGCACGGAGCGTTCGCGCTCGAGCGACTCGATGCGGCGAAGTGCGGTCATGAATTGAGGATAAAGCCCGCGAAGCAGCTTCACATCGGCAGGCGAGAAGTCGCCTTGCTCCGCACTGCGCATGATCGCAATT
>Ga0306920_100011880_pt1 | contig 11798 bp, 10 predicted proteins | sample flu12Cox44000170_FD_204666 | JGI IMG/M metagenome (GOLD analysis project Ga0306920, IMG submission 204666) | Lab enrichment of tropical soil microbial communities from Luquillo Experimental Forest, Puerto Rico - flux4day.12C.oxic.44.000.170 (v2)... | ecosystem: Environmental > Terrestrial >...
TTATGTCTTCCTCACCCAGGCCGACCGCTTGCCCTATTTCGAGGATTTTTTCCGCAACCTGAGCGACATGGAAATTACGCAAGTCTTCGGCGTGACGCTCTCGCCGTTCCCCGCCACCGCTTCGGGCGTATATGCCGAGCAGGAGACCAAGAGACTTACCAACGCCTTTAACTCGATCTTCCATTCGCTTGCGGAATGCCGCCTCGGCCTGCTTTATCGTGAGCGCAATGCCGACAAACTTCCCGGCATCTACGAATTCCCTCGCGAGTTGCATAAGCGCATTCCCGTCGCAACACAATTCCTCGTGGACCTCTGCCGCCCGAGTCATCTTCGCTCCGGGCCTTTCCTGCGCGGATTTTACTTCACCGGTGTCCGGCAGGTGGAAACTGCCGCGCCTTTGGGCGGTACGATGATTGCCCCGAACACTTCCGTCACGCCCACGCGTACGTTTTCGGGCAATGCCACTTCCTTCCTGCGGGCCGATGATTACGCGAGGACGCAGGCGTGGCAATCGGCTACTCAGGCTGGTTTTGCTCGCGAATCGGGGAAGACCACGCAGTGGCTGTTCCTTAGCCACATCTTCAGCCATGTCATTCTGCAAGACCGTGCCGCGCTGGGAGCCAGCGGGAGCAGTTCCCGGGCCAACGTCTTGAAACGGGTGATCCTGGCTACTGTCGGTGCGCTGGCTGCGATTTGGTTCCTCGGCATGATCATTTCATTTTTTGGGAATCGGGCGCTGCAACAAAACGTCCACAACGCCGTGGAGGCTGTCAGCCTGGTCAAGCCCCAGGGGCTTTCGATGGCGTCGCTCGAGGACCTGCAGCGCCTCGACGCCGTTCGCGTACAACTCCGGAGGCTTACGCAATACCGCCGCCACGGGGCACCGCTGCACCTCCGGTGGGGGCTCTATTCCGGGGATCTACTCTACGAGGATTTGCGACAAGTCTATTTTCGTAGTTTCAAGAACCTTCTCTTCGGCGACGTTCACAATCAGATGGCATCGTTCCTGCGCAGTCGTCCGCCAAGTCCGACGAATCCGGCCGAGGACGACTACAGCGTCTCGTATGACACTCTAAAAGCCTATTTGATGACAACCCTGAGGCCCGAGAAGACCGATGCTTCGTTTCTGTCGCAATTCCTCCTAAGCAAGTGGTCGGGACCATTGGTTTCCGCGGACCGGAGTGAACTGGCACTTGAGCAATTCAAGTTCTACTCGAACGAACTGCCGATCGACAATCCGTTCCCGGTAAAGGATGACCCGCTTGTGGACCAAGCTGTCGGCCAAAGCCGGCGCTACTTAATAGCTTTTACCGGCGCGAGTTTTGTTTACCGGGGATACCTTGATAAGGCGCGCCAGATGTGCAAGTGCGAGCCTGTAAACTTTCTCAAGAAATATCCCGAGGCTGCGGGAGTGGTTCGAGAGCCAAAAATAGTCGACCGGGTCTATACGAAGGAAGGCTGGAAGGTCATGCAGGTTCTTATTTCCCACAATGACTGGAGGACTGACGATGAGTGGGTTCTGGGTCCAGGTGTGAAACAGACCCTGACTCCTGCAATGAACAGCGCGGATGTTCAAAAAGCCTACCAGTCGGATTATATTCGTGAATGGCGAGAGTATGTAAAGTCCGCGAGCATAGTTCCCCTAAACGGTCCCCTCGATGCCTCCAACAAGCTGGACAAGCTGAGGGGAAACCGCTCCCCCTTGCTTGAGTTGCTGTGCGAAGTCTCCGAGAACACTTCCGGTACCTCGAACGATATTGTCACGGCTTTTCTGCCAGTGAGTGTGTTCGTGAAAGCCCCTTGCTACAACCTTCTTGTCCAGGAAGCCGCTAGGCCATATGTGAACGCGCTGAGCGAATTCAAGTTGTGCATTGACAGGTACCAGGAAAATCCGGCAGCCAGCCCGGGCACACATCTGGACGCTTATAGTTCCTGCAGCCCCCAGCAATGGCCAGTTGTGTTAACAGCGGCGAGCAATGCCATTCCAGTAGTTGATAACGAAGCCGCTCTCGACAGGTGTGTCGTAAGCCTTTTGAAGTTTGAGGTTTGTCCTTCCGTTAAAACTCCTAAGCCTCAACCCGTTTCGGATTCCTTTTGTTTAGCCCTAAATCGGCTTTCTTCCAAGTATCCTTTCAGGGCCGATTCCATCGACGAAGCGACTATGGACGAATTCGACGCCTTTTTCCGGCCAGGTACTGGTGTCTTATCCCGGGAAATCGCGAGCGGAGTAGGTAAGGGAGGGTCGCGGGCGAATCTTATTCGCTTTGCACAGAATATCCAGAACTCGGTGTATCCGAACGGTTCCTCAGTTCCGCAATATCATTTCATCCTGACTGCCACCGTTCCTCCCGGGATGAAGACTGCGCAACTGAACCTCGATGGCACGTTACTGAAGGTCGAGGGGGCGGCTCCAAAAACGGAAAGCTTCACCTGGCCAGGTAAGACGCATGAAGCGGAACTGCGGGTTGACGACTCCAAGAACCTCGCCTATGGCGGAGCGTGGGCAGTTTTTCAACTACTAGGAAACTATAGCTGGTCGGCGAGCCACGGAGGCTTTCATTTGATGAGCCGAACCTTAAATGGGCCACAGGGCTCGACCTTCCAGGATCGTCTCGAATTGAAAGCTGCGGGTGTCCCCCTGTTTAAGCGCGGTTATCTCTCGCAGCTCCGCTGTTCCGTTCCATCAGCCAAGCATTGAGGCTCGGTAGACACGCGCCTGCTGTTGCGATGTAGCGTATGCGCTAAGCTAAACAAGAGAGACCGCGCCACGAAAGTTTGGTCGCTTCACGTTTTTGTTGTTTGGAGCAATTTGGCGGCTTTGTAGAGGTTCCAAATCAGGTTTCGCACCTTTTCTCATTCTGCTAAGGAGGGAGTTTTCTCCACGAACTTTGAAACACCGGCTATCTTGCGAACAACGTTCAATCGTTTCGCCGCTTTCGCCACATCCCTCCACTGGACTGTACGCGGTCTAGTTTGAGGATGACGAATTCCGTTCAGCGGCGCGGGCCTTGCGGGTGCGGTCCAGGCCGCTCCGGGCGCGCTCGTTGTTGGGATCGCACGCAAGAACGTCGTTATAGAGGCGCTCGGCATCGACATAGAGGCCCTCGCCGCTATAGTGATCAGCTCTGTCCAAATGACGAATGACGTCGCTGGGAATCAGCTGGCATGACTCGCCACTGACCTTAGGACTTGCCTTAGCAGCAATCTCTGGGTGAACCGAAGAGCTGCCCTTCGTGTGAGCGGTATGCGTTCCGGTGGGCTTTGGAGGAGAGGGCGGCGCGGGCAGATCGATGTGAGCGATGGCGTCAACAGCCAACTGCTCTTTATCGCCGTGAAGCCCGACCACTTGCTGGTAGAGATCCGTCGCGCAAGAAAGATCGCCTTTGGATTCGCAATCTTGGGCTTCGGCCCAAAGCGAATTCTCTTGATCGAGCAGCTTTCGAAGCCGTAAAGCGTTCTCGCGGCCAACCTTGGCGAGGGAGCGAGGCGTGCGGGCCAAAGCTTCGAAACTCGCCAAAGACGCAGGCCAGTCCTTCCGTTGCTCCAGTTTCTGCGCCTGTACACGAAGCTCCAAGTCTTCCTTAGTTGGCCGATTGGAAGGATAAAAGGACAGGCCCGCGACGGCAGTCAGAAGGAGCAAGAGACCAACGCCAAAGGGAAGTGGCTTTGCCCGAACTGTTTGGAGCAGGCGCGACCGCCAAGGGGATTGAACCGACGGCGGAGTTTCTTGCGCGGCCGCGTCGCCCAAGGCAAGCAAAGATTCATCCAGTGGTGCGGACCCGCTGGCCGGCGAAGGGAAGACCATCGTCGAGTCAGGCGGCGATCCGGAGCTCGCGCCAGAATCTGCAGTCGCCGCTAAGGCTTTCAGCTGAGTTTCGCCAGACACGGTATAGCGGGACTCAGCGGTGGCCTCTCGGAGTGGCGTGTTTATCTGGGACTCCTGTTCAATGGAGAACGCCTGAGAAGGGGCCGGCTCCTCCAATTGTTGTGAAGCCGAAATCGGCATCACGGTAGCTTGGCCAGCGACCGCCTTGCCTATCTTGATTTTCTTGAGGAGGTCCTGAACGCGCGGATCTCTTCTCGAAAGCGACTGCGTTTCGAACGCGCTTTTTAGGATCTGCTTGGCCTCGGCAAAACGGCCTTCCTGCACGACGGTTTGTACTGCCGAAAGCTTTTTCTCCTGCTCTTCTTGCTTTTCTCTTTTCTGAGCCAGTTCCATCTCGGCGAGCCGCAGCAAGTGCGTCGTTTGGTCATTCCCGCCAAGCGTGGCGAGAGTTTGCCGTGCTAAATCCACTGCATCGGTGTGCTGCCCCTTGTTAATCTTCGCGCGAATCTCTCCAACGCGCTTCTGAAGCAGCTGTCGGCTCTCTTGTTCTTTGAGCTTCTCGCGCGCTTGCTCGAGGGCCGCGGTAATCGCCGGATCGCCGGGAAACCGTACAAGTGCTCTTTCGCCCGCGGCGACGGCGCTTTTGAATTGCTCGGCTTCCATCTTTTTTGCGATGGATTGCAAAGCTTCTTCCAGTTTGCGTTTCTGCTCGAGTTGGACCTGCTCAGCGCGGGCAAAGCTTACAAGATCAGAAAGTTCCGCGTCTTGCGAATATTCGCTCAGCAATTTCTCGCCGTGGGCCACGGCTTCGGTGAATTGCCCTGAATTGAGGAGCGACCGCAGATTGCCGATTCCGGCGTCACGCTTCTCCCGGCGCCGCGCTTCTTCTTTTTCGTCGCGCACCAACTCCTGAAGTTTCTGGACCGCAGGATCGGCGGGAAAGAGCTCCATCAACGCCCGTGTCTTAGCCAAGGCGGCTTCGAACTGCTGGGCGGCCAGCAAGCTTCGAGCTTCGGCCAGGCCTTTGACTTTTTGCTCTTCAGCGAGATCGAGTTGTGCCGTTTGCAACAGCTTGGCGATCTCCGGATCCTTGGGGAATTCGTTTTGCGCGCCGGTGAGGAGGGCAATGCAATCTACAAAACGCTGATCCGCCCAAAGCTTCCGTGCACGCCGCAAAGCCTCGCCCCTGCGCTTTTGTACGTCGCGCCGAAGCAACTGATCCTGAATCTGCTTTTGCAGAGAGAGGCCCTGAAAATTCTCTGCATCGAGGACCAGGACTTTGTGGAGCTCCTGCATGGCCAGGGTTAAGGACCCTTCGGCGAGGCGCTGCCGAGTCAACCGAAGAGCCTCTTCGATGGCACGTTTGCGGCTTGGCTTGGCCCTGTACCTGCATGAGCAAGTCGTGAGCATCGGCAGAAGCAGGATCGAGGCCTAGGGCGGCCGCGGCCTCCTCCTCAGCGGCATTGGGTGGTCCTATCTGGACAAGGCGCTAGCCTACAAGGGTTCGAATCTCGAGGCAGTCAGGGACGAGAGAACCCGCGCTGCGGCTGCCTATCGAATGCGCTCCAGCCTCTCCATTAGAGTTGTGTTCCGCGATCAAACCTCGCGCCGCGACAGTGCCGGCTTCGCGGACCAGCTTGCCGACGCATTGGCCACAGGCCTCGAGACCTCCGGCCTTCCCGTCCGTGTCATCCGGCCGGGGGAAAATCCCGCGTTCGAACCAAATTTTCAGCTGATCGGTGACGTGCTCCAGCACCGCCGCATGATGGTTCCCACATCCAAATCGAAAGAATCAAAATACCGTGTCGGCGAGCAGGAGATCCCCAACGAGAGTTGGAACAAAGCAAATCGCGAGTGTGAATCCAAGACTTTAGAGCTGCAGAGGGCTCAAGGGGCCTTGCAAGGTGCAACCGCGCACGGGAAGAAGAAAGAAATTGAGCAGGCGAATGCCGAGTTCTCGGCCGCGCAAAAGAGAGTGGAGGACGCTCGGGCGAAATTAGATGCGATTCCCAAGACGCTGCCAGCCGATATCATTAAACCGTACACATACACCGAGAAGACCGTCGATATGGGAGCGATCGTCGAGCTTCAATTTCGTTTCAATGATTTTTCGGGATTCCGGTGGAAGGGCCAATACCCATCGGAAATGGGGACAACCGCAAGTTCGTGGTCCTTGAAAACGTGAAGCCGGAAGATACGGAGGGGGTGAAGGTCGAAGGGTTGAGAATAACGCGCGAGACAAGTTGCTGAAGGCGGTACGGGAAAGCGTGGCAAAATTCCCGGATAAGATTTTCGACCAGGCGCGCAGACGCGCCGATAGCGGCGACCTGGACGGCGCGGCAGAGTCCTATATTTTGTATTTGAACTCCACACTTGCGGCGCCGAATAGCAAGCGCGAGCAAGCGGGGGCTTTCTCTTCGAACAGTTTAACATCAAGCGGACATTGATTTCCGGCTCGTGAGCTAGAGATTCTCGGGATTTCGGCCCCCAATGTCGGCGAAGTTCCGATGAACGAGTCATCGGAGGAAAGGAGCGCTCCATTCCCGTGACTCGACTGAGTGATTGGCAACGAGAGGCGCACGAGGCAAAGAGAAGGGAGATCTGGTCCCTGAGGGGGCCGAATCAAATTGTAAAGGTTTTGCCGGCGGGAGGCATTTCGGCTTCGACGCTGGGAGGATACTTTACAATTGGCAGGTTCTTGCTGAACAAGACACCCGCGCAAATCGCAGCTGCTCTTGGGTTGCCACACGGATATTTGGCCGGCGGAGCGAGAATCTATCGCTTCACTCGTTTACCCGCATTGTCGGAATATGAGTATGAACTCATCGCAGAGTTTCCGGGGGGGCTGGCCTACAATCCGGCTTACAGCAATCCTGCCTATCCTCCGGGAAGCCCAAAGATCCCCCAGTGGAGGATCAAACCAGGAGCTTATGTCCCAGTCGATTCGATGAACTTCCTGGAACTGAAGCCCGGGCAGGTATTTCCGTATGCCTGGCTCTCTAATCCACAAATTCGTGGTTGTTCAGCCAGTTAAGCTAGCCGCCTCGAAAAAAGTAACGCCAGCAGCTGAAATACGAGTTCTGTGGTCGCAACTTCTAGCACGGCCCAACCCGTGCACAATCCAGGACGGACACCAAGTGGACGCTGTAGAGACCATTCGCTGACCCCGTCCACAGTCCGGTAGGACAACGGCGCGTCCAGGTTCATCAATGCTTATCGAATCCGCCCTCTTTCGGGATTTCTCTGTTCACTTAAAGTTGCCTTGCAGTTCACCCGCAGTGCATTGTCATCCCGTCAGGAATGCGCGAGTGTGCGTCGTCACAGCATCACAGCGCAGGTTCAGGTGAAAGGGGCTCAAGCTGCGTGAGCTGGAACGGCGCTGAAATTGGCAGACAGGAGGATCTCATGAAAGCCCAGGCCGAAAACTGTTGTTTTGTTCGAGTACAGGGCATGGATTTCTTCGTGTTTGATAAGGCTTACGTAGAGCGGCTGCGAAACGGCGACCCGGCAACGGAGCACCATTTCTATGTGTATTTTGACAAGTTGCTCCAGATCAAGCTGCGAGCCCGGGCCATCGGATCCGACAAGGTGGAGGACTTAAAGCAGGACACGTTCATCCGGGTGATTGCCGCGGTGCGGAAGGAGGGCGGCGTGCGCCAGCCGGAGCACTTCGGGGCGTTCGTTAACTCCGTATGTAACAACGTCTTACTGGAGTATTACAGGTCTCTCGGGAAGAGCCGCCAGATGCAAGACACGCACGAAGAGATTCCGGATAAGGTGCCGGACCAGGAGGGGATGATGGTGTCCAAGCAGTGCTCGGAACAGGTGCTGAAGATCCTGTCGGGGCTGCCGGCGCGGGACCGTGAGCTGCTGCGGGCGGTTCTTTTGGAGGAAAAGGACAGAGACACGGTTTGCCGCGACATCGGGGTGGATCGGAATTACCTGCGGGTGTTGCTGCGTCGGGCGAAAGATAAGTTCAAGGCTGTCTATGAGCAAGAGCAATTTGGGGCTCTGCCCCGGGAAATCGGATTTGGGAATCTTTATCCGATGCGTGGGCCAGTCATCCGGAACCGTTCCTTGCGCAGAACGTCAACCGCGACCGCTACCCCCGCCTACACCTTGTCGTGACTCGCGACCAACACAGTGCCGGCCAGGAGCATCGTGAGCTTCTTGACGCTTGCAAGACCAAGAACCGCGAGTTAGCCGCAGCGGCCCTGTGGAAACACATCGCCAACGCCGGACAATATGCCACCGACGTACTGCAAGGTTGCCGCCAGTCTCACGGCGCTGGAGATCAGAACTAGTCGTCACGCGACGTGTTTTGGCTTACCGAAAAGCAGGGAACGCAAGTCTCCTCTTGCTCCCCTTCGTTGCTTCTCCGACAATCTCGTAGGGTCCGAGCCGTGTTCCAACTGGCGGATTTCAAGCCGCCCTTTTGGCGGAAGTTCTCTACTGAACGCGTGGCCGACCCCGAAGATTCAGGGTGATTCCGCGCTCGGCGTTAAGCTGGATGCTCCGTTCCCAGTCCACTTTGTTGAGATCGAATACGCCTTCACCGCCACTCCGCAATACGCAAAAGAGTTGACCGCCTTCAATCCAATAATCGGTCACGTCGTAAATCCCTTCTCCAATCAGTGCAATTAGAGTGTCCAGGGCACGTGGGGCCGCAAGGACGGACTCTGCGGCAGGGGCGACTGACGGTGCCGTCAGAGTAGCGTCGCTCGCTTCGCTCGGCATCCGTGAAATGCTTGGAGGAAGGTACCTAATGTGGGGCCGAGACCCTGTGGCTGGCATTGCAGACCACTCCGCTGGCGGCCTCCACGGCCTTTGCCTCAATGCCGCAGACTGCGCTGCCGCAGGCCGTAAAGCTGCGGTGGAGGGCGGCACTTCGACGTCGTCCATCAGACGCAGAGTGACCTGTGTCTCCCCTTTCAGCGTCGGACGCGGCCCTCGTGCAGGCAGTGACACGACTTTCCACGGCCACAGCGGAGGGATCATCCACTCGATGGCATCGCGTCTTGGATGACCGTGGCCTATGATTTTCCCCTCGCGATCCACGCGATAACCGCGGACCGCGACAATTTTGCCCGGAACCGGCAGCGTCGTGTCTGGCAAAGAGATCCGGTCAAATTCCAGTTTCAGCGACCCCTTGCCCCAGAAGTGGCCCGGCTCCTTGGACTCGGCCAGATGCCCCGCAAGATAGGCGCCTCGCGGGAACACGGCGCGGCCGAACTCCTCGACGCCACGCGCGTGGCAGATTACCGGGTCACCCGCTTGGGCTGAGGCCGAGGAAAAATTTGGCTCATCCAGCGTGCACTCGAGAAGACTTCCGGCAGGAACGATTGTTTCTTTTGTTTGAGCTGTGGCCGAGACCGGCAGACACAAAACGACTGACGCAAATAGAGAAAGTCGATGCATATTCGCCTCCCCTTTGTAGCCAGCAAGAACTACAAAGATCCCGCAAGAGAGCCAAAGACACCGCTAGGCGCAGGATCTGAGTTGGACAAGGGAGCAGGGAAACAGCTCTTGAAGATCGGACTGGTACTCTGGGCCGAGTGAATCATGCTACACCGCGGGAGATTGTTTATACGACACTCAAAAGCGCCATCAAATTAGGTAAACACCTGCAATTGCCCTCCGGTCATTCACGGAATACCACCACCTTCGACGCATTGTTCAGGAGTTCTTGCACTCAATGCGGCCTATATTGCCTGTGTCAGCCATTGGTGATTAACGCGTCTTTTGTCGTAATGTCTCGCACTTTTCGACCGAGATGGGAATCGTCGTTCCTAGGGCATCCTGACCAGTGGGCTTGACGCCTAGGCTTGGGCCACAATCACGCCGCACTAGATCCTGTCCCCATAGTGAACTTGAACGGCGTCGAGGAGATACTATGACCCAGCGTCTCTCCAGACGAATAACCCTTGCTGTTTTCTGTGGATTTGCGCTTCGTTTGTGGCGCACGAGCACAGGCCAATGACATCAGCGGTACCATAAACACCACTTTGGTCCTTTATAATGACAGCGAGCTCAGCGGCGATGTGACCTGCAATGTACCGTTGAGCGCGACTGGGGCAAATCCGTGCATTTCCTTTGGCGCGGACCACATCACGTTACGCCTCAACGGACATACGATCACAGGACCCGTTACACCTCCGACTGGTTGCAGTCTTCCCTCCGATCATATGTTTGGCGTGGGCATCGCGGTGTTGGACAGAAGCGATGTCAAGATTGAGGGCCCGGGAATCATCCAGCACTTTGAGCGCTGGGGAATCCTCGTCGGTTTGACGGGCCATCCGAACAGCGAGGTCACCGTGAAAAAAGTCACGGCGCACCACAATTGCTGGAGCGGCATGCAGACTTTCAGCACAACGGAAAGCAACTTTGAAGAAAACGTTTTCACTAGCGATTCCAGTGGTTCAAACGAAGCCGGTTGCGGCGGAACTTGAATGGTCAGCGGCAAAAACAACCGAGTTCGGTTGAACACATTTTATGGCAACGGGTCAGCAACCTCCAAGGACTCCTCCTCCGCCACCAACAGCAACAATTTCGGTCTCGGCCTATTCGGCGCAAGCCAGAACAACCTACTGGAGAAGAATAAGATCGGCGGAAACATCAACGGTCTTTATCTTGGCGGAGGCGGGAAGGTGACCGGCAACATCATCCGCCGCAACGTCATTCTGGGCAACCCTCCTGCCTAAGCCATAAGACAGTTTGGCGTTTCGATCGGCGCCGATATTCAAGACAAAGCGGCTACTCCGACTACTCCGAGCCCCAACATCTTTGAGGATAACCACTGCCTGATCTATGCAGGCGCCGGACCCTCTCCCTGTCCAAACCTCGGCGAACACCAGGAAGATGCGGAGCGAGATGCCGTGGCAGCCTTTGTTCGGAATCGCCTCGCGTCGCAAGCTCGAGTGTTTAGCGCCGTATATCGTCTCAACAGCCCGTTTCAGCCGAAGGCTGCTCGCTTCGCTGCTTCCGGTGAAGGCCCTGACTCTAATTCCGTCACGGTAACAGGGAAGGTCGTGGACGCTGCATGCTTCATGATGCATGCTCAAGCAGCTACCCGTGCGTCGCACAGAGACTGCGGAGCGGCTTGCCTTGCCCGGGGCGTTCCGCTCGCGATTGCGACCGATGATGGCGTTCTGTACTTTTCCGCCGATGGCAATCAACGGCTCAAGAGTCTGCTGAATGCTCGTGTTCGCGCCTCGGGCACCGTTCTGGAGAAGCACGACACGATGGAGCGGAAGATGCCCGTCGGCGACAAGAATCAAATGGTAGTTCGCGTCGAAGACGGCTACAAACAGATCACCATTCAGACCTTGGAGAAGATTCCGCCGGCAAAGCGCGGAGCCGCGTAACTCCACCGAGCGCTGGGGTCTGGCCCTAGGTTCTTGTACCCTGCGATCTGGTTGCCGCCTAGTCAGGACTCACCCCCAACCGGGGATGGTCAGGTGTGGGCGCGCAAAGATGAGTAATGTGAGATGGGAAATTCCCGTTGAATCCTGCGAGCTTCGGCGGTAAGCTCCGGCGCAACCGCAGGAGGATGCCGATATGCAAATCGAACGTCGAGCCTTCCTTGCCACCCTGGGAACCGCAGCCGCTATTAACGTCATGCCGTCTGAGACGCTCGCCGACGCACTCGAGCACCATATGATGGAAACGCTCGACGAGCAGACCACCACCAACGAACTCAAGGTTCGCCGCGGTGCCGGATTGCTGTTCGGGGCGCCTGGGCCGCGCGACAAAGAAGCCCCGCCACTGAAGAAGCTCGAGCCGATGCCGGAAAATCCAACGCTCGTCGATTTCTTCAAATACCGGTTCGCACCTGCCACGCACGTGCTGCAAAGCGCCACCGACGCAATGCGAAAGGGCGAGAAAGAAGAAATGATCCTCGCCTGCCTGCTCCACGATGTGGTCATTAACTTGATCAAGGTCGACCACGGCTGGTGGGGCGCGCAGATGATGG
>Ga0306920_100011881_pt1 | contig 11798 bp, 9 predicted proteins | sample flu12Cox44000170_FD_204666 | JGI IMG/M metagenome (GOLD analysis project Ga0306920, IMG submission 204666) | Lab enrichment of tropical soil microbial communities from Luquillo Experimental Forest, Puerto Rico - flux4day.12C.oxic.44.000.170 (v2)... | ecosystem: Environmental > Terrestrial >...
GAAATCTTTCGAGTAATTCATCACCAGCGCGGCGTAAGGCATGGAATCCATATTTGAACGGGTGCCTGCCCCGGCGGCAAAGGTGCGAGTAGGCGCGAGCCTGGCGGGAGAAAGTCCCTCTCCGACAAATATGATAATGCCGAAGGGCTTTCGAATGACCCAGTGTTGAAAATAAATGACGCCAACTCCCGCGAAGGCGAGGAGACAGATCAGCGCCAGCAACTGGTTGCGCCACTTCATTTTGCTTAGTGTAGCGTAAGCGTCCTCGCTTGCGCTCCGAAAATAACAATCGGTCTGGTACGTTGTGTTCTTTAATCACAAGCGGGACGCATGCGCTACGGTCGAAAGAACTGCTTGTCCATCCGCTTGTTCATCGCCAAAGTGGGTGCGCGACTTATGGCTGGGCCGGTCATGCTCATCATTCGCGACGGCTGGGGCATCAATCCGGGTGGCCGCGAGAAGCGCGAACAGAATGGAGATGCGACATTGCTCGCGTCGACGCCATTTCACGATCAGCTGTACCACGACTATCCCAGCTCAAGATTGAGCGCCAGCGGCATGGACGTTGGGTTACCGGAGGGCCAAATGGGGAACTCGGAAGTTGGCCACCTTAATCTGGGAGCTGGCAGGATCGTCTATCAGGACCTCACCCGGATTAATAAGGCCATCGCCGATGGCGAACTGGAACGAAATCGTGTTTTGCAAGACGCCCTTGCCGCCGCACGCGGACATCGATTGCACCTGCTCGGTTTGGTGTCCGATGGCGGTGTGCACAGCCATTACTCGCACATGATCGCACTGGCGAACGCTGCACATGCAGCCGGAGTTACAGAAATCTTCGTGCACGCGTTCACCGATGGACGAGACACCTCCCCCACGGGTGGCGCGGGTTTTCTAAGAACGTGCGAAAAGGAACTTGAGAACAGCGGCGCTAAGATCGTCACCGTGGTCGGGCGCTATTATGCTATGGATCGCGACCGCCGCTGGGACCGCACAAAAAAAGCATGGGACGCAATCGTCCTTGGTCGCGGTGAATTTTCTGAATCATCGCCCGCCGCTGCTGTGGAGCGACAATACTCGCTTGGCAAGACCGACGAATTCATGCCTCCGCTGGTTTTCGCCTACCCGAGCGAACAGCGTATCCGCGATGGCGACACGGTTTTATTTTTTAACTTTCGCGCTGACCGTGCTCGTCAGCTTTCGCAAGCGTTTTTGCTAAAGGACTTCGACGGATTCGATCGCGAAGTTTGGCCGCAAGTTCATTTCGTTTCGCTCACTCGGTACGATGTTCGCTATCCATCGCCGTTCATCTTTGCCCCCGAGGAACTCAAACACATCTTGGGGGAGATCGTTAGTGCCGCCGGTAAACGGCAATTACGCATCGCTGAGACGGAGAAGTACGCGCATGTGACTTACTTTTTTAACGGCGGAATCGAAAAGCCCTTTCATGGTGAAGACCGCAAACTCATTCCTTCGCCCAAAGTCGCCACTTACGATTTGAAACCGGAGATGAGCGCCTTCGAAGTCACCGACGAACTGCTGACGCGCATGGCGGACTACGATTTGATCGTCTTAAACTTCGCCAACCCCGACATGGTCGGTCACACCGGCGTTGTCGACGCAGGGATCAAAGCGGTGCAGACAGTGGACGCATGTTGTTCCCGCATCATTCCGAAACTTCTGGAACTTGACGGCAAAGCATTGATTACTGCCGATCACGGCAACTGCGAACAGATGTGCAACCCTGACGGATCGCCAAACACTGCACACACCAGCTACCTTGTGCATTTCATTTATGTCGCCAGAGACGCAGCGAAGTTTCGCTGCGAAGACGGCATCCTGGCGGATGTCGCGCCGACTCTCTTATTTCTGCTCGGCTTGCCGCAACCGAAAGAAATGACCGGACACAATTTGCTCGTGCCAGTTTAGAGTCGACGAGATCAAGAGACTTCCACCGATTCTTGCCAGAGCTTTGCGGACGTTGGAAAAACGTCTTCGCAATCGTCGGCAGCACGCCGGATTACCTCACTAGAAGTTTCCCTTGTGCGCGAGCAGCGCAAACGACCGGATAATTGCTAGTGAACAAGGTGATCCCGGCGACGCAACAGAAGTCACCATCATCGGAAATAATTTGCGTAACGCCGGAGGCTCGTGCCGCCTGAAGAAGAAAGAGATCGTAGCCATCAAGAGCAACAGCCTTAAACTCGTTCAGGGCCTGTGTTGTACCCGCGGCGTCTATCAACAGTGCTGCAGGAAGAACGGATCCCAGAGATTCGACAGCTTTCCATGTAGTTTCAATCTCTCGTGTGATGCGCGCGCGCTCGGCAGCAAAATTGTGACGAAACTCTTTCGGCGCGCACGTTGGTCGGCCAGCAGCCTGTTCAGTTGCATTCCAAATCTCGTGTTCGACTTTCTCGATACGGTGAGCGAGCTCGGATAATGCCAGTCCGCACCAGTGAAGCTTTGCACTGGTGGCGAGAGCCTTTTGCAAATAATTCGGATAGTCTCTCGTCTGATAAAATTTTGGCGGAGTAGCACCGAGGGACGCGCGCGGATAGGTCGTCCAGAACCAAACATTGGAATCGACCAGGAATGAGTCCTCCGCCTTCGGGTTATCGCGGCGCAGGTCGACAACCTGTGCCCGCACGACGTAATTCAGCGGCATCAGGCCTCAGCGGCGAGATTTCCCAAAACCCTGTCGAGTGCTTCTCGGAAATTCGGATCGTGATAGTAACGGTCCGCATTCTCGAGCGAGTGATTCAATGGCTCTTTTGCTGCTGCCGGCAAATTTACGATCTTCAATCTTCGCTCCAATTCGTCGCGAGAGTACTTCTCCAGCAATGACGCAATTGCAGCGTTGAAAAATGCCGTCACGAAGATCCGTGTCTTATCGAAATCCAACTCCACGGTGTCACCTCGATCAAACGCCTCTCGGAACTCACGGTGCAGACGCTCACCATCCGTGTACGTCATGCAAACGTCGCCCACAATCTTATTAACTGGCACTTTCATTTGGAGCCTCGCTTTTAATCATTCGACACTTCGGGACTGCTCGGATTTCAAATAATAATATTTTTCGTCACAGCGCAGCAAAATATTCACTAAAGTGCCCTCAAAGTAGATAGGTCGAGTCGAGAAAGCGACTCCATTTTTTGTGACCAACGCATGTCCCTCATGGCTAAAGATTTCCATGTGGCCGTCGTTGATTACAACAAATGACGTGAGCAGATCCAACCCCAATCCTCTTCCGCCGGGAAGGGTGCTCGTGCCTGATTGGAAGGCCCACTCCATGCAGGTTTCGGCGGGAAGTTGCTCCGGCTGGAGATTTTTGGCGCGCTGAAGAAACAGCCGAACATTAGAGGGAATGCCGACGCCAAAATCCACAAGCGTCAGCTTTAGCAAATGAATTTTGGGAAAGTGTTGACCGCATGAGCAAACGCCCACTGGCGATTTGGAGTGTTGGAAAACATTCGAGTACGCTTCGCAGACGCGACTTACGATTGCCTCACCCAATTTGTCGCTGATCCCGACCCAACCGCGCCCCAACCACTTCTTCTCCAAGTAGGCTACGAAACCACGCGGCTCTTCCTCCGTATCTTCGCGGTACGGAATTGAATTGCCGAGCCAACCGCGGCGGGCGTGTCCAAATGAATGGAGAAATCCGTTCTGTTGAAGATTCACCTTTACTGGCACTTTCATGGTGTCCGTCAGAAATTTCACCGTTGAGCTACGGCTTTGCATCAGACGCGCCAAGCCACCAATAAAAGCCACCGCATTTTGCCCGATGAACCCACATTCCGAGAAGTCGAACTCGATATTATCGCTCGATCCCTCCAAAGCTCGCCACGTGCGGAAAAGCCAATCGTAATCACGCGGCCTTTCACCTAATCTCGGAACTTTGATTGCGATTGAAGCCATGCCCTCACAAGTCGTTCCGAAAGTCGTTGGCGAGGAGAGCAGAATTTAACGAGGTCAACTGGGTTTCCGTCTCCGTTCGGAGCCGAATGAGCTCGGCCTGCTTCATCGCCAGCGCGTCCAAGCGAGTAATGACGAGGCGTTGTTCCTCTGTGGTTTTGGGAATCGGGATCTCCACTGCTGACCACTTTTCGGTTTCCAATTTGCCGGCGCTATTACCAGCTACGTCAACAAGTGCTTTCAACTTCTCATTGGCAGCGCACATCATGTGCGCGAGGTAATCGCCGAGAATGGCCTCATCAGGCACAATTGCTTTCATATCCTGATTGATCGTGCATTCGACGCGATTGATGGCGACGGGGACGCGCTTAAACAGGATGCTGCCGCGGACTACAAAGAGAACTGAGTCTGGGGGAATCAGTTTTACTGGGCTCGCCTTAAATGCGCTCTCGGTAATCTTTAGCTCAGAGTCGGTGACTTCGTAATCCCACATGTCTTTTGCTGTTACCCACGGGATTTTTCCGCCCCAGTACGCTGGATTCTTTTTTGAAGGCGTACCGCCGCCCACGACTCGGCCGCAGCGACCGAGGGCGCGCATCGAAGCGATATCAAGCATTTGTTCGTACTCCTGCCGCCAAAGTCGCGATAGTTCCTTGATCTCACCGATTATTTCGAGAATCCGCCGCTCTTTTTCCGCAACGCTTTCAAGGATGTCTTGCGGTTGCCCATGCTCTACTTTATCCGGTTCAATCAGCCCAAGGCTGGTTAGGGACATATTGTATCCATTGGCGATGATCTGCTCGGCTGGGACGCGCCAGGCTTTACCGTCTTCGACGGCACGGGTTGGCCATTTGGCGAGCAGGTCTGGTAGATCGTTGCGGTATTGCAGTCCGAATTTCCTCGCCTTTTTCAGCGAGGAGCCATCGCCTTCTACACGGTAAAACCAGGTCTCCTTTGTGGGCTTGCCAGTCTTCTCGAAAATGAGGAAGCATGTTGGGTTAGGCGTGTATGGCTCGAACATTCCCTTCGGGAGCGTGACGACCGCTTGCAGGTCGCACTCGGTAAGCAGGCGCTTTTTAACTTCGAGGTGTGATCCTGTGTCGCCGAAGAGAATGCCATTAGGGAAAATAATGCCCGCGCGTCCACCTGGGCGCAGGCTGCGCAGCGCGTGCGCTAGAAACAAAACGTATTTGTCGCCTTTCTCAATGCGCAGTGAGCGTTTGGCATCACCACGTTGCCCGCTGAATGGCGGATTCTCGAGGATGTAATCGAATTGCACTTCGTCCCATTTATCTTCGCTCCCGCAAATGGAATCGCGGCGGATGATTGGCGAGTAGTCGAAGCCGTGCAACAGAGCATTCATTGAAGTCATGCGAACAAACACCGGCTCTCCGTCGAAGCCGTGCAGCGCGGCTGACTGCAAAAACTTCCATTGTGAAGGTGAGAGGCGGTCACCAACGCCTCGTTTAACTGGAAATCCGCTTGGCGCAATGACTTCGCGGACAAATTCCGGCGAGGTGTTTGCCAAAATGATGTGCTCGTAAGCGGCGATCAGAAATCCGCCGGTACCGCAGGCAGCATCGCAGATGGTCCTACCGATTTGCGGGTCAACCATTTCAACAATCACGCGAATCAGGTGTCGCGGCGTGCGGTATTGGGCGGACCTCTTCTGCTGGCCGAGATCGCTGGAGAGCATTTCAAAAAGATCCCCTTTTACGTCGGCATCCTCCGCGAGTAAATTCACTGGCGAAATTAGATCAGCCGCCAATCGGAGTGTCGCGCCGTCGGGGATGACGATGCGAGCGTCGTCGAAAATCGCCCGCGCGCCAGGCGAGAGCGCAGGGTGCAGCGCAAGCTTCGGCAAGAGGTCGCGCAAATTGCGCAGCATTCGTTCGTTGTCGGGGTCGGAGGTCAGCACGCTCCATCGCAACTTCGAAAAATCGATTTTTTCACCGTCGATCTTTACGAAATCAAAGATCGAATGATTTCCGCTTCCTTGCCCGCCGCGCTCCGCATCCATCTCCTCAAGCATTTTCAAGAACAGCAGATAGGAAATCTGGGTGACGTAAGTGATCGGGTCCGTGACATTGGCGTTCCACATCACTTTGCAGAGCCGCTTCAGAAGATTTTGGAGCGAACTGCTGTCCATGATTTAGTTCTCGGCGATTAATTGGTTCAATTCTTGAAGAACCGATGATAGGTGTTCGCGTCCGCCGAAGAGCGATTCCATGCGCGTCCGTCCCCCAAGCAAGGTGAAAGGCGCCCGAATGAAAATGTCTGGGTTAATGACTGTGTATTTTGTCTCTCGGACTGAGGCAAGCACGACATTGCGGAGTAACTGTAGCATCCGTGCCTGATCAGGATTTACGCTGCTGGAGTGCTCCGCGACCCAGGTGGTAAAAGCGCGTTCGACTCGTTCTTCCCGTGTTGGAAAGCGGTAAAGACCGAGCGCGGCACGGATGAAGTCGTTTAACGAACCGGTTGGCTGGTCGAACGCTTTGCGGAGCGATGCTTCGTGAAACCAGAATTCAGGTGCATTGAGTTTTTGAGCAAGTTCTTCCCACTCGTTCTCGGCTACGTCCTGGTCCGCGAGAATCTTGCGGACGACCGGATCGGTGTCCCGCAGTTCCTGGATTCGGCGAATCCACTGTTCTTGATAGCGTTGGCGATCAATCTCTAGCCCGGCGGGGCCGACAATAATCATCTCGCGTCTGCGGAACTCATCTTCGAGGGAGCCTTCTTTGATGATTTTGAACTCGCGAGGTGGACCCGGCGGTGGAGCTGGCTGTGGCTCTACGATTGGCCCTTCTGGCTCTTCACCCGGCGGGCCACCCGGCACGGGTCGACGCCCTTTAGTTTGCGGCCGGTGGTATTGCTCGCCGCGATCATTAAAATTAGCGGTGTTGTTTACGAAATCGTAGATCAAAAACTCCGTCTTGCCGATACGCGGACAGAGGCGGCTGCCTCGCCCGCGCATCTGCGCGTATTTAATTTGTGAGGTCGTCGGCCGCAACATAACAAGGTTTTCGATTTCCTTGTGGTCGTAGCCCGTGTCGAGCATGTCGACCGAAACCGCGACCACGGGAAGCGGGTCGAATCTGAAACGGTCAATGATTGGCTTGGGGTTTCCGTTGTTGGAATAGCAGGTGATTTTCTCCGCGAACCTTTGGCGAACTTCAGAGGCCGAGCGATTCGTTTGCTGCGCGATTCGCAGACACGCGGCATCTGGCAAAAGTTTGTTGAACAGCCGCTCGATCATACCGGCCTGTTTCTCGCTGACGGCGAAAACGATTGTCTTGCGCGGGTGATCTTGGGAACGTTCCTCCTCAATGCGAAAATATTCGTCAATCATCAACTTGAGCCGATCTTCGGATTCCGCCTTGCGTCCCCAATCGCTGTAGGCGATTTCCTCGTCTTCCCACGTTGCGCCTTCAAATGTCAGGCGCGACTCCGCGACATAGATTTTGTAATTGGCGAGATAGCCTTCGCGAATCCCCTCGGCAATGCTGTAGGAAAAAGTCGGGGTGCCCTCCTGTCGCGCGCTGTCCCAGCAATCGAAGAACATGTACGTGCTGCGCACAAGTTGACGCTCGTGTTCGCTGACCCAACGAAGCTCTCCCGGATTGGGCGTGGCGGTGAGACCAATGTGGATTGCATCGAAGTGACCGAGCGTGGCGCGGTGAGTGTTGTAGATGGAGCGATGGCATTCATCGGTAATGACGAGATCGAAGTATGCGTGCCCGAAACCGCCGGTGCCAAGTTGGCCGGCGATCGTGTCCAGGGTACCAACAACGATCTGACCTTCGAGACTGCGTTTTCCGCCATAAAGCAATGTGGATGGATACTCTTTAAAGTATTCATCGAACGTTTCCTTTGCCTGTTTAGCGAGTTCGATCCGATCGGCGAGAAACAGGACGCGGGAAATGATCGCCGCTTGAAACCATCGCTTCATCAGCATCGCAATTGTGAGCGTCTTGCCTGTGCCTGTAGCCATCTCGAAAAGCATCCGACGCCGACCCGCGATCAGCGCTTCGTCCGCTTTTTCAAGACAGCGACGTTGATACGGATGGACATCTATCTCGTCGCCTTTAAACCGGAAGCGCGTTGGGTAAGGAATGGCCCGCAGTGAATTCGCGAGATCTCCGGCCCGGTGCAAGCGAACGTTCGCTCGCCGTTCCAGATCCGCTCGCGTTGGAAATCCCAGTACCGGCCGTGCATCGCCATCGGCATAGTCCCAAAAGTAGTGCTCTCGGCCGTTGCTCAGTAACACGAACGGCGCCGATAAGGCTTCCGCATATTCTCGGGCGCGCAGTTTTGCTGAATACGGGTCAACCAAAAACCGCTTCGCTTCGATGACAGCGAGAGGCTGTGTGCGACTATTCTTCAGGAGGTAATCAGCGCGACCATCAGCAGCAGGTTCCTCGGTCGAAACGACATTCTTGTCTTCAGGATTCCAATCCGCTTCTCGCAGCAAGCGATCGATGATTATGCGCGCGTCGGCTTCTGTCGCCATGGGAATGTGGATAGTACTCGTACGGAAACCGAAGGACAATCTCGCGAAGTCTGATGGCAACGCTAGCCGCAGGGAGCTCGAAGAGGTCCGGCGGCGATATCCTCGAATATGATTTCGAAATTCCGATTCAACGTCCGTGTTCCCGCCATGGCGATTCGGTGCAAAACGTGGAGACGACTAGCTGCTGTGGCCTCATTCCAGATTGGCTTGCGGACGAGTGTAAGTGTGTCGTTTGATTCAACCAGCGCGCCCCAGTCGACAGGCACTTCCGATTCGCGGAATAATTGCTCGGGGAGCACTATGAAAAACAAATTCGCGCAGCGGTAGCGAACTAGTTTCTCGAATTTTGTGCAATCGTAGAGTCGATTTTGCAGGGCGCGCAACTCACGAACGAGACGGGCATAACCGCGATGGCCGATCGCGCTGAAGTTTTCCGAATCGAACTCCGGGAAAAGCGAATCACCATTGTGCAGGTTTGGATAATGCGTGCGGAGACGTGCTTCAAGAACCTGGCGGCGATTACAGATCGCTTCGAGCCTCTCGCGCGCGGACTCGCTGTGACAGTTGTCTCGTCGCAAATCGCACAGTGCTTGTTTGCATTCGAATACCACTGTTGACCCAATTTGCTTCGATACAGGCCGATAGCCCGCCACGTCCGCGCGATATCGGCACCGTGGCAAGGTCACTTCCATCCCGCACGCGGAAAATCCGTGCGTCTGTGCCCAAATAAACGCAAGCTGTTTGAGCCGGGCGTGTTGCGCTGTTTCGCCGTGGCGGCTTGTTACTCCCGCAGCCATTTCGCGAGTTCGCGCGCCCAGTAGGTGACGATGAGCTCTGCGCCAGCGCGCTTAAGGGCGGTCATGATTTCTAGAACGGCGGCGCGTTCATCGAAGATTGCTTTTTCGGTCGCAGCTTTGACCATGGCGTACTCGCCGCTGACGTGATAGACGGCAGTTGGCTTTCCGAAGCGCTCGCGTACGCGCCACAGAATGTCGAGATACGGCAGGGCAGGTTTGACCATCACAATGTCCGCTCCTTCCTCGACATCCAGCGCTGCTTCGCGAAGCGCTTCGTTTGCGTTCGCAAAATCCATTTGATACGAACGGCGGTCGCCGAATTGTGGCGGACTTTCAGCTGCTTCGCGAAAGGGCCCGTAAAACACCGACGCAAATTTCGCGGCGTAACTCATGATGCCTGTTTGATCGAATCCGCTCGCATCCAGGGCTTCGCGAATTGCTCCTATGCGGCCGTCCATCATATCGCTCGGCGCCACGATATCTGCGCCTGCGGCCGCGTGAGAGAGCGCCGTCTTCACCAAAAGTTCGACGCTTTCGTCGTTGAGAACATGAAAATGATCGCCGTCAATTCGGGTGACACCGCAATGCCCGTGGCTCATGTATTCGCAGAGGCAAACGTCGGTGATCGCGATTACTTCCGGACATTTCGATTTGATCGCTCGCAGCGCTTCTTGAATCACTCCGTCTTCAGCGTAAGCACCGCTTGCCTGCTCATCTTTATGCGCCGGAATTCCGAAAAGCAGGATTGCTTGCAGACCAAGATCCTGAGCTCGGCGCACTTCATCGACCACTTCTCTCACCGGCAACTGAAAAACTCCCGGCATGCTGACGACTGGTCGGCGTTGCTCCAGTCTTTCGCTTACGAACAGCGGCAAGATAAAATCGTGAATGGTCAAATGCGTCTCACGGACGAGGTTCCGAAGGGCGGGGAAACGCCGCAGGCGACGCGGACGATGAACCAATCTTCTCACAGGTCGAGGCTACCCGCGCGGCGGCATTGTCGCAAGCCGACGGTGGTATCGAGCGCATGACGATGCTTGACGCCACGGAGCGTTGGTGTCTGCATCTTAGCCGTGGCGCGTCGCTCCGATTATTTGTTGATCGATGTCAGTAACTCGTATGTAAAACTTGCGTTCGCATCGAGTCAGCGAGTATCCAATCCCGTACGAATCCCGACGGCGCAGCTTTCAAGCAGTGCGATCGCTGAATTTTTGAGGCGGCGACAGGTAAAAAAACTCGTCGTCTCATCAGTGGTGCCGGCAAAAAACTCAGCGATTTCAAAAGCCGCGCACAACAAAGCTCAGGTGCTCTGGCTGGACTGGAAACTCAAGCTGGGTGTGGCGATCGACTATCCCGAGCCGCAATCGATCGGGGCGGATCGGCTGGCGAATGCTGCAGCTGTTGCCGAACTTTTTGGATGGCCGGCAATTGTCGTGGACTTTGGCACGGCAGCGACTTTCGATGTGGTTTCCGAGCGGCGCAGCTATATCGGCGGCGTGATTGCGCCGGGACTCGAAGCGATGACAAATTATCTTTACCAACGAACAGCGCTGCTTCCGAGGCTGTCGCTGAAAGAGCCGCATCGTGCCGTCGGTAAATCGACCGTTGAGGGAATGCGTTCCGGTGTCATCTTCGGTTATCGTGGATTGGTTCGGGAGATTCTGGCGCAAATCAAAAGGGAGCAGTTTTCGCGCAAAAAAGTTGCTATCGTTGCGACTGGCGGTTATGCGCGCTTTATTGCCAGCCACGTGCCTGAGGTCGCGGTGATCCATCCGCACCTGACTCTCGAAGGATTGCGGATCGTGGGGAACTTGAATTGATCAGGAAGATGCCCGACTATTCGCTCGTGCGCTGGAGCAGGCTTTGGGTTGTTTTTGCATGAGAAAACATTTTTCCGAACCGAACTGAAAATCTTCGGGCCGAACGCAATTTCGACTTGTCAGGGATGTTAATCAGGGCTTGAGTCGCTGGTTTATGAGAATCTGGAAGATCACTGCGGTCGCAGCACTGGGACTTACGTCATTTGCCGCGGACAATGTTGCCCCGACTCAAGCGGAGCTGGAGGAAATGTACAACACCGCCTACCGCGCGTCGGATTCGGGCAAATTTTCCGAGGCGCTTAAGCAACTCGATGCCATTGATGCGCGCCAGCCGGATCTTGCGGCGTCGAAAAATCTGCGCGGCGTCATCCTGATGCGGCAGGGCAACTATGATCAGGCTGAAGCCGCACTGACCGAAGCGGCACGCATCGATCCGAAGTTTTGGAACGCACGTTTTAACATGGCGGAGATCCCATTTCTCAAGAAAGATTGGGCAGAGGCCAGAAAACGCTTCGAGCAATTGCTCTCCACGGGTCAGTCCGATCTGGCAAAGGAAGCTTCGCAGCTGATCGAATACAAAATTCTGCTGACTTACATGATGGAGGGCAAAGGCAACATGGTCGATTCCATGCTGGCCAAGCTGGAGCTTTCCCCCGATTCCCCGGCTGTTGATTACGTAAAGGCAGCGGTCGCGCTCCAACAGAAAAAGGAAGCGGAAGCGAAGGATTGGATCACCGCGGCGGAGAAGAATTA
>Ga0306920_100011882_pt1 | contig 11798 bp, 17 predicted proteins | sample flu12Cox44000170_FD_204666 | JGI IMG/M metagenome (GOLD analysis project Ga0306920, IMG submission 204666) | Lab enrichment of tropical soil microbial communities from Luquillo Experimental Forest, Puerto Rico - flux4day.12C.oxic.44.000.170 (v2)... | ecosystem: Environmental > Terrestrial >...
AGGGAGCGGAAACAAGCCCTATACCGCTCTGTTGACGAATATCGACAATGACATGTCGCAATATATTCACGACAACACCGAGGACGAGTTCACCCACTTCAATTTCATCAATGAATATCTCGAATCAAAGGGCGCGAAGCCCGTCGACCTCGAGAAGTTCCGCAAGCTGCCTGGCAGCACTGCCGACGGCTCGTCGGGCAAGAAGCGCCTGACTAATCTCATGGAGCTCAATGAGGCGTGCCGGCACTTCGCTGATCTGCCATTCGCTACCGGGTTGAGCCCGCGGTAAGTCCGGCCCGAATTGCCGGAAATTATACATACGAGATGGGCGATAGTCAGCCGCCAAAGATTCACCTCAGAACTGACTAATCCTCCTTATTTGCGATAGAGTAGGGCGTCGTGCGGAACGGGAGGATTTTCAACATGCGCGGAATGTTACCGCATAGTGAAGCCCGGATGCGGATGTGCGTGATGAGGGTCGGTCAGCGCGGGCGGTGGACATACCGGGACTGGACTAGATGGCGCTTCCTGTGGAAGTTCTTTCCCTGGTACGCGCGCGAAATGCGTTATCGTGGAGATTTCTGCCTCGGACATGGCTGCATGCACTGGTTCTGGGAGGATCCCGAAAAGAAGGAGCGGGGTTATTGTTCGGCGGCGGTCTCGCGGACACAGCACATGATGTGGACGGCGGATTGGGAGGGGCATGATAGACACGATCCTGAAAAGCGAAACCTTCGCGGGAGCCAACAGCTGGAGCGAAGGGAGCAAGCGTCACGGGCTCGCTGGCTGTTTGGTTATATGGCTCGACCTCAATACAATGCGCTCGAGGTGGTAGCAGAAATCGTCGTTGTGAGTGCCATTGTATTAGCTGTAATGGCTTGGCTTCTGTAGCGGCTTATCAGCGCCGTTGACGTGGCGGCGAAAATCACGAGGCCCCGGCTCCCCAGGCAAACCGGGCCTCGCTCGTCCGGCACGTTCACTGCCGGCATTGACTTTGTCGGCAGCCTCACGAACTCGGGCGCGGCCGCACAAGCGCCAATAACAAGAGCCAAGAACGACATCTGTTTCGGCTGTTTCCAGGAGCGGCATTCATGCGCGAGGATGGCGAGCCGGCGATGGGTCAAATGCGTAAGCCTCGATCGGAGCAGATGTTTTCCGCTTCGCCCCCGGAAGGCGACGTAGGTCACCTATTCCAGCGCCATCGCTGCTGGCGTCGACTTGATCGGCGATGGCTTCGATGCGGGAAGAAGATCCGAGAAGAACAAGCTCGTCGAGAATCGCTGCTTCAAGTGCGACGCGCGCGAGGACGAGCAGGTCTTGGCGGCGGCTTTCTTTCATTGCCGCTGCAGCGCGTCGGATCACCTTGCGCCAACGCTTGATAACGGTCTCGTGGTTGTTTTGGACGGCCGGGCTCGTCATCCCAGTAGAAGTAGCGCGAGGGCCTCCCTTCCGAGAACCTGACTTCAACGCTGCCGCACCTGGGAACGGCTTCGTGCTTGATCAGGCGGACAGATGTCACAGGTGATCGCCTCCCATGGCATCGCGCAGCGCCTTGGGGATGCGCTGCGCCTTCCCACCCGCAACGAACGCCACACGCACCGCTGCCTTGACCAGCAAATCCGCGCCGCGCCGCACCTCCTGGATCAGCGTGATCGATGCGCCTCGCACCTCCAGGGATGCCGTGACGACGTCGAGCACATCATCCATGAGCGCCGACTTGAAGAAGTCGATTGTCATTGAACGGACGACGAAGCCAAACCCCGAGTCACCTTCAGCTTGCGTATCCTCGAAAAGCTCCCGCTGATTGGTGCCCAGCAAACGCAGATAGTTCGTCCTGCCACGCTCCATGAACCGCAAGTAGTTCGCGTGGTACACCATGCCTAAAGCATCGGTGTCTTCAAAATAGACCCGCACCCGCATGTGATGCCGGCCGTCTTTGATCTCGCCGTCGAGCACCCGAGCCCCCTGGGCTTTGTTCCCGTTTCTGGGCCGCCTTGGCCTTCCAACGGTCCAACAATATCAAGCCCTTGGCCTGTTGCGAGTCCGGCCTACAGGGATTTTCCGGCATCGTCCATCACGCCAACTACCCGCGCTTCATTGAGCGCGGGCGCACCAACCATCTGAGATTGATGGGCGCTGAGCAGCACGCGCTGTTTGCCGAAGTCGAGACCGAGATGCCCGGTTTTGCATTCGTGGTGCTGACGCTCGATTTTTTGAAACCTGCGCGGATGGATGACGTGCTCGCGTCGCGACCTGACCCGTTGCGGTGAAAGGCGCCTCCATCACGCTTGCGCTGGAGGTGCACCGCGGCGAGGACGTGCTGGTCAACGCCGAGGTGCGGGTCGCCTACATCAGCGAGGGCCGCGCGCAGCCGATTCCGAAGTCGTTGCGTACGTTGATGAAGGTCGATGCGATTTTGTGATCGGCCGATAGGCGTTCGGCCATCGACTTGTGATGCCGCGGCGCTAGACTTGTCGCCTCGCACAAGCCAGAGGTCATCATGTCGCGTCCGCCGCTGCCGCCGTTCACGAGGGAAACCGCCGCGCAGAAGGCGCGCATGGCCGAAGACGCCTGGAACTCGCGCGATCCCGAACGCGTCGCGTTCGCCTATACCGAGGACAGCCGCTGGCGCAATCGCTCCGAATTTTTTGAAGGGCGTGCGGCCATCATCGCCTTTCTCACGCGCAAATGGAAAACCGAGCTCGACTATCGCCTGATCAAGGACCTCTGGGCTTTCGACCGCAATCGCATCGCGGTGCGGTTTCAATATGAGTGGCACGATGCAATCGGCCAGTGGCATCGCTCCTACGGCAACGAGCAATGGGAGTTCGACGCCCAAGGCTTGATGCGGCGGCGCGAGGCCAGCATTAACGATGTCGTGATCGCGGAGAAGGATCGCCGTTTTCACTGGGTGGCGCCGGGCCCGCGGCCGGCGGATGTGCCGGGACTGGGTGACAGTCCGTTTTAGAGTTTCTACCCCCCACCCCTGACCCCTCCCCGCAGGGGCCCGCAAGGGGGAGGGGAAACAGGCTGTCGTTACGCCGCGGCCTTGTGGCGCGCGACTTCGGCCTTGTACAGCTCGAACTCCTCGGCGATGGCTTTCGCGATCGACGGCCGCGTGCGTAGCCGCTCGTGATACGCCTTCAGTGTCGGCCATCTCGCAAGCTCGACCGGCGGCGTCGCCATGGTCCAGTTGATGACCGTGACGAGATAGGCATCGGCCACGCTGAAGTGATCGAGAAGGTACTCGCGTCCCTTGAGATAATTTTCGAGATAGTCGAGCCGCGAGAGATTTTTCTCGAGCACGTACGCTTTCGTCTCCGGCCCGGCCTTCTTGTCGAGCAGCGGCACGAATAGGCCCTTGTGCAGCTCGGTGCCGATGAAGCAGAGCCATTGATGCAGCCGGCTTCGCTCCATGCCAGGACCGGTCGCGATCCCGGCCTTGGGAAAGTGGTCGGCGACATATTGCAGGATCGCGGCGTTCTCGGTGAGCACGGTACCGTCGTCGGTACGCAGCGTCGGCACCAGTCCGAGCGGGTTCACTTTTCGGAAATCCGAGCCGTCCTTGCGCACCTCCTTGGTCTTGGGATCGACCTCGAGGAAGTTGGCCTCGGCGCCGGCTTCATAGAACGCGATGCGGGTCGCAAGCGAGCAGGCAAGCGGTGAGAAATAAAGGTCCATCTGGTGCCTCCTTGGCAGGCTGGGGCCCGAAAGTGATGGCGTCATTCGAGCCGGGATTGATTTTTTTACTGTTTCGCATAATATAAATTGCGTCAAGGAATTTTTTGCGAAATGGTACAAAAAAGTAAGAAAATGTCGCGGGCGCCAATCAAGGCGCCGGTTGAACCCAAGCGGCGGGGCCGGCCGCGCGCCTATGAGCCCGATGTCGCGCTCGGCAAGGCGCTCAGTCTGTTTCGCAAGGGTGGGTTTGCCGCGACCTCGCTCGATGATTTGAGCGCGGCGACCGGCATGAACCGGCCGAGCCTTTACGGCGCCTTCGGCGACAAGCGCGAGCTCTACATCAAGAGCTATCAGCGCTATCGCGATGATGCGCGCGCGGCGACAGCAGAAATTTTCCGGCAGGAGATGCCGATCCGAAAAAGGCTCGAGCGCATCTATGGCGTTGCGCTCGATATCTATTTTGTCGGCGAGTCCCGTCCGAGCGGCTGCTTCACCGTGATGACGGCGGGTTCGGAGGCGGTCGCCGATCCCGATATTCGCGCCATGGTGGTCGACGCGCTCACCGAGCTCGACAAGGCGTTTGCCCGTTGCTTCAGCCGAGCCAGGGAGAAGGGCGAGTTGAAGGAGCGCGCCGATCCGGCGGTGCTGGGGCAGCTCGCATCGGCGACGCTCCACACCATTGCGATCCGCTCCCGCGCCGGCGTGCCGCGCAGCGAGTTGGAGACGCTGGTGCAGGGCGCGCTCGATGTGATGGTCGGCTGACTTATGGTTTGCGCGTGATCTTTTTGGAAAACCGCTGCACACTCTTCCGGATCATGCGCTAGTACCCCCGCTTGCGATCGACGACATTGTCGAGCGCACCGCCCGCTTCGAAGCGCGCGATCTGCTGCGCGACATATTTCGAGATTTCGTCTGCGTCGGTGTCGGCGGCGTTGTGCGGGGTCAGCACGACCTTTGGATGGATCCAGAACGCACTATCCGCCGGCAGCGGTTCCTGCGCGAACACGTCGAGCGAGGCGGCGCCAAGCGTGCCGTCGTCAAGGCAGGCGAGAATGTCGGCCTCGTTCTGCAAGCCGCCGCGGCCGGCATTGATGATGACCGGCGCGCCGAGTGGGCCGCTGCGCCTCAGCTTTGCAAACAGCGCACGATTGAGGATTCCACGGGTGTCCGGCGTCAGCGGCAACAGGCTGACCAGGATGTCGGTTTGCCGGAGGAACGCGTCGAGCTGCGCGGAGCCGTGAAAGCAGTCGATGCCGTCGACCTTCTTTTCGCTCAGGCTCCATCCCGCAACGCGAAACCCGATCCGGCGCAGCACCTCGGCCGCATTCGCGCCGAGCACGCCAAGCCCGAGAATGCCGACCGTCACCGCAGCTGCCGGCCACTGATATTTTGGCTGCCACCGCTTCTCGCGCTGGGATTGCCGCAGATAGAGCTCCTGGCGGTGATGCATCAGCACATGCAGCACGACATATTCCGCCATCCGGTCGGTCAGATCGTCGACCGACACGCGAACAAGCGGGACATCGGGCAGGGTCCTGTCCGCCATCAGCGCATCGACCCCGGCCCCCAGGTTGAAAATGACCTTCAAATTCGGAAATGCGGCGAGCTCGCCCGGTACCGGCTTCCACACCGCGGCGTAAGACACTTCAGCGGGGTCGAATTTGGCGCCGGGAAGCTGGAGCACGCGTCGGTCGGCGCAGACCACGTCAAATCTCACCTTCCAGCGATCCGCGGACCAGTTCTCGGTTCCGCCATGGATCAACAACGCCAGCGCACCCTTGTTCATCTTATGATCCAGCCTCCAGTTTGTCCGACCTATACCGGACGGCCCTTCTCCCGCAAAATTTCTTCGCCTGCGCCTGTCGGAAGGGCGCATATTGGTTCGTCTTCGAGAAGAAACGGGGAATTTGCACATGCTTTATGCCATCCTCTGCTACCACGATGAGGACTTTGTCGGCTCCTGGAGCAAGGAGCAGGACGCCGCCGTGATGAAAAAGCTTGCCGTGGTGCAGGAGAACCTCACCAAACAGGGTCGGCTCGGCCCGGTGGCACGGCTGTTGCCGACGACGGCTGCCACGACCTTGCGCAAGGAAAATCCGCCGGTCGTGCTTGACGGACCCTATGCCGAGACCAAGGAGCAGCTGCTCGGCTTCTATGTCGTCGACTGCAAGAATCTCGACGAGGCGCTCGACGTTGCCCGCGATCTCGGCGCCGCCAATCCGGGCGGCGCGTATGAGATCCGCCCCGTCGGCCTGTTCGTACCCGGAGGCGCGGTAAAATGACTGACGCTGCCTGGATCGATGCCGCGCTGACGTCGGCGCGTCCCCAGGCGGTCGGCGCCCTGCTGCGCTACTTCCGTGACCTCGACACCGCAGAGGAGGCGTTTCAGAACGCTTCACTTCGCGCGCTGAAAAGCTGGCCGCAAAACGGTCCGCCGCGCGATCCTGCAGCCTGGCTGATCATGGTCGGCCGCAACGCCGCGATCGACGAGGTGCGCCGCCGGCGCAAGCAGGAGGCGCTGCCCAACGACGATCAGGCGATCTCCGATCTCGACGACGCCGAGGAAGAGATCGCGGAACGGCTCGACGGTTCGCATTATCGCGACGATATTTTGCGATTGCTGTTCATCTGCTGCCATCCCGAGCTGCCGGCGACCCAGCAGATCGCGCTGGCGCTGCGCATCGTCTCGGGGCTTAGCGTGAAGCAGATCGCGCGCGCGTTTCTCGTCTCGGAAGCGGCGATGGAGCAGCGCATCACCCGCGCCAAGGCTCGCGTCGCCGAGGCCAATGTGCCGTTCGAGGCGCCCGGCGCGGTGGAGCGCAGCCAGCGGCTCGCCTCCGTCGCTGCGATGGTCTACCTGATCTTCAACGAGGGCTATTCGGCGAGCGGCGATACCGCCGACATCCGAATGCCGCTCTCCGAAGAGGCGATCCGCCTCTCGCGCCTGTTGCTGCGGCTGTTTCCAGCCGAGCCCGAGATCATGGGGCTGATGGCGCTGCTGCTGTTGCAGCATGCGCGCGCGCCGGCGCGTTTCGATGCGGAGGGTTCGCTGGTGCTGCTCGAGGACCAGGACCGCAGCCTCTGGAACAAGACCATGATTGCGGAGGGGCTCGCGCTGATTGACAAGGCGATGCGCCATCGCGCCAGCGGGCCGTACCAGATTCAGGCGGCGATCGCTGCGTTGCACTGCCGCGCCGAAAAGCCTGACGAGACCGACTGGACCCAGATCGATCTGCTCTACGGCGCGCTCGAATTGATGCAGCCTTCACCTGTGATCACGCTCAATCGCGCGGTCGCGGTCTCCAAGGTACGCGGTGCGGAGGCCGCCCTTGCGATGATCGAGCCGCTGGAGGTGCGGCTGTCGAACTATTTTCATTTCTTCGGCGTGCGCGGCGCGTTCCTGATGCAGCTCGGCCGCAACGACGAGGCTCGCACCGCCTTTGATCGCGCGATCGCGCTCGCCAACACGTCTGCGGAAGCCGCCCACATCCGCATGCACCTCGACCGCCTGATGCGCGATGCCGCGGCGGACAAGGCGGAGAAGTAGACGCTCCCGCCGATGGTTGCCTCTTCCCCACTCCCGTTGTGGGAGAGGGGGCACCGAGCGCTCCCGCAAAATTTTTTATCCCTGCTGTCGGATCACCTTTGGGCCGTTCGTCTATTGGTCAAAGCAACATGATCTGATGGAGCGGTCCAATGGGGACATATGGACAGGAACTCATGGTTGAAACTCTCGGACAAGTGCTGGGCGCAATCACTATCGTTTGCGGTGCGCTCTGCACGACGCCGCCAACCTCGATTGTCGGCGCGCTCCTGTGGACGGGCTATTGCGGCGAGGCCGTGCTCTCGCACTTGCGTGCCGCCCAACTGCCAACTGCTGTCATCACTGTCGGATTGTGCTTGGCGCTGATGGTGTGGGTTGCCCTGGGCCTGCGTGATAGAAGTCTGCGCGCCTCCCGCTAACAACAAGTCTTGGATTTTTTGCAAAGCAACGGAGTCCTGCATGAGCGAAGTCATTACCATCATCGCGATCGTGATAGCGCTGGCGATCGCCGTGATCCTGATCCTGGCAGCAATGAAGTCCGACACATTTCGCGTCGTGCGCACGGCTTCGATCAGCGCGCCATCAGAGAAACTGTTCGCGCTGATTTCGGACTTTCATCAATGGAGGAGCTGGTCGCCCTGGGAGAACAGGGATCCGGACTTGAAGCGCAGCTACAGCGGCACCGAGCGCGGCAAGGGCGCGATCTACGCCTGGGACGGCAACAAGAATGTCGGTTCGGGCCGTATGGAAATTCTCGAGGCGAGTCCCTCGCAGGTCGTGATCAAGCTCGACTTCCTCAAACCCTTCGAGGCCCACAACCAGGCTGAATTCACATTAACGCCGCAGGCCGGTGCAACAAGTGTCACCTGGACGATGCATGGTCCCGCTCCCTTCATGTCGAAGGTGATGCAGGTGTTCATGAACATGGACAAGATGATAGGCAAGGATTTCGAAGCAGGCCTCGCCAACCTGCAGAAGGTTGCCCGGCAATAGTCGCGACATCTTTGAGGCCGGCTCGCCGGCAACATCCAGCAAGGAGCATACGATGCTGAATCCCTACCTGTTCTACGACGGCAATTGCGAAGCTGCCTTCAAATATTACGAGAAGGTGCTTGGTGGCAAAATCGAGTTTCTCCTGCGCGCCGATGAGGGGCCTGCAGACATGAAGCCGGGGCCGGGCCGGGAAAAGAAAATCATGCACGCGCGGATGTCGCTCAATGGACAGGTTCTGATGGCCTCCGACTCGCCGCCGGAGCACTTTCACAAGCCGCAGGGTTTTGCGGTGTCGCTGACGGTCGCTGATCCGGCCGAAGCCGAACGCAAGTTCAATGCGCTCTGCGAAGGCGGCAGCAACAACATGCCGTTCGGCAAGACCTTCTTCTCCAAGGGGTTCGGCATGTGCACCGACCAGTTCGGGATTCCCTGGATGGTCAACTCTCCGCTCGAAGGGATGTGAGCGAAGCGATCGGGTGTTATCGGCACGTCCGATACATCGATGCGAGCTCGCGCCCGCGCAGCAATAGCAGCCGCGACGTCAAGCCGCCGCGGCGGACGATCCAGCTTCTGATGGGGTCGGGATAGGCGTCCAGCACTAGGCGGGAGGCTTCCGGCTCGGCATAGATGCGGCCGCGCCGGTCGATCGAGCGCGCGGCGTGGAAGCCCAGCACCGCGCGGCGCGTCACGCAGATGCGCTCGCCCGGCACGATGCTCAAGATCAGCGTGCAGGCCGACAGGCACGGCCCGTCGATCACCACGCGCTCGCCAGAATCGCGCACCTTCTCGAACAGATCGAGGAACGGGCCGACCTCGCCGCCGGGACTTGAGAGGATGCGTACCTCAGCGCGCGCCATCGCGGTGGCGATCGCCCATAGGACGAAGGCGAGCAGGAGAACGAAGATGATGCGTGTCTTGCTCAAGGCAGTCTCACCCATTTCGCCGCTGGCCGCGTAAGGTCGGCAGGCCAATGCCGGCGGCATCGAAACCGCCGTCAACCGCAAGCACCTGACCGGTGATGTAGCTCGACCGCTCGGAACTCAGGAAGAAGATGGCTTCCGCCAGCTCTTCTTCAAGACCGTAACGGTTGAGCGGAATGGCATCGTGATAGTCGGCGCGGATCTCCGCCGTGTGCACGGCCTTGGCCATCGCGGTGTCGACCGGTCCGGGCGCGACCGCATTGACGCGGATGCCGAGCGAGGCGAGCTCCACTGCGAGCTGCTTGGTCAGATGCGCAAGGCCCGCCTTGCTGGTGCCATAGGCCGAGCGCAAGGTCGAGGCCCGCACAGCAGAGATGGAAGTGACATTGACGATTGCGCCGCCACCATGCTCGCGCATCAAGGGCACGGCTGCCTTGGTGCAAAAGAAGGGTCCGGAGAGATTGACGCTGAGAATCCGGCTCCAGTCCTGGTCGGACGTTTCAAGGACGGAAGCGAAGACCGCGACGCCGGCGTTATTGATCAGCGCATCCAGCCTGCCGAAGCGCTTTGTCACCCTGTCGATCGCGGCCTGAACCGCGCGCGCGTCGGCGACGTCGCATTCAAGCGCAAGCGTGTGATCGCCGTCGGCAAGCCCGGCGACCGCGCGCTTCAGCGTGTCGCCGTCGATGTCGAGCAGTGCCACGGACCAGCCGTCGGTGAGAAACCGTCTTGCCGTGGCAAGCCCGATGCCGCGCGCGGCACCCGTGACAAGGGCGACATTTCGAGGAGAGGGGGAGGAGATCATGAAAGGTCCATGGTACCGAAGGAGGTCTTGTGAGCTAGACTAGCATGGCGCGGTGAGGTGCCGCCAACGCGAGGTTTGGTCCCATGATGGTCAGTGATCCCAACGACACAGCGCTCGAACATTGGCGTCCGGGCGTGGAAACAAGGATGATGATCTCGGCCCGAAATGGTGCGACCGCGCTGTGCCTGTTCGAGCAGTGGGTCGCGCCCGGCACTGGTGCGCCAACGCATCGCCATCCCGTCGAAGAGGTGCTGATGGTGCGCGAGGGCGAGGCCGACATGTGGATCGAGGACGATCACGTCACGGTGTTGGCCGGGCAATCGCTGATCATTCCCGCAGGCCGTAGGCATGGCTTCCGCAACAGCGGCACAGCAACCCTCCACGTCCAGGCGGTGCTGGCATCGGCGATCTTCGAGGCGCTTCCGGACGGCGCGACCGAGGTGGTGCGGCGCTGGGCCGTCTAAATTTATTTGTCCCGACGTGTCTGTCGCATCGGGCGAGATTCGTCGTCCTGTGGACAGCCGGCGGATCGGCCGGCAACCAGGGGAACTTCATGTCGCTTACGCTGTATTACCACCCGCTGTCGTCTTTCTGCTGGAAAGTCCTGATCGCGCTCTACGAAAACGGCACGCCGTTCACGCTCAAGCCGGTCAATCTTGGCGATCCGGACGAGCGGGCGTCGCTGTTGAAATTGTGGCCGATCGGAAAATTTCCGGTGCTGCGCGACGAGGCAAGGGATCGCACGGTCCCCGAATCGAGCATCATCATCGAATATCTCGACCGACATTACCCCGGTCACATCAAGCTCGTTTCCGACGATCCGGAAGTCGCGTTGCAGACGCGGCTGCGTGACCGCTTTTTCGATCTCTACGTTCACTTGCCGATGCAGAAGATCGTCGGCGACCGGCTTCGCACGGTCGGCAACAAGGATCCACGCGGCGTGGAAGACGCCAGGGCGCAGCTTCGCAGCGCCTATGACATGATCGAGCAGCAGATGGCGGCTGGCCCTTGGGCGATGGGCGGGACATTCACGCTGGCCGATTGTTCGGCGCTGCCGCCCTTGTTTTACGGTAACAAGGTCGAGGCGTTTGGGCCGGCCCGCGAAAATGTCACGGCCTATTGCGCCCGGCTGCTGGTGCGGCCTTCGGTCGTGCGGGTGCTCAAGCAAGCCGAACCCTACTTCCACATGCTGCCAACGAACGACTGATCCCGGACCAGGCGGGCGGTCAAGCCAAGGCGGCATAAATTTTTCGCCTCGCATGTCGCATCAAGCCTGTTCCATTCGTCTTCACCTTGACTAGGTGAGCGGGCGGGCGGTCTTGGAAGGGAACAGGGACATGCAGGATATGAGAAGCATCGGCGGGCTGTCGCGGTCACGGCTTGACCGCATGCACGACACCATGGCGCGTCACGTCGAAAGCGGCGGCATGCCGGGACTGGTGACGCTGATCAGCCGCAACGGCGAAATCCACGTCGATGCAATCGGGAGTCTTTCCGTCGGCGGCGCATCGATGCAGCGCGACAGCATTTTTCGCATCGCCTCGATGACCAAGCCGATCGGCGCAGCTGCGGCGATGATCCTGGTCGAGGAATGCAAATTGCGGCTCGACGATCCCGTCGATGCGTTCCTGCCGGAGCTCGCCAATCGCAAGGTGCTGCGGACGCTCGAATCCGAGATCGACGACACCGTGCCGTCGAAACGCGCGATCACGCTGCGCGATATTCTCACCTTTCGCCTTGGCTATGGCTTCATTCCCGTCTTCCCGGATCGCTATCCGATCCAGAAGGCGATCGCGGCCGCCGGACTGGCGCCGGGGCCCGTATTTCCGTCGCTGCCGCCGGATGAACTGATGCG
>Ga0306920_100011886_pt1 | contig 11795 bp, 15 predicted proteins | sample flu12Cox44000170_FD_204666 | JGI IMG/M metagenome (GOLD analysis project Ga0306920, IMG submission 204666) | Lab enrichment of tropical soil microbial communities from Luquillo Experimental Forest, Puerto Rico - flux4day.12C.oxic.44.000.170 (v2)... | ecosystem: Environmental > Terrestrial >...
GTGCAATACCGCTGGATCAATCAGGTTGCCGAGGCGCAGCGCCAGCGCGCAAAGACCGAGCTCGCCACCGCTCTTATCGATCTGGAAAACGACTTTGACATCGAGATAACGCGTGCTTTCGCTATTTTCGAGACTCCGACAGCTAGTCCAGGCGATTATGCGGAGCGCTATCAGCAGTGGCTGCGCGTCGCGCCTTACCCGGGTTTGCTGCATGGGGTGTACATCATGGATCCAGGCCATCCTGGTTCGCCGCCCAAACCGCTCGTACCCGGAGAACCCGCGATCCCCGCTGGGCAATGGCAAAGAGACGCCGAGAAACAGACATCAGCGGTGTTCGTCGCAACAGCCTCTGGCGTCGACCTTCCTCGTAGCTTTCGTGTTTTTTCGAAGGAGCGAGCCGCACAATTCATCGGGTCCTCTAAACCCGCCCTCGTAGTCGATGGAAATCCGGCGTTCGTCTTCCCGATCGCGCCGACATTTCCGACCTTTGCAATCGCTGGACGCGTCGGACCCCCCGTGCCCTTTCAGATCAACCTCGTTCGACGTGGCAGCGTTCGCATTCCGCAGCCGCAACTGGGTTTAGTCGTTTTGGATGCCGCTTACATCAAAACTATCTTCTTACCGGCAGTAGTGAAACTGCACTTTTCGAAGGTCCCTGCTGACTATGACATTTTGGTCGTCGAACATATGGCGGGACAGGAATCGAAAGCGATCTTTCGTTCGGAATCGGCGTCCCCACAGGCCTCACTGGTGCAGTCCGATGGGAACATCAGCCTTCTTCGTCTTCGCCTGGACTGCTTCTTGCCTCCTGCGCCGACCAGGGGCCAAGAGGTCGTCCCAACCGCCTCCGGGCTCGGCGCGGTGGCGAAGGTGCAGAGCGTGTCCGAAATCTTCGGTCGCAGACCGTTCGCTTGTGGCAATACTGGCTTAATGTCCGAGGTCAACTCGGATGGGCTATGGGAGTTGCAGGCCAGATATCGCACGGGTTCGCTGGATCAAGCCATCGCGAGATTCCGTTACAAAAACATTTTTTTGGGCGGCAGCGTGCTTCTCGTTTTAGCTTCCGGAATGCTTGCGCTGCTGGTTTCCACAGAACGAGCCCGCGCTTTGGCTCAAATGCAAACGGAGTTTGCCCTGGGTGTATCTCATGAGTTTCGGACCCCGCTCACCGTTATTCGTCTGGCAGCCGACAATCTCACGAACGGGATGGTGGAAAATTCGCAGCAGGCTCGCACGTACGGCGAGATCATCGGCACGCACGCATCGGAACTCTCCAACATGGTGGAGGAGACGTTAGCATTTGCCCGCGTACAATCGAAAGATTTCCTACCCGATTCCACCCTGATTTCACCGGCAGAAGTTGTGGCGACTTCTCTGGCGAACTGCTCCCGGGCCCTGGAAGACGCGAGGATGAAGGTGGAACTCGATATTGCGCCGAATCTCCCGCTTGTTGATGTGGATGTCCGGCTGATGAGCAGGTGCCTTGAAAACCTCATCCTCAATGCGACAAAGTATGCTGCATCCGGCCGATGGATGGGAGTCCGGATTCGAACGGTAAATCGCGCCGAAGGAGCAAGAGTGCAAATCTCGGTGGAAGATCGGGGGCCCGGTATTTCCTCCCTTGATCTTCCGCACATCTTTGAGCCGTTCTATAGGGGCAGTCCTGACGATGCTTCGAAAGGTCCAGGTGTAGGCCTTGGCCTTACATTCGTAAAGCACGTTGCGGAACGTCATCGCGGAACGGTGGAAGTCGAGAGCCCTCAAGGTGCCGGCGCTTCGTTCTCGCTTTTTTTGATTCCTCAAAAAGTCCAGCACGAACCCACAAAACGGTGCGATACATGAAGCAGCGCTTATTGCTTATTGAAGATGAAGCGACCCTGTCAGTTCTGCTGTGCGAGCGCTTGGAGAGGGAGGGATACTGCATGACGGCTTGCAAGGATGGCGTACAGGGCCTGTCGCAGGCCATGAGCGGAGCGTTTGATCTGCTTATCTTGGATGTTAGGCTGCCGGGCCGAAACGGATTTGAAGTGTGCCACGAGCTGCGCCGCCACTCGCTCAATGTGCCTGTCCTTATGCTGACGGCACGGGGGAACGTCAAGGATCGGGTCAAGGGACTAAAGATTGGTGCGGACGATTACCTGGTGAAGCCTTTCGACGTCACGGAGCTGTTGGCGCGCATTGAAGCTCTGCTTCGTCGGGCCAGAAATTCCCCACCTCAGTTGAACGGTTCCCTGATCTCCTTTGGGAGCGTCATCGTGGATCTTCAAAAAGAAGAGGTTCTACGTGATGGTTTGCCGATCGCGCTCACCGCAAAGGAATTCGAGCTCTTGCGATATTTCGTGGCACACCCGGAAGAGAGAATTTCTCGCCAGGCGCTCCTCAAAGATGTCTGGGGCTATCAAGCCATGCCACATACAAGGACCGTCGATTTTCATGTCGCACAGTTGCGACAGAAACTCGAAGCGAATCCAAAGACACCTCGCCACATTCTGACCGCTCATCGGTCGGGTTACCGATTTGTTCCTTACTCATCCGAGGCGCTGGCCTGATGGCGAAATTCGTGTCGGCCACGGCGGGCAATTGCTTCGGGCACGCGCGAAACCGCATATCTCGCCGGCTTGCTAATGACCAGATCGTGAGCGGTAGTGAGTCGCGTGGTCTCTAGCGAAGATCGTGAGGGAATTGTAAGCCGATTTCTTACGCTGACCTTGCTGGAGCGGGACAACGCCCACGGACCATCAACGCGTCTTGGTTTATGCACGCCGTTCTTTAAAGGCATGGCCGCTTGTGCTTCAGGCTTGACAACTAGGGCGTGCGGAGGAACACCATGACTCGCGTGTTGGTGATCGATCACGACCGGCAGCTCTGCCAGCAGCTCAACGAGCACCTGCTTCGCGAAGGGTTAACGGTAAGATTCGCCCATGACGGCATGTCCGGACTGGCGTGCGCTCTTTCCGGACAACATGATCTCGTTGTTCTGGACGAGGAGGTGCCGGAATTGCCGGGCATTCAGTTGATTAGGCGACTGCGGGCTCACTCCGGAATTGGCGTTGTCTTGCTCAGCGCACGCGCCGAAGAAGAAGACAAGGTCGTGGGGCTGGAATGCGGCGCCGACGACTACTTAGCCAAACCATTTAGTCTGCGCGAACTCGTCGCGCGCATACGGGCGGTATCTCGACGCCTCACGAGTTCGCTAACCTCCAACCTCAACACTCCGCCGGGATACCTACAGATTGGGGACCTCGAGTTGGATGAAGGCGCGCGAACATGCCGAAGAAATGCCGAGCTTATTAAACTGACGACAGCCGAGTTTGACCTACTCTCCGCTCTTTTGCGCTCCAGCGGACGTGTCGTTCATCGCAAGGACCTGACAAAACGAGTCCTCGACCGCGAATATTCTCCGATCGACCGGAGCATAGACGTTCTTGCGAGCAACCTGCGGCGCAAACTTGGACGCATGCCGGACGGGACGGAGCGCATTCGCGCTGTTCGAAGCGTCGGCTATTTGTACCCTCATCCCGCGTCTCATTTGCTCGCGAGCTGATGCTGTTCCGGCGGCGCAATTAGCCTGCACGATTCGTCGGTGGCGCTCGCACTGAAAGGTACTTGTAAACTCATTTCTTATCGAAGACCGGGCGCTTCGGCAAATCGTTCTGAACAACGATTGCGTCTTAGTTTCTTTGCGGCGCACTCGAATCCGAAATGAAAGGAGCATTACCCATGAAGGAACTTTCCGTGAAATCGCGTTTCGTCACCACCGTAGACGCTTTCCGGTAGGTTAGAAGCGTAGGGCGTGTACGAGAAGGCCCGCCAGGCTAGCGCCCACAAGGGGGCCGAAGATCGGAATGGGAGCATAGCTCCAATCGGACTTGCCCTTGCCGGCAATCGGAAGCACAGCGTGGGCGATACGCGGACCAAGATCACGCGCCGGATTGATGGCATAGCCCGTAGTTCCGCCGAGCGAGAGGCCGATGGCCCAGACCACACAACCGGCGAGGTAGGGCCCAAGGCCGGCAGCGAGTCCGTCTTTGGCGACGGTTTTTGAGAAAATTGCGGCGGAAACAAAGACCAGGACGAAGGTACCAATGATTTCGCTGATGAGATTCGCGACGGCGTTTCGAATCGCGGGTCCAGTACAAAATACCCCCAGTTTGAGGCCGGTATCTGAAGTTTCCTTCCAATGGGGCAGATAATGCAGCCAAACCAAAGCTGCGCCAACAAACGCGCCTAGCAGTTGGGCCGTCGCGTAAGGAAGAAGCTTCGAGTAATCTCCTGAGGAGATAGCGAATCCCAGGGTGACCGCGGGATTGATGAAAGCGTCCTTGCTGCCACAAGCGATGGCTGCAAACACCCCCCCAACCACGGCGAAAGCCCAGCCCGCCGTGATCACCATCCAACCACCCCCTTCTGCCTTTGATCGTTTCAAAAGCACGCACGCGACCACGCCATCGCCGAGCAAAATCAGGACCAGAGTTCCGATAAACTCCCCAAGGATCGGTGACGACATAATTGTTTTCCTCTCTTTTTTGAAACTCCCACTCTTGCGCTAAGGCTAGCGACTCATGTCGCCAGGTCGAACGACCGCGTTACTGCCTTCTTCCATTCCCGATATACACGTTCGCGCATGAAGCTCTCCATCTGCGGCTTCCACGTGTGACTCCCAGTTGATCACGGAGTTCTTCAAGATCCTTGTAGAATCTGACCGCCAGTCCCGCGGCGTCGGTTATGGGCCACTGAAAACTCCCGACGCTTTCCCGCCCGCCGCTCCCATAAGTGCTCGGTTAGTTTCGAGTTGCTTTTCGTAGCTGATGTCCAGGAAGAAAGCTTCTCCAATTCCTCAGGGTCCCTCCCACACCTACGCTGTCGTCCCAAGGGCGAGTTCCCAGGTCTCGGCCGTAAGATCCTTCCCGAAGCTGTGATGCTGTTCTTCGCGCACGAGGTGGAACCCTGCCTGTTTGTAGATGTATCGCGCCGCATGAAGAGTGCTCTGCGTCCAAAGGGTGATCCTCTGATATCCCACCTGCCGTGCGAAGCGGACGCATTCCTCAACTAGCCGTTTGCCGATTCCAAGCCCTCGCGCTTCCTGCTCCACGTGCAGCAGTCGCAGCTTTGCGATTTCGTCCGATGCCTTCGCAACGAAGACGGCACCAACCCTTTCTCCATCCTTTTCCGCAATCCAGCAGCGTTCGCGCTTCGAATCGTAATTCCTGATAAACTGCGCCACGATTTCCGCCGCCAGTGCCTCGTACGTTTCGTCCCATCCGTACTCCTCCGCGTAGAGAATTCCTTGCCGATGGACGATCCAGCCCATGTCGCCCGGCCGGTGCTGCCGCAGCAAATATGGAGTTCTTGGCTCCGCTTTGTCGCCCAGCAGACTGCGGACCGTCTGAACGGCGTCAACGAGCCGCCTCCGCTCCGCGGGAGTGAGTTCGTCGAGCATTGCGGCGACGTCACGATTCGAACGCTCATCGAGTGGCGCAAAGGCTCTCCGCCCCTTGGCGGTCAGGGAAAGGAACTTTTCCCGTTCGTCCGCCTTCGATTGCTCTCGCGACACGAACCTCCGGCGTTCGAACTCACGCAAGATACGGCTCATATATCCGGCATCAAGCCCAAGCTCTTTGCGGATGCCGGTGGCTGTGGGTTGCTCGCTGTGCGCGAGTTCATACAGCACTCGAGCCTCGGCGAGAGAGAAGGGACGGCTGGCGATTCCGTCTATCACCCCAATCTTGCGGGTATAGAACCGGTTGAAGGCGCGAATCGCGCTTACCTGCGCGCTAGTATTGCTTTCCGGCATAGCCACCTCCGATGATTGACGATAGCACATATATAGTTGGCACTGTCAACTATGTATCGTTTCCGGGCTTTGCGCACACACAAATCGCACGGATGCCGCCCGATTTCATTCGTGTCTCGCCCTTGCCCGCGGCGAAGCGTGAAGCACAACACCGACACAATCACCAACCACGGACAGGATTCGGAAATCACGAAGACCAGCTAAGAGGCGAAGCCACGTACTGTGTATGAGAACGATGCTCCTACTGATCGCAGCCGTTGGTTTCCTCTGTGCTTCCGTTCGAGAGGTTTACGGATGGATCATTGTCGCTCCACCGGGCGAATTGGTGTCGTGAATCAGCATCGGGGCGTTGAAATTGCCATTCGAGAACATGCTCACAATATGGCTCAGATGCATCCGGATCTGCTCGATGCTGGCTTTGTCGTTTGGGTCGTTTGCAGTCACGACGATTTTGCCGCCGTCCCTGAGTAAATGGAAATGATGCGTAGTGGCATCATGCGAGAACCCCATCACATGGTCGCCTCTGGGAATGACCCGAACTTGGCGAGTGTTTTGGTAGGGCTGCGGGGCTGTTGTGCGACCAAACAAACAGGTAGGGCAGTCAGCAAAAACGCTAGAACCATAGTTTGCATTCTAGATTTAATCTCCTGTTCTTGATCGCAAGGATACGTCTTTCCCGTCCAGCGTCAAGAAATCGTCTTTGGTGGGAGGCGGCACTGCCGAACGGCCTTGCGTCGGTCAAAAATTCTCCGCCCAAGAATTTCTGACTAACAGCCCGACGCAAGGCGGCACGACAGTGCACGCCTATGAGTGGTTCGTTCTTTCCAGTATCGTTAGCTATGGGATTGATACAACTGTCAAAACTGCCAGAACTGCCCGGATCCAGCGAAATTTAACATTAATTTTACATTCAAGTAGTACTAGTCGGTAACGCGACGCACTCTGGTATTACGCGCTAGAGACTGAACTATCGCGACTCGTCCCGTCGGATAACTACGCTAATGGCAGTTGCGAATCAGACAGGCTTTCATTGGCTCCGCCTCTTTGTGCGCCTACGGCGCTGCTTTGCAAACAAACGCCGGAAGCCGTGGCGGACTTCATGTTCTAGCGTTCGGCCAAGCACAAATTCGGTTGGCATCTCGAACCGACCTACGAGTACAACTCCGGGCGTGGCCGTGAACAATCGCCCGGCATCACCGCTGGGCTCTTGATAGCAATCCCATGATCTACAACAGCGGCTTTAAATTGGCCTCGAAGCTTTGGGTATATTCAAACCCGATGACCTTCTGACGAAGTATTCCCTCGCGGTCATAGAGCATCGTTGTCGGTAGCCCTTCGATGCCGCCGAATTTCTGCTTCAAATCATCCGTGGCGACTGCGAGCGGATAGCGAACGCCGATCTTCTCTGCAAACTTTGTAGGGTCTTCGGTATCCATCATCGTGTCGAATTTGAATCCGACAACAGCGAGACCCTGTGCGCCATAACGGTCTAGCAGCTTTTGATAACCCGGCATTTCCTGTTTGCACGGCTGGCACCAAGTGGCCCAAAAATCAACGAGCACGACCTTGCCGTGGAGATCCGCCGACGAAATCTTGTGCCCTTGCAGGTCATCCACGGTGAAAGCAGGCAAGCGTGAACCAATCTCGCCTGCCGACACTGGCGTCTCTTTCGGTCGAGGCGAACTCGCCGACTGACGACCGCAACCGACGAGTCCGACCATCAGGCTCAGCAACAAGCATTTGCTTAGCATCTATTCCTTTTTCTCCACTTCCAGAATCAGCAGTTTCAGCGGAATCGAGGTATCGATTTTCTGCTTCTTGCCAGGAGGCTTCATGTACAACTGTCCGCGAACTGTGACCGTAGTTTGCGTGTCCACAAGTGAATCGAGGCCTTTCGACAGTTCATTCGCCACGAGTGCAAAGGACCGATTGGGTGCCACATGCAAAGCCGGACTGCCAGAAGAGTCCTTGACGATCTTCCCCCGTGCCGCTATGTCCATCTCCGCCGCGGTGACACCACTGTCGTAAGTCGCCTTGAGAAGTTGGGCCGGGTCAATCGTTCCATCATCTTTGGGCGTGATCTCAACTTTCCCATCGATCAAACTGACTTCTACGCTTTGAACGCCAGACTGGCGTCCTAGGTGTTGCTTCACACCGTATGCTCAAAAGTTTCAAGTCATGCCCTCGACGCGCATCTCGATGTGTTTTATTTGTGCTTGGGATACAGGCGCAATCACAAAACCAAGAAGCACTAGCAAAGCAAATCGCTTCGTGTTCATCGTTCCGCCTCTCATTTGAAAAATCTCATACGAAATTGTTGCGTGATTCCAAAGCTGATGTGACGACGAATAGGCATGAAGGCCGCTCCCGTCGAGTGGGCTACATCCCAATCCATGCCAAGCCAAAGATGCATCCCCGGACGGACACCAACATAGGTCGTCATCCCGGCGAGCAGCGCGTCGCCCCCACTGCCGCTTTGGGTCGTCCCCGAAATGCGGTCATCTTGAGCGTGCAGCCACGTCAACACCGGGCCGATGAACCATTCTCGTGCTCCGCCCTTCGACTCGTAAGGGCGGTACGAGAGCCAGAAGCGTGATTCGAGATCACTGCCAAGGCGAGTCGCTTGCGCTCCCTGAGAGCGAAGGAGCGCATGGAAATCCTCATCCGCCACAAGCCGTCTCACGTTGAAGAGGCCTGTGTAGGTCCAATTCGCCGCAACGAAGAAATCCGTCGAACCGGAACCGGGCTGTAAACTAGCTGGCATCAGACTTCCACTTCCGTTCGTCAAGTCTGTGCGTCCGGTCGGAAGTTTGGGACCGACCGTGAAGGATGCTTGTGTGGTCCCTCTGCTCGAATCTCGCCTATAAAATCGGTACTTGACGAGTATCATCAGATCCCCGAGGCCCGTCCCGCCAACGGTGGTCGCATTCAGTGTTTGAAAATCATTCGTGACTAGTGGAACGAGAACTGTCAGATCGAAGTCACGATAGAACCCCCACGTACAATTGAAGTCTCCTTCATGCGAATAGCTAGGACGAGCGGTCACGGGAATACCCGTAGGTGTTCCCGGCATGAGACTTCTGGTCGTGAAGACGGAGTTGTATGAGATGAGTCCACCGCCCGGAAACAACGGCGGCGCTGTTTCGGGAGAGGCACCTTGGCTGTAGGCCGAGGAGGCGCAAAGCAACAGAATGGGCGCGAGCCACACCCGCACGCACTCAAGGCTCTTTGTAGAATGCACGTTTCCTCCAGAAAAAGCTGCTGCTTGACTGGATACACGAATCCAGCAAGCCGGGAATCGACTGGAGGTGAGGCTAGATTCTCAATTGAAGAGGAGAAGGTGAGCGAGAAATTGGGGGAGCGTGACACAGTGCGGCAATGCTACTCGCCATCGGCGTAGGGCTGGAACATTCTATCGACGTAGGGAGCACTTCCAAGATATGGACCGAGAAGTTCGCACCGTGCGGTGCGGAGACTTGCACAAAGGGCGAGTGCATCGAGGGCATGGACTTGCAGCAATCCTGGCCATGATGCCCTTGCGGGGAGCAAGGCATCGAATTACAGCACTGCATCGCCTGTTCTGGCGTGGTCATGGTGTCACAATCGAACGCGTATACCCCAAGCAAGATTGCCACGACCGAGACTAGGATTGGATTCGCAAATCTCATAGCTTCAAAGCTAACCGCCTAGAGGGCTTACGTCAAGGCTGGCGATTCAAGTGGCGACTCAAGTCCGGCGTCAAAATTATATTCGGCATCGGCTAAGGAAAGAAAACAATGGAAACCAAACAAGCCATAATTACAGGCATTTTTCTAGGTAATGGCTCGGGCGTGCTCAGCCGCATCTCGGTCCGCACAGCATTCGCAACGCAGGACGGCACGTGAAATTCGCCGGAGGCTCCCAATGGCATCGAATGCGTTAAGTCGGGAGGGGCAACCTCTTCAGGAGCTCCGCGTAACGCTGGTCCGGGCGCAGTCTTTTCAATATCGAGTCGACTTCCATGAACGTGAGGCCGCTGTCGTGTTGTCGATAGGCGCGGTCCAGCCACGCAAAAAATGCGCTGTCCGGGTCATCACGATAGGCGTATACCTGAGCGATCTGGCATGCCCACTCGTTTTGGCCATCGGCGATAAGTTGCTTCAGAGCGGCGTCTGATTCATTTGGCTTGCCGAGCGAGTGGTAAGCCAACGCCTCGCTAAATAGTTTCCAATCTTTGTCGGACTCCTGTTCTATCTCGTCCAGGGCCCGCTGCGGGCGACCACGCGCGAGGAGAATCTCGCCGCGCGTAATATGGTCCTGCTCCTTTTGTGGATTCAGCTCCAGTGCTTGTTGTAGCGCATTGTCGGCCTCATCGTATCGACCCGCGAAGTAAAGCTGGTATCCCAGACGGGAATAGGATTTGGCCCGCGAGGCGCGACGGGAAAATCAATTGTTGATTGGCTAGCGGTTGACCTGGGGTAGCGAATGGTGCCGCGGCAGTTTTGATCCTGCCACTACCGGAATTACCGAACTCTTTGAGTGACGCAGGGAAATTAGGCCCGTGAGCGGACAGTAATTGGAAGCTTTGGGTTCGCTGAGGAGGAAACACCTGGTCTCCTGATTGCGCAGACCGAAATGCCGAAATCCGGTGACAAAGCAACGGCCGCCGAACAACCCTTCATTAGCCGCATCGCTTCTGTAGGGAGGCTCGAGCATTCACTTGAATACCGAGGTGACCTGGGTACCTCCGCCGTTACTCGTTAGCACAAGAACTACAATGCCAGCTCGTGAGTGGGACGTTCACAAGCACTGATGCGATGTTCGAAGAATTGCCGCTCCGTGCTGTTGCGGGCAACGGCGAGGGCTCTTCGGAAATGATCCCGTGCGGTTTCGTGCCGCCCACAGCGCAGTTCAAACTCGCCGAGCGCGGCATGGAAGAAAGGGTAATGGACGAGGCGGTCCGAATCCGCGATCGCATGAATTTCGTCAAGTCCACGCTGCGGACCGGCCCGCTCGGCGATAGCGATGGCACGGTTGAGTGCCACCACGGGTGAAGCGCGGATCGCCAGCAACTTGTCGTAGAGAGAAACGATCGTGTTCCAGTCCGTGTCACCTGCCCCATGCGCGGTTGTATGAACCCACGCGATCGCGGCCTCCACGTGATACTCGGTCAGCACCGGGCCCGCGGCCGAAAGATCGAGAAGTCTCTGACCCTCCGCTACCAGACCGACATCCCAGCGGGAACGATCTTGGTCAAAGAGCGATCGCAAATCCCCCGAGGAATCCAGGCGCGCCGGCAGACGGGCAGCGTGAAGACACATCAACGCGCCAAGCGCAAAAGTCGCAGGAGTCGAGGCTGGGGGATACTCACGGAGTAGTCCCGCGAGCCGCATCGCTTCCCGGCAAAGTTCGGTGCGGACGGCCGACTCGGCGGAAGCGCCGTGATAGCCTTCGTTAAACAACAAATATAATGCCCGTTGCACCGCGGGAAGCCTCACGGTGAAGTCCTCCCCACGAACGATGTCGAACAGCTTTTTTGAACGGGCCAGAACCTTCTTGGCCCTGGTGATGCGCTTCTCCATAGCGGCATGGCTGCTTACAAACGCGCCGGCAACCTCGTCCACGCTGAATCCGCACAGGATGTGCAAGCTGAGCGCGACCTGAGCCTCCTCTGTCAGCTTGGGATGGCAGCAGGAAAACATCATGCGGAGCTCATCGTCTCTGATCGCGTGCGGTTCAAATTGCTCCTCGACCGCAGGCACAAGTGTCCATTCACTCTCGAGCAGACGGCCGAGCTCCGGTGCGAAGTTTCGCACGGTGCGGTCGCGACGCAAGACGTCAAGCGCGCGATTCTTGGCCGTGGTCATGAGCCACGCGGAAGGGTTATCGGGCACGCCCCGGAACTTCCACACTTCGAGCGCCCGGCAGAAGGCGTCTTGGACGACGTCTTCCGCCAGGGCGAGGTTGTGGACTCCAAAGATGCGCGTCAGCGTGGCAACCATGCGCCCCGCTTCGCGTCGAA
>Ga0306920_100011889_pt1 | contig 11792 bp, 13 predicted proteins | sample flu12Cox44000170_FD_204666 | JGI IMG/M metagenome (GOLD analysis project Ga0306920, IMG submission 204666) | Lab enrichment of tropical soil microbial communities from Luquillo Experimental Forest, Puerto Rico - flux4day.12C.oxic.44.000.170 (v2)... | ecosystem: Environmental > Terrestrial >...
GCAACAGTTCCAGAAAATGTGACCCATCCCCAATCTTGTCGGTCGCCTCGCCTGGGGCATTCCGCTAAAAACATCTAGAGCGCCGGACTCGCCGTGTACTGCCGGAACATGCGTGGAGCGTTCTTTCGGGGACCGTGGCGCGGAGTTTGGGGGCAATGAACGCCTTGCAGGCCACCTGCATCGTGGGTGCCATAACACTCACGGGGATGATCCATCAGGTTAACGGCAACACGCCAGGCGCGACCGTGCCGGACGCAATGCCGGAAGCGGCTGTGAGCGCCGTGACGCTCGGTGCGCCGGCGCTCTCCGCCGCCGAGCCGGAGGCATCTGCCGGACCTGGAACGGCGCTTGGAGCAGAGCCGGGCTCGGTGCGCGTTGTGGTTTCCGGACCGGCGTTGATGGGCCGAGCTGAAATCCGCGACGATTCTATCGAGACAAAATTGGTGGACTTGGGCCACCATGATGCCGCCCAACCGGGGCCGACAACGCGCGATGCGTCCGACGATGCCTCCAACCCGGCGCCGGTGACGCAGGATTTCCGCTATCTCATCTATTACGTCTGGTCCGAACTGCCGCCCCCCGAGAAGCCGGCGGATATCGTCTTAAGTTCACTCAAGGACACCCCGGTCGGAACGCCGGTTGAGGAGATCAAGCGCGCTTCCGACGCTTTCGGTCTGGATTTCAATTTTATGAAAGCGGTTGCCAGGATCGAGTCCAATTTCGACCCCAAGCAACGCACCGGGTCGTATATCGGCCTGTTCCAGCTGAGCAAATACGAGTTCAACAAATTTGGCTCCGGGCGGATTCTTGATCCCCGCGACAATGCGGTTGCGGCGGCCTACAAGGTCATTACCGAAGGCATTCTGTTCGAGTGGGTGACGCACAGGAAGCCGACCTTGAGCGATCTTTACTTGATCCATCAACAAGGCTGGGAAGGCGCCGCCGAGCACATCAGCCACCCTGATCGCATCGCTTGGAAATCCATGTGCGCCACCAGCGAAGGCACGGAGAAAGGCGAAAAATGGTGCAAACGCGCAATCTGGCGGAATACCATTCCCGCAGTCAAACGCGCGTGGAAATCGGTGGATAAGCTGACATCCGGGGCGTTTGTCGCAATGTGGCGCGAGCGGGTTGCTCATTTCTATTCAAAATACATGGCCACCGCCGCCGCCGAACGGGCGAACCAGCAAATTTCCGTTGAGTGGTTGGCGGGAGCAGTTGCCAGTCTGATGCCGTCGCTGACGCGATGATCCCGGACTTCTCGGACATGCCGATTGATGGCAGCGCCGCGGCGCTCACGAGCTAGCTTTCGCGCGCGAGCCACGCCTTGGCGGCGGCGCCGATCACGGCGAGCGCGTCGACCGTGCCGTCGGCTTCGCCTTTTTCGAAATCGCCCTCGCTCAGCGCCATCTGATTGGTGACGTGGGCAAAGCACAGTACCGGCTTTTGCCGCGCGGCCGCGAAGGCATAGAGCGCGGCCGCCTCCATCTCGACTGCCAGCAGGCCGTTGCGTCCCATGGCCGCTATGTTTTCCGCCGTCTCGCGGAACGGCGCGTCGGTGGTCCAGGCGGCCCCCCGCTCGACCGGCACGCACAATCTAACGAAGGCACCGTCCATGCGCGCGAGCAGCGCCGTGTCGGCGTGGCTGAATTCGCTTGGCGGCAAATAGTGGTAGCTCGTGCCTTCGTCGCGCAGCGCTTTTTCGATCAACACGAAATAGGGCGGGGGCCGCAACGGCGCGAGCTGTCCGGCCGAGGTCATGCTGATGAGCAGGCGGCACCCGGACGCAAACAATTGCTCGGCGATCAGCACCGCGAAGGGAGCGCCCACGGCGCAGCCGATCAGGCCGAGTTCGAGCGCGCCCTCGGCGAAGCGGTAAAGGTCGGTGTGATAGCAGGCCCAGCCGAGATCACGTTCGGCGCGCCCGGCGCGGGTAAGCTGCCGGACGATGTCGCCGTCGGGGTCGAGCACACATACCGCCGGTACGCTCGCCGGCGCGATGCGTTTCTGGCGCCGCGCCTCCCGCAGCAACGCTTCCGGCGTGAAGGCGGATGCCTCGCCGTAACGCTTGCCCTGCAAGATCGGCGGCCTTGCGGGCTCGTTCGAGTCGTTCAGGGACCGTCCTCCGGCTGTCGTGGTGCCTCTTCACAGCAGGCGGCAAGCTACGCGACTTTCTTGCCGCGCTCTGCCTCACAAGGTCGAGACAAGCTTTTGAATTATAACAATTCCAAAGTGATCCTGCATCCATTGACAAACCGCGCATTGGAGAACTTATTTCGCTGATTAGTTTGATGGAGCGGCCTCTTGCTCAACGTGCGTCCGAACGATCTGCTGGGCCGTGCGGCTAAAACAGCGCCGGTCGAGCAATTCCTCGCGCGCCGACCTCGCGTTTGGCGCCCGGTCCCGCCGTCGTGGCGTACCTGCCGGCTCACGATGTCCCGCACGCATTTCGTCGGCATCGTCGCTGCCTGGGTGAGCGGCCTTGCGCTTCTCATTGCCGTCGTGCTGACGGTCCGCTGGTCGTAGGCCGCCGGGAGTTCCGGGGATGCGCAGGCGCCCAAACGACCTGCGCTTCTCGCAACCGATCGCCTTGAAGGATGGCACCCGCCTGGTGCGGCTCTCGGACGCCGTGCAATTCCTGGCCGCCCTGCCGCGCGAGCGGCTCACCGGGCCGCTATTTACGGCCGGCGCGTTGGTAAGCAAGGCGGCCGAGCGCGCCGGCGCGCGCGAGGTGGAAGATGCGCGGCACGAACTGATCCGCGCCTTCCGAGCGGAAGGGTGGCTTTAAGCGGAAGGGTGGCTTTCAAAATAACTGAAGTTCGACAAGAGCGGCCCGGACCTGTGGCCAAGTCCGGGGCAGCATCTCATCCAGCTCCTGGGCAATTGGTGATTGTCCGGTCGTTCCGCCGCCACCGCTGCTTCCGCCGCCGCTGGCGCCGCCGGTCGCATTCCGGTTGCATATGAGTCCTCCTGGGACCTTTGTTCCCCGGCGGCTCAACTCTGTTTTTTCCTTTCCGCTGCATGTGAGGGAGTGCGCATGGAGGATTTGACGCGCGATGAACGGTGGTTAATGGCACGCGCCCTTTTACGGTGCGCCGGCGAATGGCTGGCCGACGGAAACGCGCAAACTAAGCGAACTGTCCGTTCGGCCTGCCGTCGCGCACCATCTTCTCGCAATAGGCATGGAGCGCGTCGTAGACGATCCACTCCGCGGCGTTCAATGCGTGGTCGTCCTTGTAGCTGAGATGGCGAAAGCCTTCGGCGATCGCTTCGAGCCCCGCACCTTCCGGCTGGCGGTAGAGCGAATTGTCGGTGTCGGCGCCGTTGACGATTTTCCCCAGCAGCACCAGCGCCGGGTTTCCTGTGAGCTTATACTTCTTGAGGATCGCCTCGAACGAACACTCCTTGCCATGGTGGCCGAGTTCGACGTTCGGCACGTCGTACGGAATGGCGTCGAGACGTTTGGCTTCTTGCATCACCTTGTCGCCGGGGACGAAGATAAATTCCGCGTTAGGATCGACGAATTTCTTGATAAGCCAAGGGCAGGCGACGCGGTCGACCTTGACGCGTTCGCGGGTAATCCATCGCATAGGAATACTCCTGCGGTTGCCGGCCACGATCGTTCGGACGAGACATTCCGCGGTACGAGCATGATCCCGCAAAGTGGATACCGGTTTTCGGAAAAGACCATACTCCAGCCATAACCAGACATCGCCGCGGCCTTTGCCCGAACGATCGGGCCAGGCGCAGTTCTTGGGCGGATGCCTTGGGAAGCCGGGCGACTGCGTGTGGAGCCCGACACAGGCCCTCTACGCGCGCGATCCCCACAAGTCAATCTCTTGGATCGCTCACGCCGTTTTGTGTCTTCGGCCGAACCGGCCGGTTGCGGGCAGGGCGGTACGCTCTTATTCTTGGGGTCTCCGGGGATCGCAGGCTCCCGGTCAGGCGGCCTTGCCGTCCAAGCGCTGCGCAACACTCGCGTTGCCGAGGCGATTGCGCATGGGCGGTAGGAACCAAGCTTCTTACATCCGTGCCATTCGCGCGTCGCGCCGGTTTGCCGGGCCGCGGTCGCGCGTCCATGCCCACGATTTCGAGGGGGAATTTAGCGGGCCCAGCGCCCGATCACAAAGGAGGAAACATGAGACCGTTCAACATCACGATCGCGGCCGGCGTGTTCGCCACGCTGGCGGCATCGGCGGCCTGGGCCCAGGAGGTCGACTGGAAGAAAGTCGACGAGGCGTTCGGGCGCAGCGGCGCGGTTGCCGGCGATGTCCATCGCTACGGCTTCCCGCGCAGCGACCTGCAAGTGACCCTCGACGGCGTCACGATCAAGCCGGCGTTTGCGCTCGGCGGCTGGATCGCGGTGAAGCCCGCCCACGGGGGCGCCATGGTCATGGGCGACCTCGTGCTGCTCGAGACCGAGGTCAATCCGGTGATGGCCAAGCTGATCGAAGGCGGCATCGACATCACCGCCGTGCATAATCATCTGCTGCGGGCAAATCCCGCGACCTTCTACATGCACGTCGGCGGCCACGGCGATCCGGTCAAATTGGCGACCGCGATCCACGACGCGCTCGCCGCGAGCAAGACGCCGCTCGCGGCGCCGACGCCGCCGGCGCCGCCGCCGGCGATCGATCTCAACACCGCCGAGCTCGATGAGATCATCGGCGCCAAGGGCAACAATAACGGGGGCGTCTACGGGTTCGGGGTGCCGCGCCGCGCCGCGATCACCGAGGGCGGCGTTGCGCTCACGCCGGCCGGGCCGACTGGTGTCGCCATCGCCATCAACTTCCAGCCGACCGGCAACGGCAAGGCGGCGATCACCGGCGACTTCGTCCTCACCGAAAAGGAGGTCAATCCGGTGCTGCGCACGTTGCGCCAGAACGGCATCGAGGTGACCGCGCTGCACAGCCACATGCTCGACGAGCAGCCGCGGCTGTTCTTCATGCATTTCTGGGCGAACGACGATGCCGTGAAGCTCGCTCGCGGCCTGCGTGCGGCGATCGAAAAGACGGGAGCCGGGAAAAGCTGAGATTGCCGGCGAACTGGGAGGCTGGGCCGTCCGTCGATCCGGCCTCCCGCAGCTGAACGAGGGGGCGATGCGTGTGATTGTGATTGCGGCGCTGCTCTTAGTGTTCGCGGCGGCCGATCCCGTGCGCGCGCAGCCAACAAACAACTGCAAGCTATGCGGCGATGCGCAGCGAGCCTGCGTGAAAAATCACTCGCGCGCCGCCTGTTCCACGGAATATGAGATCTGCATGAAACACTGCCGCGCCAAATAGCGGCGGTTCGACCGAGGACCTTGCGATGACCACAGCGACGGAACCGGCGCGCGGCCGCCTGGCGGAAGTCACGACCTATTTCCTTCGGCTCGGGTTGCTCGGCTTCGGCGGGCCGGTTGCGCTGGTTGGCCAGATGGAGCGCGAGCTCGTCGCCGAGAAGGGCTGGCTCACGAAAGACGAGATGCGCGAGTCGATCGCCATCTGCCAGTCACTGCCCGGGCCTCTGGCGATCCAGGTCGGCATTTACATCTCCTATTTGCGCGCCGGGTTCTGGGGTGCGTGGGCGGGCGGCTGGGCCTTCATCTTTCCGAACTTCGTCATCGTGGCGGCGCTGGGGGCGCTCTACGTCTATTTCGGCGACCTTAAGCCGGTGACCGGGATCTTCTATGGGGTGAGCCCGGCGGTGATCGCGCTGATCCTGCACTCCTGCTACCGCCTGGCGAAGCTCGGCATGGAAGACTGGGTGCAATGGGCGATTGCAGCCGTCTGTTTCTTGGTTACGATCGTGTTGCAGGCGGAGGTAGCGCTCCTGTTCATCGGCGCCGGCGCTATCGGCATCCTCTACTACGGCAGTCTGTTCCGGCGCACGCCGGCGCCGCTGTCGGTCGCCGCCGTGCCGGTGCTGGCGCAACTCGCGCCGGTCGCCTCCGGCTCGACTCTGAGCAAGCTCGGGCTGTTCTTCCTCAAGGCAGGCTCGCTCACCTTCGGCAGCGGCCTCGTCATCGTGCCCTTCTTGGAGCAGGGGCTCGTGCAGCAATACGGCTGGCTCGATGAGCGGCAATTCCTCATCGCCGTCGCGGTCGGCATGATCAGCCCGGGGCCGGTCGTGATCACCGCCACTTTCGTCGGTTATCTGGTCGCCGGCTTCTGGGGTTCGCTGGTCTCGACCGTCGGCATCTTTTTGCCGTCCTTCATCCTGGTGCTGGTGGCGGCGCCGCTCCTCCGGCGCTACCGGCTCAATCCCAACGTCCAGGGCTTCGTCAAAGGCGCCTACGCGGCCGCGATCGGAACCATCCTCGGGGCCTGCGTCCTGCTCGGTCGCATCGCCATCGGCGACTGGCTCACCGTGCTGATCGGGCTCGCCTCGCTGGCGGTGCTGTTTCGCTGGAAGGTGAACAATCCGCTGCTCATCGCGGTCACCGCCGTGATCGGGCTGATCGCCTATCCGCTGCTGCAACCCACGTGGGTCATGGTGAAATAGTCTGAGCGAGTTGAGCCGGCAGGTCGAATCGCGCTGCGCTTAATACTGTCATAAACTTCCTCGGCTCGATGACGTGAGTTTAACCCGGTGCAAATTGATGACAGCCGTTCGGCGTAGGTGAATCGTGCGTCTTCTCGTGGTGGAAGACGAGCCGCGGATTGCGGAGCTGCTTCGCTCCGCGCTCGGACGCGCCGGCTTCGTCGCCGATACGGTCGCCACCTGCGCGGACGCGCGCGCAACCCTCGCGCTGAATCCCTATGACGCGACGATTCTCGACCTCGGGCTTCCCGACGGCGATGGCCTCGCCGTGATCGGAGAGGCGCGGCGCAAAGGAAACTCGATTCCCATTCTGGTGCTGACCGCGCGCGACGCGATCGAGGATCGCGTGTGTGGGCTCGATACCGGTGCCGACGACTATCTGATCAAGCCGTTTGCCATGAGCGAGCTGATTGCGCGCACCAAGGCGCTGCTGCGCCGGCCGGGCGGTGCGCTCGGCACCATGCTCAGGGCCGGCAATATCAGTTTCGACACCATCGGCCGCGACGTGTCGGTCGGCAATATGCTGCTCGCCTTGCCGCGGCGCGAGACCGCGATTCTCGAGCATTTGATGCGGCGGCTCGGGCGCGTGGTGCCCAAGGCCGTGCTCGAGGAAAAGCTTTACGGCATGGACGACGAATTGGAATCGAACGCCATCCCGGTCCATGTCCATCATCTTCGCCATAAACTCGTCGACGGTGGAGCGACGGCGGAGATTCACACGGTTAGGGGCGTTGGTTATTTGCTCGCCGAAAACAAGCCATGAAGCCGATGAGCCTGCACTCTTTGCAATTGCGCCTCGCCGTGCAGCTTGCGATCCTCTACGCGGTTGCCACCGCGGTCGCGGCCGCGATCCTGATCTATCAGGCCTACGATACGGCAGAGACCTTGGGCGAGCGCGACCTCAATCTTCGTGCGGCCGACCTTGCCCGCTACGCGGTGCCGGGTCCGAACGGGCCGCGCCTCGATCTGCCGCCCCAACTCGCCGCCGCCTATCAATCGGGGAGCACCGACATTTTCGCCGTGCGCGCGGCGGACGGACGCGTCCTTGCCGCCTCTCCGCCGGGGTTCGGGGAAGTCGTGGCGAAATGGCCGCTCCCGAGCGATGAGCCGAGCTACTTCAGCCTGAGCGATTTCGGTCCGGCGTCGCAGGCCTATCACGGGCTCAGCGTTACCCTCGAGAGCGCCGCTGGCCCTATTGCCGTCGCGGTCGCCCGCGCCAAGGGCGCCGACGTGCTGGCGAGTGCGGTGCTGCGCGAGTTCATCATGGACGCGGCGTGGGTCGTTCCGCTTCTCGTCGTCGTCACGGTCGGCATTGGGATCCTGGTCATTCGGCGCGGGCTCAGGCCGGTCCGGGAGATCTCGGATATCGCGGCGCGCATCGGGCCGGCGGCGACCCACATCCGGCTTTCCGACAAGGACCTGCCGGCCGAAATCACGCCGCTCGTCGCCGCGGTCAATCGCGCGCTCGATCGGTTGGAGCAGGGCTTCGCGGTGCAGCGCAAGTTCACCGCCAATGCCGCGCACGAGCTGCGCACGCCGCTTGCCATCATCACCGCCATGCTCGACGCGATGGAAGGCAACGGTGAGTTGACCAAGCTGAGATCCGACGTGGCTCGCATGAACCGGATCGTCGAGCAGCTTCTCCGCGTCGCACGCCTCGACGCTGTCGCGCTTGACGTGTCCAGTAGCGTCGACCTGAACGATGTCGCGTCCGAGGTGGTGGAGGCGCTCGCACCCTGGGCCCTGGCGCAGGACCGGATGATCGCTTTCGCCGGACCGGAAGGTCCGGTTGCTATCAAGGGAAACAAACATGCGATCGGCGACGCGATCAGGAATTTGGTCGAGAATGCGGTCATGCATTCGCCGCCGCGCGGCGAGGTCGCGGTGAGTGTCGCACAAGCTGGCCGCGTGAGCGTTCTCGATCGCGGGCCCGGCATTCCGTCCGAGCATCGCGAGCTGATCTTCGAGCGCTTCTGGCGCGGCAAGAGCGCAGCGTCGAACGGCGCCGGGCTCGGGCTTGCGATCGTGCGCGAGATCATGAACGCCCATCGCGGCAGCATTCGCGTGGAGCCCGGCCCGACCGGCGGCGCGAGTTTCACGCTATGCTTTGCTGCCGACGCGCATATTCGCGAGGCGCGCACGGTCGAGCCGGTCGAGGCGAGTGCGCTGACCGCATAGCTCCGCTTCGTGTTGGTCGGCCGCTTAATGCTGCCTTAAACGGCCGATGTTGAGTTCGCTCCCACAGACAATTGGTCGAAGGAGCACGGCACATGAAAAAGTGGATCGTTCCGATCGTCACCGCCGCCTTTCTCGTCGGCGCGGCGGGTGCCGCCAAACTCGTTGCGCAGGTCCAGCAGGGCGCGACGCGCGTCTTCATTCCGGGCGATCAGCCTGTGAGCGAGGAACAGGTTCGCAGCAAGCTGCAATCGGAAGGCTGGGCGGGCGTGCTGGTAACGCGCGACGGCCAGTACCTGCGGGCTACTGGCGCCCTGGGCGGCAAACTTCGCACGCTTGTTATCGATGCGGCCACGGGCCGTCTGAGCGAGCAGGGACATAACGAGCCGGACGACGACGACGACGATTGAGCCGGAGCGGCGCAATGGCGCGACACTGGCTTTCCGGTGCTGCTCTCGTTGCGGCCGTCGCGGCTCAGGTGGGATTCGCCGCGGCGGTCGCGAGCGAGCCTCCCGGCGACGGCCGCGACGCGATGGGTTTCCAGGGCCGCTGGGCTTATTCGCGCCAGGCGGCCCCCGATGCCGTCACCGACATGGCGACGACGCCAGCAATGCAGGATCCTGACGTCTGGCTGCTCTTTGCGTGCAGCGGCGAGGGGCGGCTGAGGGCCGCGCTCATGCACACCGATCGTTTCGCGTTCGAGGTCGACGCGGCCTCGTCGGTGCAAATCGAATCCGCCGAGCTGTCTACCGTGTCGGTTGTGGCGGAATGGTTCCGGCCCGCACAGATCATGATGGACCCGAAGCTCATTCAACACATCATGCCGCTGCTTGTGAAGGAGCAGGAGGTTTCGATCTCGGTCACAGCAAGCGATGGCGTTGCTCACCGCTATACGTTCGCACTCCAGCCGAACGACGTCGCTCTCGCGCCGCTCCGTTCCCGCTGCTCGGGTAACTGAGGAGAGGGGGCTCGCCTCTGGTCGGAATCGCATGGCCAACTTGCGGGGAAGCGGACACCGGATTAAATTGCCTCGATGGGGACAAGCAGTCTCCCCGTCAGACGGCTCTTCGTCCAAGCACTGCGCAACGCTCGCGTCGTCGAGAAGATTGCGCCTGGATCGAGCCCGGACATCTCCTCGACGCGTTCGGTCTGATCGCTCGTGCGCCGCTGCGCGGAATCAGCGCTACGGGCGCCGAGCGCATTCATGGATGAGATGAAAATGATGCGTCGCACCACCAGGCTTCTGATCATCGCGATCGCGATCTGGTACAGCGCGCCCGTGCAGGGCGCCGAAGACGACACGAACAATGTGCTGGTGCTCGAAGCGAAGGTGCCGCTCGGCGATGTGCGCGGCCGCATCGATCACCTCGCGGCCGACCTCGGCCGCAAGCGACTGTTCGTCGCGGAGCTGGGGAACGGCAGCGTGGGCGTCGTCGATCTTGCCGCCGGCAAGCTGCTGCGCAGGATCGGCGGGCTCAAGGAGCCGCAAGGTGTCGGCTACGTTCCCTCCGTTGATGCCTTGTATGCGGCAAGCCGCGGCGACGGGTCGGTGCGCGTGTTCAGCGGGGATGATTATGCGGCGGCGGGCCGTATCGATCTCGGCGACGACGCCGACAACGTGCGCGTCGATCTCGCCACCAACACCGTATTCGTCGGCTATGGAGCGGGCGCGCTCGCGGCCATCGATCCCAAGACGGGTAAGAAGACCGACGACATTCGGCTCGCCGCTCATCCCGAAGGCTTTCAGCTCAGCGCCAGCACGAACCGGATTTTCGTGAATGTGCCCGAGAGGCGCGCGATCGTAGCCATCGACCGGGCGTCGGGGCAGCAGCAGGCAAGTTGGCCGACGCCAAATGCGCGCGACAATTTTCCCATGACCCTCGACGAGGCGAACCGGCGGGTGATCGTCGTGTTTAGAAACCCCGCGCGGCTCGATGTCTTCGCCATGACGAGCGGGGAAAAAATCGCGGAGCAGAACACCTGCGGCGATTCCGACGACGTGTTCATGGATGCCAAGCGCAACCGCGTCTACGTGAGCTGCGGCGACGGATCGATCGATGTGTTCGCCGTGGAGGGAACATCGTATCGGCGCCTCGGGCGCCTTTCGACGGTTCGGGGAGCGCGCACGTCGTTATTCATCCCCGCGATGGACCGATTGGCGGTTGCGGTGCGAGCCAACGGGCGGGAACCGGCGGCGATCTGGGTCTATCGGCCGAGGCCCTAGTGGCGCGCACCTTCCGATGAGGAGAGTTGAATATGGGTTATGCCATCAAACCGTTGTCTTGCGATCCGAAACGGATCAAGGGGATGTCCGAGCGCCTGATCGTCAGCCATTACGAGAATAATTACAGCGGTGCGGTCAAGCGCTTGAACCTGATCGAGGAGCAGCTCGCAGAACTCGATTACGCGGGCGCAGCCGGATTCCTGCTCAATGGGCTGAAGCGTGAGGAGCTCATTGCCATGAACTCGATGATCCTTCACGAGCCGTTCTTCGACGGCCTCGGTGAACAGGGCGAACCGGGGCCGGCGCTGCGCGCGGCGCTTGAGCGCGACTTCGGCTCGTTCGAGCGCTGGCGCGCCGAGTTTGTCGCCATGGGGAAAGCGCTTGCCGGCGGCTCCGGCTGGGTCCTGCTGTCGTGGTCACCGCGCGACGGGAAGCTCGTCAATCAATGGGCGTCCGATCACTGCCATACGCTCTCCGGGGGTACGCCGATCATCGCCCTCGATATGTACGAGCACTCCTATCACCTCGATTTCGGCGCCAAGGCTGCGAGCTACGTCGACACCTTCATGGACGTGATCCGCTGGCGCAATGCGGATGCCTTGCTTGCGCGTCTGACGGCGAAACAATGAACCGGCTCTGCGCCCTTGCTCTCTGCACGCTTTGGTGCGTGGCCGCAATTTACGGGGTTGCCGCCGCGGAAGGATTCAAGAGGCTTTCCGGCGCGCAAATCCGCGCCCAATTCACGGGAAAGCAGCTCACAGACGGCGCGCACTGGGGCGAGAGTTACCAAGCAGGCGGCCGGCTGGTCACCGAAGAGGACCGTCAGCAAAAGGCGAGTGGCACGTGGCACGTTACGAATGACCAGCTCTGC
>Ga0306920_100011890_pt1 | contig 11791 bp, 9 predicted proteins | sample flu12Cox44000170_FD_204666 | JGI IMG/M metagenome (GOLD analysis project Ga0306920, IMG submission 204666) | Lab enrichment of tropical soil microbial communities from Luquillo Experimental Forest, Puerto Rico - flux4day.12C.oxic.44.000.170 (v2)... | ecosystem: Environmental > Terrestrial >...
GTACATGCTTATGCGCGGATCAGCATGATCATTAGTTGTTCGGCAATCCCGCCAGATGCGCATGGCTGAGCGTCTGAGCAATCCCGAGGCGACCCTGCCGAATATTGCCTTCAACCGTCGGATAGATCGTTCGGTGGTTTACGTGCAGATTATCCGGTTATGGTGTTGCCGGGCTTGCGGGCCTGTACGCGGTGTCAGCTAAGGACGTTCCGAAAGCAGGTCAGGTGCGCACCATAGGCTAGAAGATCACCGACCTTGCCTTCCGGGAGCGCTCGACCGTAACCCGGCGACCGTTGCTGCCCACCTCGGCGGGGTCCTGCCGTGGCTGCGCGACTGGCGGACCATCCACGGCCAGCCCATCCTCCCGGGTCTGCTGCCGCCGGCCCGCCCAGTGAGCCAGTACCTGGACCGGATGTGCGCCGACCCCGTCGGCTACGGGTCGACCCCATACTGCTACACTCAGGTCCGGGCCGGCCGCCCACTGCTCGGCACCCATCACCTGGGCGCCGCGCCCAGCCTCCCTGGACAGCTCCCCGTTAGGCTGCCCTGCACCCCCGCCGAACGCCAGCAAATCCTGGCTGACAGCGCACGCCGCCTGCCGGCCGCGGTGGCAGAACATGCCTGAGAGCACGACGCAGCCCAGCAGCGCACCAGCAGGACCGGACGTCGCGTGCATGCCGGGTACGTACCGGACAGCGGTACCGCAAACAGTCCAGCTGCCCGGCTGGGCTGCGCCACAGGTTCTTGATTCTGTTGGCCGTGACTATCCGGCAGGTGGCGAATAGTGACTCGGTGGACCCCCGCCGCGCAGGGCGGCCACCCGGGCGGCGTCTCCGAAACCCGACTACCTGAGGAAGGGGCATTCCCATGACCGCTAGGTTCACACCGCGCGATGCCGCCGGGCTGCGCGAGCGCCTGGCCGGGCGCCTGGTGCTGCCAGGCCAGGAAGAATATGACGCCGCCCGGCAGGTGTGGAACGCCAGCCACGATCACCGGCCTGCGCTCATCGCCCAGCCGCTGTCGGTGGCCGATGCCCAGGCGGCGGTCCGGTTCGCCGGTGACCGGGGGCTGCCGGTGAGCGTCCGCGGCGGCGGGCACAACCACGCCGGCTATGCCGTCGCCGACGGGGTGCTGATGCTCGACCTGTCCGCGCTGGTCTCGGTGCGGGTCGACCCCGCCCGGCGCGTGGCAACCGTGGGCGGCGGCGCGACATGGGGCACGGTGGACCAGGCCACCCAGGCGGCGGGCCTGGCCGTGACCGGAGCCGATGTGCCCCCCGTCGGCGTGGGTGGCGCCACGCTGGGCGGCGGCGTCGGCTGGCTGCACCGCATGCTCGGGCTGAGTTGCGACAGCCTGATCGCCGCCGAGATCGTCACCGCAGGTGCGGATGTCTTGCGTGTCTCGGCGCACGAGCATCCGGAGCTGTTCTGGGCGCTGCGCGGCGGCGGCGGGAACTTCGGCGCCGTCACCAGCTTCACCTTCGCCTTGCATCCGGTCGGCCCGGTGCACACCGGCACGGTCATCTGCCCCATGGAGCGGGCTAACGACGCGCTGGCGCTCTACCAGCACCTGTGTGACACCGGCGGCGACGAGCTGTTCCTCCGCGCCATGCTGGTCACCGCCCCGCCGGCCCCGTTCATCCCCGAGCCGCTGCGCGGCCGACCCGCGGTGATCTTGTCCGCGGCCTGGTTCGGCCCGGCCGACCGGGGCGAGTCCGCGCTACGCGAACTGCGCGAGTTCAGGCCCCCGGCCGCCGACCTGCTGCGGCCGATGCCCTACGTACAGCTGCAGCGCATGCAGGATGGGGCGGTGCCCCGCCGGGTCCGCGCGGCCAGCCTCGGCGGGTTCACCGGCCCGCTCACCACCGGGCTGATCGACGCGCTCACCTCCGTGGCCGCCCAGCCGCCGCCGATGAGCATGGTCGAGTTGCAGCCGCTGGGCGGCGCGGTCGCCCGGGTCAGTCCCGATGCCACCGCGTTCCGGTACCGGCGTGCCGCCCATCTCCTGGCGGTCCTCGCCGCCGCGCTACCCGAAGATCCCGGTACCGAGCAGGCCGCCACCTGGGCCGAGAAGGTGAACGGCAGCCTGCCCGCCGGGGCCATCCTTGGGCCGAGCGTGCACGGCATGGGCCGGGACGAGCCCGAAGACCGCGTCCGCGCCGCCTACGGCGATACGTCCTACGCCCGGCTCGCCGCGGTCAAGCACGCCTACGATCCGGCCAACATGTTCCGGTTCAACCAGAACATCCGCCCGCAGCCGCAGGCTCTCAGCCAGCCCGCCTAGCGGCAAACCCGCGCGTGCCACACAACCCGGACCACACCTGGTCCAGCCCGCGTAAGCGGGCTGGCGAGTCCGGGCACCCCCTGTGACCCAGTACGAAGGAGATGATCACCTTGGCGCGTCGCTGACGCGTAGGTTGCGGCCAACTGGTCGTGGGTTGTGGCAGTTTGTGACCTCGCGGCGGGGAGCGGAGGATTTGACCGAGCGGGACGGGGCTGGTGGGCTGGGCGCATGGCTCGGCCGGTGGGCTTGGTTGGTCGCGAGAGTGAGTTGTCCCGGCTGCTGGAGGCGCTGCGCGGGGATGCCCGGTTGGTGCTGGTGGTGGGGGATGCCGGGGTGGGCAAGACCCGGTTTGTGGCCGAGGGGATGGGGCTGGCCGGGGCAGCGGGGATGGTCGTGGTACGTGGTGAGTGCTTGCCGTTGGCGGGCATGCTGCCGCTGCTGCCGGTGGCGGATGCACTAGGTGATCTGGGCGCGCTGGAGGGTGGTCGGCTGCTAGCGGCGGCGCTGGATGCCGCGCCGGGGTATGTCCGGGAGGAGGTGGGGCGGCTGCTGCCGGGGGCGGGACCAGGCGGTGGGGGGGCGGGGGGTAGCCAGGACGGGGACTGGAGCCGGCAGCGGTTGTTCGCCGCGGTGGCGGAGTTGCTGGCCGCGGTGGCGCGGCGGGCCAGGTCAGGGCTTGGGCTGGTGGTTGAAGATGTGCACTGGGCGGACGGCGCGACGCTGGATTGCCTGACTTTCCTGGCGCGGGCGGGCCGCCGTGACGCGGTGAGGCTGGTGGTGACGTGCCGCAGTGATGAGGCACCGGTGGCGGCGCACGTGGGGAGCTGGCTGGCAGCGGTGCGCGGCGCGGCGGCGGTGGAGGAGATCCGGCTGGGCGCGCTGTCGCGGGCCGAGGCGGCAGAGCAGGCCGCGGCGCTGGCGGGCGGCCCGGTGCCGCCTCAGATTGCCGACCAGTTGTATGCGCGAGCGGAAGGAAACCCCTTTTTCACCGAGCAGCTGGTGGCCGCGGCGCAGGTCGGCAGGGCACATGGCGGCCTGTGGGTCCCCGCCGGGCTGCCGCCTCGGCTGGCGGACCTGCTGGCGGAGCGCGCGGCCCGGTGCGGTAGTGACGCCCGGGCGGTGCTGGCCGCGCTGGCGGTCGCGGGCCGACCGCTGACCGAGGCCCTGGTGGGCGCGGTCGCCGGGCTGGACACTCAGACTGCGCGCCAGGGTCTGCGGGAGCTGGCGGCGGCCCGGCTGCTCGCCGACGACACCGGCGAGGGAGGGCACCGGCCCCGGCACGCGCTGCTGGCCGAGGCGGTCGCGAGCGGGCTGATGCCCGGGGAACGGGCGGCGCTGCACGAGCGCACCGCGCAGGCACTGGAGTCGGCCGGGGATCAGGTGCTAGCGGCGGAGGTGGCCGGGCACTGGCAGGCCGCGGGCCGCCCGGCCGAGGAACTGCCGGCCAGGGTGGCGGCGGCCGAGGCAGCCGAGCGGGTGTTCGGCTACGCCGAGGCGGCCTCACACTGGCAGCGAGCGATCGAGCTGTGGCAGGCCCAGCCGGGGACTGTCACCGTGGCCGGGACCGACCTGCCTCGGCTGTATGTGCGGGCCGTCGACGCGCTTTCTCGCTCGGGCGACAGCGGGCGTGCCGGGGCGGTCGCCGAGGAGGCCTACCGCCGGTTCGCCAGCCACCCGGACCCCGCGACCGCCGCGGTCGTCTGCCACCGGGCCGCATACTTCCGGGGATACGACGCGCCCGCCGCCGCGCTTCCGCTGATGGAGGAGGCGCTGCGGCTGTTCGAGCAGGCTCCGTCCTCGTCCGATCACGCCCAGGCGCTGTTCGATCATGCCAACTTCTTCCTGCTGTGGGTCGAGAGGCGACCTCAGGCCAGCCTCGCGGCCCTGAACCGGGCGCTGGAGGTCGCCGAAGCAGCCGGCGCCACCGCGATGATTCCCCGCATCCTGTCCGCGGCCGCGTTCGCCGCTTTCACCCGCGGGCAGGTGCAAGACGGGTTCGCGACCCTGGAGCGGGGGTGGGCACTGGCCCGGGCCGCCCAAGACGGCCCGGCATTGGCGTTGCTGGCTGTCAACGAAAGCGATGCGCTGCTCAAGCTCGCCCAGTTCCAGCGCGCCGCCGAAGTGGCATCACGCGGTCTTGACACCGCCCGCCAGGCCGGCCTGCAGTCCTGGTGGGAGACGACCACCGTCCTGGCCGCCAACACCGCCGAGGCGCTGCTGGCCCCGGGGCACAGCGAGGAGGCGGCGGCGCTGATCGACCCGCTGACCACCGGGCCGCCCGATCGCGATCACTGGATCGTGCATGCGGCCCGCGCCGAGATCGACCTGCTGCGCGGCGATACCGGCGCGGCAGCCGGGCGGTGGCAGCTGATCTACTCTTTCCCCACCCTCATCGGCCGAGTCGACTTCGCCTACGAGGCGGCGCGGCGCGCCGTAGAGGCCGCGCTGTGGACCGGACGTCCCGGCGACGCCCTGAACGAGGTCCGGCGGGTCCTGCCCCTGCTCAAAGCCCCGGACATGACGAGCGTCTGCGGGCGGCTGCTGGCGGCGGGCATGCGCGCCTGTGCCGACCTGGCCGAGCGGGCCCGGGCCCGGCGCGACCCGCCCGCCACCGTGGCCGCCATGGCCGACGCCGACGGCCTGGCCTCCTGGGTGGAGCAGATGGACGGCGCGCCGTTCACCGACCACCCGTTCGTGGCCACGATCCCGGCCGAGCGCGCCACCTGGGACGCCGAGCGGACCCGGCTGGCCGGGCCTGGCGACCCCGGCGCGTGGAGCAGTGCGGTAAAAGCCTGGGAAGAACTCGGCTGCCCGCACCGGGCCGGCTACGCCTGGTGGCGCCAGGCCGAGGCGTTGCTGGACGCCGGGCAGCCGGCCGCGGCGGCCGCCGGCGCACTGCGGGCCGCCGAGGCCGCCGCTGGCGGGCACGCACCCCTGCTGGCGCAGATCCGCGCCCTGGCGCAGCGGGCCCGGATCCCGCTCGGTCCCCTGGCCGCCGGCCCCGTCGCCGAGGCCGCGGCCAAGGACCCCGCCCCCTACGGACTGACCGGCCGCGAGCTGGCGGTGCTGCGGCTGCTGGCCGCCGGGCGGACCAACGCCCAGATCGGCGCCGAGCTGTACATCAGCCCCAAGACCGCGGGCGTGCACGTCAGCAACATCTTGCGCAAGCTCGGCGTTTCCGGCCGGGTGCAGGCCGCTGCCATGGCCGAACGCGCAGGCCTGCTCCGCGCCGGGCAGCCCTAAGCACCGTCCGCGGAAATATAAAGAGCCGCGGGCGCCGATCATAGGCGGTCGCCCGATACGCGTCACCCCGCCCCGGGTGCATCCTCGGGATGAAGCACAGCCCAGCCCCCGAGGAAGATCACGATGCACCCCACGATCAGCTACCACCTGTCCAGGACCCGGATCGCCAGCCTGTACCACCAGGCCCGGCGCGATGCGCTGGCCCGGGCCGCCCGCCGCCGGCAGACGGGATGATCTCGATGACAGCGAGCCCCCAACCCATCTGGCCCGAAGGCGGGCTGCGGCCAGCCCGCGACCGGGCAGCCACTGGCAGTCTCGTTCCCCGGCTGAAACCGGTCAGCGACTCGCCGGCGCCTGCGGCCCGGGTTTCTCGCCCCGCCGATCCACCTGCCCGGCGCCAGTCGCGCGCTGCCCGGGTGCCGTCCGGCGCAGGCGTCATCCCGGAGGGGCAAGCGCGATTGCGCCGACGCGCGCGCAGCCGGCCAGCCCGCCCGATGGCCAGCTCTCAGGGCGCGGCGCAGCGGGCGGGCTTGGCAGTTATCAGGCTGGCCGCCGACGATACCGAACTGCGCCAGTTCGTGGAACGATCCCAGGCTGGCGCCGAGCTCGCGGTCGTCCCAACACCGTCGTGGCGCGGTGATGGAGTTCCGCAGGCCACGGCGGCAAGCCAGCCGGACGGATCGCGAGAGGCCGGCATCCTGGTGTTGTCCCGGCGCGGGCACGCGCGCTACGCGCTTGAACAGCTCACCGACCGGGAACAGGAAGTGCTGGCGCTGATGGCCCAGGGGCGCTCGAACAACGCGATCGCCGACCAGCTGTCCATAACCGAGCACACGGTCGAAAAACATATCAAGAACATTTTCGCCGCACTATGGCTGGCGCCATCTCCGCACGACCACCGCCGGGTAGTCGCGGTCCTGACCTACCTCACGGCGGTCGCTGACGACTAGTAAGGCAGCCGTACTGCGTGACCTGGGTGCCTATGGTGCTGCGGATGCTGTCCAGATCTGCAGGGCTAGCTGCACCAGCTCAGCATTGCCGCTGACGGCAGAGCCATCAGGGCCGGCCGTGGTGTCTTCCAGGCCGATCCGGGTGGGCAGTCCAAGCGTGCCTGCGTGGGCGGTCAGCGGCCAGCACGCAGGTCCTTCTCCGTGCAGCAATCGGGGGTCGCCGCGTTCAGCTGATCGAGCCGGCCCGGGCCGCTACACACGACAAGCCTCCGGCCAGGAGAGGGAGATGGTCCAGATGCACCAGTTCACTGAGCTCGCCGATGGCTTGCACCGGCAGCGGCTGGCCCGCACCGCGCAGCAGCGGGCCGCGCAGCATCTGCTCGCGCTCCGCCGCGCCACCCGCCGCGCCGGACCCGATTCCGCCAGGGTCATCTGATGACTACCGCAACGGCGCCAGGGCCGACGCTGGCAGGGCTCGGCGACGAGGAACGCTACGAACGCTTCGACCGCCTCCAGGAAAGAATGCGCGGCGTCTGGGAGATCATGGAACGCAACGAGGAGGACCAGTCCGTCGTCGTCATCCCCTCCGTTAGCGTGGACCATATTGGCGAGCGAAGTGGCTCCTTGCAGCAGGCCTACGAGGAGCGGTTCCTTGTTCTCCTGCTGCTCTTGCGGCAGCCTCGGCTGCGCATGATCTATGTGACCTCTATGCCGATCGCTCCGAAGATCGTGGAATACTACCTCGCGTTGCTCACGGAGGTAATACCTAGCCACGCCCGCGCGCGGCTGTCCCTCATCTCGGTCGGCGACGCCTCGCCCCGGCCGCTCAGTGAAAAGCTCCTGGAGCGCCCGCGCCTGCTGTCCCAGATCCGGTCGCTGGTGCCGGATCCCTTGCGGTCTCACCTGGTGCCGTACAACACCACCCCCCTCGAGCGGGACCTCGCGATCGAGCTGGGCATCCCTATGTTCGCCGCCGACCCGCGCTGCTTCCCGCTGGGGACCAAGTCGGGGTGCCGGAAGCTGTTCGCCGACCTGGGGGTCAGGCACCCGCTGGGCTTTGAGAATCTGCGCTCCATGGACGACGTTGCCGGTGCGCTGATGCGCCTGCGGGCAGCGCGGCCCGATGTCACCCAGGCATTGGTCAAGCTGAATGAGGGCGTGTCCGGCGAGGGCAACGCGGTGGTCGACCTGCGCGACCTTCCTGTCGCAGGGTCGGCTGGGGAGCGGGAGGAAATCACGCGCCGGGCGCGGGAGATGGCGTTCGAGCTGCCCGGCACAGCGTTCGGCTGCTACGCCGCCAAGCTCGCAGAGCGCGGCGGCGTCGTCGAGGAGCGCATCAGCGGCGCCGAGCTGCGCAGCCCGAGCGTGCAGCTGCGTATCACCCCGTTCGGGGAAGCGGAGCTGCTGTCCACCCACGACCAGGTGCTGGGCGGCCCGAGCGGGCAGAGCTACCTGGGGTGCTCGTTTCCCGCCGATGTCACGTACGCCACGCAGGTCAGGTCAGGCTGCGTCGGTGCCGGGTTCGATGAAGGCGAGCCGCTGGTCGCCGAAGTCAGCGATGATCTCCAGGCGGCCGCCGAGGGCTTCGACGTAGGCGGCCAGGGTGCGCAGTTCGGTGGTGCCCGGCTTGGCGTGCTCGATGGCGGACACACGGCCTTGGCTGATGCCCATCCGAGTAGCGACCTGCGCCTGGGTGATGCCGAGGCGACGGCGCATCTCGGCGAGCCGGAAGGCACGCTGCTCAGCGCGCAGCTGCTCCATCCCGGCGGCGATGGCGGCCTTCTCGGCAGGATCGGGATAGAACTCAGCGAGGAACTCATCCCGGGTGTAGTGGTGGAACTCACTGCTGCTCATCGGATGTCCTCTTGTTTCAGGTAGTCCTCGTAACGCTGCTCGGCCAGCGGGATCGCCTGCCGGTACCAGGCCTCCCATTTACCAGCCTTGTCTCCGGCTACCAGCAAGAGCGCGTTCCGCCGGGGATCGAAGATATACAGGATGCGGATCTCGCTGCGCCCGGCTGAGCCTGGCCGCAGTTCCTTCAGGTTGCTCAGCCGGGAGTGATGGACGCGGTCGGCGAGCGGGCGGCCCAACTCCGGCCCGGCTTCGAGCAGCATGCCGATGGCCTGGCCGACCTGGATCGCGCTGGCCCGGTCACGCTTGCGCAAGTCGTGCAGCCATGCCCGGACCTCCGTTGTCATGACCAGGACATAGGCCACGTCAGCTGCCTCCGCGGGGGTAGCATTACGTAGACATGATATCACATCAGCGTAATATTGTGTGGCCTGGGAGCCGTTAGCTGCCCGTGCTAGCGCTCGGAGTAAGTGCCAGCTTGCGCGGGTCGGGGAAGCCGAGCCCGGCGTAGCCGGGCGCGCGTTTGGCGAGCATAGCGGCGAGGACGCCAGTCCGCTCATCGAGGTAGTCGTGGACTTCGGCCGTGGTCTTGTTCTCATGCGAGCGCAGAATCCGGCCTACATACTGGGTCAGGCTGCCCTTATTGGCGACCGGCGCGGCGAGAAACAAGGTATCCAGGACCGGGCAGTCGAAGCCTTCGCCGGCGTACGGGCCGGTGGCCACGACCAGGAGCGGCGGCCCGCCGGGCCGCGACTGCAAGCGGGCCAGCGCCGCGGCGCGGCTCTTGGCACCCATCCCGCCGCGAAGAATGACCGGGTCGCGCCCGGCCTCGCGCAGCAAGTCGGCGAACTCTTCCAGATGGCTGGTCCGATTGGTGAGGACCAGGCAGTTGCGGTTCTTGCTGAGTGCGGCGAGCACGTCCGCGATGACCTGCCGGGTGCGCCGCTCATCGGCGGCCAGGTGCCGGAAGATGGTCGTCATGCCGCCAGGGCGGGACGGGTCAGCGTCGCCGTCGTACCGGTACGCAGTCGGGTGAACGTACAACACGGGAATGGGCCGGCCGGTGCCCAGAAGCGTGCCCTGGCCGACTGCGTCGCGGGAGAGTGCGATGGTGTGCCGGACCGGTCCCACTTGCATGGCGATCAGGTCGTCGAGCTTGTCGCGGCGGTACGGGGTGGCGGTCAGCCCGAGCCAGCGCCGTGCCGGGATCTGCTTGACCGCGTGCTCGAACGCGGCGGCCGGGACGTGATGGCATTCGTCGGCGACGATTAGGCCGTACCCGGCGGTCAGCTCCGCAACATCGTCGCGGCGGGACAGGGTCTGCAAGGTGACGACGTCGACGGAGCCGCGCAGCTTGGTCCGGCCGCCGCCGAGTTGCCCGGCTTTGACGCCGAGGAACTCGGCGATCCTAGTCCGCCACTGGTCCGCGAGTGCCTTGCGGTCCACTAGGACGAGAGTAGAGGCCTGATGCGCGGCGATGACGGCGCATGCCATCACGGTCTTGCCCGTTCCGGGCGGCGCGACCAGCACCCCCAGATCGTGCCCGGTCAAGACCTGAACGGCCGCCTGCTGCGGCCCGGTCAGCACGGCCGAGCAGGTGAATGCCTGCGTGGCGCCGACCGCGCGCTCATCGGTCAGGTCCAGCTTGCTGCCTGCCTGCGCGGCGAGGTCGGTCACGGTGGTGAGCATGCCGCGCGGCACGATCAGCCCGCCGTCGATGGTCTCGTCGAAGAACTGCAGGAACCGGGGGATGTCCCAGGTGGAGACGCGCATCCGCTGCTTCTCGTAGAACTGGGGGTTGTGCATCGAGGCAGCGTGCCGCAACGACGCGGCGAGCGCGGGCGTCAGGTCGGCCAGTTCGACCCGAACGCCCGCACCGAGCCGGGCCCGGACCACAGTCGCCGCCTCCGGCCGGATCTTCGTGGAGACTGGCGCGGCAAGCCTGGTGACCTCACTGCCCGCGGGGACCCGCCCGGCCTTGTCCGCGGCCCGGCTCACCTCCTTAGGCGTCATGCGGCCAAGCGTTGACAGGTAAGACCACTGGTCCTGGTGCGGTTCGAGGTTCTCCAGGTTCAAGAACACCGTCGCGTTGCGGTCCCGGGCCGACCGGAACAGTGGCAGCGCAATCAGGTTTCCGACACCGCCGGCCGGGAGCAGATCCTGGGACGGAAACAGCCGGTCGTAACTGGCCAGGTTCACCTTCCCGCGAATCGCCATCGCCTCACGTAGCAAGCCGGTGCCTAGTCGCCGCGCAGTCTCCGCCGGCACTGGCGCGGTGAAGAAAATCCACGCGTGCATGCCTATCCCGGAACGCGACACCTCTAGCGCCACCGGCACCCCGAACGCCCGCCCCGCCTTGACATACATCAGCGCTTCGGTCAGCGCATCCTGGCCGTCGAAGTCAGCGGCCAGCCACCAGCACCTGTCGCCGTCCAGCAGCGGATAGACGCCGACGTGGACATCGCCCTTCAGATGAGCAGCCAGCACATCTGTGGTCAGCGGCAGGTAGTCCGGCTTCTCATGCGGGATCCCGCGCTGCCACCCGCCGCGCACCGCCGGGAGCCAGCCCTTCCAGCCAGTACGGGAGTTCTCGATCCGGCTGGCATAGATGTCGGTGCGCGCCGCGAACAGCGCCCGGAAGAACGCCACCTTCGCGTCATTGGGCGAGTCCTTATAGACCAGTCCCGGCGGCGCATCGAAGAAGCCCGCCTGCGCCGGGCCGGGCGGGGTAGCCTGCCGCGGGCTCAGCTCCAGCATCTTCAGCAGGCGCGTGTTATCCGCCCGCAGCCGCGCCAGCTCCGCGGCCACAGCCCCGGGAATCTCAGTCACGCCCCCACCCTATGAACGGGGCGAGGACCTCACGAGCCGTAGATGCTGGACACGCGGGGGTGTTTGAACTTGGCCTCGAGTAGCTCCGCGGCTGTGCTAAGCCACCTGCGAAGTCGCCCTGCCGGCGTCAGCAGAACATGGTGAGGTCGGGAGCATTAGCGATCTTCGCCGACTCGGTCGCTGGGACCGGGGGTACCTTGAACTCGCTTGCGAAATTCGAAGTTCTGTTCAACAGGCAGGAGCCGGGTTCCTGGGCGGCTGGGGGTGGGAGCCAAAGTGGGAGCCAACGTGCCCAGCCATCAGGCGATGTCAGGCGACGTCCAGCCATCATTACCCCAGGTGAGCGGCACGCCGGGCGACATGGGGCTACGTCAGGCGACTGGGCGGAGCTGATTTGGGAGCAGGAGGTCGCGGGTTCGAATCCCGCCATCCCGACTAGCTATTTCGAATGTATTGCCGATAGCTGAAATGCACGGTGACAGTCGGGCCGCACGCCAGACAGGTCCCGCGTTGGCTCTTGGTCGTTAGCTCACGCTCTCGCGGCCCGGCGCAGCCTGGGCGCCGCGTGGCCGCGTACTGGGGTCGCGCGCGGATCGCGCGCCGGGTGGCGTAAGCAAGCCCGGCGGCCGGGCGGA
>Ga0306920_100011891_pt1 | contig 11791 bp, 9 predicted proteins | sample flu12Cox44000170_FD_204666 | JGI IMG/M metagenome (GOLD analysis project Ga0306920, IMG submission 204666) | Lab enrichment of tropical soil microbial communities from Luquillo Experimental Forest, Puerto Rico - flux4day.12C.oxic.44.000.170 (v2)... | ecosystem: Environmental > Terrestrial >...
TCGGTTGGTTCTGCGCGAGACCCAGATCTGGGGGCGCTAGGGTGGTCGCTTCTGCCTGACCACTGCGCACCGGATGTCGATAAAAATCGTAAATTCCTAGTTCCTTATAAAAGTCGATCCGTTCGGATAGTTGGCGGCGCAGGGAAGGATCGAGAGTTCGAGTCATGTCCTCAACAGATTAGCAGCAATCGTCGAGAACGACAGACTTCTTTGCTGTGGAAGAAAAGATTCCGAGCGCCAATTCAGGCTCTCATCGCAGGCTTTGATTGACGAAGGCGGACGACTTGGTCGAGCACGCGGTGCGCGATCTCCCACTTGCTATTCTCGGGAACATCGATGGTTTCATCGGCGGTGATAATGGTGACCGCGTTACGCTCGGAATCAAAGCCGATACCTTTCTGCGAGACATCGTTGACCACGATTGCATCCAGGGATTTCGCGGTTAACTTCTTACGCGCGTGTTCGCGCACATTCTCGGTCTCAGCCGCAAAACCGATCACAATCTGGGATCCCTTACGGCGAGCGACTTCGGAGAGAATGTCGGTCGTGGGCTCGAGTTCAAGGGTCAAGCCTCCGGCGCGTTTGATTTTTTGGGATTGCACGGCTTTGGGGCGATAGTCGGCAACCGCAGCAGTCTTGATTACGATGGTGGCTTCAGGCAGCCTCTCTAAGACTGCCCGACGCATTTCCTCGGCGGATTCAACTTCGACCACCTCGGCGGCATGGGGAGGGGTGAGCCGGGTAGGCCCGGTGATGAGTAGCACGCGGGCTCCCCTTCGGAGCGCGGCTTCGGCCATCGCATATCCCATGCGGCCGCTAGAACGGTTGCTCAGATAGCGCACCGGATCGATCTTCTCGCGCGTGGGCCCGGCGGTAATCAGCACGGTTTCTCCGGTCAAATCCGGCGAGGCCCCCAAGGCTTCGAGGGTGGCGTCGATAATCGCTTGGTTCTCTGCCAGACGACCCGGTCCCGTCATTCCACAAGCCAGATAGCCCGACCCGGGTTCCACCACCCGTACGCCTCGCTTTTTGAGAACCTCCAGGTTGGCCTGGGTCGCCGGATGGCTCCACATATTCAGGTTCATTGCCGGAGCTACCACCACGGGGGCGGTGGTGGCCAGATACAGCGTGGTTAGGAAGTCGTTGGCAATGCCCTGGGCGAACTTGCCAAGAACGTCAGCCGTGGCGGGCGCCACCAGCAAGGCATCGATCGAGCCTGCCACCTGAATGTGCTCGATAGCGGAATCAAGGTTGGCTGGTTCGGTCCCGGCGGCGAACATGTCGGTGATTACTTTTTCGCCCGAAAGAGCGGCAAACGTCAGCGGGCGAATGAACTCCTCGGCAGCCTTGGTCATGATGACCTGCACACGGATTCCGCGTTCCGCGAGCAGCCGCACGATCTCAGCCGCCTTGTAGGCCGCAATTCCGCCGCTGACGCCGAGAGCCACCTTCATAAAATTGCCGATTGTCGATTGCCGATGTGTGGGGACATGCTGAGGTCGGCAATCCGCCCGTCCTTACTCTTGACCTAGCGCCTTATCCAGGGTGTCGTTGGCCACTTCGGTGGCCGACTTAGGGGTCTCGGGAATCGTCCACTTGACTTTCCCGGCCTTGATCTCATCTTGGGCGATGCGGCAGGGTTTACGCGAGGTCGTGTCAATGACCGGAGGGGCGCCGCCCTGCAGTTGCCGTGCCCTTCGAGCTGCCACCAAGATGTAGCGATAATTACTATCGAAGCCATCCATCAACTTCATAATTTCTCCCCTGTCGTTAACCTCGTCGAGCCGCGGTCACCGCAAACGAGGCCAAGATCGGCTGCACCCGGGCTTCGATGTTGCGCAAGCGGCAACTTTCAGCTTTGGCCAACGTTTCTTTGTCGGCAGCCACTAGTTCGGTCCCCGAGTGCTTCATCCTCTCTGCCAGCAGGATGGCCTTGAGGGCCGCAATAGATTCATCCAGACGATCGTTTATCAAAATATAGTCGTATTCCCGGTATTTCTCAATCTCCCGATGGGCAGTGACCAACCGGCGCTCGATCACCTCTTCCTTGTCCAGACTGCGTTTCCGGAGACGCTGCTCCAAGGTCTTACGGTCGGGCGGCAGAACGAAGATGGTCACGGCTTCGGGAAGCTTGCGCTTGATTTGTTCGGCCCCCTGGACATCGATATCGAGCAATAGATCGTCCCCTCTTTCGCGAGCTTGCTCGAAGAAGCATTTCGCGCTTCCGTAAGCATTGCCGAACACCTCCGCCCATTCCAGAAATTCGTTGCGCTGCTTCATTTGTTCAAAGGTTTCCCGGGAGACGAAGAAGTATTCCCGGCCATTCTGTTCTTTTCCGCGCGGCTGCCGGGTCGTATAAGAGATCGAAAATGCAAGCCGGGGAACGACTTGCCGCACCTTTTCGACCAGCGTGGATTTCCCCGAACCCGAGGGCGCCGAAATGATAAAGACACAGCTCATTCCAGATTTTGCACCTGTTCCCGAGCCTTTTCGATATCCGCTTTCATCCCCAGGCCGTGGCTGGTGATTTGCAAAGCCTCCCCGGCCAGCCCGGCGGTCTTCGACAGCAGAGTGTTAGACTCGCGATTCATCTCCTGCAGGAGAAAATCCAACTTTTTGCCAACCTCGCCTCCCTGATCGAGCAGGCCTAGAAACTGCCGGATATGGCATTCGAGCCGGGCGAGCTCCTCCGCAATGTCGCTGCGATCCGCGAGCAGAGCCGCTTCCTGCAGAATGCGCTCCGGTTCGAGTTGGGAACCAATGAGGTCCTGGATTCGGCGATTCAGTTGCTCCGTGTAGGCGCGGAGCGTCGCTTGGCGACACTTTTCGACTTCTTGTCGGGCCCGCTCGATGCGCCGCATCCGCTCGCGAAGGTCCCGTTCCGCGTCTCGACCTTCCTGCTCCCGCATTTCATTCAATCGAGCCAGGGCATCTTCGAGCTTTGCCAGAATCGCCTCTTCCAGGAGGGGATCGGCGGACGGAGTCGCCAATTCGAAAGCGCCGGGAAGGCGCAGAATAAGGTTGAGATCCGGCTCCGCCGCCAGCCCGAACTCCTTGGCCACAGAGCGAAAGGCCTGGATATAGCCGCCCAGCCATTCCCGATTGAAGCGAAAACTCTCAGCGGTTTCGGTTTCGAGATTGAGCACTAACTCAACGTGCCCTCGGATCAGTTTTTCCTTCAACCGGCGGCGTACCTTCATTTCCAGCTCCTCAGTCCCGGGAGGCATGCGGAAATGCAAGTCCAGAAAACGGTGATTGAGCGATTTCAAGGAAAGGTTGAAACTATGGCGTCCGTTCGCCTGCCCTGTGACTTGTGCGAACCCGGTCATGGAGCGTATGGCCATACGGATTATCCCAGAGGAGCCGCATCAACCTTCGGGGGCTCCAGATCGACAAATTGCAGGTCATACAGCCGGCGATAGATGCCGAACTTTTTCATCAACTCCTCATGCGATCCGATATCGGTCACCTTGCCATTTTCGAGCACCACGATGCGGTCCGCGCGACGCACGGTTGAGAGGCGATGAGCTATGACCACGACCGTGCGTCCGACCACAAGGTTGGCGAGGGCGGACTGCACCAGGGATTCCGATTCGCTGTCGAGCGCCGAAGTCGCCTCATCGAGGATCAGAATGGGAGCATTCTTGAGCAAAGCGCGAGCGATCGCGATGCGCTGACGCTCGCCGCCCGAAAGCCGGATGCCGCGTTCCCCGATGACGGTGTCGTAGCCTAGGGGTAAGGCCGTGATGAAGTCGTGCGCTAAGGCGGCCCGCGCCGCCGCTTCGACCGCACGCTGGGAAACGTGCGGTTGTCCGTATCCGATATTGTTGCGCACCGTGTCGTTAAAAAGAACCGTTTCCTGAGAGACAACCCCGATTTGCGAACGCACCGAGGCGAGCGTGGCATCGCGGACGTCGTGGCCGTCGATGAGCAAACGCCCGGCGGTGACATCGAAGAAGCGTGGAATCAGCTGCACCAGGCTGGTCTTTCCCGCGCCGCTTGACCCCACCACAGCCAGCACTTCGCCAGCGCGGACTTCGAGGTTAATGTCTTGCAGGATCTCCCGCGTTTCCTCTCCCCGGGGCTCATAGGAGAAGCTCACCTGCTCGAACCGGATGCTGCGCGAGAACGGAGGCAAGGGTTTGGCGCCGGGCGATTCCCGCACCTCATCCTTGGTGTCGATGAACTGAAAGATTCCCGAGGAAGCGCCCAGAGCCTGCTGAAAGTTATTGTGGAATAGCGCGAACTTGCGCACCGGATCGTAAAGCTTGAAAACCGCGACAATAAAGGCGAAGAACACTCCGGCGGTCATGCGCTGGTGAGAAATCTGTTGACGTCCGAGCAGCAGCAACAGCGCAATCGCGATCGCGCCGAAGATGTCCATCAAAGGAGAACTGATTGCGGCGGCGGCCACCGATCGGAGATTCGCCCAGAACAGGCGCCCCGCGGCCTTGTGGAATCGCGAAATCTCCCAGGATTCCATGTTGAAGGCCTTCACAATGCGGTTCCCTGTGATGGTTTCATGCAGGATGTTCTGGATGTCGGCCAGCTTGTCCTGTCCCTTGCGGGTCGTGTGCCGTACACGGCGGCCGATCCGCCCTGCCGAGTAAATGATGAAAGGCACAAACAACAGCAGAACCCAGGCCAGCTTCCCTCCCAACAGTACGACCACGATGGCGGTGAAGATCAGGGTGAACAGCTGTTGCAAAAACTCCGCCAGGACCGTCGACATGGCGTATTGCACGCGCTCGATATCGTTGACGATGGTTGAAACCAGGGTGCCGGTGGTGTGTCTCTCAAAGAATGCGGCGGAGCGGTGGAGAACGGAATCATACAGATGGTTGCGGAGATCGGTGATCATGCCAAACCCGGCATAGTTCACCAGATAGGTCCCCAGATAGTCGAAGATGCCCTTCAGGATGGTTGAGGCCACAAGGGCGTAGGCCACGACCGTCCAGGCGTTGTGCAGGTGCGAGGGCACAAATTGCTGCAAATAAATCGTCCGGTGGGTTTGGGGCAGGGTAAACAGCCGAATATCGTTCGATCCCGTCGAGGGGTTAAGAACCCGATCCAAAACCGGGCCGACCAGCAACACACGGAAGGCGTCCAGCAAGCCCACCAAAGCCATCAACAACACAGAAGCGAGCACCTGCCACCAATACGGCAGCGCATAACGGAGAAGGCGGGTCAGTTGCCGCATGGGCTGTGGCCTGCGGGTGAAATTGACATGGCTTTTGAAGCTCTTATTCTACTTTAGTTGGGGGGCGATTCGGGGGGATCTGGCGTGGCCAGTTACGTTCGTACCTTGGGCCACAGACCAGAGCGGGGGGGAATTGTCTTGAGGAGCCGACAATCCTGCTATCCCGGACTATCCCGGTGCACCACCTTCACCGGGTATCCCGCCGTCCGTAGCAGCTTGCCAACCTCCTCGGCGAGCATCACGGAGCGGTGCTGGCCGCCCGTGCAGCCGAAGGAAATGGTGAGATAGCTCTTGCCCTCGCGGATATAGTGCGGCAGCAGATACACCAACAGCTGGGAAATGCGCCGGATGAACTCCCGGGTTTGGGGGAACGATCGAATATACTTCGCCACCTTCGGGTTGCGTCCGGTGAGCGGACGAAATTCGGGCACGAAGTACGGGTTGGGCAGAAAACGAACGTCGAACACCAAGTCCGCATCCTCCGGGACACCGTGCTTGAATCCAAAGCTCACGCAGGAAACCAGGATGTTCTTTTCGGATGCGCGCTTTTGAAACCTCTCGGTGATATAGGAGCGCAGTTCGTGTACGTTGAACTTGGAAGTGTCAATCACCAAGTCAGCGATGGCACGAATCGGACGAAGGCGTCTCCGCTCGGCGGCGAGCGAAGCCCGTACCGGGGCATTGATTCCCAAAGGATGCGGACGGCGGGTTTCGCTGAAACGGCGAAGTAAGACCGCATCCTCCGCCTCGAGGAAAACCATCTTGGTCGGCAGTATGCGCTTGACCGAACGCACGATGTGCGGCAAGTTCTGTAACTGCTCGCCTTCGCGAACATCCACTACCAGTGCCGTATTCTTAATCTCCGAAGATTGATTCACCAGGTCGGCAAACTGCGGAATCAGACCAACCGGCAGATTATCCACGCAGTAATAGCCCAGGTCCTCGAAGGCCTTCAGTACCGAGGCTTTTCCTGACCCGCTCATCCCCGTAATGATGACCAGTTCCGCAGGACCGCGCCCGTCAACGGAAGCTCCGGCACTCGGGAGGCGGCGGTCTTTGGTCTTGGCTTTGGCGGATTTTTCTGCTGACGACGGCATCTTGACGGATGGTACCAGGGAAAAAGCCTGCTGGTACAGAGACGGAAACTCGCTAGGCACGATCCTGCCGGGAGGCCTCTCAGAAAGCTGACGGGCAGGAATCCCTGCCCGTCAGAATGAAGCTAGTGCTGCTCAGTAGGAAGGGGCATCAAGAGCCCGCTTTTGTCTCCTACGACCATGCGGGGCAATTCCCCATTCCATTTCTCGATGAGAGCGCGCTGGTTTTCCAGGCGCTTCCACTCGAGCAACTGCGGGGTGATTGAGGCCTGGCGAAGGCGGTTTGCTTCAGCCTCACCCTTAGCCCGCTCTATCTGGCTGGCCGCGTCTCCCCGAGCGCGTTCCACCTCACTGCGCGCCTGTCCTTCCGCCTCAGCTACCATCTTGGCCATTTCGGCCTGGGTGACAGCTAACTGGTTTCGCGCCCGCTCAGCCTCAGTAATGGCTTGCGTCTTCTGCGTGATTGCCTGCTCTATCGCCGCCGTAAATCGCGGTTTGCCGATAAAGCCGAACTGCTGGATCTGCACGCCTACTGCAGCCATCGCGTTCTGCACCCGCTCGCGAGACTCGCGCAGGAAGTGGGCCTTGTTCTCGCCATAGATGTCCTCCAGCGTGTAAGTGGAGGCCACTTCGTTGAGCGAGTTGCGCACGATGTCCTTCAGGATGCCGTGCGTAAACCTTTCCAGGTCATCCGTGCGGTACTTCACGTAGAACTCGGGTACCTTGGCGGCTTCGATCGCATACGAAAGGGAAACGTCCGCGCGCACCTCCTGTCCTTCCTTGCTGTTAAACACCAGCTCTTCATTGAGTGGGTGTCCTTCATTCACATCTGCAGTCCATTTGACCGTCTGCACGAAGGTGGGGAAAGCGATCACCTGCGTCTTCAACGGGGAGTAAAACACCCAGCCGGTGCGGATCGGAATGTCCTGCGCACCGCGCTGGCTGCCCGCGAGGTTGATCTCCACACCCACATATCCTGCTCCGATCCGGGTTATGCGTACTACTGTGAACAGCAGAATCGCCGCCACACCCAGAGCCACGAGCAGGGCCAAGAACCTCAGCCCGCTTCGGCTGAATCCACCGAACGGTGCCGGGTTCCGATTGTCCATCTTGTTGCCGAAAATTGTAGTTGTCATAGACACCTCCTCCTTTCTCCTGGTGAACCGGCAGGCACACTTTGCCTGCAGGCTGTTCACGAGTGCCTTGTTCTTGAGATCAGTGCCGGCCCGGTTTGAGCCGCTGTGGCCGCCAGATCATAGCGACGAGCGTAGGAGTGACGACCAGCAGCAGGAGCAAGGCGGCTAGGCCGCTGCAAAACCACACGTCGCTGGGCAGATTCATCCAGTCGAGAAAGCGGCTTAGCGAACCAACTTCCAGCAGCACGACCAGAATGGTCAACGCCAGCTTGATTCTGCTTTTCATTGGTTGTTGCCACCTTCCTTTCACGTTCATTGATGATGGAAAAGGGGGCTCGGAACGAAAATAGAAGTGCCTTGGAATCAATCACCGACAGGCACTTGTTAAATCTGGCTGCGGTTTAGGGCACGATGCTTACCCAATCCTCGATCATTCGAGGGCCCGCCCACCTCGCCGTTCTCCCTCAATGTTACGATCAAAATCAGCCCCGGCGACGAGCACCCGCGGTGTTGGCTTATGACCGAGTTCTGCAATGTCGCACTGCCGGTCCCCTTGGATATTCTGTTCACCTACCGCATTCCTCAAGGCTTGGAGCCGGTGGTGGGGGGACGAGTACTGGTTCCATTCCGCCAGAAGCGTCTCTCCGGCGTGGTTACAGAACTGCATGATCGTTCTCCTGAAATCCCGACTAAGAGCGTTCTCAGCGCTCTTGACCAGTTACCCCTGCTCGATCCAGCGCTGATCCAGCTGGGGAAGTGGATCGCCGATTATTACCTGGCTCCGCTGGGTGAAGTGTTCCGCACCATGCTGCCGCTGAGCGCGGAATTCAAACGTACCCTGCTGTACCGCATCACCGAAAAAGGAAGGGCAGCGCTGCACCTGGCAAGCACGGCTGGGTCATCCATGCGCTCGGGAAAGAACGAAGAAGAACAACGGACGGAATTCCGGGTGCTCGACCATCTGGCCCAGCGGGAAAGCCTGCGGGTGGAAAGCTTGCGCGCGGCAACAGGCGCTCCAGTCCCTCTGCTGACGGGGATGGTTCGCAAGCGGTGGATCGTGCGCGAAGATCGATCGCAGTCTCACGAGGCGCCGCGTCTGGTGAAGGTAGCGGTACTCAAGCAGGTAGAAGGGAAGCTAAACCGGAATCAAGGTCTGCTGCTGGATATCCTCACTCGGGCCGGGGGAAGGATCCGACTCGACGATCTGCGTTTGGATATTCCACGCAGCACGCTCGGCACTCTGGTGAAGCGCGGAATGGTTCAAATCGTCGAAGAGCCCGCAACCTTCGTCGTCTCCACCCTCCAGGCTCGGCCCTCGCCCGTGACCTTACAATTCAACCCTGCGCAACAAGCCGCCCTGAGTGCGATTCAAGAACGGATGGAAGCGGGCAAGTTTTCTTCCATCCTGCTGCACGGCGTAACCGGATCCGGCAAGACCGCGGTATACCTGGCGGCGATGCGTTCGGTGCTCGACCGAGCGAAATCGGCGATCCTGCTGGTTCCGGAAATTGGCCTGACGCCGGCCGTGGCGGCGGACTTACAACAAGCCTTCGCCGACCAAGTCGCCATTCTGCACTCGGCTCTAACCGATCGGGAGCGCGCCGAGCAATGGCACCGCATCCGTCGCGGAGACGCGCGGGTTGTCGTGGGCACGCGCTCGGCGGTGTTCGCGCCAGTTTCCCATTTGGCTTTGGTCATCGTCGATGAAGAGCAGGACTCGTCATATAAGCAGGAGGAGATGCCGCGCTATCACGCCCGGGATGTAGCGGTGATGCGCGCCAAAATGGCGGGCGCTGTCGTAGTGTTGGGCTCGGCCACCCCATCTTTGGAAACCTACTTCAACACAACCAACAACAAGTACGCGTTGGTGGAGCTGCCCGATCGGATCGAAGCGCGGCCTCTGCCTGAGGTCGAGATTGTCGACATGAGGCAGGAATTTCAGCAAACCGGCAAAGAGCAGGTCATTTCCCGGGCCTTGGCGGAGGAGATCAGGCTAAGGCTGGCGCGAGAAGAGCAAGTCATGGTGCTGCTCAATCGGCGCGGATACTCCCCGGTGGTCCTATGCCGGGCGTGTGGCCATCATCTGGAATGCCGCAACTGCGCGATTGCCATGACCCACCATAAGCGCAGCCAGCGCATGGTATGTCACTACTGCGGATTCCGCGCGCCGGTGCCACAGCATTGCGGCGAATGCGGCAGCGAGTACGTGTATTTCCTCGGAACCGGCTCGGAGAAGTTGGAAGAGCTGCTGCATGGAGTATTTCCCCAGGCACGGATTGGACGGCTTGACCGTGACACGGTGCGTGGACGCGACGACTTCGAGCGCACCTTGAACGCCCTCAACGCGGGGGATCTGGACTTATTGGTGGGGACGCAGATGATTGCGAAGGGTCACGATATTCATCGGGTTACGCTAGTAGGCGTGGTCGGCGCCGACAGCGCATTGGGCTTGCCGGACTTCCGGGCCGCCGAACGTACATTCCAACTACTGACGCAGGTGGCTGGCCGTGCCGGACGCGGAGAGAAACCGGGGAAGGTGATCCTGCAAACCTACTTCCCGGACCATTACGCCGTGCAATATGCAGCCCGACACGACTTCACCGGGTTCTACGAAAAAGAACTCGCCTTCCGCCGCTGGATGCATTATCCGCCGTACACCGCACTGGCCAATGTTTTGATTCGCAGCCCCAAGTTGGAAGAAGTGTTAGGGTGGTCGGGCATATTGGGGCAATGGTTTGAAAAGACGCCGCATGAAGGCATCCGAGTCTTGGGGCCTGCGGCTGCACCCATCCTGCGATTGAAACAGGACTATCGATATCACTTTGTTCTGAAGTCAGCGAGCCGAGAAGACCTCAACCGCCTGCTGCGCGCTATGCTCATGCATGCGACCCAGCAGAAGATTCCGCGAAGCCAAATCATTGTTGATGTCGATGCGATATGGCTGATGTGAGCGGGCATTTGGCTCTCGCGTCGCGGAAATGTTCCGACGCCTTGCACTCGCAACGGTTTCCCCTGTCCTTCTTGCGTCGTTCGGCGAAATGAAAAATAATTGCGTCGGCTGCAAGCGCCGCCTTTTCCCGTGCGCCTCGGCCAGGAGGCTTAACGCATGAAAACGAGTCGTGCGACGTCGCTCTCGGCATTCGCTTTGGGATTCGCCCTCGCGACCATAGGCGTCGGATCGCTGCCGTCTTTCGGCGCGCAAGCTGCGCCCCTTGTGATTTCCCGCGACATCCTCATTGAACAGGATGTTTCCATGAAGACGCGTGACAACGTTACCTTGTACGCCGATATTTATCGCCCCAAGTCGTCCGGCAAGTTCCCGATCATCCTGATGCGCACGCCCTATGACAAACGGGTCAACTGGGCTGTCTCCCCTGCCTTCGAGATGGTTCCACGCGGCTACGTCGTCATCATTCAGGACGTTCGCGGCCGTTACACCTCCGAAGGTGAGTGGTATCCCTTCAAGCATGAGCAGGCTGACGGTTACGATACGGTCGAGTGGGTTGCCTCGCTCCCTTATTCCGATGGCAAGGTCGGCATGATCGGAGCCTCCTACGTGGGCGCGACGCAGATGCTCGCCGCCATTGCCCAGCCTCCGCATCTGGCGGCGATCGCACCCGACTTGACGGCTAGTAATTACCATGACGGTTGGACCTATCAGGGGGGTGCTTTCGAACAATGGTTCGATCAGAGCTGGACCTCACAGCTCGCACAGAATACGCTGCAGCGCCGGATCGCGGACAACACGAATGCCGTCGTCGGCGCGCCGACACTGCCGCTCGCCAACTATCCTGTCTTCAATTTCGGTCAGTTGCCTGCCGATACCCAGCTTACGGCCGCTCTGGCGCCCTACTACTTTGATTGGTTGTCACACCCCGATTACGACGATTACTGGAAGCAGTGGTCGATCGAGGAACATTTTTCCAAGATTGCCGTCCCCATGCTCCAGGTGGGCGCCTGGTATGACATCTTTAATGCCGGCACCCTGCGCAATTATGTAGGCGCTAAAATCCACGGGGCCAACGAGGCAGCGCGCACCCAACAGCATTTGCTGATCAACATTGGGGGTCACGCCGGTTTCGGTCGCCACATTGGCGACATCGATTTCGGTCCCCATGCCACCGAGAACACATACACCGACGTGATCCTCGATTGGTACGATTTTATTTGTAAGGGTGCGCGCAACGAATTTGCCACGGAAAAACGCGTCAAGCTTTTTGTGATGGGCGCCAACGAGTATCGTCAGGAAGACGATTGGCCGCCACCGCCAGCCCAGCCTACCAAATATTTTCTGCACTCCGCCGGGAAAGCCAATTCACTCCGGGGTGACGGGTCACTTTCCACATCCGAGCCCAAGTCTG
>Ga0306920_100011892_pt1 | contig 11790 bp, 8 predicted proteins | sample flu12Cox44000170_FD_204666 | JGI IMG/M metagenome (GOLD analysis project Ga0306920, IMG submission 204666) | Lab enrichment of tropical soil microbial communities from Luquillo Experimental Forest, Puerto Rico - flux4day.12C.oxic.44.000.170 (v2)... | ecosystem: Environmental > Terrestrial >...
TGGTCGCGGTGACCGTGGTCTGGGGGAATGGCCCGGCCGCCGCCGTCACCCCGGCCAGGCCGGTGGTGGCGGCCAGCCGGGCCGGCGTGGCCTTGCTCGCCGCGGTCACCTCCGCGCCGTGCCGGGCGGCGAACGCGCGTTCGAACGGCGCGCTGGAGTCAAAGAGCAAGCCGAACGCCAGCGTCCCGGCGGCGGTGGACACCAGCAGCACGGTGAAGATCACCACGGTCTGCACCTTGCGGCGCTTCATTGCGGTCTCCTTTCGTGACCAGGGCCTGCGTCGAGAGTGCGCCAGGCGGCCTGGTCACGGCATCGGCAGGACGGATGAGTCGTCATGGCGGAGAGCTGAATCATCCAAATGAATGAGCGGCGGCTTATCATTCGAGTCGTTAGTGCCCCGGGCTGGGGAGGTGTCGCGGTGGTCGCTCAGGCGACCCCATTGATGGGTCGTGACGCGGATCTGAGCCAGCTCAGGACTGCCTTGGCCCGGGCCGGTGAGGGTGCTGGGAGCCTGGTGCTGGTCTCGGGGGAGGCGGGGATCGGCAAGACCCGGCTGTGCGCGGAGGTGCGGCGGTGGCACCGGCAGCGCGGGGGGCGGGTGCTGCTGGGGGGGGCCGCCCCGCAGGAGGCCTCTATTCCGTACGCGGCGCTGGCCGGCGCGCTGCGGGGGGCGCGCCGCGCCGAGCCTGCGGTGTGGGAGGCGGCGCAGGCGCGGGCAGGGATCTTGTGGGCCGTGGCGCCCGAGTTGGCGCCGGAAGCGGGCAGGCCGGGGCGGTCGGCGGATCGGCTGGTGCTGTTCGAGGCGCTGCTGGATGCGGTCGAGGAGGCCGCCGGGGACGGGACCGCCTTGTGGGTACTGGATGACCTGCACTGGGCGGACGATTCGACCTGGGAGTTCGTGCAGTACGCGGCCCGCCGCATCGCCGACCTGGCCCTTGTGCTGGCGGTCACCTACCGGGAGGAGGAGATCGGCCCAGCGCACCCGTGGTGGCCGGGCCTGGTGCAGCTCAAGCGGGAGCCGAGCGTGCTGAGCCTGCCGCTGGCCCGGCTGTGCGCGGCGGATGGCGAGCGGATCGTCCGCACCGTCGACCCGGCCCTCCCGGACGGCACGGTCGCCGGGATCGTCGAGCGGGGCGCCGGGACGCCGCTGCTGGTCGAGGAGCTGGCCAGCCTTGCCTCACGGCCGGGTGACCTGCTGGCGGTTCCGGACATCGTGGAAGCCACGGTGCGGGAGCGGGCCGGCCGCCTGGACCCGGCAGGGCGGGCGTTGCTGGAGGTGGCGGCGGTGGCGGGCCTGGAGGCGGATGCCGGGCTGCTGGCATCGGTGCTGCCGGAGGGCCGACTCGGTGACCTGGTCGCGGTCGGCCTGCTCGACCGGGAGGACGAGGAGCGGTTCCGGTTCCGCCACCCCCTGCTGCAGGAAGCGGCTTACCAGGCGGTCCCGGCCAGGCGCAGGCGTGCGCTGCACGAGCAGATCGCGTCGGTTCTGTCCGACAGCGATCGCGTCCCAGCTGAGCGCATCGCCGCCCACCTCGAGCGGGCGGGCCGCCCGGAGGCCGCGCTCGCAAAGTTCGAGACCGCCGCAGAGCTAGCAAAGCGGGCCGGACAGGTCGGACGTGCGGCGACCCTCCACCTGGGCGCGTTCCAGCTGGCCTGCCGGCACAGCTCGCTGGCTGGCCGGCAAACCCGCCTGGAGGAGGAGACGATCCGAGACTTGTTCCGAGCCGGCCGGTGGTCGGAACTCGATCCGCTGGTCCGCAGCGCGTGGGCGAGACGCCGTGCGCTGCCCCCGGCTGGACGAGCACAGCTCGCCGCGGTGTTCAGTGCGCACCTGTTCTGGACCGGATCGACTGGCCAGGCCTTCACGGTCGCCAAGGACGAGTTGGCCGCCCTCAAGGAACGTGGGTGTCTTGACGCGGGGGGCCCGTTGTTGCGCGAAGCCGCGCTGATCGCGTGGTTCACGGGTGATGGTTCGGCGGCCAGGGCTTTTGTTGATCTGGCTCTGGATGTCGCCCGGCGCACCCGTGACGTGGACTTGGACATCCAGGCCCGCCGCCTCGAGATTTACATCGCCTACGGCGAGCAGCGGGAACCTCAGGCCGCCATCAGCCGTCTGCGGGAGAATGCCGCCTTCGCCCGTGCACGGGGCCTGGCCGTCCACGAGGCCTGGGCACTGTTGTATCTGTCGCGCATCACCGGCGCGTCCGACGATGTCGAGGCGGCCAGCCAGCTGTCCCGGCACGCGGGTACCTGGTTCTGGCTGTTTGCGCTTCGCGAGGCCGAAATCCGGCTGATGGAGGGCCGCCGCGAACTGAGCGAGGCCATCTTTGGCCAGATCCGCCGTGAACTCACGCCAGGGGTTCCGACGATCGCGACCTGGGTCGATGCGGAGGAAGCCCGCCTGTACCTGCACCGGGGTGATCTGGAGGAGGCACGGAGGTTGCTCGAAGGGCCGAACGCGGCCAGCGATGCCAGTTCCTGCGGACTGATCGGTACGGAATGGTCCGCAGCGCGCGGGTGGCTGGCTTGGGAGGAAGGCCGCTTCCAGGAGGCCTGCGCGTACCTGGCCAGCGCCGGCGCGAAGAGCGTGATGGGAACCTACAACACCATCTCCACCGGGCCCGCCTTTTTGGCGCTGCGCGTCGATGCGCTGCAGCGGCTGGGCCGGCTCGATGAGGCGGCCGCGGCGATCTCGGGGTTCGAGGCGTTCAACCTCGGTCACGAGCGGTTCATGGCGGCGGCCCTGACGGCGGCCCGGTTCCGGCTGGAGCCGACGCTCCAGCGGGCCCTGACTGCCCAGACGGCGGCGGCGGCGGCGCTGTGGCCCTGGCTGCACGCGCTGGTCAGTTGCTGGTGCGGGGAGTTCCTTCATGACACCGGCGCCGCCAAGGACGCCCACAAGCGGTTCGAGGCGATCGGCGCCCAGCTGGGGATCCGTCGGGCGCAGGCCGTGCTACGCGGCCTCGGGGTGCGGCTGCCCCGCCAGGAACACGGCGCCGGTGTCCTTTCCCCGCGCGAGATCGAGGTAGCGGACCTGGTCGCCGAGGGCCTGTCCAATCCGGCCATCGCCCGGCGCCTGTACCTCAGCCGGCCGACCGTGGCCAGCCACGTGGCGCACATCTTGACCAAGCTCGGCTTCTCCAACAGGGCGCAGATCGCCGCGTGGGCCGCGCAGCGCCGCGTGTCCGCGCCCTGACCGAGACCAGGCCGCGGCCCGGCATTGCCCTGACCGGGGTTCACTAACCCCGGGCACGCCGTGCTGTCACGGAGACCGCGGCCGGAAACGACGAGGCGAGGCGGAGCGTGAGCCCAGCCACGGCTGCACGGCTGCTCGGGCGACGGTGCCGTCCCGAGGAGTCACGGTCCGCCTGGAGCCGGACTGCTGGGCGGCGGGCCTGCCAGCCCGGTCTGGTAGGCCAAGACGATGGCTTGGACCCGGTCCCGTAGCTGCAGCTTGGTGAGGATGCTGGCCACATGGGTCTTGATTGTCGCCGTGCTGACCGTCAGCTCTGTGGCTAGTTCGGCGTTGCTTAGCCCGCGGGCCAGCAGCCGCAGCACCTGGCGTTCTCGCGCGGTCAGGTCGGACAGGCCAGTGTGCGAGATGAACTGGCCGGGCTGGTGGGGGGCGAACCGTTCGATGAGGCGGCGGGTGATGGACGGCGCGAGCAGCGCGTCGCCGGAGCGGACCGTCCGTACCGCGGCGACGAGCTGCTCGGGTGAGGTGTCCTTGAGCAGGAACCCGCTCGCCCCGGCGGTCAGCGCGGCGTAGACGTACTGGTCGAGGTCGAACGTGGTGAGGATGATGATCCGGCAGCCGCATCCCGGCTTGGACCCCAGGATACGGCGGGTGGCCTCGAGCCCGTCCATCCCCGGCATACGGATGTCCATGAGGACAACGTCGGGGCGGTGCTGAAGCACGGCGGCGACCGCTTCCTTGCCGTTGGCCGCTTCGGCCGCGACGGTGATCCCGGCCTCGTCGAGGATGAGCCGGAACCCGGTGCGGACCAGTGTCTGGTCGTCCGCGATGACCACGCTAAGCGCATCGTCGGCCGCGGCTGCGTCGCTCATGGCGGGGGCACCTCCGCTGGTATCTGCGCTGGTTCTACCGGCATTCTCGCCTTCACCAGCCATCCCCCGCCGGGCTGTGGCCCGGCGGCGAGCTCGCCACCGTACAGTGCCACCCGTTCGCGCAGGCCAAGCAGGCCCATCCCGGCACCGCGGGGAACGCCGGCGCCGCCGGCGTCTGCTGCCGGGACAGCGGCGGGAATCGGCCGCCCGCCGTCGGCGACCTCCACCACCACCGCAGCCGGGTCATAGTTAAGCCGCACCTCGGTCTGTGGCTTTCCCGCATGCTTGATCACGTTGGTGAGCGCCTCCTGCACCACCCGGAACACGGCCAATCCCAGGCCGGGCGGCAGCTCCCGCGGTGTCCCGGTGATGTGCAACTCGACGGGCAGCCCGGCGGTGACGACACGGTCGACCATCTCGCGCAGCTCGTCGAGACCGGGCTGCGGCGCCAGGCCGGCTGCACCGCCCGGGCTGCTACCAGCACCCAGCGGCGAAGCCGGTGGCCCGGTTGGCCCACCGGCATCATCGGTCCCCGGTGGAGGGCTGAGCAGGCCGAGCAGATTACGAAGCTCGGTCATGGCCGTCCGGCCGCTTGACTCCACCGCGCGCAACGCTTTGATGGCCTCGGCGGGATCCTTGCTCAGCACCCGCCGGGCGGCGCCCGCCTGCACGACCATCACGCTCACGTTGTGCGTCACGACGTCGTGCATCTCGCTCGCGATGCGCGCCCGTTCCAGCGCCAGCGCGCGCCGGGTCGCCGCCTCGTGCTCGGCCTGGGCTTGGCGGAGCCGGGCTCCGGAGTCGCCGGCCCGCCGGGCCCACCGGTGGACCGCGTCTCCCACGATCATGATCGGGATGAAGATCAGCAAGGGGGTGGCCCGGGCCGGAATTGGTGGCGCCGTGTCCGGGAACAGCGCGATCACCAGTACGGTCGCCAGGGGCATGCTGAGCAGCGCGGCGCCGCGGTACCGGCTGTGCACGACTGCCGAGTAGGCGGCGAATCCCACCGTGAGGAAGGTGACCAGCGTCGCATGGGTGTTGTCGCCATAGTAGGCAGCGACGATGGCGGCCAGGATCGCCCAGAACGCGGCCAGCGGGAAGACCCTGCGCAGCGCCAGCGGTGCCGCCGTCAGGGCGACCAGCAGCGGCCCGAGGGGGCGTGCAGGAGGAGACCCGGCGGCCAGTGCTGCGACGGTTGCCGCCGCCGCCAGGACTGCGTCGAGACTGATCGCGCCCCGGGAGACCGCCGGCCGCGGCTCGGTGGACCGGGCAAATGCCAGCGCCTGGGCTAGGCCGGCCCGGGCCAGCCCCCGCCTGCTCTCGCTCACCAGCCCATTGTCCCCCGCGACTCCCCCCTGTGGCATCGCTCGCCCGGCCGAGGCGGCTCCGCCTCGCGAACGACCTGCCCGGCGAAAGTCAGCCGCCGCCGCAACAAGTTGCATCTGGCGGCCGAGGCGGCCCCGGGCCGGGCCAGCCTAGCTTGCCGGGCATGGATGCTTTGATACGACTCGACGAAGTCACCAAACGCTACAACGGTGACGCCGCGCCCGCGGTGGACGGCGTCAGCATGCAGATCACGCCCGGCGAGGCCGTCGCGGTGATGGGCCCCTCAGGCAGCGGTAAATCGACGCTGCTGAACATGATCGCCGGCCTGGACCGGCCGACCAGCGGCACCGTCACCGTGGCCGGCCAGCGGATCGACCGGCTGAACGAGACCGGCGTGGCCCGGTTCCGGCGGCAGCAGGTCGGCATGATCTTCCAGTTCTTCAACCTGCTGGACGACCTGACCGTGCTGGACAACATCTTGCTTCCGGCGCAGCTGGCCGGGGTGCCGCGGGGCAAGGCCCGGGCCCGGGCCGACGAACTGCTGGGCGCGCTGCGGATCGGCGAGCACCGCCAGGCCTACCCGGCGCGGCTGTCCGGAGGCCAACGGCAGCGGGTGGCGATCGCCCGGGCGCTGGTGAACCGCCCGGCGATGCTGTTGGCCGACGAGCCGACCGGTGCGCTGGACACTGCCAACGGGGAGGAGATCGGCGAACTGCTGCTCGACCTCAACCGGTCCGGCCAGACGCTGGTGCTCGTCACCCACAACCCCGACCTGGCCGCCCGGTACGCCAGCCGCACGGTCCAAGTCGCCGACGGCCGGATCGCCAGCGACGTCGAAGTGGGTGCGCGGCGATGAGAGCCAGGCCGGTAGCACGGGCGGTGTCGGGCGGGCTGACCCGCCGCAAGGTGCAGACGGTCGTGATCTTCACCGTGCTGCTGGTGTCCACCGCCTCGGCCACGCTGGGGCTCGGGCTCCTCCTCGACTCGAACGGGCCGTTCCAGCATGCCTTCGCAGCCCAGCGCGGCGCGGAGGTGACCGCCAGCATCGACTCGGCCAAGGCCACCGCAGGCCAGCTGACGTCGACCCGGCGGCTTCCGCAGGTCACTGCGGCTGCCGGGCCGTTCGCCGAGGCGACCATCACCCCCCGGGTCAGCACCCGAGGCGGCATCACCCTGCCGTCGGCCACGGTGGCCGGCCGTGCCTCACCGGGCGGCCCAGTGGATGACCTGACCCTGGACGCGGGCCGGTGGGCGCGGCGCCCCGGGGAGATCGTGCTCTCCCGCGACTTCCAAAGCGGCCCGGCCCCCGTAGCGCAGCTCATCGGCAGCCAGATCACCGTGACCGGCGTGCCGGGGCACCCGGTGCTGACCGTGGTCGGCGTGGCCAAGTCGATCACCGACACCGCCGATGCGTGGGTGCTGCCCGCGGAGATCGCCGTGCTGCGCCCGCCCCACGCCCCGGCGACCGCGCAGATGCTGTACCGGTTCCATAACGCGGACACCCAGCCACAGCTCCACACGGACGTCACGGCCCTGACCAGGGCGCTGCCGTCCGGCACGATCACAGGCAGCAGCTCCTGGCTCACCGTCAAGAGCCAGGAGAGCGGGTCGATCGCGATCATCGTGCCGTTCGTGGTCGCATTCGGGGTCATCGGGCTGGCGATGTCGGTGCTGATCGTCGGCAACGTGGTCAACGGCGCCGTGGTGTCCGGGTACCGGCGGATCGGCGTGCTCAAGAGCGTCGGCTTCACCCCCGCGCAGGTCGTCACGGCGTACGTGGCGCAGGCCGGGATCCCGGCGCTAGCCGGGACTCTGGCCGGCGTGGTCGTGGGCAACGCGCTGTCGGTGCCGCTGCTCAGCCAGACCGCCACCGTCTACGGAGTCGGCAAGCTGCTCGTGCCGCCTTCCGTCGATGCCGGAGTGCCGCTGCTGATGTGCGCCCTGGTGGGGCTGGCGGCGCTGCTACCCGCGCTGCGGGCCGGGCGGCTCAGCGCCGTGCAGGCCATCGCGACCGGGCGCGCCCCGCGCACCGGGCACGGGTACGCCGCGCACCGGCTGCTCGGCAGGCTGCCGCTGCCCCGCCCGGTGACGATCGGCCTGGCCGCCCCGTTCGCGCGCCCGGGCCGCACCGCCGTCACGATCGGCGCGATCGGGTTTGGCGCCACTGCGGTGATCTTCGCCGCCGGGCTGAACTCGTCGCTGACCAAGGCCGCCAACGGCCAGTCGCACGCGGCGTCCGAGCAGGTGCAGGTCGTCCCGGCGGTGCACGTCGGCCCTGGCCCGAAGGGAGGCAAGGTCGCCGGCTTCGGCGGGCGGCCGCCACTGGCGGCCGGCCACTACCGGACCGTCGCGGCAGCGCTCCGCGCGCAGCACGGGACGCGGCGTTTCGTCGCCGAAGCGATGCCCATGGTCGGCGTGGCGGGCCTGACCGACCCGGTTCCCACCGAGGCCTTCCGCGGCAACGCGGCCTGGACCGGCTACGACATAATCAGCGGGCGCTGGTACCGGGCACCCGGCGAGGTGGTCGTCAACACCGGCTTCCTCACCCAGACCGGCAAGTCCGTCGGCGACACCGTCACCCTCACCTTCGGCGGCAACCAGATCACCGCGCGGATCGTCGGCGAGGTCTTCGACCCGCAAGGACGAGGGCAGCCTGCCATGCTCACCAGCTGGCAGACCCTAGGCGCGGCCGCGGGCCTGACGGTTCAGCAATACGACGTCAGCCTGCGGCCCGGCACGGACCCAAACGCCTACGCGGACGCGCTCAACCACGCGCTGTTCCCCAACTTCTTCGCCTCCGCCACCGGAAACGACCCCTTCTACCTGACCCTCACCGCGCTGATCGGCACGCTGACCCTGCTGATAGCGCTGGCCGCCGGGCTCGGCGTGCTCAACACCGTGGTCCTCGGCACCCGAGACCGGGTGCACGACCTCGGGATATTCAAGTCGGTCGGCATGACTCCGCGGCAGACGATCGCCATGGTCATCTGCTGGATCGCCGGTGCCGGGCTGATCGCCGGAGTGATCGCCGTCCCAGCGGCCATGATCCTGCACTCCTCCGTGCTGCGGACCATGGCCCGCGCCGGGGGCACCGCGATTCCGGCCAGCTACGTCAACGTCTTCACCCCGGCCGAACTCGTGCTGCTCGCCCTGGCCGGGCTGGTCATCGGGGTGGCCGGCGCGCTACTCCCCGCGAGCTGGGCGGCACGCGCCCGCACGGCGACCGCCCTGCGCGCCGAATGACCGGCGTGACAAGGACCAGCTGACAGGAGCCGGCCACCGGTCCCGCGGCCTGGCGTACTACGCCCCGCCGCGGGCCGGTACCCGGGTCGGCAGACCCCGGATGCGAAGCGCCAACGGCTCGCGCACACCCGTGCCTTAACGACGCCCGTCGGCCGGCGCATCAAGCCTTAACCCCGCTGGAGATCACCATGCGCACTATCCGTTGCCCGGCCGGCGTCCGGTGGGCGGGCACCCGGCCGACGGGGAACTTCGCGGGGCGACGACGAGCCGCGCTGCTCGTGACGTTGAACCTGACCGCCGTGGCGATCTACTTCGTTTCTTTCGGCCACGGCATCGGCCTTGGCGGCTACCACATCGATTTGGACGTCTACCGCACCGGCGCCAGGGTGTTGCTACACGGCGGCGATCTCTACGGCCGGCTGCCCCGGCTCGGCGACGGCCACGAACTGCCGTTCACCTACCCGCCGTTCGCAGCCCTGTGCTTCGTTCCGCTCGCGCTCCTGAGCTACAGCACGGCGAACTGGTTGCTCACCGCCGTCACCATCGCCTGCGTGGCGGCCAGCCTGTGGTGCTTCGCCGCCAGCACCCCCGGTGCGGCGGGCGCCTGGATGCGGCGGCTCCTGCCCTGGGCGCTGCCCGCCGCGCTGCTGCTTGAACCGGTCCGCTCCACCCTGGCCTACGGCCAGATCAACGCGCTGCTCATGGCCCTGATCACCTTCGACTGCCTGACCCGGGCGCCCCGATGGCCGCGAGGCATCGGAGTCGGCATCGCCGCCGCGGTGAAACTCACGCCCGGGGTCTTCCTCCTGTTCTTCCTCCTGCGCCGCGACCTGCGCAGCGCGGCCCGAGCCGGGCTGAGCTTCGCCGCGTGCACCAGTGCCGCCTTCGCCCTCGCCCCGCACGACTCGCTCCGCTACTGGACCCAGATCGCCTACCAGCCCGCCCGGATCGGTGGCATCGCCTACGCCGCCAACCAGTCCATCCTCGGAACCCTGGCCCGCTTTGGCCTCAGCAATCCCGCGCGGGCCTGGCTCTGGCTCGTGCTGTGCCTGCTCGTCGCGGCCCTCGCGGTCACCGGCATGCGCGGCGCTCTCCAGACCGGCCACGTGACCCACGCCCTGCTGCTTAACGCCGCAGCCGGACTGCTGATCTCGCCCATATCCTGGTCGCACCATTGGGTCTGGGCGGCCCCCGCGCTGCTCACCTGCCTCTGCACCACCAGCCCGAACCGTCGGCGGCCGCCGACGCTCGCCGTCCTCGCCCTGCTCACCTTCGCGATAGCACCGCACTGGCTGCTCCTCTCCGGGGACGGCCGCGAACTGCACTGGGCATGGTGGCAGCAGGCCACGGGCGACTCTTACGCCCTGACCGCGCTCGCCGCCCTCACCTGGGCAGCGATCCGCAGCCTGCTACCAAGCCCGATACGCCGGGGCCTGGGCCCAGCGGGCACGCGGGCAGCACTGCACGACCAGGAACTCAGCCCGGCGCCGTCCGAATCCGGGGACAATGCGGGCGTGCTGGCCCGCACCTAACCCGGATGGCCCGTGCGCTGCTGTCACCTAGCCGGGCGACACGCGCGGCGACGGCGTACGCGCCGCAGGCGAAGAGAACCCCTGAGGTGACGGGCCGTCAGCGGGCGACGAGGAAGAGGGCCGACCGGCCGGACACAGGCCCGGGCCAAGCCTCGGCCACCGCGCCTTCTCGCCTCAGCGCCAGCCGGATTGTCGGCCTGGTCATCGGCACCGGACCTGAACGATCGTTCTGTGGTGCTTAGGCCAGCTGCTTTCCAAGACTGGCCGGTGTGGCGCTAGTCGCTGAACCGGTCCCGATGGGAGGGATTGACCTGGCAGATCCGGACTGGTGAGGTGAACCTTATGGCTGGCCCGGTAGCGCTTGCCGGCGCGCCGCGCAGGTGGCCGGCTGGTTCCGGCTGTCTGCGTTGTCAACAGTCAGTGGGCTTGGTGCGGCGCACCGCGAGCGGCGGGAGGCCGAGGTCGCGGATCCTGGGGTTCAGCAATGAGGCAGTCGGCCGTGGTGATCAGCGTCTCTATCGTGTTCCAGAAGGGCTCGGAGCTGCGGGCGGCGCGGCTGAGGACTAGCGCGCCCTCGAAGACCGCCATGATGAGATCGGCCAGGGCCACGGCGTGCCGAGGGCCAACGCCCCAGGGTTGGAGGTGGCCGACGAGCGCAGTCCGCCACCGGGTGAAAACCTTGTCGAACTCGGCGCTGAGTTCTTCGTCCTGGGGTGCCAGTTCGAGCACCATGGTGGCAATGGCGCAACCGCTGCAATAGCCGGACGTTTCGAGGCGCTGCACCTGGATCTCGGCTAGCGCCTGTATCAGCGAGGCGGGATCATGCGCCCGGCTGGCCGCCTGGTGGACCATGTCCTCGATCTCGTCTGCCGCTCTGGCGATGGCTTCCCGGGCGAGCTCCTGCTTGCCACCGGGGAAGTGGAAGTAGATGGAGCCCCGGGGGGCGCCGCTTTCTTCCACCACATCGGAGAAGGCGGTGGCGTGGTAGCCGCGCAGCCGGAACAGCTCGCTGGCGGCGTGGATCATCCGGGAGCGGCTGTCAGTGCGTCGGGCCATGGGTCCAATCCTAGGTTGACTATGTCGGACGTACATCATATTATATGTCGTACGTCATACTTAGACTGTATCGGCGAGATCTCTCGAACTGCCGAGGCCGTTATGACATCCACGCATGTCACTCGCACCGCTGACCCCTCTTTCACCCCGGCGGAGGGGTTCGTCCTCACTGGCGCGCTGGACACCGCTTCCGGCGAGGAGATCGGCGAGCTGCTGCTGGAGCTCGACCAGTCCGGCCCGACGCTGGTGCGTGTGATCCACAACCCCGGCCTGGCCACGCGGTACGCCAGCCGGACGATCCAGGTCGCCGACGGCCCGATCGCCAGCGGCGTGGATGCGGGAGCGCGGCGATGAGGGCGGCGCCGGTCCCGCGGGCCGTGCCGGGCGGGGTAACCCGCCGCAGGGCGCAGACCGTGGTGATCTTCACCGTGCTGCTGGTGTCCACCGCCGCCGGGACGCTGGCGTTCGGCTTGCTCTTTGACTCCAGCGCGCCGTTCGAACGCGCGTTCGCCGCCCGGCACGGCGCGGAGGTGACCGCGGCGAGCAAGGCCACGCCGGCCCGGCT
>Ga0306920_100011894_pt1 | contig 11790 bp, 11 predicted proteins | sample flu12Cox44000170_FD_204666 | JGI IMG/M metagenome (GOLD analysis project Ga0306920, IMG submission 204666) | Lab enrichment of tropical soil microbial communities from Luquillo Experimental Forest, Puerto Rico - flux4day.12C.oxic.44.000.170 (v2)... | ecosystem: Environmental > Terrestrial >...
CGTCACGAAGTACTCCCAGCTGGCGGGCGTGCCGTATCCCTCGACGGCATCAAGCAGGATACCCGTGTGGAAGAGCTCGCCCGTGCGCGGATCGTAGACCCATTGCGCTTCCGCGCCGAAACTGGGATATGCCTCGGTCACCCAGCGCACGACGTTGTAGCGGATGTCGTCGGGATCCCAGTTCGGATCGTCAGGCTGGTCGCGGACTTGCACCGCCTGGCTGATGCCGACCTTCTCGAATGCCTTGTTCCACGCCAAGAGCGCGTCACGGACCGTTGACCGGTACTCATCGGGAATCGTGTTCGACAGCCAGAAGATCATCGGATGTTTCGCCGGTGAGATCGGCTTTGTCGGGTCCGACGGTTGCATGTTCCAGCGCACGATGTAGTTCGCGTTCTGCTCGACCTTGCGGTCGTCGCCATATTTGAGATATGGCGAAGCGACGAAGCCGAGCCGCGCATCGTACAGGCGCGGCATGTAATCCTTGTCGTCCGGCGGCTGTGCGATGTTGTACATGATCCGCAACTGGATGCTACGCGAATCTGGAACGGTGTCGACCATGGTATTGCCGGCGTCGGCCTCAAACGTCTCGTCTGACTCGATGATCACGTTCTGGGGGAACGCCTTCGTCGGACCGAAATACGTGCGGTCCGTGTCGAGCTTGTACGTCTGCGTCGGGTCGGTCGTACCGAGCGCTGCTTTGAGGACCGCAGTCATGTTGAGCACGTCGGTCAAAAATGGCGCGCCGTCGAAGATGATCTTGCCGGTCGCCGAGTCCTCAGCCACGATCGGGGTAACGGCAACGACTGAGGGCGAAAACGACTGCTGCACCGAGCGGGCGCGCGCGCTGCCCTCCGGGGCTTTGAAGAACGTGTTCGGCCAGCTGATGACGATCTTGTTATCCGACCGCGTGAACCGGATGAGCCTCGTTTGCGCGAACATGTCCTCGCCCCAGACGATGCCCCAGCCACCGAGCCCGTTCGCTGGAGCGGCGCTTTGGACGAAATCTTTGCCTAGCTGCGCCGTGCTGAGCTCGACGTAAACCTTACCGTTCTTGCGCCACAGTGTAAAAAGTCCGGACTGCGACTGGGCGCCGGCCGTGAATTTCGCGTATGGCGCCGGGGTTGTGTCGGCATCATCGGCGCGCGCCGCCGGGAGAAAGGATGCAGACAAAAGCACGGCAAGGAGCGACAAGAAACGTGCGAACCGTCGTATGTGCACCGAAATGCCTCCACTGATCTCGCGACGAGAGGACCCTGCTCCCGCGTAGTTCCAACACCATACGCGGGCATTCCCGCCAGCAGCGCCGCGGCGACAACTCCTAGAAGAGCCTTTCATGAAATTCATTGTGCTCGCCAGCGGGCTGCTCATTCGGAACAGCGCGCTGTTGCTCGTTCGCTGCCGCTACAACGGCGAACAGGAGCCGCTGTGGACCTTGCCGGGCGGACGGCAAGAACCCGGCGAGCCGCTTGCGCGCACGGTACAGCGTGAATTCCGCGAGGAAACCGGGCTTGACGTCACGCCTTTGCGGGTGGCGTATGTGAGCGACTCCGTGGACCGGCACACCGCGTCTGCAGTAGTGAATTGCACGTTTTGGGTCGATGAAGGCCGCGCACGCCCCGTGCCGACCCCAGCAGACGATGCCGTTACTTGCGCCCGGTTTGTGCCGTTTGCCGATGCACCCGAATTGCTAGCGGCCGATGTCCTGTGCATCCCTGTCGCCGCGGCGCTGTCCGACCCGACAAGCGCGCACTATTTCTCGTTCGACAGCCTCACGATACGCGTGCCATTTTTCGGGCGCGCGGGCGCAAGCGCGCACCATGACAAGAGCTGACCGACGACTGAGTCTACGGCATCCCCGCGCCTTGGGATTGCGCTGGCGCGGCTATCGTCGCTCGAGCCTCAAGTGCCTGCGTCGCCACAGCTTGCAATGCTTCGAGATGCGCTCGCGACTGCTCGTCGAGCTTGCCCCGAAGCCCGCTTGTCGTGTGCCCGGACAAGTCCACGAGCTGTAATCGAGCCAGGGCTTGCGCGTCCGTTGGCGTCCCCGCGGCTGGGGCGGTCCACATCTGGGAGAGGCGCTTTGCAAACTGCATCTGCGCGTTGCGGCGCACAACGCCGGTTTGCGCAACGCGACCGTTCTCAATATCACCGAAGATGCCGTCGCGTGTCCAATCGAAAAGATCTGTGAGCGTCATGGTCGTGCCCGGGTGGTATTTCAACGAAAGCTCGTCAATGCGCTGGAGCGTGAGCGGAGCAAACAATTCGTTCAAAACCATATTCTGCGCGTTGGCGGCCGACCCGGCGATCGACACATCATGGCGATCTGGTGGATTGTAGCCCCACGTGGCTTGAGTGAAAGCCTCCTCCTCACTGTACGTGAGCTTGTTGAGCACGCTTGAACTAAAACGCCACGCTGAGTCTGAGAAAAGGTATTCGTCCAGCGTCTTCCATGCGACGAGTTCGTCGCCGCGCGACACAGGAGTAAGTGGCGCGACGCTGCCGGGGTCGCCTGCGTTGGCGCGGGAGATATATTCGCCGCCGATGATGTGCGCAGGCATCACCACCACTCTCGTATAGTACAAGAGCGGATCGGTAAAAGCTCGGCGAGCTTCATCGTACGGCTCGCCCGGCTTCGGGAATCGTTTGTCGACCTGGTTCATGATGTTGTGAAACATCGTCAGTTGCACGCGCTCCCACGCAAGCGGATGATCGGTGAGGTCATCTGTCTGGACGCGTGGATCGATCGAGTGGCCATTCTCAAACGTAGCGTCTTCATCGCCGGCGTAACGGTACTTTGGATCAGACCAAGCCGAAGCGACTTGACTCAATGCTGGCACTTCTGCGTCCGGAGTCGCTGCGTTGGGGACGTATTCGTAGCCGTACCGGACCGCATGATAATCGTACGGGCCAAGCACCGTCTGGTTGTAATCGCCATTCGGCGTGCCTTTCGGCCATAGGTTCGTCGGCGAATACTCCATGACCGTCGATGCTACACCGTACTTCGCGGTGAAGTTCCGATCTTGAAGTTCTCTTGCGGTATAGGCCATGGACCCAATGAAGTTATGCGTCAATCCGAAGTCGTGCCCCGATTCGTGCAGTGCGGTCCCCTGTATCCAACCGAGCGCGGCCTGCTCTTCGGCGGCTTCGCTTTGCGGCAATCCCCGGGCAGGTGCGATGAGGTAGCGGTAGCGGTGACCCTCAAGTCCCGCGAATGCGTCGAAGTTCACGCCGCTATTGATCTCTTCGCCGGTGCGTGGGTCGTCGACGATCAACGCTTCTGCTCCATAGTGCGAGTATGCGGAATCAAACCAGCTCACCATGTTGTATCGGATGTCATCGGGGTCAAAGGCCGGGTCAGACGGTTGCTGCTGGACCTTCACGGCGTCGAGGATGCCGATGCGCTTGAATGCATCGTTCCACGTGAGCAGCGCCTTGGTGATGGTCGCCCGGTAGGCCACCGGAACATCGTTGCTAATCGTATAGACGAGCGGGTTTCTTGCGACGGATGGTGTTCCCGGATGTTCCGGCATGAAGTTCCAGCGGATGATGTAGTAGATCACCCGCGATGCTTGAGGACCATTGAACACGCTCCGGCCCGACAGCCGATCGCTCTGAAAATCGATGAGCGGCTGCGTGAAGTATCCCACGCGCGCATCCGCCAGGCGCGGTATGTACCCGTCTGTGGGCAGCGCAATGAAATTGTACGTCATCTTGACTTCGATACTGCGCGCGTCGGGTGCGGTATCGATCGTGTCAGGTGAATCTGTCGTCCAGGTTTGGCTGACCCGCAGCACCGTGTTTTGCGGAAAGCTTTTTGCATCGGTGAAAAAGGACCGATCGGAGTCCAGGCGATAGCCGTGGCCTGGGTTTGACGCGATTTGGTCAAATGCGGCTTTCAAATTTGCGACGTCGCCGAGAAACGGCGCCGCGGAGATGACCACTGCGCTGTCCGACTCGGCGGCAATCGGTGTCACCGCGACGACGGAACTCGGCATGGAGAGGGTGGCGGCGGTTGATTGGGGCGAGTTTGGAGCGACCTTGAAAAACGTGTTAGGCCAGCGGATCACGACCGTGTTGTCGATTCGCTCAAAGCGGATGAGTCGCGCCGGGGCGATGTATGGCTCCCCCGGAGCCGGACCAAAGCCACCGATTCCGGTCGCGGGGACGGACGTTTCGACATAGTCCTTGCCGAGCTGATCCTTCGGGATCGTGAGATACACGGTGCCGTTCTTGCGCAAAACAGTCAGCAGCCCCGACGACACCTGCGCGCCTTTTGCGAAGGCGTCGTACGGCGCAGGCGTGCTTGGAGCGCTGGCTTGTCCGGCGCTGTCTGCGAGCAGTGCGGCGGGCATGAACGACAACGTCAGCGCCATAGCGATAGACAATCTCAACACACGATTCATCGAGAACCCTTTCGGCAACCCTGCTGTGCCGTAGTTCCAAGCCCGGCACGCAATTCCCGTCGGCAGCAAGAACGCGACAGCGGCGAGAATACTGGCGCATGAGAACCTTGCATGGCTGATCTGATCAACGAGTTCGCGTTCTCGTGGTCGCGGTATAAGATCTTCTATCAGTGCGCGCGTAAGCTTTATTGGCAGCATTATGGGTCCTGGGGCGGCTGGGATTCCGAGGCGCCCGCTCCGGCGCGGTTGGCGTACCGGCTCAAACAGATAAAAACCCTCACCATGCTCGTGGGCGAAACATTTCACGCCGAGCTTGCCGAGATTTTGCGCCGGCGACCGCCAACGCCAAAAGGCGTACCAGTGGATCGCCTCAAGGCTGACATGGAGCGCCGCTTGCTCAAACGCCTTCGCGAATCAAGAAATGCCGATTGGGAACGCTACGGCGATCCCAAGCATTACACGATCCTCTTCGAGGACTATTATCTCCAAGGGGTTGACGCCGCATTGGAGGCGGAGGCTAAAGACGTCCTGCACCGCTCGATCGAGGGACTGGCGGCCGAGCCGTTCGGACGGCGCATGTTCACGATCGATCCAAAGCAATTCAAGCTCATCGATCCGGCGAATATCGCCGACACGCGCGTCGTCTGGAATGGCCTGACGTTGTACGCCTCGCCCGACCTTGTCATTGCCGATCGAGGCGGTGGGCTGCATATCATCGACTGGAAGACGGGCAAGCCTTTCAAGCCGGATCTCGCGCAGCTTGCCATCTACGGGATCTTCGTGACCGAGAAATTCGGTGTGCCCTTAGAGCGCCTGACCGCGCATCTTATATATGTCAGCGCCGGTACGCGCGAGGAGCATAATGTTGTCGAAGGCGTGGAAGAAGCAAAGCGAGGCATCGCGACCTACGTGGCGGATATCCACGATCGCCTGACCGACGTTTCGGCCAACATGGCGGGCGACATCGATCGCTTTCCCATGACGGAAAAGCGCGCGCTCTGTCGCTCGTGCAATTTTCGGGAGCTGTGCGGACGCATTGACGAACCTGCGCTCAGCGCCTCCGGCGAGGACGAGTCGGAGGACGCGTCCGTGATGCCAAGCGCCGGCTAACCGTGTTGCGCGTGGGCACCAGCCGCATGGCTTTACCGATCTGTTGCATGCGGAATCTCGCGATACTGGAGATCAGCTTGGTGGGAACTGGCCGGTGATAGCCAAATCGGATCGTGCCCTTCGCGATCTCGTAGGGCGCAAGCGCTGTCCGGAACCGCGCCACAAGGTCAGCGTTGCCTGGGTACAGCGCGTAATGCTCGCTCCATGCCGCGAAGTAGACCGCGATTCGCCCATGAACCCGGTAGGCGGGCATCTTGTAGGAGATGGTCTCCTGAGCGTCAGGCAGCGCCGTTCGAATCGTCCTACGCACGAGTGCGATCGCGGTACGAGCGTGCTTCGGGGCAGCGGCGATGTACTCGTCCACTGGCGAACGTTTCGCTGAGGTACGCGCTGTCATGTTGCCTCCTTCATTCGGGCGCCGATGGGCTCGCACCATTTTGACGTTCCAGGTAGCCCAGTTGGAGCAGCTCCGGGACCGTCACAAATCGATAACCTTGTGCGCGCAACGCTTCCACGATCAGCTTGGTTGCGGCGACGGTATTCGAGCGGTCGCCACCCGCGCCGCGGTTGCCGTCGTGCAAGACGATGATGGAGCCGTCTTTGACGTACGGCAGCACGCGGTCGCGGATCACTGGCGGCGGCGGCGATTGCCAATCCTTTGGCAGCGGCACGGACCACATGATGACCTGGTAGCCCATACGTCGCGCGACGCTGATGACGGCGTAGTCACGAGCGCCGAAGGGTGGCCGGAAGAGCCGCGTCTTGACACCGGCGGCGCGCTGGATAGCCGCGTCGGTCATCGAGATCTCGCGCGCTATGTGCGGCCGGCGCTCGAGAACCAGGTGCGCATGATCCCATGAGTGGTTGCCGATGGCGTCGCCGTCATCGACTTCTTTTCGCACCGTCGCCGGGTGCTGCGTCACCGCGCGCCCGACCACGAAGAACGTCGCCGGCACGCGCTGTGCGTGCAGGTAGTCGACGATCTCGTCCGTGTACGGTGGATTTGGCCCATCGTCGAACGTGAGCGCCACGACCTTCTGCTTCACAGGCACTTGGGTTACGGTGTTGCCGAACGTCTGGTTGCGCGGGTTTTCAAGCGCATACCACAAGACGAGCACGATTAGGATGAGCAGGGCGCCCACGAGAGCCCATGTCCGCCAGCTTGTCAGCAGGTTCCGGTTGCGGCCAGATCTCGCCATCAGTGGTGTGGTGCCGGCGCGGTGCGCTGCGCCGGGATTGCGCGCAGTTCCGCGCGGATCTTCTCCTCGGCATCGAGCACACTTTGCGGTCCGAACGTCTCGATCGCGCGGACAATGGTCAAATACCGGGTGTCGCGCAGCGGCCGGCCGGCCGATGCGACTTGCGTGAGATCGATTCCGCGCATGGATTTTGCCGGCAGCCGGATCTGGAACTCTTGCGCCTTCGTCGTCGCCCAGAACAACGGATCGGAAAAGCCGAACGCGCGGTTGCCTCCCTCATCACCGAGCGTCTGCGCAATTTCAACGATGTACTGTTCGGTTGAATGTGGTCGCACGGGCTTATCGTCAAGAATCCACACGCCGTCGGCATCGAGCTGTTGGAACAGGAAGGTCGGCGTCGGCCCTGCCAGCGGCACATCAAACCACTTCGTCACCGTGCCGTCAGCGTTGGTCGCCGAATAGAACATCTTTGTCGCGCCGTTGTCATTGGTGATGCGATACGCCTCTTGCGAGATGGGACCGCGCTGTCGGTAGACTTGCATGCTGATGCCCCACGTGCTGCGCGCCTTCAATACTTTGTCCAGCTCGGGCTCTTGCCGCAGAAATGGCTTCATGAAGAGCAGGTAGCCGGCCACGGCCAGCGCCACGCACGAGAGGACGACGAACCACGATCGCGCCCGCTCGCTCACGCCGCCGCTCCAACTGCGATGAGCGTCACGAGCGCATTGTACGCCTCGGCCATGTCGCCGGTCGTGAACGACACGGTGCGTGCGGCCGTTCGCTCGAAGCCGGCGGCGCGGCTGATCGCCCCGGCCTGCGACGTCGTCATCGTATCGATCTCGAGCACGATCGGCCGAGCGAGCTCATAGAGGCGCATCCGGTCACGCGAACGCACCGCTTCAGCCGCCGCTTCCCGCAACGCATCGCGCACCGCCTGCGGCGACCGGCACTCAGCCGCAAAATAACTCATGCTGACCTTCGTCTGTACCTGCAAAGCCCACGGAATGTTGCGTTCTGCTTCGACAAGCGTCGTGGCATCTCCCGAGACAAGCGCAACCGGGACGCCGAAATTGGCCGCGAGCGCAGCGTTGATCGTGAGTTCTCCCACAACCAAACCGTTGAGCCTGCACTCGAAGATCACGCGAGGACTATAGGTGTGGCCCATCACCGCGTCGCGATCGCCAATCGCACCGTGGTACCCGACGAAAAACGCGAGCTCGGGACCATCGCTGCCAATGCCCTCTAACATATAGAGCGGCTTGACGCGGCCGCTGACAAGTCTTGCCCGCGGGTCGAGGTCTCGGCCTGCGAGATTGCGCATGCTTGAGTGTGCGTCGTTCACCACGACGCCCCGCGCGCCAGCCGCAAGCGCGCCCTCGATAGCGGCGTTCACTTCGCCTGTCATGATGCGCCCAGCGCGTGCATACGCAGCTGATGGGCCAGGCGTCACTTCGTCCCAATGCACGAGCGTCGCGCAGCCTTCGATGTCGGCCGAAATGAAGACCGATGCTTGCCCAACCGTTTCCATCAGCCGTTCTGCGTTCGGTCAGCCGTTCGTGCCATCCTCGGCCTGCGGGGCGCATGCGCGTGCAGCGCGAAGGACGTTTCATGCACGCTCGCGGCGACTTGACGCACACGTGGAGCTCCTGCATCCTGGTCGCAGACGGCGCGATGGGAACGCTGCTCATCGCGCGCGGCGCTAATATCGCATCCTGCGTCGAAGTGCTCAATCTCGAATCGCCGGATGCCGTCATGGCTGCGCATCGCGACTATCTCGCGGCCGGCGCGCAGATCATCGAAAGCAATACATTTGCAGCCAACCGGCTCAAACTCGGGGCCCACGAGCTACGCGGTCGCCTTGCGGAGATAAACGCCAAGGGTGTTGCCCTCGCCCGTGCCGTCGCAAACGGGAAGGCATTCGTCGCAGGGTCGGTCGGTCCGCTCGGCGCGCTGTTGTGGCCGTTTGGCATCGTGACGGCCGATGAAGCCCGCGACGTCTTCGCAGAGCACATCGCTGCGCTCGCATCCGAACGGCCTGACGTCTTGGTGCTCGAGACCTTCGCAAACGTGGCTGAGGCTATGCTCGCGCTGCGCGCAGCCAAGGCCACTGCGCCTGCCCTCCCTGCACTCGTCTCGTTGTCTGTCGTCGAAGATGGCAAAACCGCCGGTGGCGACCCGCTTGGGCCCGCCTTCGCCGCGCTGCTCGATGCCGGCGCGGATGCCGTCGGCGTCAACTGCGCCGTTGGCCCACAGGTCGTGTTCGACGCGCTCGCCGCGATCGCCGTCAGGATCGATGCGCCGCTATCTGTCATGCCGAACGCAGGCTACCCGCATCGCCTGGACGATCGCACGATCTATGAGTCCTCGCCCTCCTACTTCGGTGCTTTCGCGCGACGGTTCGCGGATCTTGGTGCGACGATCATCGGCGGTTGCTGCGGAACGACGCCTGACCACATCCGTGCGATTGCGGACGCGCTCCCGGATCGCAACCGGCGACGCACCTCGCATGCAGCGAGAACGCAAGCGGCGCCGCTGTTACAGGCGCCGGCAACTGCCAGGACGCCGCATGGCGAGCGGTTGCACACAACCGCGTTCGAGCGAAAGCTCGGCCGCCAATTCGCAATCACGGTCGAGATCTCACCACCGCGAGGAGCCAACGCGAACGACGCGATCAACGCTGCGAGGGCCCTCACGGCGGCGGGCGCCGACGCGGTGAACATCTCCGACAATCCGACCGCGCGTCTGCGGATGTCCAGCACAGCCCTCGCCCATCTCATCATGCGCGAGACCGGCCTTGCGACAGTCTTGCATCTCACCTGTCGCGACCGCAATCTACTCGCATTGCAAAGCGAGTTGCTGGGCGCGGCTGCGCTCGGCATCACCGCCATTCTGCCACTCACGGGCGACCCGAGCAATGTCGGCGATTTCCCCAAGGCCACATCGGTTTTCGACGTGACGTCGTTAGGCTTGACGAAAATGGTGAGAGACCTCAACAGCGGGAAAGACCACGCGGGCTCGATCATCGAGCCGCCAACCCACTTCCGTATCGGTGTCGCGGTGAATCCGGGCACCAAATCGCTGGCGGGTGAGCTGGAGAAAGTCGAGCAAAAGCTCGAGGCAGGCGCTGACTTCGCGGTGACCCAGCCTGTCTTCGATGTGGCTGCGATACAGCCGTTTTTGGCCTGGGCTGCGAAGCGTTCGCTACCGGTGCTGGTGGGCGTGCTGCTGCTGCGCAGTTATCGGAATGCCGAGTTCCTGCACAACGAGGTCCCAGGTATGCACGTGCCCGATGCTGTGCGCGAGCGGCTGCAACACGCAAGCGATGCAGCCAGCGAAGGCATAGCCATCGCGCGGGATGTCATCATCGAGTTATCACGGACGTCGGGTGTCGCGGGCGCGTATCTCATACCCCAAGACCGTTACGACGCCGCTGCCGCGGTCATTGCGGCCGTCGCGGGCTCGTTGTCAGTCGCCTGAGCCTTTGCGCAGGCCCTCCATGAAGATGTCGCGATCGGTGAGTGGTTTATAGTCCCTGCGGACCTTGGGAAATCGTTGCGCTTCTCCGAGTTCCAGCGCCTCGTCCATCAGTGCGGAGCGATCATCCGCCGGAGCTGAGCCCGAACTGGGAGCGCTGACCGGTTGCGCGATGAGCATCAACACGCCTGCGTCGACCGGCGCTTCGACGGTCCCGACGAGCCCCCCCGAGCGATCGTGCACGCGTCCCCAAGCGTCCACTTTCCCCAGTATGTCGCGCTGGGCGTCTATGATGTTGCCCTCTCCATCCACGCGCCCAAGCTGTTGCACCCCAGCATCATCGCCGAAGACGTCGCCTGTGCTCGAGACACGTCCGACGATGGGACCTGGATCCGGACCGAGGGTCACCATGCCCGACGAATCGACTCGCGCGACCACAAACCCGTTTGCACCCTTGATGTCTCTCACACGTCCTCCCCAAGCGCGGCAATATGCGCGTCGAGCACGCTATTGACGAGCCCGTCCGCTTGCTGATTCTCCGTGCGCGGCACGTGCCGCACCTTCCAGTCTGAGAACTTGCGCAACAACGCGCGCACGTGGCCATAGAGTTCGAGCATCTTGGGGTCTTTAACTTTATATAGGCCATTGAGTTGCCTGACGATCAGCTCCGAATCCATATGAATCACGACCGTCTGGCAGCCGAGCTCGTGCGCTCTGCGCAAGGTCAGTTCCAGCGCGCGGTATTCGGCGACGTTATTGGTGGCGACGCCGAAATATTCGCTGACCTCAGCGAGGACTGTGCCGTTGGCGTCGAGGATGACGCCGGCGCCCGCCGCGGGCCCTGGGTTGCCTCGTGCTCCGCCGTCGGTGAAGAGGCGGCACGCCGACATTTGCACGCGCGACTATGGCAAGCCGCTGCCACAGCCGTGGTAGAGGTCTGTGGCTTTGGGGGCCCGTAACACAAGCAGGTGTTTCATCCGTTCTCTCAGGCGGGGAGGTCCTCCCATCGCATGCGCACCCGTCTCAGCCTCGTCTCGATCGCGCTCCTCGCGGCGTTGACCGCCATCGCACTGCATGTCGAGACACCGGCGCTCGCTAAGCCCGCCCCCTCGCCTTCTCCGTCTCCCACCAATCCACCCACACCGTACATGGCGCCAGAGGCTGTGACCAACGGTACATGGGATGTCATCCTGCAACTTGAAGGCCGCGACCCGTCGTATTCCACGATGAAGCTCAAGGATGTCGGCAACACCGTGTCGGGCCTGTGGATCGAGGACAAGAAAACGGTCTATGTTCTCAATGGTAAGCGTGATGGCACTCACCTCACGCTGGACGTCGCGTCGCAGGCCAAACCGGACACCGTCATCGGCAAGATCGACGCGGACATCGACGGCATCGCCGATATGGTTGGCACCATAACGATCGACAAGAGTCCGTTCAACGGCGCGCCGTTTCAGGCGGCGCAGCACGCTCGGGTGCCGCCACCGCCACTGGCCAGCCCAACCCCCAACGAGACGGCAACGCCTTACTAAGCGGACCTGCTGCTAGACGCCGACCAGCGTGACGCTCGCTGGCTTCTTCGGCGCGTGCATGACGAGCAC
>Ga0306920_100011895_pt1 | contig 11790 bp, 8 predicted proteins | sample flu12Cox44000170_FD_204666 | JGI IMG/M metagenome (GOLD analysis project Ga0306920, IMG submission 204666) | Lab enrichment of tropical soil microbial communities from Luquillo Experimental Forest, Puerto Rico - flux4day.12C.oxic.44.000.170 (v2)... | ecosystem: Environmental > Terrestrial >...
CCGCCCAGCCCGCCGCCGATGCATTCGGTGGCTATGCCGCGCCGCGTGCCGAGCCGCTTCATCGCATTGACGAGGTGCAGCACGATGCGGTTGCCGCTGGTGCCGACGGGATGGCCAAGCGAGATCGCGCCGCCATCGACATTGAGTTTTGACCGGTCGATCTCGCCGGCCGCGCCATCGAGACCCAACACCTCCTTGCAGAACTTCTCGTCATTCCAGGCGGCGAGACATCCCAGCACCTGCGTGGCGAAGGCCTCATTCAATTCCCAGGTCTCGATGTCCTGGAGGGTGAGATCGTTGCGCTTGAGCAGCGGCGTTGCCGACATCACGGGGCCGAGGCCCATGATGGAGGGATCGAGCGAAGCCCACTCGCTGTCGATGATCACAGCCTTCGGCGTCAGTCCATGCTTGGCGACCGCATCCTCGGAGGCGAGGATGACCCAGGACGCGCCATCGGTGATCTGCGAGGAATTGCCAGCGGTGACTTGTCCCCACGGCCGCTCGAACACCGGCTTCAATTTCGCCAGCGTCTCCGGCGTCGAGTCCGGGCGCACGCCGTCGTCGTGATCGTAGAACCTGCCGGCGCGATCGAAGGCGATCTCGACCTCGCCCTTGAGAAAACCTTGCGCCTGCGCGTTCGCAAGCCGCTTGTGGCTTTCGGCGGCATACGCGTCCGACTGCTCGCGGGTGATGCCGAAGAGATGGCCGACGACCTCCGCGGTCTGGCCCATGTTCAGTTCGGTGATAGGATCAGTGAGCCCGCGCTCGAGCCCGATGATCGGCTTGAAGAAGCTCGGGCGCGTCTTCAAGAACGCGGCGATCTTCGCACCGATGCCTTTGGCGGTGGCAAGGCTCGCAAACCAGCGCACGCCGGCGTTCGGCCACACCAGCGGCGCGTAGCTTAGTGCTTCCGTACCGCCTGCGAGGATCAGGTCGGAGACGCCCTCGCGGATATAGCGGTAGGCAGTGTCGATCGACTGCATGCCGGAGCCGCAATTGATCTGCACGGTGAAGGCGACCATGGATTCGCCCATGCCGAGCCGGAGCGCGGCGACGCGCGCCGGGTTCATCTCGTCGGCGATGACATTGACACAGCCAAGGATGACCTGATCGAAGTCGGTCGGCGCAAACGGCTGCCGCGCCAAGAGCGGCCGGCCGCATTGCACCGCGAGATCGACGGGCGTGAACGGCCCGGGGCCGGTGCGCGCTTTGAGGAACGGCGTGCGGCTGCCGTCGACAATAAAGACCGGTCGCGCCATCAGCTCGCCGCCCTCTGCTCACCCAATTCTTGAAAGAACTGATGCACATCCGCCGGCTTTTTGTAAATCGGCGACAATGCCTCAGGTGCGAAATCATCGACCTCGATGACCTTTGCGACCGCCTGATGCGCCTCTGCAAGCCGATCGGCCTCGGACTGGGTGATCACGCCCTTCTTCACGCCTTCAGCCGGATCGCGCAGATGCGCGGCATGCATTCGCTTGGAGACCTCCTCAGCGCCTGTGACCAGCAGGAAAGCTTTCTCCAGCCGCGCGCGGCCGCCGTCATCGTCGACATGCGAGAGATCAGAGGTCAGGCGCTCGCGCGCCGCCGTCGGCTCCAGGATCAGCTGCGCGCATTCATGCACGACATGATCGGAGGGACCGGTGACGCGCGCACCGAACGGCTGGATGAAGAATTTCAGGAGCAGGCCGACGAAACGGTTCGGCAGGTTGGCGCAGATTTCGGCAAAGCGGTTCTCAATCGTCTTGAAGCCGCTCATCATGCAATATTCGAGCGCGGCAAAGTCCGCCTGCTGCCGGCCCTCGTCCTGCCAACGCTTGAGCGCGGCAGAGAGCAGATACAATTCAGACAGGATGTCGCCGAACCGCGCCGACAGCATCTCCTTGCGCTTCAACGCGCCGCCAAGCGTGAGCAGCGCCACGTCGGCGCACAAGGCAAAGGCCGACGAATAGCGCGAGAGCTGGCTATAGAAATGCGTCGCTTCGCCCGCCTCCGGTGCAGGCGAAAAGAGTCCGAAGGTCCAGCTCCGGCCCCAGGCGCGGAACAGCGTCGCAAAGCTGTGGCCGATGTGCTTCCACAGCGCCTTGTCGAAGGCGTCAAGGCCGCACGTGCGGTCGTCGTCGCGAAGTGCGTTCATCTCTTCGAGCAGATAAGGATGGGCGCGAATCGCGCCCTGCCCGAACACGATGAGGTTACGGGTGAGGATGTTGGCGCCCTCCACCGTGATGCCGACCGGCACCGAGCGGTAGAGACCGCCGAGATAATTCTGCGGCCCGTCGATCACGGCCTTGCCGCCATGGATATCCATGGCGTCGTCGATGGCGATCCGCATGCGCTCGGTCGCCTGCAGCTTCATGATGCCGGAGATGACAGCGGGATGATGCCCGGCATTGAGCGCTGCGCAGGTGAGCCGCCGGGCGGCATCTAACAGATAGGCGGTCGCGGCGATGCGCGCCAAAGGCTCCTCGATGCCCTCGAACCTGGAGATGGAGATGCCGAACTGCTCGCGGATGCGAGCATAGGCGCCGGTGGTGCGTGCGGCGTAGGCCGCGCCCGCAGCCGACAGTGACGGCAGCGATATGCCGCGACCGGCGGCCAGCGCCGTCATCAGCATCTTCCAACCCTGACCGAGCCGCTCCTTGCCGCCGATGATGTACTCGAGCGGGATGAAGACATCGTGGCCCCAGTTCGGGCCGTTCTGAAACACCTGCATCGCCGGCAGATGGCGATGGCCGATAGAGACGCCGGGAAGATCGGTCGGGATCAGCGCCACGGTGATGCCGAGCTCTTCCTCACTGCCGACGAGATGATCGGGATCATAGGCCTTGAAGGCGAGTCCGAGCAGCGTCGCCACGGGCCCGAGCGTGATGTAGCGCTTGTGCCAATTGAGCCTGAGGCCGAGCACCTCTTTGCCCTCGAACGTGCCCTTGCAGATGATACCCTTGTCGATCATCGAGGCGGCGTCCGAGCCCGCCTCCGGGCTGGTCAGGCCGAAGCAGGGAATGTCGCGGCCGTCGGCAAGGCGCGGCAGCCAGCGGTCTTGCTGCTCCCTGGTGCCGAAACGCATCAGAAGCTCGCCCGGCCCGAGCGAATTCGGCACCATCACGGTAACGGCGGCCGTAAGCGAGCGGGTCGATACCTTGCGCACCACTTCGGAATGCGCGTAGGGCGAAAAGCCGAGACCGCCGAATTCCTTCGGGATGATCATGCCGAAGAATTTCTTGCGCTTGATGAAATCCCAGACTTCCGGCGGCAGATCCCGCCACTCCCAATTGATCTTCCATTCGTCGAGCATGCCGCAGAGCTCGTCGACCGGCCCGTTGAGGAAGGCTTTCTCCTCGTCGGTCAACGTGGCCTGCGGAAAGGCGAGTAGTTTCGACCAGTCGGGATTGCCGGTGAAGAGGTCGGCATCCCACCAGACGTCGCCCGCCTCCAGCGCCTCGCGCTCGGTGTCGGACATCGAGGGCAGCACGGTGCTTGCGAAGGAAAAGATCGGCTTGGTAATGAAGTCGCGGCGGAAGGAGCTCATGGTGATGTCCTTGGGCTGACTTTCCCGGGGCCTTGTCGTGAGCGCTGGCGCGATTCTTGATGTCGGCCCGGCGCCTCACTTTAGCGGAAAGCGTGAAGAGAAAGGTGACGCTTGACGACGAAAATAAAGCGAATTTGATTGCAACCAGATAACTCTAGAACAGGCTCTTGGTTCACCTCTCCCCGCAGGCGGACCGCAGGCGGGGAGAGGGAGCGAAGAAACATCAATCAGGCCGCGTCATCTCGAACAAGGCGTCGGGGCGGATTTCGAAATAGTCGCCCTTGCGCCCTGCACGCACGATCGGGCGCGCCAGCGCGGTCTGGTACACGCCATCCCTGATAAAATTCTTGTCGATGTGGACGGCGACGACTTCGCCGAGCGTGAGCCAGGCCTGCGCCTTCTCGCCATTGGCGCCTCTAAGCTGCATGATCTCGATCAGCTTGCACTCGAAGGCGACCGGGCTTTCGCCGACGCGCGGCACATTGACGAGCTTGCAGGAAACGGCGGTGAGGCCAGCAATCTCGAACTCGCTGACGTCGCGCGCGACATGGGCCGCGCTCGCATTCATCTGCTTGGCCAGATCCATGGTGGCGAGATTCCAGACGAACTCCCTGGTCTCCTGGACGTTGGCGGCCGAATCCTTCCACGTGGTGGAGGAGAAGCCGATGATCGGCGGGTGGTAGCAGAAGGCGTTGAAGAAGCTATAGGGCGCAAGGTTGACGTTGCCCTTGGTGTCGCGGGAGGAAATCCAGCCGATCGGACGCGGAGCGATGATGGCGTTGAAAGGATCGTGCTTGAGGCCGTGGCCGTTCTTGGGCTCGTAGAAATGCAGATCCTTCTCGCTCACGCGCGCGTCCTCTTTAATGGTGTCGCCAGCCCGGGACGTGCCGAAAGGCGCAGGCCCGCAATGACACCAACCTTACTTGATCCCCTTGCGCGGCGCGAGGCTTGCGAGCACGAAATCGGCCATCTGCTCGACCGATGGACCCGGCTTGTTCTGGGACTGCGCGATCATCTGCGGATGGAAATAACCGATCATCGCATGGCAGGCGCACTGCGCCGCCAGGGCGAGATCCTCGACCTCAAACTCGCCAGAGGCGACGCCCTGTGCGATCACCCCACCGATGGTCTCGGTGACGGTCATCATATGGGCGAGGCAGACCTCCCAGCTCTCCTCCATCGCGATCTCGACCATCTCATGCAGCTTGTTATCGCCGACATAGCGCTCCGAGTTCATGCGATGGATGGTAATGATGAGTTCGCGCAAGCGCTCCGCGGCGGGTCCGGGCCTGGTCATGATGGCGGCGGCCGCGTCCTCGACCCCGCCCATCAGGGTGCGCGCGACACCCTCGTGGATCGCCTTCTTGGAATCGAAGAAGCGGTAGACATTGGCCGGCGACATCCGCAATTCCTTGGCGATGTCGGCGACGGTCGTCTTCTGATAGCCGAGCTGGCGGAACAGACGCTCCGCCACCACGAGAACTCGCTCCCGTGTATCCTGCTCGACATGTTCAGAAACCAGCGACATTTCGTAACCCAGCAGCCTATGCAATGTTCAATTATTCAGCGGCCTCGGCAAGCGGAATCAGCGGCTCTGCATGGCCCGCATGCTGCGGCGCAAGACCGGCCTCCTCGGCCGGCCCGCTCTCCTCGAGGCTCTTGCGGAACCAGAGCGCGTAGAGGCCCGGCAGGTACAGCAAGGTGAGGAAGGTTGCAACAAACAAGCCGCCCATGATGGTGATCGCCATCGGGCCCCAGAACGCCGAGCGCGACAGCGGGATCATGGCAAGGATCGCGGCAAGCGCCGTCAGCACCACCGGGCGGGCGCGGCGGACGGTCGCCTCCACGATCGCCTCTCTTCGGGTCATGCCATGGGAGACGTCGGTCTCGATCTGATCCACCAGGATGACGGTGTTGCGCATGATCATGCCGGCAAGCGCAATCAGGCCGAGCAGCGCCACGAACCCAAAAGGCTGGTTGGCGACGTTGAGCCCCAGCGAGGCGCCGACGATGCCAAGCGGCGCGGTCAGGAACACCAGGACCAGCCGGGCGAAATTCTGCAGCTGGATCATCAAAAGCGTCAGCATGACGATGACCATCACCGGGAACAGCACGAAGATCGAGGCATTGCCCTTGGCCGACTCCTCGAACGCGCCACCTGCCTCGATCCGGTAGGCCGGCTCGAGATGGTCGCGGATGTCCTTCAGCTTCGGCCAGATCTGATTGGTGACGTCGGGCGCCTGCACGCCGTCATTGACGTCGGAGCGCACGGTGATCGCCATGTCGCGATTACGCCGCCACAGGATCGGCTCCTCATGCGAATATTCGATCTTGGCGATCTGCTGCAACGGCACGGCAACGCCGTTGCGTGAGGTCACCGTGAGGTCGCCGACATGGGCGAGATCGAGCCGCTCCGACGGCACGGCGCGTGCGACCACGCCGACCTTCTCGATGCCGTCGCGCACGGTCGTGACCTGCGCGCCTGAGATCAGCATGGCAAGCGCCTGCGAGACGTCCTGCGGGGTCAGGCCGAGTGCGCGGGCGCGGTCCTGGTCGACGACGAGCTTCAAGTAAGGCGACTGCTCGTTCCAGTCGAGCTGCACCTCCTTGACATTCGGGTTCTCTCTCATGACGTCGCGCACCTGATAGGCGATCTCACGCACCTTCTTGGTGTCGGGGCCGATCACGCGGAACTGCACGGGGAAACCGACCGGCGGTCCGAAATTGAAGCGGTCGACGCGGACGCGCGCTTGCGACAGGAAGCCGTCGGCGACAGCGTTCTCTATCTTCGCCTTGACGCGCTCGCGCGCTTCGACACCCTTGGCGACGATCACGATCTCGGCGAAGGCCTCGTTTGGAAGCTGCGGGTTGAGACCAAGCCAGAAGCGCGGCGAGCCCTGGCCGACATAGGCGGTATAGGTGCCGATGTCGTGATCGTCCTTCAGCAGCGTTTCGGCCTGCTTCACGGCCTTTTCGGTGACGTTGAAGGCAGTGCCTTCGGGCAGACGCAACTGCAGGAACAGTTCGGGCCGCTCGGAAAGCGGGAAGAATTGCTGCTGCACATGGCCGAAGGCCACGATCGAGGCTACGAACACGCCGACGGTCGCGGCCACTGTGGTGACGCGATGATTGACGCACCACTGGATCACGCGGCGCAGCGCGCTGTAGACGCGAGTTTCATAGATTGCGTGTGGATCGTGATTGTGATGCACCTTGACGTTGGGCAGGAGCTTGACGCCGATATAGGGCGTGAAGATCACGGCCACGAACCAGGACGCGACCAGCGCGATCGCCACGACCCAGAAAATGCTGCCGGCATATTCGCCCACGGCTGAGTTGGCGAAGCCGATCGGCAGGAAGCCGGCCGCGGTAACCAGCGTGCCCGTCAGCATGGGAAACGCTGTGGATTCCCAGGCAAAGGACGCGGCCTTGATGCGATCCCAGCCCTGCTCCATCTTCACCACCATCATCTCGACCGCGATAATGGCGTCGTCGACGAGCAGGCCGAGCGCGATGATCAGTGCGCCAAGCGAGATGCGGTGCAAATCGAGCCCCATCGCGTTCATGACGATGAATACGATCGCAAGCACCAGCGGCACGGAGGCCGCGACCACGATGCCGGTGCGCCAGCCGAGCGCGAGGAACGAGACGAACAGCACGATCGCCAAGGCCTCGACGAAGGAATGGATGAATTCCGAGACCGCGTGCTCGACCACATTCGGCTGGTCGGCGATCTGGTCGACATTGATGCCCTGCGGCACCGCCTTCATGAACTCGTTGGTCGCGGCGCTGACCTCCTTGCCGAGTTCGAGGATGTTGGCGCCCTTGGCGGTGACGACGCCGACGCCGATCGCGGGCTTGCCTTCCTGGCGCACCTTGAAGCTCGGCGGATCGACAAAGCCGTGAGTGACAGTTGCGATATCGCCGAGGCGGAACACGCGGCCGTTGCTTTCGACGGGGGTTTCCGCCACGGCCTTGGCGCCGTCGAGCGCGCCGGTGACGCGCAGCGGCACGCGTTGCGAATTGGTCTCGACCGTGCCGGCCGGCACGACATTGTTCTGCTTGGCAAGCGAATCGAACAGCGCCTGCGGCGTGATGCCGAGCGTCGCGAGCTTGGCGTGGCTGAACTCGACATAGATGCGCTCGTCCTGAACGCCGTAGAGATCGACCTTGGTGACGCCGTTGACGCGCAGCAGCCGCTGGCGGAAACCTTCGGCCGCCTTCTTCAGCTGGGCATAGTCGGCGCCGTCGCCGGTCATCATATAGAGAATGGAATCGACGTCGGAGAACTCGTCATTGACCACCGGCCCGAGCAGGCCCGCCGGCAACTGGTCCTGCACGTCCTCCAGCTTCTTGCGGATCAGATAGAAGAGATGGGGGACGTCCTTCGGCGGCGTATAGTCGCGAAAGGTCACCTGCATCGCCGTGAAGCCGGGCTTCGAGTAGGTCTGCACCTTCTCGAAATAGGGCAGCTCCTGCAGCTTCTTCTCGATGGGGTCGGCGACCTGCATCTGCATTTCGGTGGCGGTCGCGCCCGGCCACATCGCCGAGACGTTAACCACCTTCACGGTGAAGAACGGATCCTCCGCGCGGCCGAGCTTCTGGTAGGAGAAGAAGCCGGCGACGCCGAGCGCCACCACCAGGAACAGGACCAGCGCGGGATGACTGACCGCCCAGGCGGAAAGATTGAACCGTTTCATCGCACCCTCCAACTTCAAAGACTGCTATCCGTCGTGGCCGTCCTTGTGAACTCCTCGCACTGACGGGATTAAAACGCCAGCGACGACACCACCTTGACCTTCTCTTTGGGATCGAGCTTCTGCACGCCGAGCGCGACCACCTTTGCGCCCTCGTCCACGCCGCCCGAGATGACGACGTCGTTGCTCTCGTAAGACTTCACCTGAACCGGCTTCAGCGTGACATCGCCTTTGTCATCAACGACGTAGAACGACGGCTTGTCGCCTTGATCGAACAGCGCCGACAGCGGCAGCCGCGCGACGCGCATCGTGGCGGGATCGGACAGTGTCAGCGTTGCGGTCATGCCGAGCTCGACATGATCGTCGGCGCCGGGCAGCGAGAATTTTGCCAGATAGGTGCGCGTGGCGGGATCGGCGCTCGGTGCGATCTCCCGCAGCGTCGCCTCGTGCTTCTTGTCGGGCTCCGACCACAGCGTCACGTAAGCGCTGCCGGTCTTGGCGCGCTCCACCAGCGTCTCGGGGATCGCGACCCAGGCTTCCTTCTCGTCAAAGCGCGCGACGCGGATCGAGGTCTGGCCCGCGGCAACCACCTGGCCAGGCTCGATCAGCGTCGCCGTCACGACGCCGCGGTGATCCGCCACCAGCGTCGCGTAGGAAAGGGAGTTCTTGGTCAGATCGACCGAGCGCACGGCGCGGTCGAGCCGCGCACGGGCTTCATCGGCCGTCGCCTTGGCCTGGTCGAGCTGCGCATCGGTGTTCCAGCCCTGCGCACGCAGATTCTTGGCGCGCGTCTCGGCGGCGGCGGCCTGCGCCAGCACGCCGGTTGCGGCATTGAATTCCGCGACCGCCTGTTCGGCCTGCAGTTTCAGGTCGACCTCATCGAGGGTGGCCAGCGGCTGGCCGACATCGACAGTCTGGCCGACCTCGACCAGGCGCTTTGCGACCTTGCCCGGGACCCGGAAGCCCATGTCGGCCTCGATCCGGGGCTTGATGGTGCCGACAAAGCTGCGCTCCGGCGTTTCCGCCTCATAATGGGCGGTTGCAACGAGAACCGGCCGGGACGGGGCTGATTTTTCCGCGACCTGATCGTTGCAACCGGCCAGCGCGACGGCGATCAACGCCAGTGACGCGCCGGCTAAAAGCCTGGAATAGCTCGATAAAATCGACCTGACGAACATCGGACACTCCTTCGGCGATCTCTGCTTATGATTGTCGAGTGTTCACTGATAAAAGTCAATATTCGTCAGTAATCAGGATTTCGTGAGTGTTTATCACTCCCCGAGCTGAAATCGCTCGAACCGGTGCAGTTCATCCTCGATCCGGCGCTTCAGCGCCTTCTTCGCCTCGCCCCTGGCGCCCTTGCCCGCGCCGACCCAATTCCATTTCTGCATGAGCAGCTCTCTGTTCTGGCGGTCGGTCTTCAGGTCGAGGGCGGCGACGATGTTCTCGCCGACCAGCACCGGCAGCGCGAAATAGCCGAGCTTGCGTTTGGCCTTCGGCACATAGGCTTCGAACAGATGCTCGTAGTCGAAGACAAGATGCGTGCGCTTGCGCTGGATGATCAAGGGATCGAACGGAGAGAGGATGTGCACGAGGTCGCCGTTCCGCTCGCCCGGCATCGCCAACGTCTCCGGCGCGGCCCAGTGCTCCTGTTTACCCGCGCCGTCGATGGCGACGCTCACGAGCTCGCCGCGCCGGACGCGCGACGCAATCAGGCGCGCGACGCCCTTCTTGCTCGGCGCATCGAGATGGCAGGTCGAATCGAGCGAGACGACGCCTTGCGAACGCAGCGCGCGGTCGAGCAGATAGGCGCTGCGTTCCAAGTTCGACGCCTGATTCGGCGGCTTCTCCCAGCCAAAATGCCGGCCCATCAGCTCATAGGTCTTGAGCATGCCGTTGCGCTCGGAGATCGTGACCGCGCCGGTAAAGAAGGCGAGCTGCAGCGCCCGTTTCGACGGCTTGCGGCTTGCCCACAGATGCGTCTTCTCCACCAGCACGTCGTCCTCGATGTCGCGGATGGTCAGCGCGCCTTCTCGGAGCAGCCGCATCACCTTGCGCGTCTCGGCGGGCTGCACGTTGGGAAACCATTTATGGGCCTCGCGCTTGTGCAGCTTCATGTCGGAGACGAAGAAGCGGAAATCCTTCGCCGGGACATAGGACAGCGCGTGGGTCCAGTATTCGAAGATGCTCTTGTCGACGCTCTGCGCCTGCCGCAGATCGATGCGGCGATAATTCGGGATGCGGGTCCAGAGGATGTGGTGGTGGCAGCGCTCGACGACGTTGATGGTGTCGATCTGGACATAGCCGAGATGGGCGACCGCATCCGCCACTGCCGGCGGCCCCTCGCCGAACGGCGCGCGCGCATCAAGCCGTTGCGCCTTGAGCCAGATGCGCCTGGCATCGGATTTGGTCAGGGGGTGAGGTTTTGCCGCGCGGGACATCGCCAGCTCTAATCTAGCCGGATTCGCCGCAATAAAAAGCCGCACCGCCCGGATCCGGACAGCGCGGCCATGGAGCCTGCCCAAAAAAGCGGGGCCTTACTTGGTCATGGCGGCCTTCTGGGCCTTCATATAGTGCTTGCAGGCGCTGCCCATCTTGCCATTGCTCATGTCGGTGTTGGCCATGGCCATTTCCTTGTTGGCGGCCATCTTGGTGGGGCCCTCGTTCATGCCCGACATCATGGCGCTGGATTTCATCATGTTATCGCTCGTACAGGCCATCATGGCGGCGGAAGCGGGGGTGAAGGAGGCAGCCGAAAGCAGGGCGACAGCGATCAAAGTTCTCATAAGGACCTCGCTTGGGAAATGAACCAGCGGTCTGCTGGCGAATGGGATACGCTTTTATCTCCCGAAACGTTTCGGGAAGACGACAATTTTGTGTGCGTTCCTGCCATCCACAAGCGAAAAGCTTGCCGCGCCGCAACCTTGGCTCGATTCGTCAGGGCTTTGGGCGCTCGGCGATGCTGCCGGTCGCGATCTCCGCACATGACGCCTTGCCGCGGGCCGGCGCCTCGCAGCGATAGACGCTGCCGGTCAAGCGGTCGATCAGCCAGGCACTGTCCTCGGTCGGACCTTCAATGCCGATGTAGCGGTTGCCGACGGCTGTGATCAGCGTCGACAACAGGATGGCGGCTGCGATCATGGCAGCGCCCACCAGTGTCGGCATCGAGCTGATGAAGATCGTGCGTTCGTTGCCAGAGGCGCGATAGCCCTGGTAGTCGTTTGATCGCTTAATTGACGGAATCACGGCGCCCCAGCTTCGCATAGTTTGACGCTTCTTTGTTTGCTTTGTCGCCTCTTTGTCGTCGAAAGCGGTGTTAGGCGTCCATCTGGCCGATTTGTTGTCCGCAGGTCGACGCGGCGGCGACCGCATTGAGACCGGCATGCGCGCGCCGGAACACTGGAGATCCTAACGCAAAAAAGGCGGCCCGAAGGAGCCGCCTTTTTGACTTGTCCAATTGTTCCTGTCAGCGGAACATTCCGCGCATCATGCCACCGAACAGGGCGCCGGGTCCGCTGGGGCGATAATAGCGGCGGCTGCTGCTGTAGCTGCGATGGTGATACG
>Ga0306920_100011896_pt1 | contig 11789 bp, 7 predicted proteins | sample flu12Cox44000170_FD_204666 | JGI IMG/M metagenome (GOLD analysis project Ga0306920, IMG submission 204666) | Lab enrichment of tropical soil microbial communities from Luquillo Experimental Forest, Puerto Rico - flux4day.12C.oxic.44.000.170 (v2)... | ecosystem: Environmental > Terrestrial >...
TGATGATCTCGCGCTTCAGGCGCACGAGCATGCGGTTGAAGGGCCGCGTTTCGGAGAAGCTTTCCTTGAACCGCAGCGTCGCGAACTTGCCCTCGAAGAGCGGATCGTGATTGATGTAGTCCATGAAGGCGCGCACGTTCGGCTCGTCGCCGGCGACGAACAGGTTGATGCCTTCCGGTGCGAGCAGGATCGTGCCCCGCAAATCGAGCGACTTGCAGCGTTCGAGCACGAGCGGACGCCACTCGGCGGTTTTCTCGAGCGTGGCGAACTGGTAAGCGGATAGATTGAGGATACGCATGGTGCAACTGAAAAGGTGCGCGATGTAAAGACGATGCGCGCATGAAAACCGGAGCCGGACGTGCGGACTGCGGGTTCCTCGAAACGGGAATTGGGGCAGGGCGCGCGGCGGGCGCAATCCGCTATTATCCCTCAATCGCGCCCCGCGCCGTCTGCGGCGTAGTCGACGCGCCGTGCGGCGGAAGTGCGCTCGCCCAAGGCCTTGTCCACATGGCCAACGTCACAAGCGCATGCGAGCGGGCGCCGAAAACGCGTGACCCTGAAGGTACAATGACGGCCATGTCAGATCCCCGCTTCGTCCATCTCCGCGTCCACTCCGAATTCTCGATTGCCGACGGCATCGTGCGTCTCGACGACCTCGTCAAGGCGGCGGCGAGAGACGGCCAGGGCGCGCTCGCGCTCACCGACCTCGGCAACGCATTCGGCCTCGTCCGTTTCTACACGGAAGCCCGTGGCAAAGGGGTCAAACCCATCGCCGGCTGCGACGTCTGGATCACGAATCCCGACGACCGCGACAAACCGTCGCGGCTGTTGCTGCTGGTGAAGGACAAGCGCGGCTACCTGAATCTATGCGAGCTGCTTTCGAAGGCGTGGCTCACGAACCAGTATCGCGGCCGCGCCGAAGTCGACGTGGCGTGGCTCGAAGCGGGGCTGGCCGAAGGACTGCTCGCCATCTCGGGCGCACAGCAGGGCGACGTGGGCCTCGCGCTCGCGGCGGGCAACGTCGAAAGCGCAAAGCGTCATGCGCAGCGCTGGGCGAAGCTGTTCCAGAACGGCTACTACATCGAACTGCAGCGCTGCGGCCAGCCCGGCGGCGAGCAATACGTCGAGCAGGCGGTGGCGCTAGCGGCGGCGCTCAAGCTGCCGGTGGTCGCCACGCATCCCATGCAGTTCATGACCGACGAGGAATACACCGCGCACGAAGCGCGCGTGTGTATCTCGGAAGGCGACATCCTCGCAAATCCGCGCCGCCAGAAGCGCTTCACGACCGATCAGCGTTTTCGCACGCAGCAGGAAATGGCCGCGCTCTTCGCGGACATTCCCTCGGCGATCGCGAACACCATCGAAATCGCCAGGCGCTGCAATCTCACGCTCGAACTCGGCAAGCCGAAACTGCCGCTCTTTCCGACGCCCGATGGCATGTCGCTCGACGACTACCTCGTGCAGCTCTCGAAGGAAGGCCTCGAAAAGCGCCTCGTGCAGCTCTACCCGAACGAGGCTGAGCGCGAGAGCGAACGCGCGCGCTACAACGAGCGTCTCGATTTCGAGTGCGGGACCATCATCAAGATGGGCGTCCCGGGCTACTTCCTGATCGTTGCGGACTTCATCAACTGGGCCAAGAACAATGGCGTGCCGGTCGGGCCGGGCCGGGGCTCGGGTGCGGGCTCGCTCGTTGCGTACGCGCTCGGCATTACCGATCTGGATCCGCTGCGCTACAACCTGCTGTTCGAGCGCTTCCTGAATCCGGAACGCGTCTCGATGCCTGACTTCGACATCGACTTCTGCCAGCACGGGCGCGACCGCGTCATTCAGTACGTGAAGGAAAAGTACGGCGCCGATGCGGTCTCGCAGATCGCCACGTTCGGCACGATGGCGGCGAAAGCGGCCGTGCGCGACATCGGCCGCGTGCTCGACCTCGGCTATAACTTCACGGACGGCGTAGCGAAGCTCATTCCGTTCAAGCCGGGCAAGCACGTCACCATCGCCGACGCGATGAAGGAAGAGCCGCTGCTGCAGGAGCGCTACGACAACGAAGACGAAGTGCACCAGCTGCTCGATCTCGCGCAGCTGGTGGAAGGTCTCACGCGTAACGTGGGCATGCACGCGGGCGGCGTGCTGATCGCGCCCGGCAAGCTCACCGACTTCTGCCCGCTCTACACGCAGGGCGACGAAAGCGGCGTCGTGAGCCAGTACGACAAGGACGACGTGGAAGCCGTCGGCCTCGTGAAGTTCGACTTTCTGGGCCTCACCACGCTCACGATCCTCGACTGGGCCGAGCGCTATATCCGCATGCTCGATCCGTCGAAGCAAGACTGGTCGCTCGCCCAGGTGCCGCTCGACGACGCGCCGTCGTTCCAGATCCTCAAGAAGGCCAATACGGTCGCCGTGTTCCAGCTGGAAAGCCGCGGCATGCAGGGCATGTTGAAGGACGCGCAGCCCGACCGCTTCGAGGACATCATCGCGCTCGTGGCGTTGTACCGTCCGGGCCCGATGGACCTGATCCCGAGCTTCTGTGCGCGTAAGCACGGCCGCGAAGTGGTGGAGTATCCCGATCCTCGCGTCGAACCTGTTCTGAAAGAGACCTACGGCATCATGGTCTACCAGGAACAGGTGATGCAAATGGCGCAGATCATCGGCGGCTACTCGCTCGGCGGCGCCGACTTGCTGCGTCGCGCGATGGGCAAGAAGAAGCCCGAGGAGATGGCCAAGCACCGCGAGATCTTCGCGGAAGGCGCGGCGAAGAACGGCCTCACGCGCGAGAAGGCGGACGAAACCTTCGACTTGATGGAGAAGTTCGCGGGCTACGGCTTCAACAAGTCGCACGCGGCCGCCTACGCGCTCCTCGCCTATCACACGGCGTGGCTGAAGGCGCACCATCCGGCCGAATTCATGGCGGCGAACATGTCGCTCGCCATGGACGACACCGACAAGGTGAAGATCCTCTTCGAGGACTGTCTCGCGAACAAGATGACGGTGCTGCCGCCGGACGTCAACGCGTCGGCGTATCGCTTCGAGCCGGTGGCCGATGCCAACGTCGCCGAGGGCAAGCGCTCGCGCACGATCCGTTACGGTCTGGGCGCGATCAAGGGGAGTGGCCAGAACGCCATCGAAGAAATCCTGCGCGCGCGCGAAGAGGGAGGTCTGTTCAAGGACCTGTTCGACTTCTGCGAGCGCATCGACCGGCGCCTGGTCAACCGCCGCACGATCGAAGCGATGATCCGCGCGGGCGCGTTCGACACGATCCACGCGAACCGCGCGCAGTTGCTCGCCTCCGTGCCGATGGCGATGGAAGCCGCCGACCAGGCGAGCGCCAACGCCATGCAGGCCGGTCTGTTCGACATGGGCGACGCGCCGCTCGCTGCGCACGAACTGGTCGACGAACCCGCGTGGGGCGAGAAGCGCAAGCTCCAGGAAGAGAAGGGCGCACTCGGCTTTTATCTCTCGGGCCACCTCTTCGACGCCTACAAGGACGAAGTGCGCCGCTTCGTGCGCCAGAAGATCGGCGAATTGAAAGAGGGGCGCGACAAGCTGATCGCGGGCGTGATCGCTTCGTTGCGCACGCAAATGACCCAGCGCGGCAAGATGCTGATCGCGCTGCTCGACGACGGCACCGGCCAGTGCGAAGTGACGGTGTTCAACGAGCAGTTCGAGGCGCACAAGGCGCTCTTCAAGGAAGACGAGTTGCTCGTCGTGCAGGGCGGGGCGCGCAATGACGCGTTCACGGGCGGCATTCGCTTCACCGTCGATACCGTGATGGATCTGGAGCGCGCGCGCAGCCGCTACGCGCAAGCCGTGAAGCTGCAGATGAACGGCGATGCCAATGCAGGCGCGTTGCGCACCGTGCTCGAAGCGTATCGCGCCAGGCCGGACGACTCGTTGCCCGCGCCGGCCGCGGAAACGCGCGGCCGCGGCGGCTTCGGGCGCGATCGCGGCGAGCGCTCGCAAGCGGTGATACCCAACGGTCTCGCGGTGCAGATCGCCTACCGCAACGAACGGGCGGAAGGCGAGGTGCGTCTGGGCGACGCCTGGCGGGTCAAACCCACGGACGACCTGCTCGCGGCGCTGCGCGGCGAGTTCGCCGGCAGTTCGATCGAGATCGTCTACTAAGCAAGGGGAGAGGGCGGCAAGTGGCGGTGCTATGCGCTTGCCGACTTGCCGTTCGTTCGGCGCAATGCGCTCAACTGGCGAGTTCGGCCAGACCGCGCTCGGCACGCACGGTGCCATCCGCGATGCGTGCCTTGGCACGTTCGTAGTTCGGGCTTGCGTGCGTGCGCGGTTGCTCGCGGTGCCACAGATGGAAGATCTCGGTGGCGTAGGCGCCGAGCTTGCGGTACACACCGTAATTGGCGAGCCGGATCACGAGATCGGCATCCTCGTGCCCCCAGCCGACGAAGCTGGCATCGAAACCGTTCACGCCTTCGAGATCGCTGCGCCATGCGCTCATGTTGCAGCTCTTGATGCCGCGCCATTTGAACTGCTCGATGTTGCGCCAGCGGAGGTCCGGAAGTTTGATGAAGAGCGGCGCGATCTTGTTGACGTGGCTGCCCATGCGCTGCTGTGCCCAGAAGCTGATGCCTTCGTCTGGCAGCGAGAGCTTCTGGCCGATGACCTGTTGCGTCAGCGTTTCGTCGAGCAGAATCCGGCTGCCGGTGACGACGGCGCGCTCGCTGGCGAGTTGCCTGTGTCGCTGCACGAAATCGTGCTGCGGAACGCAGTCGCCATCCAGAAAGATCAGGTAGTCGCCACGGGCTCTCACGATCCCCTTGTTGCGAATCTCGGCGGCCCGGAACCCGTCGTCCTCGTGCCATACGTGTTCGATGGGCACCGGGCTCCTGTGTGCGCAGTGCGCGACGAGCTGGCGCGTCGAGTCGGTCGAGCCGTCGTCGGCGACGATGATTTCGTAGTTCGTGTCGGTTTGCGCACAGCAACCGGCGAGCACGCGTTCGAGTGCATCGGGCCGGTTATAGGTGCTGACGATCACCGATATCAGCATGTCACGCTGTCCGTTCATTCGCCGCTGGTCCCTTCATGAGAACGCTTTGCCGTGGTCGGCTGCTGCCCCTCGAGCAGCATCAGCTTCAGGTAACGGTAGTAGGTGCCTTCGGCGTTGGAGATCGCGAGCACGAGGCCCATCTTGCCGTCAAGGAAGCCGCGCTGGATGATCCAGGTGCGCACGAAGGTCCAGAATCCGTGCAGCAGTGCTTTACCGAGACCGCCGCGCTTGCCGCGCGCCGCGCGTTGCGTTGCGCCGTAGCTCGAATAGCCGTCAATCTTGCCAAGCACTTCGGAGAAGTCGCGGAAGCTGTAGTGAATCAACGGTTCGCAGAGCGTGGCGATACGTGCAGCAGGCGCGTAGATCACGCGTTCGTGAACGAGATCGTTCGAGAAGCGGGCGGCGTCGCGACGAAAGAGCCGCGTCACATAATCGGGCGACCAGCCAGAGTGGCGTATCCACTGGCCGCAGAAGTTGGAGCGGCGGGGCAGCCGGAACAGGTCGGCGGCGTTTGCCTTTACGCTCGCCAGAATTTCATCGCGCAGCGCCGCAGGAATGCGTTCGTCGGCGTCGAGCGAGAGAATCCACGGGGCGCGAGCCATGTCGAGCGCGCGCTGCTTCTGCGGCCCGAAACCGGGCCAGTCGGTTTCGACGACCCTGGCGCCGAACTCGCGGCAAATGGCCTGGGTGCCGTCCGTGCTGCCCGAGTCGAGCACGACGATTTCGTCGACCCAGCCGTGCACGGAAGCAAGGCAGTCGCGAATATCGTGTGCTTCGTTTTTGACGATGACGATGACACTGATCGCATCGGGTTTGGCGCTGTCGTTCATCGGCGCTGGCTCGCGATGGCCCGAAGAAAGTGAAGAAAGTGGCAAGGCCGGATATGGCTGGCTCGGCATCGGAGCAGGCCTGGTAGCGCGTGCGTTCGCGCGCCGAAGCCGAGCCGCTGAGTATATACAAAAATGTACGCCGGTACGAAATCGGGGAGGCGCGTGCCGTTGCGCGCTCACGGACGGTTTCGCATCTGGCGCACGAAAGGCCCGGCCGGGAAAGGCCCCGCCGGGCGGATACATCGCCTCCTGGGCCGAACGTTTACAATGGCGTACCTGTTTGCCCGGAGGCGGGCAGTTCTACCCGTATTTTCGAGGAAATTTTGAGCGAGAGATCTACCTTGAGCAAGCCGATCGGCTCCGGCACGAAGTCGTCGCCGGTCGAGATTGGCCGGCGGCTGTGGCCGTATGTGAAGCCGCTAATGTGGGTGCTCCTCGCAGGCGTGCTCGCGATGGCCGTGGTGGCCGCCACCGAAGCGGGCATTCCAGCGCTGCTCAAGCCGTTGCTCGATCACGGCTTCGGCACGCGCGGCGATCCGAAAGCGAAGTGGCTGGTGCCCGTCGCGGTCATCGGGCTGTCGCTCGTGCGCGGCCTCGCGCAATACGCATCCGGCTATCTGCTGCAATACGTTTCGAACCGCGTGCTGCTCGCGCTGCGGCTCAAGATGTTCGAGCGCATGATTCACGCGAGCGTCGGCTTCTTCCAGCGCGAAACCGCGAGCACGGTCATCAACGCGATCGTGTTCGAGGTCAACCAGATTCTCGGCGTGCTGCTCGGCGTGCTGGTCACGCTCGTGCGCGATTCGCTCACGGTGATCTTCCTGCTCGGCTACCTGTTCTACCTGAACTGGCGCCTCACGCTGATCGTCGCGGTGCTGCTGCCCGCCATCGGCTGGCTCGTCAGCAAGATCAACCGGCGTCTGCGGCGGCTCAACCGCGAGCACCAGCTGCTCACGAACGATCTGTCCTATATCGTCGAGGAGACCGTGGGCGGCTATAAGGTCGTCAAGGTCCACAACGGCGAGCGCTACGAAAAGGAGCGCTTCGGCGAGATGAGCCGGCGCCTGCGCGGCTATCAGATGCGCATGACGGTGTCGGGCGGGATCGCGCAGCCGCTCACGCAGTTCCTCGCTTCGATCGCGCTGGCGATCGTCATCACCATTGCGGTCGTGCAGGCGTCGAACGACCAGACGACGGTCGGCGGCTTCGTGGCGTTCGTCACGTCGATGCTGCTCGTGATTTCGCCGCTCAAGCATTTGATCGACGTGAACCAGCCGCTGCAACGCGGCATGACCGCGGCCGAGCTGATTTTCGGCCTGATCGACGAGCCGCCCGAGCCGGCGGGCGGTGGCTTGCCGCTCGAGCGCGCGCGCGGCGAGGTGGAGTTCCACGACGTGTCGTTCACCTATGGCGCGAGTCACCGCGTGACGCTCGACCATGTCTCGTTCCGGATCAACCCCGGCGAAATGGTGGCGCTCGCCGGGCCGTCGGGCAGCGGCAAGACCACGCTCGTGAACCTGCTGCCGCGCTTTTTCGATCCGGGCGGCGGCCAGGTGCTGGTCGATGGCGTGCCGATCACCGACTACGACGTGCATGCGCTGCGCAACCAGATCGCCATGGTGAGTCAGGACGTGGTGCTCTTCAACGATACGGTCGCGAACAACGTCGCCTATGGCCAGACGGCCGACCGCGCGCGTGTGGAGCGCGCGCTGCGCGCGGCGAACCTGTGGGAGACGATCTCCGTGCTGCCTGAGGGCATGGACACGCTGATCGGCGACAACGGCATGAAGTTCTCGGGCGGTCAGCGTCAGCGCCTGGCTATCGCCCGCGCGATCTACAAGGATGCGCCGATCCTGATTCTCGACGAGGCGACGTCGGCACTCGATTCGGAGTCGGAGCGCCATGTGCAGGCGGCGCTGGAAACGCTGATGCGCGGACGCACGACGCTCGTGATCGCGCACCGCCTGTCGACGATCGAACGCGCGAGCCGCATCCTCGTGATGGATGGCGGCCACATCGTCGAATCCGGCTCGCACCATGAACTGCTCGCGAAGGGCGGGATGTACGCGCACCTGCACAAGATCCAGTATCAGCAAAGCGCTGCGTGATGTAGCTGTGCGACGACGCGGCGCGCGAGTTCGGGCGCGCCGCCGTCATGAAGGCGCACGGACGCACGAGCGGCGCGACGTGCGCGCAGGGGGCAAGAAGCCGCGTCAGGCGGCGGCGGGGGTCGCGACCGGTTCGTGAACGGCAAGTTGCCGGAGCACCGCGCCAACGACCTGCGCGGGCGGGATGGTGTCGACGTTGCCGCTGCCCTGCAGGCCAATGGAATGGCAGGCCTGGGTCAAGCGCAGGTGGGGCGGTTCACGGTGCGAGAACAGCGAAACGCTGGGCGTGCCGGTGGTGTGGGCGACGTGCATCAGCCCACCGTCGGCGCCCACGAACAGTTCGGCGTGCGCCACGATCTCGCGTGACTGGAGGAAGGTGAGCTTGCCGGTCAGCGAGCGGATGCGCACGTTGCCGGGTGCGCTCTCGCACAACTGCTGCGCGAGCTGTGCGCCGTTGTCCGATCCGAGCACGACGATTTCCTTTGCGGCGCTCGCGTTGTCGTAGTGGCTCAGCAATTCGATGACTTCGGACCAGCGTTGGTACGTGCGATCGGGGTCCACGCCGCCGGCCGCGAGCGCGATGAACGGCTTCGCGGGCAAGAGCTCGCGTACCGACTCGCGCGTTGCCGCGCTGCTGGCCAGATAGGGCTTGCTGATGGCCGCTAGCGTGGCGGCGTCGTGGCCGAGCGAGAACACGTCGTTGATGCCCGCGTAGCTGAAGCAGGTCTGGTTGCGGTCGGGGCCGTTGAAGTAGCGGAACAGGCCGGCGTAAGGCAGGTGCGCGAAGTGCCGGGTCTTGAGGCGAATCGACGGGAGGTTGTATTCGGAGAGGAGGACCGCGTCGTAGCGGCTTGCGTCGACCTCGCCCGGGTCGCCGTAGACCTTGCCGAACACATCGTCTTCATTGAAAAGCGGAACCAGCGACGGGAGGGCGAGCAGATCCACGCTCACGCCCTTGCCCTTGAGCAGGGCGCGCCCGGCCATGTCCATGGTCGCGTCGCCGAAATTGCGCTTGGCGTAGATCCACAGAACGCGCTGCGCAGGGACCAGATGTGTCTGTTCGAGGCGCACCTGGCGGTGCGCCTTCAGAAGGATCTGCTTGTGCAGGTATTTCTTCGCGATCTTGAGCCGGCCGGTGCTGGCGAGAAACGCCTCCGGCTCGTAGGGCACGCCCTGATACGGGATCACGGTCGACCGGGAGACGGCATTATCGAGCCAGCTAGCCGGCGAAAACCACGAAGTGTTCGAGTTGGTCTGCTGAAACACGGGCCTGGTTCTTTTTTTAAAAAACCTCTTACTATAACACGATTGCGCCCAATGCGCCGCAGCCGGAGTCGGCGGGCGCTGGCAGCCGGCCATCCGGGCGCGGAATTTGCGGCGTAGTCTCGAGCGGGGAGCGTGTTTGCGTACAATAGTGCGTTTCTCGTCATGCTTCGCACCCATAAAGCCGCGTAGTGAGGACGTAACGCGGGGACGGAGTGATCCCGCCCTTACCGACAATAGCAGTGTAGCGATGCCGACAGCAGTTACGATTGATTCCCGACGCACGGAGCCAGGCGACTGGCTGACCGCGGCTTTCCTCCTTATTTTTCCCTCCGTCGCCATGCTCGTGCAGGGCGCATCGAGCGCCGTGTCGATCGGTGCGGGGGTCATATCACTTGGGGCATTGTGCTGGCGGCCCGCCGGCGCACCGTATGGCTACGCGCGGCCCGACCATCTGGGGCTGGCGTTCTGCATCGCGCTGTGCAGCCCCGTTGCCGCCGTGGCGCTCAGTACGCTTGCGCATGGCCATCCCTTGTTGCGGACCTGGGATTCGCCGTCGCGCTTCCTGCTCGCGGTTCCGGTCTTCCTCGCCTTGCGCCGCGCGCCGGCGCGGATCTTCGCCTGGGCGGACCTCTCCTTTACGCTGGGCGCCCTGTCGGCACTCGCCATTGCGCTCTTCGTGCCGCGCGACTGGGGCGACGGCCGCATCGGCAGTGCGTTCCTGAATCCGATCCATTTCGGCGATCTCGCGCTCGCACTCGGCGTGCTCTCGGCGATTGCGCTGAACTGGTGGCGCAAGGATTCGGCGTTCCTGCGCGCGCTCAAGATCGCAGGCCTTTTTGCCGGCCTCGCCGCTTCGCTGCTGTCCGGATCGCGTGGCGGCTGGGCGGCAGTCCCGCTCGTTGCGCTGCTGATCGTGTGGGAGCTCGGCCGCAACAAGCCTTTCCACTGGAAGGTGGCGATGCCGGTCGCCGTCGTGCTGATGCTCGGGCTCGTGTACGGGCTCTCGGGGACGGTGCGCGCGCGCGTCGACGACGTGTCTTCCAACCTGACGCAGTACGTGCACGGTCAGCGCGACACGCCGGTCGGCGTGCGCCTGCAACTCTACGAAGCGGCATCGACACTGATCGCCGAGCATCCGGTGCTCGGTCTCGGCGGCGACGGGTTTCGCGACAAGATGAACGCGATGGCCAGTCAAGGCGCGATCACCCCTGTGGCGGCGATGTTCGGCAAAGGTGAGGTACACAACCAGCTGCTAGCCTACATGGCCAACTACGGTATTGTGGGCGGCCTCGCGCTGCTCGCGATCTACGTCGTGCCCGCAATCTTTTTCGCCGGGAAGCTGAAGTCCGGGGCGAGGACGACGAGGCGTACGGCGCTCATGGGCCTGGCTTTCGTCCTGATGTTTTTCGTCTTCGGACTGACGGTCGAGACCTTCGACCTGAAGAGCACGGTAGCTTTCTATGCGACCGTGATTGCCGTCCTCGCGGCGATCACGGAACGCCCGAATATCAAATCTGACCCTTCATAGGGCGCACCTTCATGTTCAGCATTCTGATCCCGACCTGGAATAACCTGCCGTACCTGAAGCTGTGCGTCGACAGCATCCGGCGCCATTCCGCGTTCGAGCACGAGATTCTCGTGCACGTCAACGACGGCAGCGACGGCACGCTGGAATGGGTCCGCGAGCAGGGCATACGCCATACGTGGAGCAAGGGGAACGTGGGCGTCTGTATCGCAGTCAATGACGTGGCGCGGCTCGCCCGGCGCGAGTGGATCCTGTTCATGAACGACGACATGTTCTGCACGCCGGGTTGGGACTCGGCCTTCGTCGACGCGCTGCGCGAGATCGGCGCGGCGCCGGCGTACCTGGCTTCTCAGATGATCGAGCCGACCGATACTGGCAACGGCCTCGTGACCGTTGCCCATTTCGGCAGCGGTCCCGCCGATTTCAACGAGACGGCCTTGCTCGAGTTCGCCGCGAAGATGAACACCGCCGACCGCGACGGCATCGCGCTGCAGCCCACCCTGGTGAGCCGCGAGCTGTGGCTGCGGGTGGGTGGCTACAGCATCGAGTTCGGGCCCGGCATGAGCAGCGACGACGACTTCCTGATGAAGCTCTGGCTGGTGGGCTGCCGCACGTTCCGCTCGGTCGGCGCGAGCCGCATCTACCATTTCGGCTGTCGCACGACGGGACGTATCCGCCGCAATCGCGGCGGCCGCGAATTCCTCATGAAGTGGGGCGTTTCGCAGCGCGATTTCAAGCGCAACTACATGGGCCGCACGGCCGACGCCGCACCGGGCACGCTCCCGAACGTGCCGCGCCCCAACTTCGTGAGCCGCCTCAAGCGCGTGGTGTACGCGTTCGGCCTTTACCCGACTGAAGATCTCGAGGCGTGGGAGCCCGATCTGCCCGCGCAGCTTCAGCACACCGCCTCGCTCACGGACACCGCCACGGCGCGCCGGTAACGCCGCGCTCGCCGCTTTCCGGGCTTGAACGCCAGATCGCGCGGGACTTTGCCTTGAATTGGAACAGTGCCTTAGGGTTCTAGGGGTTAACCCTAGGGATGCGTGAGC
>Ga0306920_100011897_pt1 | contig 11789 bp, 12 predicted proteins | sample flu12Cox44000170_FD_204666 | JGI IMG/M metagenome (GOLD analysis project Ga0306920, IMG submission 204666) | Lab enrichment of tropical soil microbial communities from Luquillo Experimental Forest, Puerto Rico - flux4day.12C.oxic.44.000.170 (v2)... | ecosystem: Environmental > Terrestrial >...
GGTTCGCGGCACTAGCCGGAGTATGGAATGGCCGATCCTGGCGCGCAAATCCTGCTGGCCGATATCGGCGCGACCAACGCGCGTTTTGCCCTGCTGCGCCGGGGCGTGGACATCGGCCCGGTGAGGTCGCTGGCGGTCGCCGATTATCCGAAGTTTACCGACGCGGTTGCGGCCTTCCTTAAGGCCGAAGGCGGGTCGCCCGCCGGGGCCGTGTTGGCGGTGGCCGGTGTGGTCGAGGGCGAGCGCGCGGTCATGACCAATTGTCCGTGGGTGATCGACGCGGCGGAACTGCGGCGGCTGCTTGGCGCTTCGGCCGTGCGCGTGATCAACGACTTCGAGGCGACCGCGTGGTCGCTCTCGGCTCTCGAGCCGGATCATGTGGCGGCGGTCGGCGCAGGACGGGCGGTCGCCGGCGCACCCATGGTGGTGCTCGGGCCGGGCACCGGGCTCGGTCTTGCTTCGCATGTGCCGCACGCAGACGCGCCGGTGGTGATTGCGACCGAAGGCGGTCACGCCACGTTGGCGGCAACCACGGCGCGCGAGGATGCGGTGGTCGCCTGGCTGCGCGGCCGTTTCGGACATGTGTCGGCCGAGCGGGCGCTCTCCGGGCCGGGACTGGAAAACCTCTATCGCGCCATTGCCGCCATCGACGGTGCCGACGTGCCCGCGCGCCACGCCACCGCGATCACCCAGGCTGGCGTCGCCGGCACCTGTCCGGTCAGCCGCGCGGCCCTCGACATGTTCTGTGCCATGCTGGGCACTTTCGCCGGCAACGCCGCGCTGAGTTTCGGCGCACATGGCGGCGTGTTCATCGCCGGCGGCATCGCGCCGCGCATCCTCGACTATTTGCTGAAGTCCGAGTTTCGCGCCCGCTTCGACGCCAAGGGACGCTTGCGCGCCTACATGGAGGCCATTCCATTGAACGTGATCGTCCACCCGGACTACGCGTTCATCGGGCTCAAGTCGCTGGTCGAGCGCTTCGATAAATAAACTAATGCCGGCCTGACGGCGGGCGCTCGGACCGCGTGCCGGCGACGAACGGCTGGTTCGCCGTGCGCTCGACAAACTCCACGATCGTCTGCCGCAAGTCCGGATCCGAAATGGCCGCGTAGGCGCGCAGCAACCGGTACGCATAGGGTTGCGCCATCGCGGCGAGCGGAGACTCGAATCCTTGCAACGCCACCTTCTCGATTTCTTCGCGTCCATCGAAGAAGGAGCCGATCGGCACATTGAGCACGCGCGCGATCTTGGTGAGCCGCCCGGCGCCCACCCGATTCATCCCCTTCTCGTACTTCTGCACTTGCTGGAACGTCACGCCGATCCGCTCGGCCAACTCGCTTTGCGAGAGGCCGGCGGCCAGGCGCTGAATGCGGATTCGCTGTCCAACCTCGACGTCGATCAAATCGGGTTTCTTAGATCCCATGGCGCCGTGAACTCCTGACGAACTGCGGCGTCACTCGACGACAACGCGAGGTAGCAATCATGGCCGCCCCGCGTCGCCGTTCGAATAATGGAAAATCGACCCTACGAATGGCGCGGAGTGTAACGGCGCTTGCGGCGCGGGCTATGTCCGCCGGTCTTGACCGCGATGCGTTCCACCAGCTCGACGATCGAGCGCCGCAGTTCCCCGTCGCTCAGGGTCGAATAAGCCTGCAGCAACCGGAACGCGTGCGGGTGCGTGATCAGCGAGAGCGGCGATTCCACGCCCTGCGCCGCCACTTTTTCGATGTTGTCGCGGCCTTCGAAGAAAGTGTTGACCGGGACGTTGAGAACGCGCGCGATCTGCGTGAGACGACCGGCGCCGACGCGGTTCGCTCCCTTTTCGTATTTCTGTACCTGTTGAAAAGTCACCCCGATGCTCTCGCCGAGCTCGGTCTGCGACAGTCCGGCGGCAAGGCGCTGAATCTTAATGCGCTGTCCCACCTCGATGTCGACGGGATCGGGTTTTCGCGTGGCCATGGAAGTCTCCGACTAGGCGCGCTCCGCCCATCGCGGGTCGCGTGATCGGATACATTACCAAGCCCACACAGATTCCGCGAGTACTAGGTTGTCAGTTCGGCTCGGATTGCCTGTTAATACCCATCGGGTTGGCCATGAGGTACGTAATTACCTCCAATGCTCGTCCGAGGTTGTCGGACTCGAGCACCAGCCGACCGTCCGTTTCCCATGTGGTCGTCACCGTTTGCGGGTCGCCGCCCAACCGGAAAAAGGATTCGAGCGCTTCCCGGCCGCTTTCGGACATTCCAGCGACCGCCCGGATGATCTCCAGCAGCCCCGGCTCCTGCGTCCAGTAGTAGAGTTCCATCAGCCGGGCGTGATCGCACCGGGAGACGATATGGCTGACGACCTCCGGCATCCTTGTCTCACCCCTGACGCCCCGGTTCATGCAACCCAACTTGACCTCGTCACTCATGACTCGACCTTTCCAGATCGTCGGTTACCTCATTGTTCCCACACCGGATCGGGCACCGGCCCGGTGACACGTGCGCAACCGAGAGGGTCTCGTCGCCGAACTGCGGCCCGCGATCTCCCCTTCGCACTTCTACGAGGCTAGCTAACCGCGGCTGCCGGGCCGGGGTCGACTGTCAATAATGACACTTGACTTTAGTTCAAATGTAGAGCTGGCCGGCCCGAATGGCGTTTACGACGGCGTGGGTGCGGTTCACCGCGTTGACCTTGCGGCCTGCCCGTGAAATCAGCCAATTCACGGTGCGCTCGCTGATACCGAGGATGATCGAAACATCCCACGACGACTTGCCCGCCGCGATCCATTGCAGGACCTCGCGCTCGCGCAAGGTCAGTTCGCGCCGCGGCCCGGCCCCGTCGGTGCAGTCGAGCAGCGACACCGCGCGCGCGTTCGCGTAGAGGCTCAGCATGTAGACGGCGCGCCGCGCCCGCGATTCCAGCTTGGGCCGCTCTCCTGCCATGGTGACGCAGGAGGTCGAACCGGTCGCGCGGATCACCGGCACGAGGTAACGTTTCCCCAGTCTCGCATCGTCTTCCGCGGCGCACGGCAAATCGGGCGCGGACTGTCCGGAGAGGTCGCTCCCTTCCGACCACTCGAATGGATCGATGGTTCGGCGGCACCAAGCGGCGGCGGGATCGTCGGCGTAATTATTCGGTTTGGCGTTATGGCCCGACCACCTGCGCGGCCAGCCGTTCATCAGGAAATAAGGCTCGACGCGCTGCGGCGGCTCGGGCACGCCCGTGATCAGAATGGTGGAAAAGCCGAACATCGAGAGTGAGGAGGCAAGTTGCTCCACCACTTCTTCCGGCGTTCTGGTGTGCTCGAAATCCTCGATCAAATCAAACGCCGCACGAGCAAAGTCGACCGACGTGGCATCCATCGCCCTACCCCGATGCCCTTTTAATGAGCGCATTATAGAGCGGGCTTGCGACCGGGCAATGCCGTTCCGCGCACACCCCAACACGTTGTCGTAACCTCCCGCCTGTGCGAAGGAATCGCGCTGGAACCGCTAGCCGTGAACGTCAACCCATCGCCGCCAGTCATGCGCACCGTCGTGCCGCCCGGCTATCGTTTGCGCCTGCCCGGGCCCGCGGCGGTCCCCGAGCGCGTACGCGCCGCCGCCGCCCAGCCGGTGCTCAACCATCGCGGCCCGGAATTTCGTGCGGTGCTTGCAGAATGCGAGGCGGCGCTGCGGCGCACCTTCGGCACGCGGCGCGACGTTCTGCTGTTCGGCTCGTCGGGGACCGGCGCGATGGAGGCGGCGCTCGCCAATGTGCTCGAGCCCGGCTGTGACGTTCTGGTGTTGTCGAATGGGCAATTCGGCGAACGCTTTGTCGACATCGCCGAAATCATGGGGGCGCGCGTCGATCGGCTCGACATTCCCTGGGGCGAAGCGCCCGATCCCGCCGCGGTCGCCGCCCGGCTTGCGGCGCGCGATTTTCGCGCCGTCGTCTGCGTGCATAACGAAAGCTCGACCGGCGTGGTCGCGGACTTGGCCGCGATCGGCGCCGTGGTGCGCGCGAGCCCAGCGCTGCTGATCATCGATTCCGTCAGCGGCGTCGGCGGGGTCGAGATGCGCATGGACGAATGGGGCGTCGACGTGCTCGTCGTCGCTTCGCAAAAAGCGCTCATGTGTCCGCCGGGCTTGGCCTTTGCGGCGCTGAGCGAAAAGGCCGAGCGCATCGTCGATGCCGCGCGTGGCGTGCCGCGCTTCTTCTTCGACTTCCGCCGAATGAAGTTGTCGCTCGCCAAGGGCGAGACGCCGTTCACGCCGCCGGTGTCGCTGGTGCTCGGGTTGCGCGAAGCGCTCGCGATGATCGAGGAGGAGGGTCTGCCGGCGGTGCTCGAGCGTCATCGCCGGCTTTCCGCGGCGTTGCGGGCGGGCTGCGTGGCGCTCGGGCTGCCGATGTTTCCGACCGCGCCGCTTCTGTCGTCGACCGTGACCGCCGCGCGCGTGCCGGCGGGCCTCGACGGCGCGACCATCGTGCGCCACATGCATGCGCGCTATCGCACGGTGATCGCTGGCCAGCGCACCAAACTTTCCGGCCGGGTGATCCGCTTCGGCACCATGGGTTGGGTCGACGCGGGCGATATCTTGACCGATCTGCACGATCTCGAATGCACGCTGCGCGACCTCGGGCAGGCGCCGCCGGCCGGAGCCGGGATTGCCGCCGCGGCCCGCGTGCTGGCGACGTGATGCGGGCAGCCGCGTCCATTTTGGCAAGTGGAGGACACATGTTGACGCGCGCCATCGCTGTTTGTTTGATCGCCTTCGCGGTGTTGGCGAGCGCCGGCCCGGCCATCGCCGAGGGTCGCCTCGTCGTCTATTCGTCGAACGACGCCAACCTCAACCGCTTTGTGTTCGACGCCTTCACGCGCGAGACCGGCATCCCGGTCGATCCGGTCGAGGGCGGCTCCGGCGTCGTGTTCCGCCGCATCGCATCCGAACGCGAACGTCCCCTCGGCGATGTGGTGTGGGGGGTGAGCCGGGCGTTGCTCACGAATAATCGCGCGCTCCTCGCGCCCTACGCATCGAAGAACAAGGACGCGGTGCCGGCCGAGTTCCGCGATCCCGAGGACCACTGGATCGGCACCAACGTGCATCTCATCGTCATTCTGCAGAATATCAAGCTGGTGCCGGCGGACGCCGGACCGAAGACCTGGGCCGACCTGCTCGATCCCAAATGGAAGGGACAAATCTCAGTCACCGATCCGGCCAATTCCGGCTCCGCGTTCACGAATCTGACGATGCTCGCAGAGCTGTGGGGCGGCGGCGACGCCGGCTGGGGCAAGGTCGCGCAGCTTCTCGCCAACACCAAAGTGCTCAACCGCTCGACCTTGGTGTTTCAGGGCGTCGGCAACGGCGAGTTCGCGCTCGGCGTGTCGCTCGAATACGCCGGCCTGCTGTGGGCCTCGAACGGCGCGCCGGTGAAGGTGATTTATCCGCAGGACGGAACGGTCGCGCAGATGGAGGGTGTCGGCATCATCAAGGGCGGTCCGAACCCGGACGCGGCCAAGGCATTCGTCGACTACGTCACACGCAAGGACGTCCGCGAAGCGATCCTGCGCTTTGCCTTCCGGCGGGCTGCGCGCCAGGACCTCGATCTCGCCAAGCTGCCCGGACAGATGCCCGCGCTCAAAGACGTGAAGCTCATTCCTTACGACGAGGAGGGATGGGGGGCGCGCCGCGCCGAGATCTTGCTGAAAATCCAGGACATCGTGCGCCAGACGCGGTAGTTCGGAAAAATTGGCGTGACCGCCATAACGATCGACGGGGTAGCCCGCAGCTTCGGTGAGGTACGCGCGGTCGACGGCGTCTCGCTTGCCATACGCGATGGCGAGTTCTTCACGCTGCTCGGGCCCTCCGGCTGCGGCAAAACCACGTTACTGCGCATGGTCGCGGGTTTCTGTGAGCTCGACAGTGGGCGGATTTTGTTCGGCGAACGCCGCGTCGACACGGTCGCGCCGCATCGACGCAACACCGGCATGGTGTTTCAGAACTACGCGGTGTTCCCCAATCTCGACGTCGGCGGCAACGTCGCTTACGGCCTCGAGGCGCGTAAGCTCGGGCGCGAGGAAATCGCCAGCAAAGTCGAACGTTCGCTCAGGCTCGTGCGGCTCGACGGTTTCATTCGGCGCTGGCCGCATCAGCTCTCGGGCGGGCAGCTTCAGCGCGTCGCCATCGCGCGCGTGGTCGCGATCGAGCCCGACGTGCTGCTGCTCGACGAACCGCTGTCGAACCTCGATGCCAAATTGCGCGTGGAGATGCGTGGCGAGATCCGCGCGCTGCAGCGCACGCTCGGCATCACGGTGATCTACGTCACGCACGACCAGGAAGAAGCGCTGGCAATTTCCGACCGCATCGCGGTGATGCGCGCCGGCCGGGTCGAGCAGGTGGATGCGGCGCGCACGATCTACGAGGCGCCGGCCAACGGCTTCGTCGCCGGCTTCGTCGGCGCCACCAACCTGCTGCGCGGCGCCGTGGTCCGGCGCGACGGCGACATTGCCGACGTTTTGGTCGGCGCTACCACGTTGCGGGCGCGGCTGCCCCGGCAGACAGCGCTCGAGCGCGTGGCGCTGTCGCTGCGGCCCGAAAGCTTGCGGCTTCTCGGTAGCGGCGAAGCGCCGCCGCCCGGCTGGCGCGTGCTCACGGGCACGCTGCGAAATGTCGAATACCTGGGGGCGGTGACGCGGTTCGTCGTGCGGCTCGCCGACGGCACGGCCCTCGCCGTCATGGCGCTGACGCCGCCGGCCGCGACCGGCGAGGTCGCCGTCGCTTACGATCCTGCCCGCGTTGTCGTGCTGAAGGATGAAGCGTGAGCGCCCTGCTGGCCCGGCACGCTTTCCCGATCGCGATCGGCGCGGTGGCGGCCGCCTTTCTCGGGCTGTTCTTTGTTTATCCAGTGCTCAGCGTGCTCGGCGCCAGCGTGCTCGACGCCACGGGCACCGCCCTCACTTTGCACAATTATGCGGTCGTGCTCTCGAGCCCGTTCTTTCTGCAGGCGTTGGGCAACAGCCTCGCGGTTGCGGCTGCGGCCGCGGTGCTCGCCATTCTGCTGGGCGTGCCGTTCGCCTTTTGCGTTGCGCGCTTGCCCGTCACCGGCAAATCCGTGCTTCTCGCGCTCGCGGCCCTGCCACTGGTGCTGCCGTCCTTCGTCTCCGCCTATGCGCTGGTGCTGATGTTCGGCCGCGCCGGCGTCGTCACCGCGCCGTTGCGCGCCGCCGGCCTGCCGTTCGAATCGATCTACGGGCTCAAGGGCATCATCACGGCCTATACGCTTACGCTTTATCCTTACGTCGTGTTGCCAGCGGTCGCGGCCTTCAAGTCGATCGACGCGTCGGTCGAGGAGGCGGCGCAGAATCTCGGCGCGCCTCGCGCGCGCACCCTGCGCACGGTGATCCTGCCGCTCGCTTTGCCGTCGATCCTCGCCGGCGGCCTTCTCGTCTTCATCGAGGCATTGGAAAATTTCGGCGTGCCGTTCGTGCTCGCCGAAGACAAGCCGATCCTGGCGGTCGAGGCGTTTAAATTGTATGTCGGCGAGACCGCCGATAATCCCGCTTCGGCCGGCGTGCTCGGCGTCTTGCTGATTGCCTGCACGATCGTGGCGCTGCTCGTCCAGCGCGCGGCACTCGCGCGCCGCCGCTACGCCACCATGGCACGGCGCCCGGCGCCGTTGCTGGCGGTGACGCCGGCCGTACGCCGGCTCGCCGGTTGTTATTGCTGGGCTCTGGTCGGCGCCGCGCTCGTTCCGTTCGCTGCCGTCGTGGTGATCTCGTTTCTCGCCTTCCGCGGCCCGGTGCTGCAGTACGCGTTCTCGCTCGGCAATTTCGCTGAGCTGTTCCAGCGCTCGTATCGGCCGCTCGCCAACACGGCGATGCTCGCCTTGGCGGCGGCGGTCGGCGCGACCCTGATCGGCGTGCCGATCGGTTACGTGATCGTGCGGCGGCGCTCTCGCCTCGCCGCGGTGCTCGATGCGCTGGCGACGGCGCCGTTCGCGGTCGCCGGCACCGTGCTCGGCATCGGCCTGATCCTCGCGTTCGGCCACGGCTATCTGATCCTCACCGGCACGGCGCTGATCATGATCGTCGCCTACGTGGTGCGCCGGCTGCCGTTCGCGGTGCGCAGCGCGAGCGCGATCCTGCACCAGATCGATCCGAGCCTCGAGGAAGCCTCGATCAACCTGGGAGTGGCGCCTGGCGTGACCTTCCTGCGCGTGACCGTGCCGCTGATGCTCGGCGGCATCGTCGGCGGGGCCGTGCTCGTGTTCGTGACCGTGGCTTCGGAACTAAGCTCGACCGTCGTGCTCTACAGCGGACAATGGACCACCATGACGGTCGCCATGTTCCAGGCGCTCGAAGGCACCAGCGCCGGGGTTGCGGCGGCGGCCGCAACCGTGCTGATCATCGTCACCATCCTGCCGGTCGCGCTCGTCTACCGGCTGCTGCGCCGTTACGAATTGTCGGCGCTGTGAACGGAGAATCGCCATGATCGACATGCGCAGCGACACCCTGACCTTGCCGACCGAGGAAATGCGCGAGGCGATGCGGCGCGCCGAACTCGGCGACGACTCGCGCGACGGCGATCCGACCGTGCGGCGGCTCGAGGAGAAAGCCGCCGCCATGACCGGCAAGGAAGCCGCCATGCTGGTCGCGAGCGGCACCATGTCGAACCTCGTGTGTTTGCTCGCCCATGCGCAGGAGGGCGGCGAGGTGCTGCTCGATCCGGAAAGCCACATCCTGCGCTCGGAAATGGGCGGCATCGCGCGGCTCGCCGGCCTGTTCCACCGGCTCGTGCCGGCGGACCGCGGCAGCCTCGACGTCGCGGCGTTGCGCGAGATGCTCAGCGCGCGGCTGGTGCCGACGCGGCTGGCGAGCGCCGTCGTGTGCGTCGAGACCACCCATAACAGCGCCGGCGGCGCGGTGATCCCGCTTGCCTCGCTCAAACAAGTGCGCGCGCCGACGGCCGAGCAGGGCGTGCCGGTGCACATCGACGGCGCGCGCCTGTTCAATGCCGCGGTCGCGCTCGGCGTGCCGGCCGCGGAGATCGCCCGCTATTGCGACAGCGTCGGCTTCTGCCTGAGCAAGGGCCTGAGCGCGCCGGTCGGCTCGGTCGTGTGCGGATCGGCCCCGTTCATCGAGCGCGCCCGCGCGTTCCGCCGCATGCTCGGCGGCGCCATGCGTCAGGCCGGTGTGATCGCGGCCGCCGGCATCGTCGCGCTCGACACGATGGTGGCGCGCCTCGCTGACGATCACCGCCGCGCGCGCCGCATCGCCGAAGGGCTCAACGCGCTCGACCCGCGTCTTTCCGATCCGCGCAAGGTCGAGAGCAACATCGTGATGGTCGACCTCACCGCGACCGGCGCCAACGCGGCTGCATGGGTGAAGGCGCTCGCGGCGCGGGGGCTACGCGCCGGCACCTGGAACCGCGCGCAGCTTCGCCTCGTCACGCATCGCCACATCGGCGACGGCGACGTGGAAGGCGCGGTTGCGGCCTTCCGCGCCGCGCACGCGGAGCTGACGCGGGAGCCTGCGCTCGCGCGCGCCTGATCCTTATTTCTTCTCCTCCTCGACCACCGTGCTCGGCTGCTTCGCGTCGGCCACCATGAACACCAGGAGCTTGGCGCGCGCGTCGGCGCTGGCGTTGCGCGAGACCGCATGTAGCACGCCCGGCGGCTCGTAGAACGCCTCGCCCGGCTTGAACGTCTTCGCCGGTCCGTCGCCGATCTGCCATTGGTACGTGCCGTCGACGATGTAGCCGAACACGTGGTGGTTGGGATGGCGGTGCGGCGGGCTCGCGTGGCCCGGCATGAGGTCGAGCAGCGTGATGCGGACTTCGCGGCCGGGAATGTCGGCGAGCGCCTGCGTCATCACGTCGATGCGCTGGGTCGGCGCCGGCGCGGTCTGCGCGCGCGAGGGCGCGACGAACGTCATGGCGGCACAGGTCGCCGCCGCCGATACGATTGCGGCGCCGCTGGCGGCCACGTAGGACAACGGCTTGCTGCGTGATGTCATTTTTTCCTCTCCGTTGCGTTTCTAAGTGTGTTGCGGTCGATCATAGGCAACGCGATCAAACCTGCAAATACACGAGTTCGCCGCCGAGCCTGCCGTCCGTCACCGCGAGTCGTCCGACCGAGATCGGGTGATCGAACCGGCGCGGTCCGGCGCTGCCGGGGTTGAAATAGAGCACGCCGTCCTTGGTTTCCATTTTCGGCAGGTGCGTGTGGCCGGTGATCACCGCATGGAACCCCGCCGTGGGCGGATCGAGATCGAGGTCCTCGAGAATATGCAGGACGTAGAGGCGAACGCCGTGGTGCTCGACGACCTCGCTCAGTGGGAGGCTCGCAGCCAAGGCATCGCGATCGACATTGCCGCGCACCGCGACCACCGGCGCGATCCGCCGCAGCTCATCGAGAATCTCCGTCCGGCCGACGTCGCCCGCATGGATGATCAGCGCCGAACCTTGCAATGCCGCCGCCGCCTGCGGCCGCAGCAGCCCGTGGGTGTCCGAGATGACGCCGATGTGTCCCATGACCATCAATGCCCGTGAACGGGTAAAGCGACAGTAGCGGATCGAATTTCAACTCCGAAAGCCCGTCCGACCCCTGTATGCTGGCCGCTTCGACCAGCCATAGGGAGGAGCGCCATGCGACCGTTCGAGGGAATCCGGGTGATCGACGTGACGCACGTACTCGCGGGGCCGTTCGCGACCTATCAGTTCGCGGTGCTCGGGGCCGACGTGATCAAGGTCGAGCATCCCGACGATCCCGACCAGAGCCGCGGCACCGGCACCGACAAGGCGCTCAATCGCCGCAACATGGGCACCGGGTTCCTCACGCAGGCGTCGAACAAACGGTCCATCACCCTCGACCTGAAGGACGCCGGCGACCGCGAGATCCTCAAGAAGCTCGTCGCCACCGCGGACGTGTTCGTGGAGAACTATCGCCCCGGCGCGTTCGAGGCGATCGGCCTCGGCTACGACGTGCTTTCCGCGATCAACCCGCGCCTAATCTACGCGTCGTTCTCGGCGTTCGGCCAGGGCGGCCCGCGGCGCGAGCAGACCGCCTACGACCACCTGATCCAGGCGACCTCCGGCATCATGGCCATGACCGGCACCAAGGACGTGCATCCGGTGAAATTCGGCGCGCCGGCGATCGATTACGCCACCGGCACCACCGGCGCCTTCGCGCTCGCCACCGCGCTGTTTCAGCGCGAGCGCACCGGGCGCGGCCAGCGCATCGACATGGCGATGCTCGACGTGGCGATGGTGCTGATGGGCTCGCACGTGACCGGCTATTTGCGCAACGGCGTGCATCCGAAACCGCACGGCAACCGGCACAACCACGCCACCAACGGCGCCTATCAAACAATGGACGGGCTGGTCATGCTCGGCGCCAGCAACCTGCGCCAGCAGCGCCGGCTGTGGACCGCGCTCGGGCGCCCGGAGATGGTCAAACGGACGAACGACGAACGCGAGGCCGATCACGCGCGCGAGGTTGCGCTGCTCGAGGAGATCATGGTCACGCGCACCGCCGACGAATGGGAGGAATTCCTGCAGGCGCGCCATGTGCCGGCCGTGCGCGTGCGCACCATGGGCGAGGCGATCGCCGACCCGCAGATGGCCTCGCGTGGCATCATTCACCGCCACGAGAAGGTGCCCGGCATGGACGGCGGCTTCGGCGTGCCGGTCACCGCCTTCACCTTCGCGCACGGCGGCGCGCGCGTCGACACGCCGCCGCCGACGCTCGGCCAGCACAACGAGGAAATATTTGCTGAGCTGGGGATCGCCCCGATCCGTAGGGTGGGCTACAGTCGTTCCCGGTCA
>Ga0306920_100011898_pt1 | contig 11789 bp, 8 predicted proteins | sample flu12Cox44000170_FD_204666 | JGI IMG/M metagenome (GOLD analysis project Ga0306920, IMG submission 204666) | Lab enrichment of tropical soil microbial communities from Luquillo Experimental Forest, Puerto Rico - flux4day.12C.oxic.44.000.170 (v2)... | ecosystem: Environmental > Terrestrial >...
ATCGCCTGGGCGTTCTCAGCATACCGCGTTGGTTCTTGGTTCGCACGTGCATTTACTGGTCGTGAGGAAAGCCGATATCTTTGCCTAGTTCCGTGGTCCCGCATATAGAATCCTTGAAAAGCAAAGGGGCGAACGATAAATGCGCGATTCCGAAAAAAACTTGACTCATCTGCAACGAGCTTTGCTTTTCAAGGATTCTAGAGGACCGGGAAGGATGGATTCGATGTCGCTTGGCAGAAACTGGTGCTGGATCGGACCCTACCGCCACCCCATGACAGCGCGATCTCGTGTTGCCTAAAAATAATCACAGGCGCCACCCGATGCAAAGTTCCTTTCCCTCAACAGGTGGCGCCAACCAAGTGAGGCGCTCTGAAGGAGCGCGGGAGTCGACTCTGGAAATGGAACCCAGCTCGACTCATCTGCCGCCCCTTCAGGGCTGGGTCGATTTTTTATGCATTTCCTGGGGTTCTGCTTCGCTCGATCCGGCAGTCGCCGGACTATCATCCAGGCGCGCCTTCGGCGCTTAAGAGCAAGCGTTTTAGGCCGCGATCAAAAACAGGTTAACGGGTTAGGGGAACCGTCCCAAAATCTACTTATCTTCGCGTCATTCAAGGGGTCAGACGTTTATTTATGACTTAGCCGTGGGAACGCCCTCTATTCGGGTCAGACGTTTATTTATAAGCGCCCCGAAAAAGCAATCAGCGAAAAGCGTAACCCCCACTTTTTCAGCCGATATATCTGCGGCGCGAGCGTTGTGCGCGCCGTAACATGATGACGGCGGCGAGTAGAAAGCAGAACGCCGCACCACCTGCGCATATGGACAATGCGTAGTTTCTTATAATCAGAAGCGGGAAGACTCGCGCCGGCTCTGCTCTCTGGGTGGAAGGAGTAGCCGAAGCGCGAATTATTTCTTGTATCGACTGGGAAATCCGGTCGATCATTTCGTTTTCAGGCCACGCAGCCTGAGCCTTTTCCAAGAAGGACTTTGCGGAAATGACATCACGACTCTCGATGGATTGAAGGGCACTGATTGCCGCGTCGATCGATTCACGATACTTGTTGCGCGGCAGCTTCGCCAAAGTGGTAATTTCCTGTTCGATCTGCTGGTACATTCCGTCGAATCCCTTTTCGGAACGCGGGAAGAGGGTCGGCCAACGCATCCCCTTTTCGCGTTGCTCCGCGATCGCCGCTTCGACACTTTCGGATGCCCTTCGTTCGGCCGTTGCCAGATCTGCGCGAACATGGGACGGCGTTTCCGCCAGATTAAGACTCAAGCGAAGCATATCCAGCCTGTATCCCTGCAGTTTTTCTTCTTCAAGCCTTCTGAGCTGTGGAAGCACACGAATAGCGATGTCAATTCCGTCGACGTACGCGCGCGAAGCTGGGAAGTTGGTTCGCAAATTTTGAAATGCGGTAAGCGCAGAAGTCCAGTCTCCTCGGGCCTCCGCTGAGGCCATTGCCAGTTCTAACATTGCGGCACTAACCTGGTATTTTGCCTGGTTCACCCGATCGTGATCAAGCCAGACGCCGGCGATTTTTACTGAACCGCTTGCAAGCCGAAGCTGGTCAGCCTTCAGTTGATCAACCAGCTTGACGAGTTCCAAGCTAAACTTTGTTGATGGATACTTCGCTTCGAACGCGGGAACTCTTCGTTCCAGTACCTCGGTGAATTGCCCGGACCCCAACGCGGTCCTGATCGCGGCTTCGGTGCGCAGCTCAAGAAAATCAGCGGTTTCCTGTGAATCGGGTAGCACGTTGGCCAGATCGGGCCTGGAAAGAGTTACCGTGGCGCCATCGCCAATGTAAGGGCGGACGACAAGCTGGTTGTCATCCTGTTCAATCGCAGCGCCTTCGATGGTTTCCCCGGATTTTTGGACAAAGACATCCCCAAACGAAGCGCGAACCGTGACGATGAGAAGGACAAGAAGGAAAGCAAAACAACGTCCGGACATTTGGTTAGCGCCCAGCTTAATCGCATCGAAAAATTTTGGTAGGGAAATCTTGGATAAAACAGAAATAACTTCCGTTTTTGTCTTCTGGAAATCGTCGACGCAGACGACCCATTTCGAACTTAACCCAAAAACCGAAACGGATTTAACCACGTGGAATTTGCGGTTCCAATTTCAGAATCTGGACATAACGAAGCCCAATGGATTATGGGAGACGGTAAGCTGAGAGGTCTGACTCCTGCGGGAATCAACCCTTGCGCAGCTGCCGCATAAGACTTGCCAAAAGCCAGAGAAGAAACAGCCCGGTGAATCCGTTGATCACAAACGAATTGAAAAGGAAGATGCCAAACTTATGCCCGAAATAGCATTTCTCTGGACCAAAAAACACGTTTCGCATTTGGGCGGTGTAATCTTTCTGTTTCATCTGCGCGTCCGTGAGCATGTCCGTGATCTTCTGGTTCTGAAACAGTTGTTCCGCGGTGACCTTGTCGCTACTGCTATCGAACCTGGTACGATCGAGAGATGCCCCGTTGAGAATCCGGTCGATTTCGTGCAGCTTGTGCTGCACATCTGCGGCGTTTTTGCCCGCCAGCCCGGATAGAATCGCCAAAGTTTCCTTCAGGTCCTCAAGCCGGTCTTCATCTGATTTCGTAAGCGTTTGTTGCTTCGCCAAACGTTCGATTTTGTCCGTCAGGATATCTTGACGGCGTGTGAAGGGATTTAGCTTTGCCTGGGCCACTACCATCGCCTCGTAAGACCAACGCATGGGAATAAATTGGCAAACGAATGGCACCTCAAAGTCTTGGGGTCGCGCCCGATCTCCGGGTTCCTGCTGATCGTGGGCGGCTTGGTCTCGAGTGAGGACATAGAGAAAGTCCAGATTACGATTCATCTCGTCGTACTTAATCAGCGCTCCGCCCAGAATGATCTGAGGAATTAACACCAAGGGAACGATATTGGCGGCAGTCTTGGCATCGTTCACGAGCGATGAGATCAGCAGGCCGCCGGCAACACCGGCAATGGAAGTGGTACCCATGAACCAGAGATAGGGCAGAAACATGTCGCGGATTCCGAGAATCGCGTTGCCGATCAAAATAAAAAGCACGCATTGGATTACCGCGAAGAGCGAAAGCGTGAAAAACTTGCAGGCCACGTAGTAGTGCAGGGGAATGTTCAAGTTCCGCTCTCGCTCGAGGATCGCACGATCTCGAATTATGTCGTCAGCGCTGTTGGTCAATCCGAGGAACATCACCACCACGAGCGCCAGAAACAAATAAGTAGGTATATGAAATGCCGAGGCAAAATTGTAGCTGGAATTTTCGGCGTAGCGCAGGACAAAGCCGATCAGCGCAGCCAGGATGGGTGCCTCAAAAATTGTGGTCCAGAGATTGGTGCGGTTGCGCAGCTTGCTGATGAAGGTGCGCCGGAGAATGGTGGTGAAACGTACCCATTCATCTCGCCAGCGCTTCGGCGCTTGCTTGTCGCTCGGAAGCGGGAGTGCGGGTGCAGGTTCCTGTTTGAGCGCGACTTGGCGCATTTCCTGGATCAGCCGAAAAGATTCGTACTTATCGCGCCAGTAGTCAGCGGAGTAGCGGCGAGAGGGCACGAGTTGCCCCCTGCTATTCTCTTCATAAATGATGTCCCCACTTAAATCGCGCAAGGGCGTTTCGACCACGTCGAAAATAAATTCGGGGCGAGTCGTGCCACACTCAGGGCAGCCTCCGAGGTCGGTTTCGAAATGTTGCTCATGTTCGGCGCTTGCGAAATATTCCAGCATCTCCTGAGTCGTGCCGAAAAAGACGAGTCGGCCACCTTTATCCAGCAGAATAGCTTTACTGAACATCTGGAAAATCTTGGACGTCGGAGTATGGATCGTAACGAGGACGATCTTGTTCTGAGAAAGGCCGCGGATGATCTCAATGACATGCTCGGAATCTTTTGAAGAAAGTCCGGAGGTTGGTTCGTCAAACAGGTAGACATCCGCGGGACTGATCATGTCCAGGCCGATGTTCAACCGTTTTCGCTCGCCGCCGCTCAGATACTTCTTAACCGAACTTCCGACGAGGCTGTCACGTCGCTCCGAAAGGCCAAGTTCAATAAGCTTGCCGTCGATGCGCCGCACGCGATCCTTCGGGGAGAGATGTGAAGAACGAAGCGCGGTTGCGCAATCGAGGTTTTCGAGAATGGTCAAATGTTCATCAAACGCGTCGTCCTGCGGGATGTACGCGACATAACCTCGCAACGTTTCCAGGTTGCGGTAGAGAGATTGCCCGTTCATCAGGATCTGGCCGCGCGTTGGTTCGCTCTGACCGCAAATGGCTTTGAGAAGCGTGCTTTTTCCGGAGCCGCTCGCTCCCATGACACAGACCATCTCTCCCCGGTTTACCGCGAATGATATACCGTCTAACGCAATTTGGCCGTTTTTAAAGCGGAGAGAAAGATCCTGAACCTCGAGATGGCGAATGATATTTCGCTCTTCTTCAATAATTCGCTCGGAAAAATTGCATCGCAGGATCTGCCCGGTATCGATACGAATAATGTCTCCGTCTGCCAGTATGGCGGAACCCTTGACAACATTCTCTCCCACCAGGATTGGCCGATCAGCATGGAGGACTTCAAGGGTCCCAACCATCGAATCGTAGTCGCATGAGATCTTTAGCAACACCTCTCCTACCGTCCCAGGGCTGAGAAGGATGTCGTCTTCTTCCAGCAAAGCCGGATTGTTGGAAACCAGATATTGTGATTTGGACGTCTTGAGCTGAAATCGTCCTCCCATCGCCCGGGCCCGGCGCCGGAGATCGATTAACGGCAACTCGGCTGCATTTTCAAAAATGATTCGATCTTCAAGGCTTGCTAATATGGTGGTGCCGGTTTTCAGGTTTACCCCGATGAGAGTGGCCGCTACATTTTTGAGGGCCTTGACCTGCACCTTGAGGCCGAACTGGACCTCCAAATTGCTATCGCGGGTCCGAGATTTCTCGAGCTGAACTTCGTCGTTCGGCGCCACCTTTACAAAAATCTGCGGCAGGGAGACGTTCTTCTTCGCGTTGAAATAGAAAAGCAGATCCTGCTGGGTGATCACTCTTTCATCAATCAGTACGCGTTGCCCCGGATAGATCCTGCAAAATTCCCCGGGCGCCAAAGTTCTCCCTCTCACCACGACCGGTCGAGAACTCAAATTTTTGAAAAGAATCAGCTCATGATACCGGTATGCAATCAACCGGTCGTCCGGCCCCAATTCTTTAAGCTGCACGTCGGCACTCGGTTCGGAACCGAATATCACCGATTCCAGAGGCGACGTTCCTTTCTGGTAAACGGAGGGATCAGCGGAGTCGGCCGCGTTCAACTGGTAGACGATGTCAATTGCCTGGGCGGCCATGCCCAGCTGGGACATGAACGAGTAGTACGAGATGATCTGGTCCTGCTGCATGCCGGCTTTGGCAATCAGATCATAGAGCTGAACTCCCAGCATGATCTTGCGGTCCTGAGGCATTTCTTCTGCCAATCGCTTCGCAGTCTGGGCCAGATCTTGAGGCTCCTTGAGCGCTTTCTTGAAAAGGCCGCGCAATTCTGAATACACAGCTTCGGGATAGTCGTACCTGAGAAAACCGAGGCTAGAGTCGATCTCCTCTTCAAGGAAACGGCCGTCAATCTTTGTAAAGCCAGCGAGGACCTGAATGAGAAGAGGGAGAAGATTATATTCGGTTTTTTGTTTGCGCCGTTTACGAACCAATCGACGAAACGCGTGCGAGGCAAAATCTCGTGCGTGCCGTGTAAACGGTTTCCGCTGTTCAACCGCGGGGTCCAGTGTCTGAAGCATTGCCGGTTTCGAGATTAGCCGTTCTTTTGCCTGGAAGCAAACAGGCTCTGGGCCTTCACTACTTTCCTTGCCGGTTGGCCCTCTTTCCTCTAGAATATAGGGTCTCGTAAAAAAAAAACGTCATGGCGTTGCTTTCCAGTTTTAACGAAGATCGACCGGTCACCTACTTCCGGGGTTACCCGATCTATTGCGCCACAATCCTCACCATCAGTTATGGGATCGGCGTTCTGGCGACCTTTTTCGCAAAGGCACTCGGAAGCTGGGATCTGATCGTTTCCCTTTTTGCCTTCGATTCCAACCGGTCAATTCTCGGAGCTCAGATTTGGCAGATTCTGACCTATTCCTTTATTGATATCCCGAGCTTTTTCACCATCATCGGGCTCGTCTTCCTGTACGTTTCCGCAGTCGAGATCGAGAAATATATTGGCAAAAGACGCTTTCTGATCCTTTATGGCGTCATCATTTTGATCCCGGTCGTGACGCTTACGGTTCTTGGTCTCGCGACCGGCGTACCGATTCTCTATTTCGGTCAAACCCAAGTCATGATTGGCCTTTTTATCGCGTTTTGTACGCTTTATCCGGGAGTTCAGTGGGGGGGATTTCTGACGGCGAAATGGGTGGCAATAGGCAGCCTTGTGATTTCTTCTCTGGTAGATCTCTCCTCCTCCGCGTGGATTTCACTCGGAGAACTCTGGCTGATCAGCGGTTTTTCCTTTGGCTATATCCGATTTCTCCAGCGAGGAGGCGAGCTGCCTTCTTTCCATTTTCCGGCCCGCAAACCGCCGAATCTGCGGGTCGTTCCAAAGCCGAAATCGCGCCCGCGCGCCCCGGTTGCCTCAGCCAATGATAGCGGGTCCGCCGAGATTGACCACCTTTTGGAAAAAATTTCAAAATATGGGCTTGGCAGCCTTACGGCTCAAGAACGCGACGCCTTACAGCGAGCTCGCGACAGGCTTCTCAAAAGGGACAAGGATTAGTTTTCGTGGGAATAGCGGCGAGCCACGCAGCTCAGTCGGACTGGGATCTATGACTTCTTCCGTCGATCGTCTCTTAAAAATCGTTGCCCAACTTCGATCCCCGGACGGTTGCCCTTGGGACCGCGAACAAACCCACCAGAGCTTGAAACCGCATCTTCTGGAGGAGTGTTATGAGTTGATTGACGCGATCGATGCCGGAGACGAAACGGAACTCAAGGAGGAGTTGGGAGACCTGTTACTGCAAGTCGTGCTTCACTCGCAAATGGCTTCCGAAGAGAAACGGTTCACGTTGGACGATGTGGCAAATTTGATTGCCGATAAGCTGGTCCATCGCCACCCCCACGTGTTTGGGGAAATGCGTTTGCCCGACAGCGAGGCGGTACTCAATCAATGGGACCGAATCAAACGAGCGGAAAAGCTGGGGAGAGCTTCAGCACTCGATGGGGTGCCAAAAGGGTTACCAGCTCTTGCTCGTGCACAAAAGATCCAGGGCAAGGCAGCTCGCATTGGTTTCGATTGGAGTGATGCTGCGGGGGCGCTGGAGAAAATTCATGAAGAACTCCGCGAAGTAGAAAAAGCGCCCGATTCACGGCTCGAAGAAGAGATTGGAGATCTCTTATTTGCCGTTGTGAACTTTGCACGCAAGAAAAGAGTGGACGCGGAGCAGATTTTGAATCGTGCCACGACAAAGTTTGTTGACCGGTTTGAGGCGATGGAGCGGCTCGCAAAAGAACGTGGCTTTGATATTACTTCACTGAGTCTGCAGAAAATGGACGAACTCTGGGAGGAGGTTAAAGTGGCACCTCCTCAGGGTCACGCCTGATGGAAGGGTGGGGGAAAGGGAGAGTGGATGGATGGGGGATGGAAGATTGGAAGGATGGAAGATTGGAAGGATGGAAGATTGGAAGGCCCGTCGCGATCAAAACCTTGAAGGCTCGATGGACCTGGAGGGCGTCCGGTCCCGCGGCGCCGCCGAACCCGATGGGGACAATGTTCTGCTCCCACGGCTGCGAGGGACTGCAGCCCTCCAGCTTGCCGCCAGCGAGTGGCCCCAGATTTGCGACCGTTTCTCTGCCGGGCTAAGTTAATCGATGGCGGAGACACCTTATCCATCGCAAGAAGAATTCCAAAAAAAGCTACAGGAGTTCTTTAAAGCGAATTTCGGCGACCACGTTGCGGTCTCGTCGTTAACTCAGCAAGCGCCAACAGACGAACCGCCTGAAGATTCGCCCAAATCAATCGATCCCTTTCAATTTAACGCGACACCAAAACAGATAAAAGCTCACCTTGACCGTTATATAATCAAGCAAGAGGAAGCCAAGAAAACGCTTTCGATTGCTGTATGCGATCACTATAACCACGTCAACCGAGTTCGCCGGCTCGAAAAGGAAGATCTCGAAGCAGCCCGTCAGATTGAATACAGTAAAGGGAATGTTTTGTTGCTTGGGCCGACGGGAGTTGGCAAGACCTATCTGGTCAAGCATGTTGCCGATTTGATTGGTGTCCCCTTCGTGAAGGCGGATGCGACGAAGTTCAGCGAAACCGGCTATGTTGGTGGCGACGTCGAAGATCTTGTTCGAGACCTGGTGTATAAGGCCGACGGCAATGTTGAGCTCGCCCAATATGGAATCATCTATATAGACGAAATCGACAAGATCGCGACGAGTTCCAGTACGGTGGGGCGGGATGTAAGCGGTCGCGGCGTTCAAACAACGCTCTTGAAGCTGATGGAGGAAACCGAGGTCCCGCTGCGCAATCCAATGGACCTCCAGTCCCAGCTTCAATCTGCGCTCGACTTTCAACGTCGCGGCAAGGCCAAGAAAGAAGTTATCAACACGCGCCATATTCTGTTCATATGCAGTGGAGCGTTTGACCGTCTTAAGGAGCAGGTAGAACGACGACTGCGACAGGCAACGATCGGATTTGGCGGTGACGCCCAGCCCCAAGATGCCACGGAAGTCCTTCGATCGGTCACGACCCGCGACTTCGTCGAGTACGGGTTTGAGCCTGAGTTCATCGGTCGGTTGCCGATCCGCGTTGTCTGCCATGAATTGTCAGCCGACGATCTCTTTGCGATACTGAAGACTTCCGAAGGAAGCGTCATCCGTCAGTACAGGAGCGCCTTTGAGGCGTTTGGAATCGACGCAAGGTTCGAAGATGATGCCCTGCGGCAGATAGCGATCTGCGCTGAGGCGGAGAAGACCGGAGCGCGCGGGTTGCTGACGGTTTGCGAACAGTTGTTCCGCGATTTTAAATTTGAGCTCCCTGGTTCTGGGGTCCGCAAGCTGGATGTGAATCTTGAATTGGTCAACGAACCCGCTCGCGCTTTGAAGCGCATCATGGACCTTGCTCTGGAAGAGGCCGAATTGAACCAGGCTGAAATGGTTCGCCAATTCGCGTCCGTCTTTTCTCAAAAACACGGTGTCCGGTTTGAAATAGAAGAGCCTGCGGTAGCCAAAATAGTCGAGCGTGCGAGGAAAGTGGGGACAAATGTCGCCGATTATTGTAACAATCTTTTCAAGGATTATCCCTACGGACTGAAGCTTCTACGTGACAGGAATTCGAATTTGTCGTTTGCGGTGCCCGTCTCGGCCCTAGATGATCCCGATAAGTTTCTGAGTGAGCGGGTGGTCGAATTTTATCGGTACGCAAAAGGAAGCGACAGACCGGGCGGCAAGGAATAGGAATGTAACTAGATAACAAAACATCGGGAGTAGCACGTGCCGCTTTCCCGTCCGGCGCTGTCTTGCAACGAATTGATTATCCGCCCTTGATCCAGGAATTGATCCGCCAGCTTCGGCGAATGCCGGGTATTGGTCCCCGGAGCGCTGAGCGGATTGCCATCTGGATTGTTCAAGCAAAGGATGCACGCGCCTCAGCGATTGCGAAAGCGATTTCTGAAACCGTTTCAGGAATCCGGCCTTGTACAAAATGCGGTTTTTTTTCCGAGTCCGATCTTTGCGTCATATGTTCTGATGGCGCTCGCGATTCAACGAGCCTGTGCGTAGTTGAGCAACCGACGGACATCCTTTCAGTGGAACGCACCGGCATTTTCCACGGGCTCTATCATTCCCTTGGAGGCCGCTTGTCGCCTTTGGATCACGTCGGTCCGGAAAGTCTTCGGATTGATTCATTGGAACGCCGTGTACTCGAAGAACGGCCTCAGGAGTTGATTCTTGCGTTGGGCGCCGACGTGGAAGGGGAGGCGACCGCCGGATATCTCGCGGATCTGCTAGCTAGGGAGGGATTGAAAATCACGAGACTTGCGCAGGGTCTGCCGGCTGGATCCGGACTGGAAAGTGCGGACGAACTCACCTTGGCCCGAGCGTTCGGGGGAAGAACCGCGTTGAGGTAGCAGGGAGATCTCGGAGCGGGTGCAAGGGCCACGGAGGGAACGGATTCACCACAAAGGCGTCGGTTTACGGCCGGCAGCGGCTGCGAGGGACCGCAGCCCTCCAAGCCCCCAGCGATAGTCGATGCCGCCATCGGAAGCTGGCCCTGCGACGAAACCCAAGCGATTTAGGAGATGGTGCACTAGCTTGACGGCCTTTTGCTTCCGAACAAGCTTGGGGATGTGTCCAGTTCTGAAAAGGTTCTTGTTGCCATGTCGGGAGGAGTCGACAGCAGCGTTGCTGCGCTTCTTTTGCACCGGTCAGGGAGCGCGATCGAAGGCGCTTACATGAAGAACTGGATCAACGAACAAAATATCATCGGCAACTGTCCATGGCAGGAGGATATCGAGGATGCTCGAACCGTCGCGGAAGGTTTAGGGATTCCATTCAGGATCGTCAACCTTATGGATCAGTACCGGGAGAAAGTTGTCGATTATTTGCTCCGCGGTTATCAGGATGGAATTACGCCAAATCCCGATGTGATGTGCAACAGGGAGATGAAATTTGGTGCGTTTCTTGACTGGGCCAGGGATGCAGGGTTTGAGGCTGTTGCAACCGGGCACTACGCGCGCCGGGCAAGACGTGAAGACGGTTCGTGGGATATCCTCGAAGGCGTTGATAAGAATAAGGACCAATCCTATTTTCTGGCCCTTCTCAGGCAGAACCAAATTGCTGCTGCTCGATTTCCGGTCGGAGAATTGCGCAAGTCTGAGGTGCGGCAGCTTGCAAGCCAATTCGGACTGGCGACAGCTTCGAAAAAGGATAGCCAGGGAATTTGCTTCATCGGCGAAGTGAAAATGAGCGATTTTCTGCGAAATTTTGTTCCAGATAGGCCAGGACGCATACTAGATCGACAGGGAAAGATCCTCGGACAGCATGATGGGTTGCATCTCTACACAATCGGCCAGAGGAAAGGCTTGCGCGTGCCCTCGAACACGCGTCATGAAGCATATGTCGTGGTGGAAAAGCGTGTTCACTCCAATGAATTGATTGTCGCGTTTGATCGTCGCGACACGGAACGGTTGTACGCGCGACGCTGCAAGATCGGAAATATTTCGTACACGAATCGACGCCTGCCCGCGAGCGCGAAAATCGCGGCGAGGCCGCGCTACCGAGCGAAGGCTGCGACAGTCGAATTTCAGGCAATCGGAGAGGCCACGGCGATCTTGCAATTTGACGAACCGCAACGCGCGATTACGCCCGGCCAGATATGTGCCCTTTATGATGGAGAAACACTTCTCGGAGGAGGTATATTCGAGGAGGTTTACTAGTGTACCGTCTCCTAAATGGTATGTTATTTTGGCGAGAGGACACCAAACTGGGTGCGAAGACAGGCTTAAATGGTTAGCAAATTGGTTGTCAGGGATTTCCGTTGTTTCGCGAAGCTGGAAGTGGATTTCCATCCCGAATATACCTTCTTTGTCGGCCAGAACGCCCTGGGGAAGAGTTCGCTTCTGGAAGCTATCGCCGTATTGACCCGGCTTCAATCACCGCGGACCAATTCCATGGCCCAACTCATACGATTTGGCGCAAAGAGTTTCGTAACCGACGGTTATGTATCCGGTTGTCATCTCCAATATTATTACAGTCCCAGCAGGCGAAAGATGGCGTTGGATTCGGTGGAACAAAGGAAGGCTTCCTCCTACGTCGA
>Ga0306920_100011900_pt1 | contig 11787 bp, 15 predicted proteins | sample flu12Cox44000170_FD_204666 | JGI IMG/M metagenome (GOLD analysis project Ga0306920, IMG submission 204666) | Lab enrichment of tropical soil microbial communities from Luquillo Experimental Forest, Puerto Rico - flux4day.12C.oxic.44.000.170 (v2)... | ecosystem: Environmental > Terrestrial >...
AAACTGCGCGGAGCGCTCCGCTGCGTGGCGGTTAAGGCTCCGGGTTTCGGCGATCGTCGTAAGGCGATGCTCGAAGATATCGCGATTCTCACCGGCGGGACGGTAGTTTCCGAGGAAGTGGGACTGAAGCTAGAAGATCTTCAACTCTCCGCGTTGGGCCGCGCAGAGCGAGTGGTGGTTGACCGCGACAACACCAAGATTATTGGGGGCTTGGGCGACAAGAGAACGATCGATGGACGAAAGCAGCAGCTTCGCCAACAGATCGACAAGACCACCAGCGACTACGATCGCGAAAAGCTGGAAGAGCGATTGGCTAAGCTGTCGGGAGGAGTTGCGGTGATACGAGTGGGCGCGCCTTCTGAAGCTGAGATGAAGAGCCGCAAAGAAGCCCTCGACGACGCTATCAGCGCAACCAAGGCCGCGGTTGCCGAGGGCATTGTTCCGGGCGGCGGCTTGGCCTTGTTGAGAGCAATCGATGCGTTGGAGCGGGAAGAGCCCAAATGCGAAGGTGATGAAAAGACCGGCCTTCAAATCCTCAAGCGCGCGCTTGAAGCCCCCACACGTCAGCTCGCTGAAAACTCCGGTGCGGACGGTGGAGTTATTGTTCATAACATGCGGACGGGTAAAGAGAACTACGGCTTCGATGCGGCGCGCAAGGAATTCGTCGATTTGGTAGAAGCAGGGATTATTGACCCGACCAAGGTCGTACGAGTCGCCCTCGAGAACGCGATATCGGCAGCAAGTTTGCTCCTTCTGGCAGAAGCGACGCTCACTGAGCTTCCCGAGCCCAAGGAGACGCCGCCTCCGCCGAACATGGCGTAGCGGGAACTCTAGGCTCGTTGGGCGCTCGGTCCAGAATCACGGGAAGTCATAACCTATTTTAAGAGCGGAGGTTTTCCACGATGCCTACGTACGCGATGCTGACGAAACTTGCGCCTGAGGCGCTAAATCGACCCGAAACTGTGACCGAATTGAACAAGCAGGTCGAGGATCGAATTCGTCGGGAATGCCCAACAGTGAAATGGATAGGGAATTACGCGATACTCGGAGCATGCGATTACCTCGACATCTTCGAAGCTCCCGATAGCGACACTGCCACCAAGGTCTCCCTCCTGGTGCGTTCGTTCGGCCATGCAACGACAGAGACGTGGTTAGCCACGCCTTGGGACAGGTTCGTCGAATTGGCCAAGGATCTCAAATGACGCGACGTGTCCTGAGAGTGGTTCGACCATAGGTTACAATCAGTTCGATAACTGGGAATTTGGGATGGCACCGGCAAAAGATCGTCAAGCGACAAAGGAGTCGGACCGCGCCAACGCCACAGAGGAGCGCATAAGGAGACGTGCCTACGAATTATACGTCGCCCGCGGCCGCGAACCCGGCAAAGAACTCGAAGATTGGGTGCGTGCTCAGGGAGAGCTTAAGCGGGAAGAGGAAGCCGCGCGTCTTTGGAAACTCGGTCATTGAAATTTCGAGCTCCGAGCGGTGTTCGCCGCGGCCGTCACGGCTGTTCTTGGGAGTCATTCCTGCTACCTAAACCACTCTCCTCTAACGCGAAAGAGAGCTGAACCCGCCATAAGTCAAAAAGGCACCGAATACCAGTGAAATCGCGATGTATAGATAGAACAGCTGCTCGAAATGAAGGCCGGTGAAAAGTCCTACCGCCGCGGAAGGAGACAAAAATAAGAGCAATAGGCCACGGGCGAAGATTAGCCAACCGACCAAGGTAACCACGACCGGCAGTACGCCACCCGACCAGACATTATGACCGAGAATGATCGCGAGACCGGCGACCAGCCAAAGCATTCCGAAAATCATGAGCAACGGGGGATTGCGAACCAAGGCCGTCATAGTCTCCACACTGGCCTGTTTGTGCGTGACTAGAGCGAGTGAAAGTAGCACCGCCGAGAGTCCAATCAACTTGGCGAGGAAAGTCGTAAGCGGCGACATGAGCCCCTCTGTTGTCGTTCTGTGAGCCAGGAGACTTTCGCTTGAGGCATTATACAGCAGACCACTTTTCCCGAATCCCGAGCGAAGCCATGAGCCTACTCACTCTTCGGGGCTCGCCCAGATCGGTCCAACCGACGTCAGAGACCCTGAGCACCGCTAGATTTGCAGCGGACTCTAAAATTTGATGTGAGAAATCAATCGCTGGGAGCTGTTCATATAGTCGGCGTACGGTCTCGCCTTCGAAGCAAGTCCCCAGGGTAGGCTTGATCTTCCAGAATTCAGAGTACAGCTGGGGGGTCGCCAGGATAAACAGGCTAAGCAAGGTCGACGCGCGGCCGACAATCATGAAACTGTTCCAGAGGCAGCCTCTTGCAAGCAGCTCCTGAGCAATCCGAGGAGAGGGTTTTTCCCAGAAACGGCGCACTTGGAAAATATCGCGCTGCCCCATATTCAAGATGGCTCCCGGTTCGATCCATCCGTAGGCTGTTTCCGGTTCATCGGGGGTAATGCCGAGCAGCACCGTCAATTCGGGCCGCATCTCAACCGTCGCGAAGGCCAAATCAATGTATCCCGCCAATGCAGCTTCATTGGAGATGTAATGATCGGAAGGGATTAGGAGGACAGATAAGTCCGGCGCCGATTCGGTCAAGCGAAGGAGAGAGTAAAGAATTGCTGGCGCCGTGCCTCTGTTGCAAGGCTGTACTACCAGATTTTCCACGCAAACGTCCTTAAGAATCGGCTTGAAGAAACGCTCTTGCTCCTGGTTGAGGGCGAAAGAAATTAGATCGTGATGGATGCAGCGCGAGGCCCTCCTGCGAGTTTGCTCAAGCAGCGGCATTTCGCCGACCACTGCGCAAAATTGCTTAGGAAGCTGAAGACCTGCGATCTTCCGCGTGAGCGCAGTCAGTCTTGTCCCTTCCCCACCCGCGAGAATGATGGCGGCGCGTTTCGAGTTGCTGAAAGAGGCATGGGGGTCCATGGGCTCGTGATGCTCCGAATTGTTAGGCGGTCGCGGTTTTTTTCAGGATGTAGCTAATCCGTACTTCGCGATCTTCGCGTAAAGCTTCTTGCGTGAGATTCCAAGCAGGCGGGCGGCGTGAACCTTGTTGTGATCGACGCTTTGCAATGCGCGAGCGATTAGGTCTCGCTCAGCTTCCGCGAAGGTGGTCGGATACGCCCCTCCAATACCTGGGCGATAATCAGAAGCAATCGACCTGTGTCGCGCGCTGGGATTGGTGATTGTCGGTGGTAGATCCGCAAGCTTGATTAGCGGACCCTCGCCGAAGGTGAATGCTCCTTCAATGGTATTGCAAAGTTCTCGGACATTGCCTGGCCACTGATGTTTCAGCATGGCGTCTAAGGCTTGCGGCTCGATGCCTTCGAAGTTGCGTCCAAGGTCCTCGTTGAACGCAGCGATGAAATGCTCCACCAGTATGGGAATATCCTCTCGGCGGTCGCGCAGGGGCGCAAGTGCGATAACGCAGGCTTGCAGCCGGTAGTACAAATCTTGCCGCAAATGCCGTCCGGCAACAGCAGCTCTCGGATCACGATTCGTTGAAGCAATCAGACGCACGTCTACTGGTTCCTCGCGAACCGAACCTATGGGACGAATGGCCCGTTCCTGAATTGCTCGCAGGAGCTTGGCCTGGGTCTCCGCATCCATCTCGGTGATCTCATCGAGAAACAGGGTTCCGCCCTGGGCGGCACGAAAGAGACCGATACGTTCGGTGGTGGCACCACTAAAGGCACCGCGCTTGTAGCCGAAGAGCTCACTCTCGATTAAGTCCTTAGGCAGTGCTGCGCAGTTGAGAGCTACGAAGGGCCGGTTTCTACGCGGACCGCATTCATGGGTCGCGCGTGCAACCAACTCCTTGCCGGTACCGCTCTCGCCGACAATCAGGAAATTGCCTTTAGTTGCCGCCGCCGCTTCGATCCGCTGATAAAGCAGGCACATTGCCGCACTCGCGCCGACCAGCCCATGAAAGCGGGTTCGCGGCGGTGGAGGAGTCTGAGCAGTTGTCGCCAGCGCCACCTCGGTTCCAGTACTGTGCGAAGCCGTCCCCAGCGAATGCTTCGACCTGTCCTGACGGGTTCGGTCTAAAAACGGGAATCTTTTGATGACCGCGTCTGACGCGGATGGGAGGGTTCCAAAAGCTCCCTCGAATTGAGATTGTCCCGAATGATGCGCGAAAGCGGCGTCCATACTTAGTGCTCCTTTCGGCAATGCGAGCTACAACGATTCGACTGTGGTGAATGTGATGGATCCAGCACCAACGGCGCCGACAGGCGCAGTATTGGGGCGACCAACAGCTGCGGATCCGCTGGCGCGCTCCAGTTGCCGGAGTGACCGCCACATTGCTGCACGCAGTGTGCCGTCCTGATTCGAAGACAGACGCCCACGTAACCTCGATTCAAACTGGGGCGATCGTGCCCCACATGAGAAATCAATTGTGCACAAGGCCCGCGACAGCCTCGTTGACGCGATGATGAGGGCTGAATCCAGGACGTTTCTCGCGGAACTAGGCTCGAAACCTTGCGCCTCCGTCGACTTGGCCGATCGTTGCAAAGCTCCACACCTGGGTTGCAACGTTCCACACTCGGAAAGGTCTGCGAGTCACCCGGCGATGCGAGCGGCACGAATTGTGAAGTCACGAGCTAGTAATAAACTGTCAAGCGGAGCCGGAAGGGAAGCGGACAATGCTCAGCCTCTTGTATTGCCCAAACGCTGCCGACTGGCTGTGCCGGTTCGTGACCATCGCGGCAAATTGAGATTTCGCGAGAGCGCGGAGATACTGCGACAGGTCAACAACCTCGGGCGGCGAATGTTGCTAGTGCGTTTCGATGACGGCACCACCACGTTTCTTTTTCCGCACGAGGTAGTCTTCGCCGTGACGGAGGTGTAACTCTGGGGCTTTCTGGTATTAGCGGAAATCGTCGAAACGGAGAGAGCGTCAATGGAGATCAGGCAGTGGATGAGCAAAAATCCCGTTATTATTGGACCGCGCGAGACGCTCGCCGATGGGAGACGGAAGATGGATGAGGGTGGTTTTCGCCGACTGCCCGTGGTTGAGCGCGGCGAACTCGTCGGAATAATCACCGACCGCGATCTTCGACAGCACGTCGGTCAACTGGAACACACCCTCGTAGATGCCGTGATGGCCAAGCAAGTCGTCACGGCGACCCCTCACATGCTGCTCGATCAAGCTGCCAACCTGATGGTCAAGCACAAAATCGGCGGTTTGCCGGTGATCGAGAACGGCAAACTGGTTGGTATTATTACAGCAATCGAGATGTTGCGTGCTTTGGGGGAGGTGCTCGGGACCGCCGAAGAAGGCGTTTCGCGCATAGACCTGACCTTCAACGGCGGTTCCTTCGACCTCGCTATGATTGCCCAGCTGGTAGGATTGTCGAGTGGCGAGGTGCTGGGTATGGGCACTTATGAGGGCGGCGATCGTGGAGGACGAATCTTTTATGTTCGCGTCCGCTCAGAGGATGTGCGTGGAATTGCCGATATGCTGACGGACAACGGCTTCAATGTTGTCGCGGTTCACCCGTGACTCTCCGGCATCAACTGGTAGGGAATGGGATTTTGGTCGTTAGAGGCACAGTCATTTGAGCCTAAGGGTGCGATCAGGTTGAACCAGACAAGCACACCGGGGTCCGCGTCTCCAACCGTATTAATTGTCGACGATGAAGCCGAAGTCGCGGAAACCTGGGCGCGAGTTCTTAAAGCTTCAGGCTATACCTGCCTACTCGCGTACGATGTCGCCCAAGCCCTCTCATTGTTTGATTCCCAGCAGCCCGCCTTGGTGCTCTCGGATATCAATCTTGCCATCGGTGATGGTTTCGAAATCGCCCGCTACGTGCGACAAAAGTCTCCGGACACGCCGGTCATCCTGATGACCGGCTACCAAACAGCCGAGACGCCGCGAAAAGCCTCCCAATTCGGTGCTACAGCCTATCTGCGTAAGCCTATTTCAAACGGCGAATTGGTTTCGACCATCAATTCTCTGCTTCGGCGAGGCTGACAACAGGCTTCATCTGCCGATCCCTGTGACCGATTTTCGCCGATGGCGGCAAATGGGTGCAGAATTAACGAATGGCGTGCTTGCTAAGCAGTCGATGGAGGGTCCTGCGATCAACTCCGGCTTTGCGTGCAGCCTGTGACACGTTGCCGCCTGTATGTTTGAGCAACTCCGCCACATAGGTCGCCTCCAGTTGCCTTATCCAGCGGTTTTTGGCTTCCTTCAAAGTCAACTTGCTAATTGCTCGAGTTGGTGATGAGTCTTCCGGCGGCGGTGACGCAGCTCTGAAGTGCTGTGGCAACTCGGCGAGCGTGATCATTTCGCCCTCGGCCAAAGCACACGCCCGTTCGATCACGTTCTGGAGTTCGCGCACGTTGCCTGGCCACGTATACATTTCGAGCGCTACCATCGCCTCGGGCTCGAACCCCTTAACCGCGGTGTTCCCAGTCCTCGCATACTTCCGCAGAAAGCTTGTCGCCAACAGTTCAATGTCACCTGGGCGCTCCCTTAGCGGCGGAAGCGCTATATCGATGACGTTGACCCGATAGTAGAGATCCTCGCGGAACTTGGCGGCGGCAACCAGAGCGCGCAGGTCGCGATTGGTTGCAGAAACAATGCGGACATCGACATCGATCTGACGCGTGCCACCGACCCTCCGAATCTGGCGCTCCTGAAGCGCACGTAGCATTTTTACCTGGAGCCCCAATGGCAGCTCACCGAGTTCATCCAGGAAGAGGGTGCCCCGGTGAGCGGCCTCCATAAGTCCCTGCTTGGCCGCAGTGGCTCCCGTGAAGGCGCCTTTTTCGTAACCGAAAAGCTCTGATTCGAGCAAATTCTCGGGAAGCGAGGCGCAGTCGACCGGAACAAATGGCTGGGCCGCGCGCGGGCTGTTGGCGTGGATCGCACGAGCGACGAGTTCCTTGCCGGTGCCGGATTCGCCCAGGATGAGAATGTTGGCGTTGGAACGCGCGGCCTTACTCACGATCTCAAGTACCTGCTGCAAGACGAGGCTGCCACCGACGATGTTCTCAAAGCCGAGGCTGCCGCGAAGCTGCTCACGGAGATTTAGGTTTTCGAGTTCCAGCCGCCGCTTGGTTAGCGCGCGCTCAACCGCAACCTTCAGCTGGTCATTTGAAAATGGCTTAGAGAGGTAGTCGAAGGCACCGGCCTTGACGGCTGCAACCGCTGACTCAATCGTCGCATGACCGGTCAACATGATGACCGGTATTCGGGGGTCGACCTGCCGGACCCGCCGTAGCATCTCCATCCCATCTACTTTGGGCATTCTGAGGTCGGTCAGTAGCAGATCGACCTGCTCCGATTCGACGATGCGGAGAGCGGCTAGAGGATCAGTGCTGGTAACGCAATGATGACTCGCTGAAGCTAAGACGCGCCCGCAGTTCTCGAGCATGTCTGTTTCGTCGTCAAGAATCACAATGCGGTCATCAGCCATTGGCGTATGAGAGAGTCGCTTCTAATGGTTGGCAACGTCCATCATGAATCCGCCCCGGGCAGCGCGATGGTGAAGATCGTGCCCTTGCCGGGTGTTGACTCGACTTCGATTTTTCCGCCGTGCTCGAGGATAATTCGCCGGCTCAGCCATAGCCCTAAGCCGGTTCCTTCGGTCCTGGTCGTGTAATGGAGGTCAAAGATTTTACACGCTCGTTCCTGAGGGATTCCCGGCCCGGTATCCGCAACGGTGAGGCTGAGCCACTGTGGTCGATCGGCTATCCGACTGGCTTGGATTGTCACAGTACCGCCTTCGGGGATTACGTCGCGGGCGTTGGTTAGGAGATTCACCAACACTCGTTCGAGCGCGGTAGCATCGCCGGTCACCAACGGCAGATCTCTGTCGATGGTGGTTGTGATGCTGATCCCTCTTTCGCGGAGTTGCTCTCCCATTAGCATCAGCGTGTCCGCGACAACGCGATTGATGTCGACGGGTGTCCTCGTTTTTTTGCTATACCGGGAGAGCTGGACGAATTCATCGACGATGCGGCTTGCACGCTGAGCGTGGCGCTGCACAACAGCGAGGTCTTCACGCACCTCCCGCGTGAGTCCCTCGCCAGCCAGGAGCAGTTCGGCTCGGGAGAGAATTATTTGCAGTGGATTATTTAGGTCGTGCGCAACACCCGCCGCAATCGTCCCGAGCGAGGTGATGGTTTCCATCCTACGAGCGTCGCGCTCCAGCGCGAGGCGCTGGCTGATATCAGTGACGGCTGCAACAACAACGTCCCCGCGCGAGGTGTCCCGAGCATACGTCAGGCTGACCTCAACCGGAAACTCGGTGCCGTCTTTACGGTGAGCAGCTAGGTTCAGGCCCACTCCCATTGAGCGGTTGCGCGGTGTCCCGTAGTAGCCATCGCAATGCTTGCGGTGGACCGAGCGTAGCTCCTCAGGCAACAGGATCTCGATCGGTTGACCTACCAATTCGGCCTTTGAGTAGCCGAAGAGCAGCTCAATCTTGGGATTTACCTGCAGAATGAACCCACGGCGATCAACAATGATGAGACCCTCGGTAGCGGCTTTGAAGTACGCTTCGTACGGCATACAACTGGTTTTCTTTCTACGCCAATAGCGGCGAGCAGATGGTGACAGGTCGAGCAGTCAGGCCGGTAACTTCTCGTGACTCAGCGTAATCTTGACCGTGGCGCCCCTCGGGAATGCCGACGCGGATCATAACCACGCCTGCCTCCATCGTTGGCAGGATCCCCATTCCTCACAAATGACCGTCATTCGTTGTCACTTGCGTGCTTAACAGAACTGTTATTCTAAAAAAACGGTGAGGCGGCGCGAGAGACAATTGTTGCGACTCAAACAAATCTGCCGAATTTTCCAGCGAAAGCGGCGAAGGCAGGCAGCTCTACCTGGTTGGCAAACTAAACCTCCCTCATACCGGTTGGTGGGGATGGCAGGAAAACCGCCGGCGGCGGGTCGATGGCCCCTTCATTAGAGAGCTTCTCGGGTACGAGAATGAGGCGACGACGCTCTCGGACAATAGCACCATCGCGCTCCAGGTCTTTCAGGTGCAAAGTAATTATCGGCCTTGTGGCGCCAATCAGGTCTGCAAGATCCTGATGTGTAAGCGGAACGTTTAGAACGGTACCTCGTTCATCGGGCGTCCCCAGCTTGGAACCCAACTCTGCGAACGCCGTCAGGAGCCTGTCCCTGACAGGTAGCCGAAGCATCATCGAGTATCGAGTCATGAGTTCCCTCGACGGTGAAACCAACATGCCCATGAGAGGCTGGAAATCAGCCAAGGTCACGCCGAGCATGATATCGACGAACTGCTTCGGGTCTATACGGGCCACTACGCAATCGGTGAATGCGTCGCACTGAAATTGATGTATCCCTTCGGCCATAAGGGCAGAAACGCCGAAGAGGACGCCAGGAGATATAAGATTCATTAATACGAGCTCATGGGCCTTATTATGTCCGCTAAGCCGGGCGACCCCCCTTAGCAAAATGTAGAGACTTCTTGAGGTTTCGCCTTGGCCATAAATCCGTTCTCGGCGTTGGAATCGCCAGACTGAGACTGCCGCCTTCAAACGCATAAGCTTCGCTCGATGGAGGTTGGTGAATCTAGGAAAGCGCGACAGCGTGTCGATATCTACGCGGTTTACAGGTACCATCGAGGGCCTCTAAAAACAGTGCTCTATGTGATCGTCTTCACGTCCTGCGCGAGCACTTTACCCGTGATCTCCTGATGGCGTAAATCTCCTGTTGGCGCTTCATTCGGGCATCGGTTCATCGGCTGCAACGCCACAACTGCCCGTGCGGGGAGCGACTATTCAGGCCGAGGTTTCGCTCGTCTGATAAATTTGCTCACTTCTTCCGCAACCAGCATGGCGGCTGCGCAAGGCAGCAGGAACAACCAAACTCGTGCACCGACAGGAGCCGTGCCGAGGATGAAATTGCCCCAAGCCGTACAATCAATCAGAGCGACGATCGCTATCTCGACCAGCACCCCACCCCAGATCAGCGGATTACCCAGGAGCCGATGGAAAAATATCGAGCGGGTCGCGCTGCGGCATGGAAAAACATTGATGATTTGCAGAACGACGATTGCACTGAGGCAGCCGGTGGTCGCTTGTAGATATAGAGGATCGCGTATGCTCGACACCGAGGCCCAATGCAGTGAGAGAGTCAGTCCCTATGTCAATGGACAGAATCTGAATCGGCCGTCATCACGGGCGACCAATTGATGCATCCGTTTAATCGGACCGTTAATTTCCGCCATGGTGGCTCAGCGTACGAATCGGAAGAGCCGTATCGGAGTGTCGTCAAACGACACATCTCCCTGTTCCCGGCGGAGCCAGTAATGCCTCCTCGCTGGATAGAAAAAACGGCTTACCGCCAGCCACCCTCCATTGAACACAACCGTATTGAGCGTGAGCCAAGAGCTTGCGCGGAGCGGCTCTGGATCATTTGGTCGGAGCGGCCAGGACCGGTATCCGCTTTCGCGGTACGATTTTTGTTCTAGCAGGCTCGGGGCGGCGAGGGTTGGCTGCTCAAATCGGATCAATGACTACAAACTAGCGAGAGGTACCAGATGCCCAATATTCAGCTGACCGTGGAGGAGGCGAGCGAGCTCCATTCAATATTGGATGGCTATTTTTCGGAACTTCGGATGGAGATCGAGCGGACCGAAAACGGCGCATTTCGCGCCAAACTGCAGAGCCGAGAGCGTCTTGTTAAGAAATTGATTGCGGAGCTAAAGGGTTGATCGGTCTTTGATCCAAGCCGCTCCCGTTTGGCCGTTCGGGCACGTCAGTGCTCACACTTATGGAAGATAGTGAAAGGAGATCGCGATGGACGAGAGGAGTTTTGTGCGAGAAGTCGCGGAAAGGGCGCTGTGCGATGAACATCGAGCAGAGATCCTGATCTTTGCCGTCTTCCAGGAGCTTCGAGACCGCCTCACACCAAAGGAGGCTGCAGACGTTGCGGCGCAGCTTCCGACCTCACTGAAGATGCTTTGGATGTCATTCGACCGTCCTGACCGAAAAGTCCGCCGTTTACACGAAGGGCAATTCCTTACTGAGGTTGCGCGCATGGCAGGACTTGAGGCCGAAACAGGAGCGGAAGAAGAGGCGGTACGCGCGGTCTTTGCCGTGCTGCAAGAGGCGTTAGGTAGTCCCACCGGGACGGAAGGCGAAGCCCGCCATGTGTGCAGCCAACTGCCGACCGACCTGAAGCGTTTATGGCTCAGAGCGAGCAGTGAGTCATGAGCGATTTGAGTGAAGTACTCTAGGGGAGGGTTCTTCGAGCCTCTCGTGCTGAAGTCCAAAAATTATGCGATTTCCAAATAAGAAAATCCTTTGTCCGCTCGATTTCGACGATAACTCAATTCACGCGCTCGAAAAGGCAGTCGAGATTGCACGCCATTTTGGGGCCGAAGTTTTTCTGGTGCATGTAGTGCCTTTGATAGTGGAAGCACTCCCGATCGCTTATGAGCACTACGAAGAGTCGCAGAAAGCGGCTATGGCGAAGCTGAATGAGATTGCCAGCCAGAAGATGGGTAGCCTCGAACATCGTTGTATCGTTTATACCGGCGACGTGATCGGTAGCATCTTGCAGGCCCTCGAAAGATTTCAACCCGACCTGCTGGTAATGGCCACTCACGGGCGCAGGGGGATAGCGCGATTCGTTCTAGGCAGCGTAGCTGAGGCAATCGTGCGCAAGGCGAGCTGTCCAGTGCTGACGATTCGGAGCGAGGAAGGTGCGGCCCCTGCGAAGAGTACGAATTAAGCGGCCGATCTCTCTCGACCGCTATCTTTATTGAACAGCCCTCGATGGCGTTAGTTTTTTCCGG